>Ga0209172_10000060_pt1 | contig 309013 bp, 282 predicted proteins | sample LarsenN4metaG_FD_184113 | JGI IMG/M metagenome (GOLD analysis project Ga0209172, IMG submission 184113) | Hot spring sediment bacterial and archeal communities from British Columbia, Canada, to study Microbial Dark Matter (Phase II) - Larsen... ... | reverse complement strand
CGACTACTCTCAGCATGGGTGGCGTCTCCTTCGCCCGGCGGCGAACCGGGCCTGTGTGTTTGGAACTCACACGAAGGATACGCCGCCTCTTGTCATTCAGCCGATCCACAACATTCGGTTATATCTCGCGCATGCAGCGCTCGCAGAAACTCGGCGACGCGCTGGATCGGCATTGCCCGGAAGGTCTCGAGGCCGAGGAGGTGCGTGTCGCCGCTCACGATAGCCTCCGCTCCTGCCGCGACAGCACACTCCAGAATCCTGTCGTCGGTTGGATCGGCTTCGATAGCCTTGATGTTTTCCGTGGCCTCGACGACGCGTGCGATGACACGAAGCTGTCGCTCCGCTCCGGCCAACCATTCTGGTGTGCGTTCGAACTTGTCCCCGAGGACGCGCAGAGTCTCCGCGATGATGGCTTCCGAGACGGCCAGCTCGATCTGGCCGTCAACGGCGAGGTCGAGAAGCTGCTTGGGCTTGCCTCCGAACTGCAAGGCGCTGACGAGAATGTTCGTGTCAGCGACGACCCGCTTCACGACCGGGTGCGGGTTTCCTGAACGGCCCGCTCGACGATCGCTTCGACCTCGGCGTCAGTCATGCTGCCGCGCCGCCGGTCGCCTTCGCGTCCGATACGATCCAGCCACCGACGAGCAAGGTCGCGCTCAAGCGCCTGCGTCGCGAGCTGCTCGACGGTCGTGCCCTCGGCGGCAGCCTCTTCCTGCACCCGGTCGTAGACCGTATCCGGGACGGCGATGCTCTTTGTGGGCATGTGAACCTCACTCAAGTATACGATCGGCCTGGGCTTCGCCTGCCCGTCTCCCTCGCGCCGCCAGCCGTAAACCCTCCACAGCGCGCAGCCAACCCCTGAGCTGGTTCCAACTCGCGTAAATTGGGGACACCCGCCGCATCTCTTTCAATACCGCGACCGGGTCCGGCACGACGCTCACGACGTAAGCGGCACAGGCGACATCGAACGAGTGGTCCGGGAAGACCAGCTTCGATGCGTCCATCTGCCGGAGCTCCACATTGACGTGTCCGTGTGATTCGACATGTCGGGCGGCTTCGCGCAGCATCGGCTCAGAGAGATCTATGCCCACTACGCGGCAATCGGATGCATGGAGAGTGGCAGTGAGTCCCGTGCCGATGCCGACCTCGAGAATCTCGCTGCCCGGCGACAGGGGACGCTCGCGCATCGCCTGGACACGGCCCGTTCGTGGTGAAGCGGAGGACGCCGCGTTCAACTACGTCCTGGCTTGCGCCGGGCGTGATAGAGCACGGTCCACGGTCGAGCTGTCGCCAGCCCTGCGATTCGGCACCAACCGCGATCGAACTCCAGTTCTTCACCGGCCAGGACGCTGGTCCCGCGTCCGTCCGAGCGGGGTAATCGTATGTCGGTATCGCCCCAGAACCCAGCATCGAGCGGAATTGCGCTCGGGCCGACCGTTCGGTGAGCCGCGGTACGATGACCACGATTCGCGCCCCGGCTCCCCGGCGTTCGAACGCCACGACCGAGGCGGCGCGGCTTTGAATCCGGAAGATGTGCAAGCGGCCTTTGCGCCTCGTGGAGCTCGAATCTCAGATCCCGCTGGGCCTCCTTCGACCGACCGACACACTGCGGGACTTGTTTGCCCCGCCCCCTACCAGGAATCCATTTCGCTGGATGGAGTTCCAGACTCGATCCGGAGACGGATTTCTCGAGGTGCATTTTCGGCTGAACCAGCGCCTGCAAGCGATCGGGCGCCTCGAGGAGTGGGGAGGCAAGGTCTATACCGTTGATGAACTTGTACGCGCCTGGTGCGGGGTACCCAGGCACGACCCATAACGACGTGCACAGCGAGCGAATCGAGATTTAGGGCTCACGAATCTGAAAACAAAATCATGATCACTCGATTCGATTTGTCCAGACACAGGTCTGCAACCGCTCCATGAATGAGGAACGGGACCCTGGGGCCCGTGTAGCTGACAACCCGCGTCGTCTGAGGCGGACAAAGGTCGTCCGAGAAATGGCCGGAAGGCCCGTCGGAGTAAGTCGGAAGGCGGAACTCGAGCCCCGCTGGCCTTCGGGGCGCCGCCGAGCGCCGCCTGGCACCTCACCTTTGACCTTTGCCTTTTGACCTTTGACCTTGAGCGAGCGGAGCGAGCGAAGGTGGTGCGCCCAGCACGACTCGCTCCCGCTGGCTTCGAGCCGAAGGTGAGAAGCCGCGTGACCGACGGCGTGGTGGGCGTAGCCATCCCACCGAAGGTGGGATGGTGCGCCCAGCACGACTCGAACGTGCGACCTCCTGGTTCGTAGCCAGACGCTCTATCCAGCTGAGCTATGGGCGCTTGAGGACGGTCTGAAACGCGCCTGCCGGCATCGCCGGAACACGCGTAAACACTGACTATATCACACGATACCGCCGCTCCCCGAGCCGGGGTATGCTCGACCACCATGCTGACCATGACCGTCCATGTCAGCCCCACCATCCACTGGTGTCTGGCCGAAGCCCTCGGCTACCTCGGGGCCCGCGGATCGGGCATCGATCCCGACATGTTCGACGTCGACAGCCGGAAGGTCGAAGCGCTCCAGCGGCTGTTCCACGCCGGGCCGGATCCGGAGCTCGAGCCCGACCTGCCCTTCGATGTCGAGATCACCCGCGACGAGCTCTGGACCCTCGACTATTACATGCTCGCCGCCGAGGAGTACTCGGCGCGGAGCACCGAACAGGGCCTGCTGCCCCTCGACGACGACGACTGGAAGGACGTGCGGGAGTGGCTCGCACGCGCCATGACGCTGTTCATCCCCCACTAGCCTCGGCCTGTCCTCCCGGCAACGGCCGATCCTCCATCGTCGGGCTCGGCACGGCCCGAAGACAGCCGCAGCGGGTGAGCGATAATCCGGCAGTGAGCTCCACCGAGCACAAGGCGCACGCCCCGGCGCGGGTCGCCTGCTTCGCGCTGACGGTCAGCGACACACGCACCGAGGAAACCGACACCGGCGGCCGCGCCATCCGCGAGCGGCTCGAAGCCGCCGGTCATTCCGTCTCCGGCCACGCCATCGTCAGGGACGAGCCCTCGCAGGTCACCGCCATCGTCCGCGAACGGCTCGCCGACCCGGCCACGCAGGTCATCATCACCACCGGCGGCACCGGCATCAGCGCACGCGATACGACCTTCGAAGCCGTTACGGCGCTCTTCGAGAAGCGCCTCGACGGATTCGGCGAGCTGTTCCGCATGCTCAGCTTCCAGGAGATCGGCGCCGCGGCGATGCTGAGCCGCGCCACGGCCGGCACGGTGGGACGAAAGGCGATTTTCGTGCTGCCCGGATCGCCCGCCGCCGTCCGCCTGGCCATGGACAGGCTCATCGTCCCCGAGCTGGGGCATATCGTGCAGCAGCTGGCCAGGTGATGGTTCGTAATCAGCTGTTCGTGGTCATGGTTCGTGGCGCCAGGCACAGCGCGGAGGCGGCGCCGGGGCGAAGGCGGCTTCGTGGTTCGTCGTTCTCGGTTCAGCGGCTGAAATAATCGAATGACGACCAGAATGCGCCCGTTCAAGGGGACCATTTCGCTGGACGAGGCGCGCACGATCATCGAGCGCGCCATCGCGCCGATCACGCGCGTCGAGGAGCTGCCGCTCGAACGCGCCAGCGGGCGGGTGCTGGCCGAGACCATTGTCTCGACCGCCGACGTGCCGCCCTTCTCGCGCGCCGCGATGGACGGCTACGCGGCCCGCGCCGAGGACACCGCCGGGGCGAGCCGCGCCGCGCCGCGCACCCTCAAGCGCGTAGAGAAAGTGTTCACCGGCCAGATGCCGGTGCACAGCGTCGGTCCCGGCCAGTGCATCGAGATTGCCACGGGCGCGCCGATGCCGGCAGGCGCGGACGCCGTGGTCATGGTCGAGGAAACGGCAAGCGACGACGACATCGTCCGCGTCTTCGCACCGGTAAGGCCGGCCCAGAACATCGGCCGCCAGGGCTCGGACATCCAGCGGGGCCAGACCGTCCTCGAGGCGGGCACGTTCCTCAATGCCAGCCGCGTCGGAGCGATCGCGGCGCTCGGGCTGACCCGTGTCGCGGTGTTCGAAAAGCCCCGCGTGGCAATCCTGTCGACCGGCAACGAGATCGTCGACCCGGGACGGCCGCTCGCGCCCGGCCAGATCTACGACATCAACCGGTTCACGCTCTCGGCCGTGGTCGATGACAACGGCGGCATCCCGGTTCCCTCCCGCATCGCCGCCGACAGCATCGACGACCTGTCGCGGGCGGTCGACGAGTGCCTGGCGCAGGACGTGCTGGTCTTTTCAGGCGGGAGCTCGGTCGGCGAGCGAGACCTCATCCTCGACGTCATCACGGCAAAGGGAGAGATGCTCTTCCACGGCATCGCCGTGAAGCCGGGGAAGCCCACGGCATTCGGCCGCATCGGCGGGAAGCTGGTGTTCGGCATGCCCGGCTATCCCTCGTCCTGCCTGTCGAACGCCCACATCCTGCTCGCGCCGGCGCTGCGGAGGATCGCACGGCTTCCCGACCAGATCGTGCGCTCGCTCACCCTTCCGCTGGCCTCGCGCGTCGTCTCGGTACGCGACCGGCACCAGTTCTACACGGTTCGCGTCGAAAACGGCCGCGCGGTGCCGGCCTTCAAGGCGTCGGGCGACATCACGTCGATGTCGCAGGCCGATGGCTACATCGAAATTCCGGCCGGGATCGAAAGCCTCGAAGCGGGCCAGCCGGTCGAGGTGAAATTGTTTTGAGCGGCAGGGGTGTATACTTCCCGCGATCCCCGCCAGATATCTGCAATCCTCTCTGCAATTTATTCGGCTGAGCCGGGGAAGGGAACGAGACCCGAGGGGAACGCACGAGAACACCAGAGGGAACCAATGTCCGTGACCGACGTCGCCGTCCAAGAGGCCGGCCAGCGCGCGCGCACCGAACGGATCGTCAACGACTTCGCCATCCAGGTCGCCACCGTCAACGGATCCGGCAGTCAGACCGCCAACCTCGTCCTTCTGCGATCCATCTTCCAGATGGGGGTGCCTGTCGGCGGCAAGAACATGTTCCCGTCGAACATTGCCGGCCTGCCGACCTGGTACACCATCCGCGCCAGCCACAAGGGCTACATCGGACGGAAGAAAGAGGTCGACTTCCTCGTCGCGATGAACCCCGAGACGGCCAGAGAGGACGTGCTGACGCTGTCGCCGGGCGCGGCCGCAGTCTACGACGAGCCGCTCAAGCTCAACCAGCTTCGCGACGACGTCATCTTCTATCCGGTCCCGTTCGACAGGCTGATTCAGCCGATCACGCACGACGCGAAGCTGCGGCGCCTCGTGCGCAACATGATTTACGACGGCGTGCTCTCCAGGCTCCTGTCGATCGACATCGGGCAGATGGAGAAGGCGCTGCGCAAGCAGCTCGGCCGGAAGCAGAAGGCCATCGACCTCAACATGGCGGCGCTGAAGGCGGGCTACGACTACGCCGAAGCCAACCTGCCCAAGCAGGACCCCTTCGTCATCGAGCCGATGAACAAGACGCAGGGCATGATCCTCATCGAGGGCAATGCCGCCGCGGCGATCGGCTGCATGATGGCGGGCGTCACCTTCGTCGCCTGGTATCCGATCACGCCGTCCTCGTCGCTCTGCGAATCGCTGATCGATTACCTCAAGAAGTACCGGAGGGATCCGAAGACCGGCAAGAATACCTACGCCGTGATTCAGGCCGAGGACGAGCTGGCGGCGCTCGGCATGGTGCTCGGCGCCGGGTGGGCGGGCGCGCGCGCGATGACGTCATCGGCCGGCCCCGGCATCTCGCTCATGGCGGAATTCACCGGTCTCGGCTACTACGCCGAGATTCCGGCGGTGATCTTCGACGTGCAGCGTTGCGGCCCGTCGACGGGTCTGCCGACCCGCACGGGCCAGCAGGACATCCTCTCGACCGCCGTCCTCTCGCATGGCGACACGAGGCATCCGCTGCTGCTGCCCGCATCCGTGACCGAGTGCTACACGATGGCGATGGACGCGTTCGACCTCGCCGAGCAGCTGCAGACGCCGGTGTTCGTGATGTCGGACCTGGACCTCGGCATGAACACCTGGATGGCACATCCCTTCGAGTACCCCGACAGGCCGCTCGAGCGGGGCAAGCTGCTCGATGCCGAGACGCTGACGCGCCTCGGCGAGTTCGCCCGCTACCGCGACGTCGACGGCGACGGCATCCCCTATCGCACAATTCCGGGCGACGGCATGCCGGCGTACTTCACGCGCGGCTCGGGCCACAACGAAAAGGCGCAGTACAGCGAGCGCGCCGACGACTATTCGAAGAACCTCGGTCGGCTGGCGCGCAAGTTCGAAACCGCCCGCACGCTGGTCCCCAGACCGGAGGTCGACGTGCGGTCCGACGCCGGGGTCGGCATCATCGCCTACGGCACCACGCACTGGGCGATCGTCGAATCGCGCGACCAGCTCGCCAATGAAGCGCAGCTGCCCACCTCGTACCTGCGGCTGAGGGCGTATCCGTTCACGCCTGACGTGTTCCAGTTCATCGACAAGTGCGACCGCGTCTACGTGGTCGAGCAGAACCGCGACAGTCAGATGCTGTCGCTGCTCCGGATGGAGTGCAGCGCGGCGCAGATCGCCAAGCTGCGGGCGATTCCGCACTACCTCGGCCTGCCGATCGACGGCCGGTCGGTGACGACGGAATTGCTGCGACAGGAACGCAACCCGTAGGCCACGTCGTTTCGGACGTGCTGGTCCGGCCGGTCCGGGACGACCGGCCCTGGAGAGAGAGAAGGAAGAATGGCGACGCCGACACAACCCGCGCCGGGCAGGAAGCTCAATCGCATCGGCCTGGAGCCGGTCGCCTATCGCGGCAGCAAGACGACCTTGTGCGCCGGGTGCGGCCACAACGCGATCACCGAGCGCATCATCGACGCCTGCTTCGAGATGGGCGTCGATCCGACGTCGGTGGTGAAGCTCTCCGGCATCGGCTGCTCGAGCAAGAGCCCTGCCTACTTCCTGGGCCAGTCGCACGGATTCAACTCGGTGCACGGCCGCATGCCGTCGGTGGCCACCGGCGCGGTGGTGGCCAACCGCAAGATGATCGCCATCGGCGTCAGCGGCGACGGCGACACGGGCGCGATCGGCATCGGGCAGTTCGTCCACCTGATGCGGCGCAACCTGCCGATCATCTACATCATCGAGGACAACGGCTGCTACGGCCTGACCAAGGGCCAGTTCTCGCCGACCGCCGACCTCGGCTCGACGCTCAAGACGGGCGTCGTCAACGACCTGCCGCCGATCGATACCTGCACGCTGGCGATCGAGCTCGGCGCGTCGTTCGTGGCGCGCTCGTTCTCGGGCGACCCGAAGCAGCTGAAAGCCATCCTCAAGGCGGCGCTCAGCCACCGCGGCACGTGCATGATCGACGTGCTGTCGCCGTGCGTGACCTTCAACGACCACGACGGCTCGACCAAGAGCTACTCGTACGCGAAGGATCACGAGGAGCCGCTCGCCGACATCGGCTTCGTCCCCTTCTTCGAGGACATCAACATCGACTACGATCCCGGCACCACGACGACCGTGACGCTGCACAACGGGTCGAAGATCCTCCTGAACAAGATGTCCGAGGACTACAACCCGACCGACAAGGCGCGGGCGCTGGCGCTGCTGCGGGAAACGGCGGCGCGCAACGAGTTCGCAACCGGCATCCTCTACATCGAGCCGGACAAGCCGGACTTCATAGACCTGCTCGGCCTCGTCGACGAGCCGCTCGCCTCGCTCGACGTGTCGCGCGTGCGCCCCGGCAAGGAAGTGCTGGACGAGATCATGGAGAGCTTCAGATAGTCTTCGGGCTCCGGTCCTCGGACCTGGAGTGGGTTGAGGCAGCCAGAGGCCAAAGCCTGAACACCAGAGCCCGGAGCCCAAAGTCCAAAGCCCAGAGACCCTCATGGAACAGTACGGCCCGGTCGCCATCTACCTCGGCTTCATCCTCGCCTTCGCGATCGTGTCGCTGGGCGTGGCGGTGATCCTGCGCCCGAGTCGGCCGTTCCCGGCCAAGCTGGAGAGCTACGAGTGCGGCGCCGAGCCGATCGGCCCGGCCTGGGTGCAGTTCCCGGTCGGCTTCTACCTGGTCGCGCTGGTGTTCCTGGTCTTCGACGCGCTGGCGGTGTTTCTCTTCCCCTGGGTGCTGAACGTCAGAGCGCTCGGACTCTGGGGTATTCTCGCGATGCTCACTTTCCTGGTGATTCTCTCGCTGGGGTGGGTTTACGCATACCGGGAGCGAATCCTCGAGTGGAAGTGAAGCCGCCGGTCCCCGTCGTGCCCGCGCCCTTCTGGAGGAACATCAAGGACCTCCAGGAGTGGGAGCAGCTCCATCAGAAGCGCCCCGAGGGCGACAAGCACTCGCCGGCCTTCGAGTCGCTCACCGAAGGGATCCACAGCTTCCCTGGCGGCTTCGTCCTCACGACGATGGCCGACACGTTCCTGAACTGGGCGCGCAAGTCGTCGGTGTGGCCGGTGACGTTCGGACTGGCCTGCTGTGCCATCGAGATGATGGCGACGTTCGCCTCGCGATTCGACGTCGAACGCCTGGGGATGGTGCCGTGGGCGTCGCCGCGCCACGCGGACCTGATGGTGGTGTCGGGCACCGTGACCATCAAGATGGCGCCGATGCTCGAGCGCATCTACAACCAGATGCCGGACCCGAAGTGGGCGGTCTCGATGGGCTCGTGCGCCAACTCCGGCGGGCCGTTCCGCCACGGCTATCACGTGGTGAAGGGCGTGGACCGGGTCATCCCCGTGGACGTGTACGTCCCGGGATGTCCGCCCCCGCCCGAGTCGCTGCTGAACGGCCTGCTGCTGCTGCAGGAACAGATCGCGCATTTCCGCCGGACCGGAAAGCGCGCCGAGCCCAACGCCAAGGTCGACTAGCCAGTGACTCCAGAGCAGGCCCGAACCCTGATTGCCGAGCGCTTCGCCAGCGCGCAGATTGAAGCCGCGGCCGCGGACAAGGGCGTGCCGCTCACGGTCGCAGTCCCCGTCGACGACTGGGTGGCCTTCGCCCGCTTCGCGAAAGAGACGCTCGGCTGCCGCTTCTTCTCCTTTTCGACGGCCGTCGACTGGAAGGAGCAGGGGCTCGAGGTCGTCGCCAGGGTCGACAACCTCGATTCCGGGCTGTCGGTGCTGATGAAGACGAAGCTCGGTCCCGGCGTCTCGGAGTGCCCGTCGCTGGTCCCCGTCTATCGCGGCGCCGACTGGATGGAGCGCGAGTGCTACGACATGTTCGGGATCCGTTTCGAGGGCCATCCGGACCTGCGCCGCATCCTGCTCAGCGACGACTGGGTCGGTCATCCCCTGCTCAAGTCCTACGCGGTCGACACCCCGCATCCCCCGTATCGATGACCCAGGACACCCTCGCACCCTCTCCGTCGACCACGCGCGTCGAGCTCGACTACTCGGGAGGCGAGCGGCTGACGATGAACATGGGGCCGCAGCACCCGTCGGCCCATGGTGTGTTCAGGGCGATCCTGACGCTCGAAGGCGAGACGGTGGTCGGCGTCGACGCCGTCATCGGCTATCTGCACCGCTGCCACGAGAAGCTGTCGGAGACGCTGACCTACGCGCAGTACCCGTCGATTGCCTCGAAGACCGACTACGTTGCGGCGATGACCAGCGAGTTCGCCTACGTGCTGGCGGCCGAGCAGATCGGCAGGATCGAGGTGCCGAAGCGCGCGCAGTATCTGCGGGTGATTGCCGCCGAGCTGCAGCGCATCGCCTCGCACCTGCTGTGGCTCGGCACGTGGTGCATGGACATGGGCGGCGCGCTCGGCGGCGGCGCCACGATCTTCCTCTACGCGATCCGCGAGCGCGAGACGATCCTCGACCTGTTCGAGGCGCTGGTGGGCGCGCGTCTGCTCTACGGGTTCTACCAGATCGGCGGCACGCGCTACGACATCCCGCCGGGGTGGGCCGAGGCGTGCCGGAAGACGATCGACGCCATCGATCAGCGCGTCACCGAATACGAAGCGCTGCTCGAGGACAACCCGTTCTTCCTCGCCCGCGCGCAGGGCGTCGGCTGCATCAGCCGCGAGCTGGCCGAGGACGTGGGCATCAGCGGCCCGCTGCTGCGGGGCTCGGGCGTCAACTTCGACCTTCGCAAAGCGGCGCCGTACTCGTCGTACGAGGACTTCGAGTTCACAGTGCCGGTGGAGACCGCCGGCGACTGCTTCGCGCGCTACCGCGTGCGGATGGTGGAGTTCCGCGAGTCGATCAGGATCATCCGCCAGGCGCTCGACAAGCTGCCCGACGGACCGATCTCGTCGCGGCCCGGCCTGAAGTCGGTGGCCCAGATCAGGATCCCGAAGGGCGAGGCCTACGCGCGCGTCGAGGGCCCGCGCGGCGAGGTCGGCTGCTATCTCGTCGCCGACGGAAGCGCCAAGCCGTACCGGATGAAATGGCGCGGCGCGTCGTTCTCGAACCTCGCGGTGCTGCCCCACATCATCCCCGGCCACAAGGTCGCGGACGTCGTCGCCATCATGGGCTCGGTGGATCCGGTGTTTGGCGAGGTCGATCGCTGATGAGGTTGGCCCCGATGACGGAACGCGGAGGCGCGGAGGCGCGGAGAAGGATGTATCAAGATCCTCCGCGTTTCCGCTCCTCCGCGTTTCGTAAGGTATGAGCAAATGCCAACCTGGATCACAGCGCTGATCGGACCCTTTGTGGTGCTGAACGTGGTCATCGGACTGGTGACCTACGTGACGCTGCTCGAGCGGAAGTTCGCGGCGCGGATGCAGTCGCGCGTGGGGCCGTACCGCGTCGGCCCGCACGGGCTGCTGCAGCCGATCGCCGACGCGGTGAAGCTGATGATGAAGGAGGACGTCGTGCCGACGGCGGCCGACAAGACGGTCTACAACCTGGCGCCGATCGTCTTCCTCGTCCCGTGCATGCTGATCTTCGCCACGATCCCGTTCGCGCCCGGGCTGGGCGTGGCCGACCTCAACATCGGGATCCTGTTCTTCCTCGCCGTGTCGTCGATGGAGATCGTCGGCCTGTTCATGGCCGGCTGGGGCTCGAACAACAAGTACGCGCTGCTGTCGGCCATGCGCGCGGTGAACCAGATCATCTCCTACGATCTGCCGTTCATCTTCTCGGCGCTGGTGCCGGTGATGCTCGCCGGCTCGCTCAGGCTGTCGGACATCGCCGCCGCGCAGGCCGGCGGCGCCTGGTTCATCCTCTATCCGGTCGTCGGCCAGCTCGCCTTCATCGCCTTCGTCGTGTCCACGCTCGCCGCCGAGAACCGCGTGCCGTTCGACATCCTCGAAGCCGAATCGGAGCTGGTCGCCGGGTTCCGCGTCGAGTACTCGGGCATGAAGTTCGCCCTGATTCAGCTCGGCGAGTACGCGCACGTGCTCGGCTCGTCGTTCCTCGGCGCGGTGCTCTTCCTCGGCGCCTGGGCTGGGCCCGGCCCTGAATACCTCGGCCCGGTCTGGATGCTCCTCAAGGCGATGTTCATGTTCCTGCTGATCACCTGGGTGCGGTGGAGCTTCGTCCGCATCCGCGTCGATCAGATCCTGACGCTGTCGTGGAAGGTGCTGCTGCCGTCCACGCTGGTGCTGCTCATCGCCACGTCGTTCGTGGTGGTCTGGAGGGCCGGTGGAGCCTAGCCGCACCGGCCGGTCAGAAATGACCGGCCCTCCGCACGTGGGCCCGGTGGGCGTCGTCCGCGCCGTCGCGAAAGCGATGTGGGTGACGCTGGTCAACCTGTTCCGGAAGCCGGTGACGGTCCACTATCCGGACACGCAGCGCCAGTATCCCGACCGCTACCGCGGCCTGCTCGCGCTCGTCTACGAGAAGGACACCGGCGAGGAGGCCTGCATCGGCTGCCGGCTGTGCGAGTACGTCTGCCCGCCGGCGGTCATCAAGGTCGAGATGCTCAAGGGCGAGAAGCGCAACTACGCCAAGAGCTTCTCCCTCGAGCTCTACGCCTGCGAGTTCTGCGAGCTGTGCGTCCAGGTCTGTCCGACCGACGCCATCGTGATGATGAAGTCGTTCGACATGGCAACCGCCGATCGCCGCGAGATGCTGCTCGACAAGGACCGGCTGCACGCCATCGGGCTGAAGTATCAGCAGTCGTGGGCGACGGGCAACAGGCTGCGCGAGATGCAGGGCCCGCCCAGGATGGCCAGGCCCGAGGCCGCGCACGCCGCCGCGCCCGCCGCCACCCCGGCCGCTGCCGCGCCCGCGAAACCCGCCGGAGGCGAGGCATGACGGCCGCCGATCTCGCGTTCTGGGTCCTGGCCGTGGTGCTCGCAGGCTCGGCGCTGGCCGTCGTGCTGTCGAAGAACCTGTTCCACGCCGTGCTGTGGCTGGCGCTGGCGCTCACAGGGACCGCCGGCATCTTCCTGCTGCTCAACGCCGAGTTCCTCGCCGCCGTGCAGCTGCTGCTCTACGCCGGCGGCATCATCACGGTGGTCGTCTTCGCCATCGTCGTCACCGAGCGCCTGATCGGCGAGAAGCTGTCGCAGACAAGCCGCGGCGTCGTGAGCGGCGGCCTCGCCGCCGCCGGCCTGTTCGCGGTCATCGTCAGCACGCTCATGCGCCGGGAGCTGCCGGCGACGCCGCTGCCCCAGCCGGGCGACATCACGCGGCAGCTCGGCGAACAGGTGCTCACGACGTTCGTGCTGCCGTTCGAGCTGCTGGCGCTGCTGATGCTGGCGGCGCTGCTGGGCGCGATCTACTTCGCGCGGCCTGAGGACTGAGCGGACATGGAACTCCGGGCATATCTGATCCTCGCGGCCATCGTTTTCTGCATCGGCCTGTTCGGCGTCATCACGCGGCGCAACACGATAGGCATCCTGCTCGGCATCGAGCTGATGCTCAATGCGGTGAACATCAACCTGGTCGCGTTCTCGCACTTCAACGCCAGCCCCACAGGCATGATCTTCACGCTGTTCACGATCTGCATCACCGTGTCCGAGGCTGCAATCGGGCTGGCGCTAGTCATTCTGCTGTTCCGCGTGCGCCGGACGGTCATGGCCGATCATCTGGACCTGCTCAAGGGATGACGAGCGATCCTGGCTATCTCGCCCTCGTCGCGCTGCTGCTCCCCGCGGCCGGCTTTCTGATCCTGGCGCTCGTCGCGCCGCTTCGCCGCGCCGGGCGGCCCGGCGCGTTCACGTCGATTCTCTTCGCCGCCGGCTCGCTCGCCGCCGCCATCGGCGCGTGGAGCGGCCACGCCGAGGGCCAGGTCACCAGGCTGGCGTGGGACTGGCTGCCCTCCGGCGGCGCATCGCTGGCGACAGTCGGCATCCTCGCCGATCGCGATTCGACGGTAATGCTGATGCTCGTCGCGCTGGTGGCCTTCCTCGTGCAGCTGTATTCGATCGAGTATCTGCACGACGAGGCCCCGGCTTCGCTGGGCCGCTACTACACCTATCATTCGCTCTTCGCGTTCTCGATGATGGGCGTCGTGCTCGCGCCCAACCTCCTGCAGCTGTTCATCTGCTGGGAACTGGTCGGCCTGTGCTCGTTCCTGCTGATCGGCTTCTGGTATCAGAAGCCGGAAGCCGCGCGCGCCGCGGTGAAGGCCTTCTGGACGACGAAGGCGGGCGATGTCGGACTGCTGATCGGGATCGTCCTGCTGTGGCGGGCGGCCGGCACGTTCGACATCGGCGAGCTGCGGACGATGGCGGCGGACGGTACGCTGCCCGTCGACGGGCTGGCCTTGATCACCTTCTGCATGTATCTCGGCGCGGTCGGCAAGTCAGCCCAGTTCCCGCTCCACACGTGGCTCCCGGACGCGATGGAAGGCCCGACGCCGGTCTCGGCGCTCATTCACGCGGCAACGATGGTCACCGCCGGCGTGTATCTGCTGCACCGCACCGCCTTCCTCTTCCCGCCCGAGGTGCTGGTGGTGGTCGCCTGGATCGGCGCGTTCACGGCGCTGCTGGCGGCGGTGCTCGCCTGCGTGCAGGACGACATCAAGCGGGTGCTCGCCTACTCCACCGTCTCGCAGCTCGGCTACATGATGGCCGCCATCGGCGCCGGGTTCTCGAGCGCGGGGTTCTTCCACCTGATCACCCACGGCCTGTTCAAGGCGCTGCTGTTCCTCGGCGCGGGCGCGGTGATCCACGCCGTGCACAGCAACGACCTGTCGCACATGGGCGGACTGGCGAAGAAGATGCCGCAGACCGCGCTCGTCTTCGTCGTCGGCACGCTGTCACTGGCCGGCATCCCGCTGTTCGGCGGGTTCCTCTCGAAGGAGGAGATCCTCGGCGCCACGCTTGCCGGCGGGCAGATCGGACCGTTCGTGCTGCTGATGGTCGTCGCGTTCCTGACCGCGTTCTACATGTTCCGCGTCGTGTTCCTGGCGTTCTACGGCGCTCCGGCTGCGGCAGGGCACTACGTGAATGCGGGTCAGGGGACTGTAGTGTCCGGCTTCAGCCGGACCCATCATGGTCCGCCTCCAGACGGACACGACGCAGCGCCGCACCACACACCGCACGATCCGCCGGCGGTGATGATGCTGCCGCTGTGGACGCTGGCCGTCCTCTCGCTCGGCGTCGGCCTCTACGCGACGCTGACGGGCGGCATCCTGCAATTCGGACCCGCCGAGGATGCGCATCCGCCCGCGTGGCTGACGCCGTCGGCGGTTGTCGTGGCGCTCGCCGGCATCGGCCTCGCCTGGCTGGTGTATCAGCGCCGCACCATCGACGCCGGCGCGCTGGCCTCGGCCTTCGCCCCGATCCGCACCGCCGCGCTGCACAAATTCTGGATCGACGACCTCTACGAGCGCGGGCTGGCACTGGCGCTGCTCGCCTTCTCGCGGACGATCGGCTGGCTCGACCGCTACTTGGTCGACGGCGTCCTGAACGTCGTGAGCGCCTGGACGGTCAGCAGCGGCGACGTGCTGCGCACGGTGCAGACCGGCCGCGCCCAGGACTACGTCTACGGCGTCGCGGTCGGACTCCTCGTCCTCATCCTGTGGATACGGTGGGCGCTGACATGACGGGACTGCCGATCCTCTCGGTCATGACCTGGGCGCCGTTCATCGCGGCGCTCGTCATCATGGCGTTCGCGCGCCACCGGCCGCTGCTCGTCCGGTGGACGTCGCTCATCGGGACGATGGTCTCGCTGGCGGCGTCGCTGTGGGTCTACGCGGCCTACGACCAGTCGGCGGCGGGCTTCCAGTTCCGGGAGGAGCTGGCGCTGGTGCCGTCGCTGGGCATCACGTATCTGCTGGCGATCGACGGCATGAGCGCGCTGATGTGCCTGCTCACCTCGATCATCATCGTCGCCGGCGTGTTCGCGTCGTGGACGATAAAGGAGCGCAGCCAGGAGTTCTACGCGCTCCTGCTGGTGCTGGTCACGGGCGTCTACGGCGTGTTCGTCTCGCTCGACCTGTTCGTCTTCTTCCTGTTCTACGAGATCGCCGTGCTGCCGATGTACCTGCTGATCGGCATCTGGGGCTCGAGCGGGGAGGTCCGGCCGCAGGGCATCTTCGGCTGGGCGTTCGGACGCACCGGCGTCGGCACGAAGGAATACGCGGCGATGAAGCTGACCCTCTACCTGCTGTTCGGGTCGGCCTTCATCCTGGTCGGCATCCTGGCGCTCTACGTGGTCGGCGGGCGCAGCTTCTCGTTCCTGACGCTGCAGTCGATGCCGTTCGACCCGACAGTGCAGACGTGGGTGTTCCTCGCGTTCTACATCGGGTTCGGCATCCTGGCCGGCATCTGGCCGCTGCACACCTGGTCGCCGGACGGCCACGCGTCGGCGCCGACGGCGGTCTCGATGCTGCACGCGGGCGTGCTGATGAAGCTGGGGGCCTACGGCGTCGTGCGTCTCGGGATGGGGCTGCTGCCGGACGCGACCGTGGACTGGGCGTGGCTGGTCGGCGGCATCGCCTGCATCAACATCGTCTATGGCGCGCTCAGCGCGATGGCGCAGACCGACCTGAAGTACGTGATCGCCTACTCGTCGGTCTCGCACATGGGCGTGGTGATGCTCGGCGCCGCGACGTTGACGCCCGCCGGCCTGAACGGCTCGGTGTTCCAGATGTTCGCGCACGGGATCATGACCGGCCTCTTCTTCGCGCTGGTCGGCCTGGTGTACGAGAAGGCGCACTCGCGCGAGATCTTCAAGATGGGGGGCTTCGGGGTGATGATGCCGGGGATTGCCACGGCCTTCACCATCGCCGGCCTGTCGTCGCTCGGCCTGCCGGCCACGGCGGGCTTCGTCGCGGAGTTCCTCACCTTCCTCGGGGCGTGGTCGTCGAATCATCCGTGGTGGCTGTTCCCCGGGGTGGTCGGCGCCTTCCTGACGTCGATTTACGTGCTCCGCGTCGCGAAGCAGATCTTCTTCGGTCCGAAGAGCGAGGACCCGCACTTCCAGCACTTGCCCGATGCGCAGGGCACGGAATGGGCGGCGCTCGGGATCCTGGTCTTCGTGCTGGTGCTGTTCGGCGTCGCGCCCGGCCTGGCGCTGAAGCCCGTGGACACGGCGACCGTGCCGATCCTGGAACGCGTCGTTCCCACCGTGGAGGCGTCGCGATGAACGGTCAACTCGGGATGCCGCTCGCACCGGAGCTCACGCTCTTCGCGCTGGCCGTCATCGTCCTGCTCGCCGGGATCACCAGGCCCGGCCGCGCGATCGGCTGGCTCGCGTTCATCGGACTGGTCGTCGTGTTCGGCGTGCTGATGACGGCACAGGAAGGCCAGGTGCTCTTCGGCGGGGCGTTCGTGCAGGACGCGCTGGCGCTGTTCGCCAAGCGGCTGTTCGTGGCGGCCACGGCGCTGAGCCTGCTCGGCTCGCTGACCCTCGATCACAAGGCCTTCGATCGCCGCGCGGGCGAGTATCACTTCGCGCTGCTCGTGTCGCTGCTCGGCATGCTGGTCCTGGCGTCGGCGCGCGAGCTGATCCTGCTGTTCGTCGCGTTCGAGCTGATGTCGATCCCGCTGTATCTGCTGACCGGCTTCATCAAGCGGGATGCCGTCGCACCGGAAGCGGCGCTCAAGTTCTTCCTCGTCGGAACCGTGTCGTCGGCCGTGCTCGCGTACGGGATGTCGTTCGTCTACGGCGCCACCGGCAGCACCGCGCTCTCGGCCATCCCGCAGGCGCTGCGCGACGGGCATCCGACGGCGCTGCTCGGCATGGGACTGCTGCTCGCCGGGCTCGGGTTCAAGATCGCGGCGTTCCCGTTCCACATGTGGGCGCCCGACAGCTACGAGGCCGCGTCGACGCCTTTTGTCGCGTGGCTCTCGGTGGCGCCCAAGACCGCGGGCTTCGTCGCCATCATCCGCATCTACCTGGAAGGCGTCGGCAGCACCGCGGAGATGTGGTCGCCGATCCTGGCCACGCTCGCGGGCATGACGATCGTCACCGGCAACCTGATGGCGATCCCGCAGCGGAACATCAAGCGGCTGCTCGCCTACTCGGGCGTCGCCCACATCGGCTACATGCTGATCGGCATCGCCGCGGTGTCGACCGCCGGCATCGCGATGCTCCTGTTCTATCTGGTCGCCTACCTGTTCGGGAACATGGGGACCTTCCTGGTCGTGGAGGCGGTCGCCCGATCCGAGCGGTCGGACAACATCGAGGCGTACCAGGGCCTGGCGCAGCGATCGCCGCTCCTGGCGCTGGCCATGCTCGTCTTCCTGCTGTCGCTGGGCGGGATTCCGTTCGTCGCCGGCTTCTGGGCCAAGCTGTACATCTTCCTCGCCGCAGCCGAACGCGGGATGTACGGCCTGGTCTTCCTCGGCGCGCTGCTGACCGTCGTCGCGCTCTACTACTACCTGCTCGTCGCGCGGCGGATGTACATCGAGGCGCCGCCGCGGCGCGAGCCGGTACGCACGCCCGGATTGCTCGGCACCGCGATCGCGGTGTGCGCCCTGGGCGTTGTCGGCATGGGCGTGTACCCGGCGCCGTGGGTAACTCTGGCCGAACGGGTCGCGTCCGTGTTGATGCGGTAAATCGCCGCCGCGATCTCGGGCTCCCGATCATTCCCGCCACTCCCGCGCTCCAATCACACGCTCCGACTGGTATGACTGGAAGCGGGGGGCTGGAGATCGGGAGTGGCCGGAAACCGGCCGACGGCCGGAAAATCTACAGGGCCTTGTTCACCTCGTCCCAGTTCACGACGTTCCACCACTCCGCGATGTAGTCGGGACGACGGTTCTGATACTTCAGGTAGTAGGCGTGCTCCCACACGTCGAGGCCGAGGATCGGCTTCTTGCCTTCCATCAGCGGATTGTCCTGGTTCGGCGTGCTGACGATCGACAGCTTGCCGTTCTCGTTCAGCAGCCACACCCAGCCGCTGCCGAATCGCCCGACGCCGGCCTTGGACCACTCCGACTTGAAGTTGTCGAAGCCGCCGAAGGAGGCGTTGATGAGATCGGCGATCTTGCCTTTCGGCGGGCCACCGGCGTTGGGTGCCATCCAGCGCCAGAACATGCTGTGGTTCCAGTGTCCGCCGCCGTTGTTGCGAACCGCCGTGCGAATGGCTTCAGGAACGCTGTTGATGTTCCGACACAGGTCCTCGACGCTCTTGCTTTGCAGCTCCGGCGCCTTCTCGAGTGCAGTATTCAGGTTGGTCACGTACGCCTGATGATGCTTGGTGTGATGGATCTGCATCGTCTGCGCGTCGATGTGCGGCTCGAGCGCGGCGTAGTCGTATGGGAGCTTTGGCAATTCGTGAGCCATTCTTCCTCCGTAGGGGCCGATTACCGGATCAGCCCGAACCGGACGATAGTACTGCACAAGAGATGTCGGGCTAAAGCCGGAGAGAGGTCCGGCTGAAGCTGGAGAGAGGTCCGGCTGAAGCCGGACACTACACGGGTCCGGCTGAAGCCGGACACTACAAACTGATCGAAGGGTTATCGAATCGACAGCATGCGCTCGAGCGCGACGCGGTTCCAGTGCTTCTGCTCTTCGGGAACCACGATCCGGTTGTGCACGCGTCCGGCCACGAGCTCCTCGAGAATCCAGAGCAGGTGATTGGGCGACACCCGGAACATCGTCGAGCACAGGCAGCCGAACTGATCGAGCGACAGGACCGTCCGCTGCGGCGCAAGCTGCTGCGCGAGGCGGTTGACGAGATGCACTTCCGTGCCGACGGCCCAGATCGAGCCTTCCGGGCTGTTCGTCACGGTCCTGATGATGTACTCCGTGCTGCCGTCGTCGTCGGCGGCCTGGACGACTTCCCACGGCACTTCCGGATGGACGATGACGCGAATGCCGGGGTGCCTGCGACGCACCGCCGCAATCTGCTGCACGGTGAAGCGGGTGTGGACCGAGCAGTGGCCTTTCCACAGGATCATCTTCGCCCGCTGCAGCTGCTCCGGGTCGACGCCGCCGAAGATCTCGTCCGGATCCCACACCACCATCTCGCCGAGCGCGATGCCCATCTTGCAGGCGGTGTTCCGTCCAAGGTGCTGATCGGGCAGGAACAGGATCTTCTCGCCCTGCGCGAAGGCCCACTTCAGCGCCGCCGCCGCGTTCGACGACGTGCACACCGTTCCCCCGCGCGCGCCGACGAACGCTTTGATCGAGGCTGCGGAATTGATGTAGGTCACGGGCACGACGCCGCGAACGCCCATCTGCGCGAGCTCGTCCCAGCACGCCTCGAGCTGCTCCGGCGCCGCCATGTCGGCCATCGAGCAGCCGGCCGCGAGGTCGGGCAGGATCACCTGCTGATGCGGGCTGCGCAGCACGTCGGCGCTCTCGGCCATGAAATGCACGCCGCAGAACACGATGTAGTCGGCCTCGGGGCGCTGGGCGATCTGCCGGGCGAGGCGGAACGAATCGCCGGTGTAGTCGGCGAACCTGATCACCTCGTCCCGCTGATAGTGGTGGCCGAGGATGACCAGGCGCTCGCCGAGCGCGGCGCGCGCCTCGGCAATGCGGCGCATCATCTCCTCGTCGGAGAGCCCGAGGTACTGCTCGGGGAGGGGCTGGCGTTCTGACAGGTGCTGCTTCTCGAAGTCGGTCAGCAGCGGGATGATCGAGCTCATCGTGGGTTCGGCGTCCTCATCGCCAACCGCCCGGGCACCCTTTGTGAAACATTTCGCAAAGTGCGGACGTGAAAAAGGTCCAAACACCGGTCCCGGGCAGGTGCCCGGGGGTATTTGGACCTGAAACGATTATAGATCGCGGAAGGCTAGAGGCCCGCCTCGACGGGGGCCGGGATGTTCACGATGTTATACAGCGTGTCACGCTCCAGCGGCTCACGTCCCGCCGCTCTCACCAGCCGGCTGAGCTGCGCCGTCGTCATCCCCTCCGGCGTGGCCGATCCGGCCATGTGATAGATCTTCTCCTCCTGGACCGTCCCATCGAGGTCGTCGACGCCGAACCACAGCGCCGCCTGCGCCAGCTCGACTCCCGTCGCAATCCAGAACGCCTTGATGTGGGGCACGTTGTCGAGCATCAGGCGGGCCACCGCGTGCACGCGCAGCGTGTCGGTCCCGCTCGGCGCCGGCAGCTTCCGCATCTGATTGTTGTCGGGGTGGAACGCCAGCGGGATGAAGGCCTGGAACCCGCCGGTCTCGTCCTGGAGCGCACGCACGCGCAGCATGTGATCGACGCGCTCGGCCATCGTCTCGATGTGGCCGTACAGCATCGTCACATTGGTCGGCATTCCGAGCTGGTGTGCGAGGCGGTGAATGGACAGATAACGACCGGCGTCGGCCTTGTCGTGGCAGATCTTCCTGCGGACGCGTTCGGCAAAGACCTCGGCGCCGCCGCCCGGCAGCGAATCGAGGCCGGCCTCCATCAGCTCCCGCAGGACCTGCGCGTCGGTCATGCCGTAGAGATCGGCGAAATAGGCGATCTCCACCGCCGTGAACGCCTTCAAGTGGATGCCGGGGCGGATCCGTTTGAAGCCGCGCAGCAGCTCCGTGTAGTAGCTGAACGGAAGATCGGGGTTCAGGCCGTTGACGATGTGCAGCTCGGTGAGCGGCTGATTGGCGCGCTTGCGCAGCTTGTCCCACGCCTCCTCGAGCGACATCGTGTACGCCTCGGGCATGCCCGGCTGCAGACGCGAGAAGGAGCAGAAGAGGCAGCTGGCCTGACAGACATTCGTCGGCTCGAGCCGCAGGTTGTAGTTGAAGTAGGTGCGGGCGCCGTGGCGCTTCTCACGCTCACGGTTGGCCAGCCAGCCGACCGCCAGCAGATCGGGCGTCTCGAACAGACGGACGCCGTCCTCGAGGGACAGACGCTCCCCGCGCTCCAGCTTCTCGTCGATGTCGGCCAGTCCGGCCGCGCGAATGCGTGATTTCAACGGAAAACCTTCGTAAATTCTAGCGTGCTATACTTCCTTGCAACAACCGCACGCGCGCGTCGGACCGTGCGCGTGCCTCGATAACCGACACCGCCCGGGTGATCAGGGGAAGTGGGTGAGAAGCCCACGCGGTCCCGCCACTGTAAGCGCGCCATCGCCTCGAGAACACGCGATAGCGGGCGAGCCAGAGTACCTGCCCCGGCGCATTGTCCAATTCGCGTTCGCCATCCGCAGCGTCCGGCTCCTGCCGGGCGGGCGATAGCGAGCGCCGGCGCGATGGACGCCGGGAGGACGCTACGGCTACTCATCCCTTCCCACATCTGAGGACGCGCCGGCCACGGCCATGAAGCCGCGCGCCGCGGTGTCCTGGAGCGGCGGCAAGGACAGCTACCTTGCCCTGCACCGCACTCGAGCCTCGTACGAAATCGTGGCGCTCGTCACGATGTTCGACGAGCCCGGGCGGCGCAGCCGGTCGCACGGTCTCCGGCCGGAGGTGCTCGACGCGCAGGCCGATCGCCTCGGCGTGCCGATCTGCAAGGGCTACGGCTCATGGACGACGTACGAGCACGGCTACCTGCAGGCGCTCGCCGACGCACGCGCGTTCGGGATCTCGCACGTGATCTTCGGCGACATCATGTACGCCCGAAATCGCGAGTTCCCCGAGCGGGTCTGCGCCGCAAGCGGGCTCACGGCGGTCGAACCGCTGTGGGGAGAGCCGACCGCCGCGCTCTATCGCGAATTCGTCCTGACCGGCGCCGACGCGCGCATCGTCACCGTGCGCGACAGCGTGCTCGACCGATCGTGGCTGGGAAAGCGGCTCACGCTGGACATGGCGGCCGACTTCCAGGCGAGGGGCGTCGACCCGTGCGGCGAGCACGGCGAGTACCACACGGTGGTCGTCGACGCACCGGAGTTCTCGCGTCCGCTCGACATCATCCCGCTCGGCAGCGCGTCGCGAGACGGCTGCTCGGCGCTGGACTTCGGCGTCGCCGAGGAAACCCATGCTGCGCGCGTCTGAGCTGTCGTACGGCTACGGGTCAGGCGGCCGCCGCCAGCCGTCGTTCACGCTCGACCGCGTCAACCTCACCATCGAACGCGGATCGCTGACCGGCCTGCTCGGTCCGAACGGCTGCGGCAAGACGACGCTGCTGAACCTGCTGAGCGGGGTGCTGCAGCCGGCGCACGGCACGGTGTCGCTGAACGGCGTCGCGTTGACCGGCCGCTCGCGGCGCGACATCGCGCGCCACATTGCCGTCGTGCCGCAGGAGACGCATCCGGCATTCGATTACACGGTGATGGAGATGGTGCTGATGGGCCGTCATCCGCACCTCGGTCCGTTCGAGCTGGAAGGTCCGAACGACGTGGCCATGGCGCTCGACGCGCTGGCGGCGACGGGCACGGCCCACCTTGCCGGACGCGCCTACATGACGCTCAGCGGCGGCGAAAAGCAGCGGGTGGTGATCGCGAGCGCGTTGACCCAGGCGCCCGAGGTGCTGCTGCTCGACGAGCCCACCGCGTCGCTCGATCTCGGCTATCAGCTCGACATCGCGTCGCTGCTGCGGCGGCTGAATCAGGAGCGCGGCGTCACGATGGTGCTGGCCACGCACGATTTGAACCTGGCCGCGTCGTTGTGCGATCGGCTGATCCTGATGCGCGGCGGACGTGTCATCGCGCAGGGCGCAACCGGCGACGTCCTGACCGCCGACGCGATCCGGCAGCTCTACGACGTCGAAGCCGAGGTCGGCTTTCATCCGCCTGCCGGCCACATCACCGTGACACCGTTGAGGCGCGTCCAGTGAGCCGCACGCAGGGAACCCTCGACGCCGTGGCCGCGCGCGGCACGTCCGCGCGCGCCGACATCGAGCGCGCCGACCCGAGCCCGATCCGCGCCCGCCTCGCGAAGACCGTCGCCGGGTTCGGCGTGCTGGCCGCTGCCATGTGTCTCATCGCGCCGCTCATCGGCAGCACGCCGGTCGATCTGGCCCGCGTGTTCGACCGCTCGATCCCGTTCGAGCAGAACGTCGATGCGCAGATCTTCTTCGTCGCGCGGATGCCGCGGGTCGCGGCCGGCGCGGTGGTGGGCGCAGCCCTCGCGGCGGCCGGGGTCGTCTTCCAGGCGCTGCTGCGCAACGCGCTCGCCACCCCGTTCACGCTCGGCGTATCGGCGGGCGCCTCGCTCGGCGCGATGCTGGCGATCGTGCTCGGCACAGGGGTTACGGCGGGCCCGTTGTCGGCCGTGCCGCTGGCCAGCCTCGCCGGCGCCGCGATCGCCGCCGCCATCGTCTACCGGCTCGCGACAATGCGCGGGCGGGCGATGTCGACGACGGTGCTGCTGCTGGCGGGCGTGACGCTGAACTCGTTCTTCTCGGCCCTGATCATGTTCGTGCAGTACGTCGCCGACTTCGCCCAGGTCTACCGCGCCACACGCTGGATTATGGGCGACCTCGACGTCGGCAGCTTCGAGCCCGTTGCCGCGGCGCTGCCGATGCTCGTGCTGGCGTTCGCCATGTTCGCGTGGCTGCCCTCGTCGCTGAACCTGTTGAGCGTCGGCGCCGGAGCAGCAGCGGCGCGCGGGGTCGACGTCGGCCGGACGCAGCGGCTGGCGTTCGTCAGCGCCTCGCTCGCCACGGCGGCGGCCGTGTCGCTGGCCGGCCCAATTGGCTTCATCGGCATTGTCGTGCCGCATCTCGTGCGGCTGATGGTGGGCGTCGATCACCGGCTGGTGCTGCCGGCGTCGGTGCTGTTCGGCGCGGCGTTCCTGGTCGCCTGCGATCTCGCCGCACGCACTTTGCTGGCGCCGCTCGAGATTCCCGTCGGCGTCATCACCGCGATGCTCGGAGGACCGTTCTTCCTGTGGTTGCTGGTTCGAAAAGGCTGATCGGCGTCCTGGTCGCCCTGGCGATCGTGTGGTGGGCGTGCCCTGTCGTCACGCAGGAGCGCCCTGCACCGGCAACGCGCATCATCTCGCTCGTGCCGGCACTGACCGAGATGCTGTTCGCCATCGGCGCGGGTCCGCAGGTGATCGCCGTCAGCAGCTTCGACGAGTTCCCTCCGGAGGTGAAAGCGCTGCCGAAAGTGGGCGCCCTGCTCGATCCCGACATGGAGCGGATTCTGGCGCTCCGTCCGGACCTCGTGATCAGCTACGGCTCGCAGACCGACCTGCAGGCCCAGCTCGCCCGGGCAGGCATTCGCGTGTTCAGCTACCGGCATGCGGGCCTGGAGGGCGTGCTCACGACGCTCGAGTCGCTCGGTGCGGCAGTGGGACGGCAGGCGGACGGCGCCCGCGTGGCGCGCGACATCCGCCAGCGGCTCGATGCGATCAAGGCGCGCGTGCGCGGCAGGCCGCGGCCCCGGACGCTGCTCGTCTTCGAGCGCGATGCGGCGTCGCTGCGCGGCGTGTACGTCAGCGGCGGCGTCGGCTTTCTTCACGACATGCTGAACATTGCCGGCGGCGTGAACGTGTTTGCCGACGTCGCGAAGGAGTCGGTCCAGCCGTCCGTCGAGACCATCCTGGCGCGAGCCCCCGAGGTCATCGTCGAGGTCCGCGCCGCGGGTCTCCTCGGGCCGGCCGATATCGCGCAGGCGAAACGGGCGTGGCGAGCGCTCGCATCGGTTCCCGCCGTGCAGCGCGATCGCATCGAGATCCTCGTCGGCGAGCACCTCGTCGTCCCAGGCCCGCGCGTCGTGCAAGGCACGGAAGCCATCGCAAGGGCGCTGCACCCGGATGCGTTCCGATGACCACCTTCGCTGAAGCTGCGGCAGTCGGGAAGATCCTGTTGTCGTGGAGCTCGGGAAAAGACAGCGCGTGGGCGCTGCACGTGCTGAATCGTCAGCATCCGGGCGCGGTGCGCGGACTGCTGACGACGGTCAACGAGGCCGTCGATCGGGTGGCGATGCATGCCGTCCGGCGCGATGTGCTGGAGGCGCAGGCGCGTGCGGCGGGCCTGCCGATCGTCGTGGTGCCGATCCCGCATCCGTGCCTGAACGAGATCTACGAGGAGCGGATGCGGGCGGCGATGGTCGACGCCGTCGCCGCCGGCTTCACGCACGTCGCGTTCGGCGACCTGTTCCTCGAGGACGTACGCCGCTACCGCATCGAGAAGCTGGCCGGCACCGGGCTCGAGCCGTTGTTCCCGGTGTGGGGCATCCCGACCGCCCGGCTTGCCGGCGACATGATCGAGGCCGGCCTGCGCGCGCGGATCGCGTGCGTCGATACGCGGGTGCTCCCGGCGTCGTTCGTCGGCCGCGAGTTCGACCGTGAGCTCCTCAAGGACCTGCCGCCCCACGTCGACCCGTGTGGCGAGAACGGCGAGTTCCACACGTGCGTCTATGCCGGCCCGATGTTTCACAAACCGCTCACCCTCGAACCCGGCGAGGTCGTCGTCCGCGAGCCGTTCGCGTGGCGGGATCTGCAACTCGCCGCAGAAACTGCCACGCGGGGTCTGTCCCGGGGTCTGACCCCGGGTCAGACCCCTTGTGCAACGCGTGCAAATTCATGAACGGATATCCGTCGCGCATCGTGTGTCTGACCGAGGAGACGACCGAGACGCTGTATCTCCTCGGCGAAGGCGACCGCGTGGTGGGCGTGTCGGGCTACACGATCCGGCCGCCCGAGGCACGGCGCAAGCCGCGCGTGTCGGCCTTCATTCATGCGAAGTACGACCGCATCGAAGCGCTCTCGCCGGATCTGATCCTCGGCTTCTCCGACCTGCAGGCCAACATCGCCGCCGAGCTGATCAAGCGCGGCTACCCGGTGATGGTCTTCAACCAGCGCAGCGTCGCCGGGATCCTGCAGATGATCCGCATGCTCGGGTCGATGGTCGGCTGCGCCGACAAGGCCGCCCGCCTCATCTCGCAGCTCGAGCTGGAGATCGATTCGATACGCGCCGCCGCGTCTCAGCTGCCGTGCCGGCCGCGCGTCTTCTTCGAGGAATGGGACGACCCGCTGATTTCCGGCATCGGCTGGGTGGAGGAGCTGGTCGAGATCGCCGGCGGCGAGCCGATCTTCCCCGAGCTTCGGAACGCCCGGCTGGGCAAACAGCGCATCGTCAGCGCCGGGGACGTCATCGGCCGCCGGCCCGACGTGATCATCGCCTCGTGGTGCGGCAAGGCCGTCCGGCGCGAGAAGATCGCGCAGCGCGACGGCTGGAGCGATGTTCCCGCCGTACGCAACGGCCACATCTACGAGATCAAGTCCGCCTATATCCTCCAGCCCGGACCAGCGGCGCTCACCGAAGGCATCCGCCAGCTGCACCACATCATCGCCCGGGTGGCGCAGGCGATGGCGGGCGAGGGATCAGGCGTCCAGGAACAGCCCCGCCGCCGTCTGCGGAATCACGCCGACCGCCCGGGCGCGATCGAACAGCACCTCGACAGCCCGCCGCCCGTCCCGACCAAGGTCGACTGAGTAGTCGTTCACGTACAGGTCGATGTGCTGGTACATCACGTCCTCGCTCATCTCCTGCGCGTTCGCGCGCACGAACGGCAGGCTCGCCGCGCGGTTGGCAAACGCGTACTCGACGCTGCGCCGCATGATGCGGTTCACCTTCTGCTGCACATCGGCCGGAAGCGATCGCCTGATCACGATGCCGCCGAGCGGGATGGCGGCGCCGGTCTCAGCCTCCCAGTACTCGCCGAGATCGATGATCTTCTTCAACCCCTTCGACGCATACGTGAAGCGGTTCTCGTGGATGATCAGGCCGGCATCGAACGTCCCGTCGAGCACGCCGCCCTCGATCTCCGAGAACAGCCGCTCGCGCTTGTCCGTCGCGCGCGGGAACGCGAGCGACAGCAGGAAGTTGGCGGTCGTGTACTTGCCGGGAATGGCGATCTTCAGCCCGCCGCGTGCGACCTCGTCCGTCGCGATCTCGCGCTTCGAGATCAGCAGCGGCCCGCAGTTGCGGCCGAGGGCGCTGCCGGCGTCGAGCAGGACGTAGCGCCCCACGCAGTAGGCATAGGCGTGGAAGCTCAGCTTCGTGACGTCGATCTCGCCGGCAAACGCCGCGGAGTTGAGCGCCTCGATGTCGGCCATCCGAACGTCGAACTCGAGCCCCTCGAGATCGATGCGGCCGTGCACCATCGCATCGAACATGAAGCAGTCGTTGGGGCACGGTGAAAACCCCAGCGTCAACCGCATAGCTCGTTCAGCATACGCAACGTGCTGTCCCCCAGACCGGCAATCGCTTCGGGCAGCTTCCAGGCGGCGCGATTGCGCCGCTCGACGATATTGGAGACGGCGCGGACCTGGGCGAAGGGCTGGCCGAGGGTCAGACAGGCATACATGAAGGCGGCGCCTTCCATGCTCTCGACCTGCGGCGCGAACCGCTCCACCACGCGGGCGATCGACCGGTCGCAGCCATGCACGGTGTTGACCGTGATGCCTCTCACGGCCGGCAAGGCGGCAAGCGTCGCGCTCGCCGGCGGCGCGGCGTTGACCAGGCAGCCGCCCGTGAACGGCGGCTCGTTCTCGCCGAGAAGCTGCAGCTCCTGGATCGAAAGAAAGCCGTCGCCGTCCTCGGCACCGAGCTCCGACAGACGATCGGCGACGACGTGGACGACCGTGCCCGGCGGGAGCGCGCGATCGAAGCTGCCGCAGACCCCGAGATTCAGCGCCACGTCGTAGCGTTCGCGCGCCAGCGTGGACGAACACCACGACGCGGCCGCTACCATGCCGACGCCCGTGACGAGCACGTCGACCCGGTGCCCGCTCCTGTCGTACGTCGTCAACCGACCCGGAGAGCCGGTCCGGCGAAGCGCGGCCGTTACCGGACGGATCTCGGCCTCGGTCGCGGAGACGAGCAGGATGCGCACGCCGGTCCTGCTACCTGTCGCCCCCCGCCTTGTCTGCGAGCCAGCGAAGGAGGTTGCCGAAGTTGGCGGCGGGAGCGCGGTATTCCTGCGGCGTGATCACCTGCAGGATGTCATTGTGCGTCGGCGCGCCGTAGGGCGCGGGACCGGTGAGGGAAAAGTCGCGGTTGCCGAACAGCTCGATGCGCGGAGCCGGAGCGAAAACCTCGACCACATACCGCAGGCGGAGGCCCTCGCTTTCATCGCGCACGATCGACTGCCGCAGCTGCCGCTGAATGCGATCCAGGCTGATGGGCAGACGGCTGACGTCGACGGAGGGCTGGGCCTGTGAATTCGCCCCGGCGGGCGGCCCCCCGGAACCGCTCTGCGCCGCGACCCCGGCAGCCTGCATCAGGCTGCCCACGAGCACCACCGTCGGGCCGATCCACGTGCTGCGCATGTCGTTTGAGACGAAGCGTGGCGCCTAACGGCTTTCCTTCCATTCCTCGTACCAGGCCATCTGGATTGCCTCCAGCTTCGGCTCGTTCGAGGCCTTGGGGTCGTCATCGAAGCCGTCGAGCTGCATGACCCGCTCCCGCAGATCCGTGAACCGTACCGTCAGCGGATCCTCATCAGGATACTTCTCGAACAGCGCGATGGCGATCTCTTCCGCGTCGGTCCACCTCACGAGCGCACCCCGGCTTTTTCGTCCTCGTCCTCGTGTTCGCGCTCGGACTTGCCGAGCTGAATGCCCCCGCCCTCCTGTACGTAGTTGCGGGTGTACAGCGGGAATTCGGCGACGACGTCGCCCTTGATGACCGCCTGGCAGCCCAGCCTCGAGTTGGTGCGGAGGTCCCAGGCCGTGTCGAGGCGATCGAGCTCATTGTCCTGCGCCTCGCTCAGGTTCTGCTCGCCCTCTTTGATGTACAGGTGGCAGGTCGTGCAGGCGCAGCTGCCGCCGCAGGCATGCTCGAGCGGGATCCCGAAGTTCATGGCCACGTCGAGAAACGACTCGGGCAGGCCGTGATGCGAGTATTCGAGCGTGCCGTGCTCGAACTCCACGGTCGTCGCCCTGCCATCCTTGATAAAAGTGACCTTGGGCATCAGACGTCCTTCACATTGCGGCCGGCGAGGGCCTCGCGGACGCTGCGGTTCATCATGACCTCGGCCAGATGGCGCGTGGCATCGTTGAGCGCGTGCGTCTTCTCGTGGATGGCCTCGCGGTCGCTGCCCGCCATGACCTGCTTCAGCTCGGCCACCGCGCGCTCGATGCGGGCCACTTCGTCGGCGGTCACCTCGCCGCCGGTAATCTCGGCGAAGTCGGGACGCCGCAGCGACTTCTCGGTGGCATTGATGACCGTCTCGGCCTCGTTGCGCGCCTCGATCAGCAGCCGGGCATCGAAGTCGGCCTGCGCATGCTCGAACGACTCGATGAGCATCCGCTCGACCTCCTCATCGGTGAGGCCGTAGGACGGCTTGACCTCGATGGTCTGCTCGACGCCGGTGCGCAGCTCGCGGGCGCTCACACTGAGGATGCCGTTGGCGTCGATCTGGAACCGTACTTCGACCCGCGGCATGCCGGCCGGCATCGGCGGGATGCCGCGCAGCTTGAAGCGCGCCAGCGAACGGCAGTCGGCGACGAGCTCTCGTTCGCCCTGCACGACGTGGATGTCGACCGACGTCTGGTTGTCGACGCTGGTGGTGTACATCTCGCGGCCGCTGGCCGGGATCGTCGAGTTGCGCATGACGATCTTCGAGACCACGCCGCCGATGGTCTCGATCCCGAGCGAGAGCGGGGTGACGTCGAGCAGCAGCATCTCGCGGCGGCCGGTGACCAGGATGTCGGCCTGCACCGCGGCGCCGAGCGCCACCACCTCATCGGGGTTGATATCGCTGTGCGGCGTCCGGCCGAACAGCTCGGCGACCGTCTGGCGCACCAGCGGGGTGCGGGTGGCACCGCCGACGAGCACGACCTCGTCGATCTCCCGCGGCTCGAGGCCGGCGTCGCTGAGCGCCTGACGCACCGGCCCGATCGTCCGGTCGACGAGCGGACGGATCATCGCCTCGAACTCCGCGCGCGTCAGCGTCCGGCGATAGCCGCCGGGCAGCCCCGCCTGCGGCTCGATGCGGATCTCGGCCTCCTGGTGCTCCGACAGGTCCCACTTCGTCTGGATGACGGCCTTGCGGATCGACTGGACGGTCTCGTGCGGGACCGACCCGATCTCGCTCAACACCCGCTCGACGAGCAGGCGATCGATGTCGTCCCCGCCCAGGTGCGTGTCGCCGCCGGTGGCCAGCGCCTGGAAGACGCCGTCCTCGACCTTGAGTATCGAAATGTCGAAGGTGCCGCCGCCGAGGTCGTAGACCGCGATCGTGCCGCGGTTCTTCTTGTCGAGCCCGTAGGCGAGCGATGCCGCCGTCGGCTCGCTGATGATGCGGAGCACCTCGAGGCCCGCCAGGCGTCCGGCATCGCGCGTCGCCGTGCGCTGCGCGTCGTTGAAGTAGGCGGGCACGGTAATCACGGCGCGATCGACCTCGTAATCGAACTCGCCCTGCTCGCGGAAGTGCTCCTCGGCGCGCTGCTTCAGCTCGCGCAGGACGAACGCCGAGATCTCCGGCGGCGTGAACTCGCGATCGCCGATGCCGATGCGCACGACGCCGCCCGCATCGCCGCCGACCCTGAAGGGCAGCAGCGCCGCCTCGGCCTGGACGTCGTCGATGCCGCGGCCCATGAACCGCTTGATCGAGTAGACCGTCCGCGACGGCGCGGTCAGCAGCCGCCGCTGCGCCTCCCGGCCCACGAAGATGGTGCCGTCGTCGCCGAGCGACACGACGGACGGCACGAGCGCGTCACCGGAGCTGTCGCGAATGACCCGCGGCTCTCCGTCGCGGACGTAGGCGACCAGACTGTTGGTCGTGCCGAGATCGATGCCGACGACTTTACCCACGCCTGATTCCTGATCCCTGATCCCCGATTCCTGATCCCTGACTGATTCCTGATCCCTGACTGATTCCTGATTCCTGATTCCTGATCCCTGATCCCTGGCTGATTCCTGATTCCTGATTCCTGATTCCTAGTCCGGCGACCTCTCGTTCAATGGTCGCCAGGAGGTTGTTGATGTAGTTCCGCTCCAGCAGCGTTGCCCGCAGCGCTTCGAGCGTGGCGCGTCGTTCGGCCGGCGGCGCGTCCTGCGCCAGGCCGTCCCACTTCGCGCACAGCGCTTCGAGCTGCCGCTCGTGCTCCGCACGCTTGCGCTCGATCGGCTCCCGTGCCGCCGAGAGCCGCGATGCCAGCACAGCGGGATCGGCGCCCGCTTCCCGCTGCTCCCGAATCTCGTCGAGCTGCTCGTTCAGCTCGAACACCTCTTCGAGCAGCGCCGGCGGCACCTTCGCGGCGCCCGAGTCGCCTTCCGTCTTCGTCGGCGGAAGGCCCTCGATGGCCAGCAGATGCTCGACGCGCGTCGCCGGCGTCCGCAGCGCGCGATACGCATCGTTCAGGTACGACGAGCGCTCGAGGCTGGCCAGACGTTCGGCGGGCGAGGCGTTGTAGTAGTAGTCGGGGTGGAACTTGCGGCTCAATTCACGGAACCGGCGCTCGAGCACGCCCGAATCGATGTTCAGCTTCCGCGGCAGCCCGAGGAACGAGAAGTAGTCGCCGTGCCGGCCCAGCGCCAGGATGCGGCTGCACTGCGGACAGAAGTGCTCGTCGACGGGCGCGCCGGCGCCGCAGCTGCGGCACTCCAGCATCGAGACAGGGTTGACGGGAATCGAGTCGGAAGCCATCAGACGTTGAATTCTGCCGTGCCGGCGCGGTCCGCCCCGGCCGATGCGGGCGCGGCGCCTGTCCGGAAGCGAAGGCCGATCAGGCGCCGAAGGAGCTGCCGCACCCGCAGGTCTGCTTCGCGTTGGGATTGTGGAACACGAAACCCCGGCTCAGGAGCGCGGCATCGTAGTCGAGCGTCGTGCCCTTGAGGAACAGGTAGCTCTTCCTGTCGACGAAGATCTTCGCGCCGTCGGCCTCGAAGACTTCGTCGCCAAGCCTGGCTTCCTTCTCCCAGGCGAACGTGTAGCTCAGCCCCGAGCAGCCGCCCGCCTTGACGCCGACACGAAGACCGCCGTCGGTGATGCCCTGCTTGGCCATCAGCGACTTGATCTTCCTGGCCGCGCCTTCCGAGATCTGGATCATGCGTTCGGCTGGGCGTGGCCTGCCGACGCCGGCACGCCCTTCTCCCTGCTCTGCTTCGCCTTGTAGTCGGCAATCGCCGCCTTGATCGCGTCCTCGGCCAGCACCGAACAGTGAATCTTCACCGGCGGCAGCGACAGCTCGGCGACGATGTCGGTGTTCTTGATCGCCAGGGCCTGCTCGACCGTCTTGCCCTTGAGCCACTCGGTGGCCAGGCTCGAGCTCGCGATCGCCGATCCGCAGCCGAACGTCTTGAACTTCGCATCGTCGATGATGCCGGTCTCGGGGTTGACCTTGACCTGCAGCTTCATGACGTCGCCGCATTCCGGGGCGCCGACCAGTCCGGTGCCGACGTTGATGTCATCCTTCGGCAGCGATCCGACGTTGCGCGGGTTCTCGTAGTGGTCGATGACCTTGTTCGAATACGCCATGTGTCTATCTCTCCGGCCGGTCCCGTCGGACCGGTCTCGGCCGGTCCGGAGGGACCGGCCCTACAGGTTCTAATGCGTCACCCACTGCATCTTGGAGAGGTCGACGCCCTCCTTGACCATCTCGTAGAGCGGCGACATCTCCCGCAGCCGTCGCACCACCGTCGTCAGCTTCTCGACCACGTAGTCGACCTCTTCCTCCGTCGTCCACCGGCCGAGGCCGAAGCGGATCGAGGAGTGCGCCAGGTCATCGCCCGCGCCGAGCGCCTTCAGTACGTAGGACGGCTCCAGGCTCGCGGAGGTGCATGCCGAGCCCGACGAGACGGCTACATCGTTGATCCCCATCAGCAGCGACTCGCCCTCGACGTAGGCGAAGCTCACGTTCAGGTTGTTCGGCAGCCGATGCTCCAGCGACCCGTTGACGTACAGCTCGTCGAGGTTCTTGTGCAGGCCGGCATTCAGCCGCTCGCGCAGCGCGAGCAGCCGCTCCGCTTCGGCCGCCATTTCGTTCCTGCAAATCTCGGACGCCTTGCCGAGGCCGACGATCCCCGGAACGTTGAGGGTGCCCGAGCGCATCCCGCGCTCGTGCCCGCCGCCGTTGATCTGCTCGGCCAGCAGCACGCGCGGGTTGCGGCGGCGCACGTAGAGGGCGCCGACGCCCTTCGGACCGTACATCTTGTGCGCGCTGATCGAGAGCAGATCGACCTTGAAGTCGTTGACGTTGACCGGAATCTTGCCCACCGCCTGGACGGCGTCGGTGTGGAAGAGGATCCCCTTCTCCTTCGCGATCGCGCCGATCTCGGCGATCGGCTGCAGCACGCCGATCTCGTTGTTGGCGGTCATGATCGTGATGAGGATCGTCCTGTCGGTGATGGCGGCGCGCAGATCGTCGATGTTGATGCGGCCGTCCTTCTGTACCGGAAGGTAGGTCACGCGCAGGCCCTGCTTCTCGAGCTTCTTGCAGGTGTCGATCACGGCCTTGTGCTCGATCACGCAGGTGATGATGTGATTGCCCTTCTCGCGGTACATCTCGGCGACGCCCTTGATCGCCAGGTTGTTCGACTCCGTGGCGCCGCTCGTGAAAATGACTTCCTTCGCGCTGGCGCCGATCAGGTCGGCGACCTGCTTGCGGGCCGTCTCCACGGCCTCCTCGGCCTGCCAGCCGAACGAGTGGTTGCGGCTCGCAGCGTTGCCGAAGTGCTGCGTGAAGTACGGCGTCATCGCCTCGAGCACCCGCGGGTCGACAGGCGTCGTGGCGTGATAATCCATGTAAATCGGAAGCTTCATCGTCAATTTCCCGTCGGGCTACGCCCCGCGCCGCAGCACCGCGACCGGTGCCGCCAGCGTCGGCTCCTGCTCCGAGGCCATGTCGGCAAGCGTGACCGTCCCCAGCGTCTGGACGATCCGTTCGCGGATCTGCCACAGCGGTCCGCGAATGCTGCACTTGCTGTACTGCTCGCAGTCGTGTTTGTCCGTCGAACAGGCCGTCACGGTGAACGGTCCGTCGATGGCTTCGATGACATCGGCAACGCTGATCGACGCCGACGGCCGGCTCAGGGTGTAGCCACCGCGCGTCCCCTGCGTGGAGACCAGCAGCCCGGTGCGCACGAGGCGCTGCAGCACCTTGGCCATCAGCTCGATGGGGATGTCGTACTGCTCGGCAATCTCCCGCGCGCTCGTCGACGCCGCACCCGAGTCCCTGTTGGCCAGGTGCTTCATCGCGATCAGCGCGTAATCCGCCTTTTTCGACAGCCTCAGCATGAAACTCTTCTAAATACGACCGCTATTGTCGGTATTGTATGCCCCGTGCTGAACCCCGTCAACATTGGTCGGATTTCAGCTGGTTCGTGGTTCCTGGTTATCGGTTCGTGGTTTCGTGGCCCGGGCCGGGTCGAGGTTGGTCGTCGTTCGAGGTAAGCGACCCGCCACCTTCGCCCTCAGCGACTAACCACCAACCGACCAGCTAGTACTTGGGCTGGCTCGGATCGACCTTGTCGATCCACTCCAGGATGCCCCCCTTCAGGTTCTTCACGTTGGTGAAGCCCACCGACCTGAGGAAGTCCTGGGCCTTCGCGCTGCGGCCGCCCATCTTGCACTGGGTCACGATCTCGCGATCCTTCGGCAGCTCCTGGTAGCGCCGCGGCAGCTCGCCGAGCGGGATCAGCGTCGACCCGGGGATGCGGTTGATCTGGTACTCGTTCGGCTCGCGCACGTCGAGGATGAACGGCGTCTCGCCGGCATCGAGCTTCTTCTTCAGCTCGACCGGAGTGATCTCCCAATCGTTCACGGCGGCTCCTGACGTCTGCGCCTGCGCCGGCTCCGGCCGCACACCGCAGAACTGCTCGTAGTCGATCAACTTCGTCACGGTCGGGTTCGGACCGCACACCGGGCACTCCGGATCCTTTTTCAGCTTCAGCTCGCGGAAGCGCATCTTGAGCGCGTCGTAGATCAGGAACCGGCCGATCAGCGGCTCGCCGATGCCGGTGATCAGCTTGATCGTTTCCGTCGCCTGGATCACGCCGATGATGCCGGGCAGCACGCCCAGCACGCCGCCTTCAGCGCAGCTCGGGACGAGCCCGGGCGGCGGCGGCTCGGGATACAGGCAGCGGTAGCACGGACCATCCTTCGCGGCGAACACCGACGCCTGCCCCTCGAAGCGGAAGATGCTGCCGTAGGCGTTGGGAATGCCCGACAGCACGCAGGCGTCGTTCACCAGATACCGCGTCGGGAAGTTGTCGGTTCCGTCGAGGATGACGTCGTAGCCCTTGAACAGCCGCAGCGCGTTCTCGGACGAGAGCGCCTCTTCGTAGGTGTCCACCTGCACGTGCGGGTTCAGCGCCACGATCTTGTTCTTCGCCGATTCGAGCTTCGACCGCCCGACGTCGTCGGTCGTGTGCAGCAGCTGCCGCTGCAGGTTGCTGTAGTCGACGACGTCGAAGTCGACGATGCCGAGACGGCCGATGCCGGCGGCCGCCAGATACATCGCGGCCGGCGAACCGAGCCCGCCGGCGCCGATGCACAGCACGCTGCCCGCTTTCAGCCGGCGCTGCCCGTCCATGCCCACTTCCGGCATGATCAAGTGGCGGCTGTAGCGCTTGATCTCGTCGGGCGAGAGATCCGTCGCCGGCGGCGCCGCGGCCGGCACCCCGCCCGCCACCGACGGCACGATGCTGAGGGTGTCGCCGGCCTTCACCGGCGTCGCTTCCTTCTGCAGGTAGCGGATGTCCTCGTCGTTCAGATAGACGTTCACGAAGTTCCGCAGCTTGCCGTTGTCGGTATACAGATGCTTGCGCAGCCCTTCGTAGCGCGTCGTCAGATCGGCGAGCAGCTCGCCGACGGTGGCACCGCTGGCTTCGACGGATTCCTTCTTATCCGTGAACGGGCGAAGCGGTGTCGGGATGTTGATTATGTTCGGCATGTGTGAGGCTTTCCTCGTCGAATGCAGAGCGATCCTCGCGCAATCGCCAGGACGTCATGTCCCCGGGCGTGCCAGCGCGGACGGACACGATGATGTAGGAGAAGAACGGCCACGCGTGATCGAGGTCGTACTGCGACGGACGCGCGGGATGGTCGGGATGTGAATGGTAGAACCCCAGCAGCTCGGCCTTCAGCTCGGCGGCGCGCTTTTCCGCCTCGCGGTAATCCTGCGGACGCACCAGGAACCGCCGCCGCGGGCCTTCCTCGGTGGTGTTGGGCAGGGCGTAGGTCGAGGTGACGACGCCGTTGCGGCCGAACAGGGCGCCGCAGCACTCGTTGGGATAGGTTTCCGCGCCGTGCGCCCGGATAGCCTCGGCCACTCCGGCCTGAAGTACCAGCGCCATCAATTCGTCTCCTCGTCGCTCTCGTCCCACAGCCGCTCGGACAGGTACTTCTCGCCGCCGTCGCAGAACACGACGACAATCACGGCGTCGGACGTCTGCCTCGCCACACGCAGCGCTCCGGCCAGATTGGCGCCGCTCGAAATGCCGACGAAGAGTCCCTGTCTCGCCAGGCGCCGCGTCAGGCTGAACGCCTCCTCCGTGCTGACGCCGATGTCCTCGTCCGCCAGCGACGCATCGTAGATGCCGGGGACGATCGCCGTCGCCATGTGCTTCAGCCCTTCGAGCCCGTGCAGCGGCGAATCCGGCTGCACCGAAATCAGCCGGATAGCCGGATTGTATTCACGCAGGCGCCGTCCTACGCCCACGAACGTGCCGCTCGTGCCGAGCCCGGCGACGAAATGCGTCAGCCGCCCGCCCGTCTGCTCGATCAACTCCGGCCCGGTGGTGTCGTAGTGCGCCCGCCAGTTCGACGGGTTGTTGTACTGATCCGGGTAGAAGTAGAGGTCGGGGTTCTCGGCGAACATCTGTTTGACGCGGATGATCGCCCCGTCGGATCCCTGCATCGGGTCGGTGAAGATCACCTCGGCTCCGAAGGCCTTGAGGATCCGCTTGCGCTCCGGCGTCACGTTCTCCGGCACGCACAGGCGGACGCGATAGCCCTTGGCGGCGCCGATCATCGCGTAGGCGATGCCGGTGTTGCCGGAGGTGGCGTCGAGGATGATCTTGTCCGGCGTCAGTGCGCCTGACTGCTCCCCGTCGGCAATCATCCGGGCCGCCGCCCGATCCTTGACCGAACCGCCCGGGTTCTTCCACTCGGCCTTGGCGTACAGCTCGACGTTCCGCAGCCCCTGCTCGAACCCCGACAGGCGGATCAGTGGCGTGTTGCCAATCAGATCGATGATCGACGGGGTGGCGCGGAGGACCCCTGCGGAGGCGACGGGCATATCCGACTGCTTCAGTCCGAAATTATATCCCCTGGCTGGTGGTTAGTCTTCCTGGCTGCTGGTCGGCCGTCGGTGGTTTCCACTAAACCACGAACCGCGTATTCCGGCAACGAACCTGCCCCAGGCCTGCCCAGGCGTCCGGCCCCGACCTGACGCGGGCCTGCCCTGACCCCAACCAGCCCCGTCGGTTACCCGCGGCTATCCGCCACCGCGCAGGCGTCGCACAGGATCCGGGCGGCCCAGTCGAACACCGTGTGCGCGCACACCTGCTGGCGCAGCGCCCGCATGCGCCGTTCGGCCTCGGCCGGCCCCATCGAGAGCGCCGTGTGCAGCGCCTCGGCGAACTCGTCCGGCGCGAACGGGTTGACCTGCAGCGCATCGGCCAGCTCGCGCGCCGCGCCGGCGAACTTCGACAGCAACAGCACCCCGCGGTTGTCCGAGCGCGACGCGACGAACTCCTTGGCCACGAGATTCATGCCGTCGTGGAGCGACGAGACCACGCAGACGTCCGTGGCCCGATACAGCGCGGCGACGTCCTTGGGATCGTGATACTCGCGGCGGTAGACGACCGGCGTCCAGCCCGGCATCCCGTATCGCGCATTGATCTTGTCGACCAGCTCCGAGACCTCTCTGCTCAAGTCGCGGTACCGATCGATGCGGTCGCGCGTCGGTGAGCCGACCTGGACGAGCACCACGCGCCCGCGCCACTCGGAATACCGCTCGAGGAACCGGTCGAAGGCGAGCAGCCGATCGGGAATGCCCTTGGTGTAGTCGAGCCGATCGATGCCCATCACGATGCGGCGATCGCCGAGATCCAGCCGGCGCCGCGTCGCCGCAACTTCCTTCGCCCACGCCGGGCCCGGCGGCGTGCCGTTCCACGTCGACGGATCGATGCTGATCGGATACGGCCTGATCGACGTGCGATGCCCGCGGCAGTACACCGAGAACGTCTCCTGATCGATCCGCGCCTCCATCGTCCGATCGACGGTCTCGAGGAAGTTGTTGCAGTGGTACTGCAGGTGGAATCCGAGCAGATCGTTGCCGAGGAGGCCGTCGAGCACCTCGGACTGCCACGGCAGGATGCGAAACGCCTCGGGATTGGGCCACGGGATGTGCCAGAAGTGGCAGACGACGGCGTCGGGCCGCGCCGATTTCACGAAGCGCGGCAGCAGCGCGTAGTGGTAGTCCTGCACGAAGACGATCGCCCGCGTGCCGGCGATCTCCTCGAGCACGACATCGGCAAAGCGGCGATTCACCTCGACGTAGTGCCGCCAGTCGCTCTGGTTGAACACCGGCCGCGCATACGCGATGTGACAGAGCGGCCACAGCGCGTTGTTCGAGACGCCGTAGTAATAGCCGTTTTCTTCCGGCGGCTTCAGCCACACGCGGCGGAGCGTGTACTTCGGCTTGTCGGGCGGAACGGCGAGACGGCCGGACGGATCGGACGACTCGAGGTCGCCGCTGCCGTTTCCGTGCGCCACCCATGTGCCGCCGCAGGCGCGCATCACCGGGTCGAGCGCCGTCACCAGTCCGCTGGCCGGCTGCTTCCAGCTGATCCGCACCTTCTCCCGCCGCCCCAGCAGGCGGCGCAGTCCGGTGGGAGTGATCACCTGTTTCTCGTGCACGTAGGGCTGCCGGTTGGCCACGACGACAAGCTTGGTGTCGCGAAGCCGATCGGACATGGTTCGCACGAGATCAGCAGACGTCATCGTCCGTTCTCCTTTCAGTGTCCGTTGTCGGCAGACACGACCGAGAGGACCGCTGCGACGTCGGCTGGGGATTTCAGTCGCAGATGAGCACGTGAAGGCCGTTGGCCCACGACGACGGTCACGCCGTCGCGAACGGCCCGGAACGCATCTTCGTCGGTCACATCGTCGCCGAAGAAGATGCACCATGTCTTGCGCCGCTCGCGGGATTCGACATCGTCGACAATCCAGCGCACGGCGTCGCCCTTGTTCCAGGCGATGTTGGGCAGCAGCTCGAACGCCGCGCTGGCATCGAGCGACTTGAGCGCCCCGGACTCGAGCCACGGCTGCGCGGCCTCCCGCGCCAGCCGCAGGGCGTCGCAGCGGCGGGGCGGCTCGACCGCACGGACGTGTACCGTCAGCGACAGTCTTTTGTGCTCGAGCCGGACGCCGGGTATGCCGCTCACAGCGGCGGCAATGGCCGCCGCCACGCGATCCGTGATATCCCGGGAATCGGCGAGGTCCGGGTGCCGCCAGGCGTGATCGCCGTGCCGTATTTCCAGGCCATGAAGGCCGGCCAGGTAGACGTGCCCGGGCAATTGCGTGCGCTCGGCCAAATCGTCGACGCGGCGGCCGCTGACCAGACCGACGGTCACGTCCTGCCGCGCCGCCAGACGCTCGAGGGCGCGCCGGGTGTCCTCGCCCAAACGCGGGGTCGAGGGGTCCACGTCGAACGAGGTCAGCGTTCCATCGAAGTCCGAGAGCACCACCAGATGAGCGTGCGGCGGCCGGGCCTCGATGGCGGCCAGCACTTCCGGCACCATGTTCGGATCGTAGTCAGCCCGGCGATTCACGCAACCTCGGCAATAGACACCCCCAGGTACCCGCGGGCCCGCGAGGGCGGGCCGCTCCCGAAGATACTCAAGCCTCGGGCGGGGGCCCGCCATCCGGGTTTCCTTGTATTTCTACTCCCGGACGGCCCGGAACCGAATTCAGTGGACGATGCCGCGGCGGGCGGCGTAGCGGACGACCTCGGCCGTATTGCGAAGCCCCAGCTTCTGCAGCAGATGGGTGCGATGGGTTTCAACCGTCGCCGGGCTGATCGAGAGCACGTCGGCGATCTCCTTGCTGCTCTTGCCCTCGGCCACGAGCTGGAGCACTTCGCGCTCGCGCTCGGAAAGCGCATCGTAGCGGTCGGTGATGCCGCGCTCGGTGAGGCTCTTGACGTAGTCGTCGAAGACCACCTGCGCCACGGCGGGACTGAAGAACGTCTTCCCGGCGGCGACCGCCGCGATTGCGGCGATCAGCTCCGAGCCCGCCGACTCCTTCAACAGATAGCCGCGCGCGCCCGCCTGCACCGCCTGCGTCACGTAAGCCTGATCGCTGTGCATGCTGAGGATCAGGACGCGCACGTCCGGTGCACGTCGAACGATCTGCCGCGTCGCCTCGATGCCGTTGAGCAGCGGCATGCCGATGTCGAGCACGGCGACATCGGGAGTCAGCTCGATCGCCTCGCGTACCGCGTCGCGTCCGTTGCCGGCCTCGGCGACGACCTTCCAGTCGCGCCGGTCCTCGAGAATCTTGCGCAGCCCCTGTCGGAGCACGGTGTGATCGTCGCCGAGCAAAACACGCAGTTCATCCACGGTAAACCTCCGAATCAATCAACGAGGCCACGAGCTCCGGGTCGAGTTCGTCGATCCGACTCGGGGAAACGGCGGGCAGCTCGACTTCGATGCACGAGCGGCCCGGCCTGCTCTCGATGCGCACGGTGCCGCGCAGGCCGGTGACGCGCTCACGAATGCTCAGCAGGCCGAGCCCGCGGCGCTTGCCGGGCCGCTCGACGTCGGCGACGTCGAAGCCGACGCCATTGTCTTCGATCACGACCTTGACGGTCTCGGGGTCGATGGTCAGCTGCACCGACCCGCCCGTCGCTTCGGCATGGCGCGACACGTTGGTCAGCGCTTCCTGCACGATGCGGTAGATGGCGCGCTCGGTCTCGGCGTGCAGCCGGCGATCCGGTCCCTGATGCACGAACTGCATGTCGATCTCGTGGCGGCGGCGGAAATCGGCGACGAGCGACTCGAGGGCCGCCATTAGCCCGAGGTCGTCGAGCGCCGACGGGTGCAGCAGGTGCGACAGGTCGCGGACGCAGTGCAGCGCGGTATCGGCGCTGGTCTGAGCGTCGGCGAGCAGCGAGCTGGCGGCGCCCATGCGCTCGATGCGGCGCTCGGCGATGGCGAGCTGCACCTTCACCGCGCTCAGCGCCTGTCCGACCTCGTCGTGCAGCTCGCGCGCGATGCGCCGCTGCTCTTCCTCGCGGGCGTGCACGAGCCGCGACGACAGCCGCTGGAGATCGCTGGCGATGCGCTCCTCGCGCTCGTGCTGCTCGGTCAGGCGCCGCTCGAGCGACGCGGCATGCTGCGACACGAGCCAGCCGATTGCGAGGCTGATGGCCAGCGCAGCACCGAACACCGTCCACACCTGGCGCTGCATGTCGGCCTGCATCTCGTTCTGAATGAGCTGCTGGTCGATGAAGGCCGCGCGATTGAGGGCCTGGAGCTCGTCGGAGACGCGGATCGCCGACTCGCGCTTGGGCATGAAGCGCCGCAGCAGTGTTCGCGCGTCGGCCGGCCAGCGGCTGCTGTCGGTGGCGAGCACTTCGTCGGACGCCGACTTGAACTCGAGGATCTCGGCCCGCAGCCGGGCGACGCGTTCACGCTCCGCCGCCGAATCGACGAACGGCACGTACTGCTCGAGGAGGGCGTCGATCGCGGCGTACGCCTCCTTGATCGCGTCGCGATGCTGCGTCTGGTTCTTCGGATCGGGATCGAGCAGCGCATCTCTCAGCAGCACGGAGGCGACCAGCACCTGCGCACGGACCGACGCCAGCAGCTCCTGCGCCTGCTGATACCGCGAGCCGATCCGGGCGCTGCTCTCCTGGGTTGCCCGCACGCGCTGCAGGACCTGGTAACCGGCGAACAGCCACAAGCCGAGCATGAGGCCGAAGCCCGTCAGCAGCACGGAGCGGATGGTCAGCCGGTTGAACAACCGCAGCATGTCTAGGCGCATCGTAACCCCGATTCAGCGGTATCGCGAGCTCCCGCCTTTGCCCGAGTGCGAAATACCGACGACCCGGGATACGACGACTTCCGGCACCGCGCTATGGTGCCGTCTGGTGTCAGCGGGCAATCCATGGTGGCGGCGGACGGACGTTCAGCGGCTCCTCAACCTGACTCCAGCCCAGGTCGAGCGTCTGGACACCATCTTCGAGAAGGATCGGCCCGAGCGCCTCGCGCTGCGGCGCAAGATCAAGGAGATGGACCGGCTGCTGCGCCGCGTGCTGATGCGGGGCAACGCCGAGGACACGGCGATCAAGCGCCTCAGCGAACAGGTCGAGGCGCTTCGGGCACAGCACAACGTCCGCCGCACGATGATGCGGTTCGCGCTCCTTCGGCGGCTCACGCCGGAGCAGCGCTCCCTGCTCGCGCGGCTCCGGGAAACGGGCGCCGCCGGAATGGCAGCGGGTCCGGATCGCGGCTCCGGCGGCTGACCGTCACGAGACCGGCTTGCCTTCGGCGTCGCGGATCTCCACGGCGCCGAGATTCAGCTTCCGCAGCGCGGGCTCGATCGTCGCGCGATCGCCGACGGCAACGACGACCATGTTGGCCGGCACCAGATACTTCTTCGAAACCGCCAGCGTCTGATCGGCCGTCACGGCATTCACCTGCTCGGCGTAGCGCGTGTAGTAGTCGAGCCCCAGGTTGTAGATGAAGACGTTCGAGAAGTTGTTCACGGCATTGGTGCTGGTCTCGAACGCGCCGGGCAGCGAGTTGGCCAGCGCATCCTTCGCCTTCTGCAGCTCCTCGGGCGAGACCGGCCTTTCGATCATGCCGCGCACTTCCTTGAAGATCTCTTCCACGGCGGGCGCGGTCACGTCGGTGCGCACACCGGACGCAATCTGGAACGGACCCGCCGCACGCCTGAACGAGAACTGCGAGCTGGCGCCGTAGGTGTAGCCGTGCTGCTCGCGCAGGTTCATGTTGATGCGGCTCGAGAACAGTCCGCCGAGCGCCAGGTTCATCACCTGCAGCGGACGGAAGTCGGGCGACGAGCGCGGCGCGCCGATGCTGGCCACGCGCAGCTGCGTCTGCGGACTGCCCGGCTTGTCGACGATCACCACCCGCGCTGACGTCGTCTCCGGCTCACCGAGCTTCGGCTGTGCCGGCGTGCCGCGCTGCCACGAGCCGAACGCCTGTTCGGCGAGCGCCTTCAGCTCGCGCATCGTGATATCGCCGGCCACGACCAGCGCCGCGTTGTTCGGCACGAAGTTCTGCTTCCAGAACGCCTCCATGTCGGCGCGCGTGACGCGCTTGACCGCGGCCTCCGTCCCCAGCTCGTTGTAGCCGTAGGGGTGCTTCGGCCCGTAGAGCGCCGATGCCGTGACCAGCGCCGCCACCTGGCCGGGGTTGTCGCGCTGCTGCACCAGGCTGGCCAGACGGCTGGCGCGCTGGCGCTCGATCTCCTCCGCCGGGAACGACGGCCGCAGCGTCACGTCGGCAAGAATGTCGAGCGCGGCGGGGAAGTTCTTCGACAGCGACCGCACCGAGAGCGTCGTGGCATCCATCGAGCTGCCGATGCCGAGCGAGGCCCCGAGCTGCGCGATCTCGTCGGCAATCTGCAGCGCGGTGCGCGTGGCCGTGCCCTCGTCGAGCATGGCGGCGGTGAAATTCGCCAGGCCCGGCTTGTCGAGCGGGTTGGCGTCGCTGCCGGTGCGCAGCACGAGATTGGCCGCGACGATCGGCAGCCCGCGCCGCTCGTTGAGGATCAGCGTCAACCCGTTGGGCAGCGTCTCCGACGTCGGCGTCGGCAGCTGCAGCGGCCGCGCGGCGGCCGGCTTCGGCATCTCATTCCGCCACGGCTCGTCTTCGTTGATGGACTCGGCGCCCTCGCCGGGCGTCGTCTTCGCCGGCGGCGGACTCGCGACCTGCGGCAGCGGCGCAGGCTGGCCGGGCACCACGTGCATCACCACGCGCGCGTTCGGCGCCAGCTGCTCGCGGGCGAAGGCCTGGAGCGTCGACGCGGTCACGCTGCGATAGCGCTGGATGTCCTGCTGCAGGTAGCCGGGATCGCCCAGGTAGTGGTTGTAGCTGTTCAACCGATCGGCGATGCCGCCGAACCCGCCAAGGCGCTCGAGCCCGCCGATGATGCTGGTCTCGATCCCGTTGCGGGCGCGATCGATCTCGCGCGCCTCGGTGGGCGTGTCGCGAAACGCCGCGAGCTCCTCGTCGATCGCCTTCTCCAGCTCCTCCACCGTGTGACCTGGCCGCGCGGTCGCGTCGATCTGGAAGATCGATCCGAGCATGAGGCTGTACTGCTGCGCCGACACGTCCTGCGCGATCTGCCTCTCGTAGACCAGCTTCTTGTACAAGCGGCTCGAACGGCCGCCGCCGAGAATCCTCGCGGCGATGTCGGCGTCGGCGTCGCCGGGCTTGAAGATCGGCGACGTGATCCACGCCATGTAGACGCGCGGCAGCTCGACGCGCGCCGTGACCACCTTCCGCCGTTCGGCGGTGATCTTCGGCGTCCCGGCCGTGATCGGCGGAATCGCGGGTCCCCGCTTCAAGGTCCCGAAGTACTTCTGCACCAGCCCCTTCACCTGCGCCGGTTCGAAGTCGCCGACGATGGCGAGGCTGGCGTTGTTGGGCGCGTAGTACTGGCGGAAGAACCGCTTGACGTCCTCGAGCCTCGCAGCCTGGATATCCTCGTGCGAGCCGAGCACGTTCCCGTAGTAGGGATGCCCTGGCGGGAAGAGCATCTGAATCAGCGCTTCCTCCGCCAGGCCGTACGGCTGGTTCTCGACGCTCTGCCGGCGTTCGTTGCGGACGACGTCCTGCTGATTCGAGAGCGCCGCCTGGTCGACCTTCTCGAGCAGGTAGCCCATTCGATCGGACTCGAGCCACAGGGCCAGCTCCAGCTGGTTCGAGGGAACGGTCTCGAAGTAGTTGGTCCGATCGAAGTCCGTCGTGCCGTTGAGGTCGCTCGCGCCGGCCGCCTCGAGCAGACGCAGATGCGAGTCGGGCGGCACGTGCTTCGAGCTCTGGAACATCATGTGCTCGAAGAGATGGGCGAACCCGGTCCGGCCCTTCTCTTCATTGGCGGGACCGACGTGATACCAGAGGTTCACGGCCACCATCGGCAGGCCGCGCTTCTGACTGAGGATCACCTCGAGGCCGTTGGGCAGCGTGTACTCCTCGAACTGAATGCGCGGGATGTCGGCTGACGAGGGCGCGCTGCGGTTCTGCGCGGACGAGGCGGTCAGCCCGGCAATCGCGAGCAGCAGAGCGGCGAGAAGGGAGACGAACGCTCGTGTGTACATGACAGTGACTCGCTATACGGGTTTATTGTCGAGGCTCGCCCACAGATACCAGCAGGCGACGGACCGGTACGGGCGCCAGTTCTCGCCGAGGCGCGTCAGACGCGCCGGCGTGGGCGCCAGCCGCAGCCGATAGGCGCGCTGCACCGCCTTCACGAGCCCGAGGTCTCCCACCGGAAGAACGTCGGGGCGATGCAGCCTGAACATCAGGAACATCTCGGCCGTCCAGCGGCCGATGCCCTTCACGCTGGTCAGCGCCGCAATCACATCCTCGTCGGGCAGCGACGACAGCTTCTCCAGCGCGAGCGAGCCGTCCAGCGTGCGGGCGCACAGATCTCGAATGTAGCCAAGCTTCTGCGGACTGATGCCGGCGGCGCGCAGCGTGTCGTCGGGCGTGGCCGCGATGGCGGCCGCCGTGGGCCGTCCATCGAAGAGCGCAGCAACGCGCGCGTCGATCGTGGCCGCCGCCCTGGTCGAGAGCTGCTGCCCGATGATGGCGCGGAGGAGCGCACGAAACGCATCCGTCCGCTGCGCCCTGGCCAGCCCGCATTCGCCGAAGCGCCGTATCAGGTCCCGAATCACCGGATCGCGGCGCGCCAGCACGCGCCGGGCCTTCGCAGAGTCGGTGGCAGTCATCGACGGCAGACGATCGAGATCAGGCTCAAAAGGTTAGGTGGTTCCCGACGGCGAGTAAAGGGCCCTCCGCCGGCCGCGGCATCAGCGGCCCTTCATTGGGACGAACGAATACGCGCCAGAGTTGGCGCACCGGCCCACTAGAATGGGCGGATGCCGATGGGACCGCTGGCCGGACTGACCGTGCTCGATCTGACGCGCGTCCTCTCGGGGCCGTACTGCACGATGCTGCTGGCCGACATGGGCGCGCGGGTCATCAAGATCGAGCAGCCCGGCCGCGGCGACGAGACGCGGGCCTGGGGGCCGCCGTTCGTGGCCGGCGAGAGCGCCTACTTCCTCGCGATCAACCGCAACAAGGAGAGCGTCGCCCTCGACTTCAAGCAGCCGGGCGGACGCAAAGCGCTCGATCGCCTGATCGCGCGCGCCGATGTCGTGGTCGAGAACTTCCGCCCCGGAACGCTCGAACGGCTCGGCCTCGGCTACGCCGCGCTCGCCGCCGCTCATCCACGGCTGATCTACTGCTCCATCTCCGGCTTCGGCCACACCGGGCCGCGCCGCGACCAGCCGGGCTACGACGCGGTGATCCAGGCCGAAGGCGGACTGATGAGCGTCACCGGAGATGCCGATGGCCCCGCCTACCGGGTCGGGGTCGCGATTGCCGATCTGGTCGCCGGGCTGCTCGCCGCCCAGGGGATCGTCACCGCGCTCTACGCCCGGGATCGCACCGGACGCGGACAGCACGTCGACGTGGGCATGTTCGACGGCGTGGTCTCGCTCCTCACCTACCACGCGTCGATGTACCTGACCACGGGGATCACGTCGTGGCGGGTCGGCAACCGGCACGCGACGATTGCGCCGTACGACACCTTCAGCGCCGCCGACGGCGAGCTGTTCCTGGCCGTCGGCAACGACGATCAGTTCCGGCGGTTCTGCGAGGCCGCGGGCCAGCAACATCTGCTCGCCGACCCACGCTTCGCCGCGAACCCCTCGCGCGTCCTCCACCACCGCGAGCTCCGCGAGCTGCTCGCGTCGGTGCTCCGGCGGCACCCGCGTGCGTACTGGAACGAGCTGTTGAACCGCGCCGGCGTTCCGTGCGGCTCGGTGCGCGACGTGCCGGATGCGCTCGCCGATCCTCAGCTCGCCGCGCGCGAGATGATCGCGGCCGTGGAGCACGCCTGTGCCGGTACGATCAAGGTGCTGGGCGTGCCGATCAAGCTGTCGGAGACGCCGGGCAGCGTCCGGACGGCGCCCCCGACGCTCGGCCAGCACACCGCGCAGGTGCTGGCCGAGATCGGCATGACGGTGGACGAGATCGAGAGCCCGCGCCGCGTTGACGCGGGCTGAAGGGAAACGCCGGTGGAAGTCTCTCACGTCAGGAAACGAATGCAGGCGGCGATTGCCGCCGCACGCGAGCGCCTGCAGCGGCGGCGCCAGCGCATCGCCGACGCGGAGCGCGCGTACGAGCCGTTCCTCACCCGCGTCGCCACACCGCTCGCACGCCAGATCGCCAACGCCTTGCAGGCCGAAGGCTACCCGTTCATCGTCTCGACGCCGGGGCGCGGATTGCGTCTGACCCTCGATCGCGGCCGCGACGACTTCATCGAGCTCGCCCTCGACACCGGCGGCGACGAGCCGGAGCTGATCGGACGAATCCGCCGCACGCGCGGCTCGCGCACCATCGAGGAAGAGCACCCCGTGAAGCCCGGCGCGCTGCCCGATCAGGTGAGCGAAGAGGATCTGCTCGCGTTCTTCGAGAGCGCGCTGCAGCCGTGGCTGGAACGCTGACGAACCCTACCGCCTGTTCTTCCTGATCCTCCAGAACCCGTCGCGGAGGCGCCGGCGACCGGTGTCAACCGGCCGGGACCGCGGCCGGTTTGCGCGCCACATGTATCGCCATCAGCCCGCCGAGCACGGGGACGACGCGCGCGTCGGCAAAACCGAACCGCGTCATCAGCGCAGCGACGGCGTCGGCGCCGGGGTAAGTGCGAATGGATTCGGGGATGTAGCGATAGGTATCCGGGTCGCGATGGAGCGCGAGCCCGAGCAGCGAGCCCACGACGGTCAGATACGCGTGGTACGCGCCTCTGACGAGGGGATGTGCCGGACGATTGAAATCGAGCGAGAGCAGGCGGCCGCCTGGCGCGAGCACGCGGTAGATCTCGCGCAGCGCCCGGTTCAGATCCGGAACGTTCCGCAGACCGTATCCCGTGGTCACGACCGTGAACTGGCCGTCGGCAAAGGGCAGCGCCAGCATGTCGCCCGTGACCAGCCTCGTCCGCGCATCGCTGCGGCGGGTGCGCGCGAGCTGCAGCATGCGGTGGGTGATGTCGAGACCGACGCCCCACCGCGCCGGCGGCACCGCGGCGAACAGGATGTCGCCGGTGCCGCACGCGAGATCGAGCACGCGATCGCCTTCCTTCAGCTCGGCGAGCTGGACGAGCCGCTGCTTCCACCGCCGATCCTGGCCGTAGGACAGGAAGACGGTGATGAAGTCGTAGCGATCGGCAATCGTGGCAAACAGACGCCGGACGTAGCGATGCTTGCCATCGGCGGTGGCAATCTCGCGCCGCAGGCTCATTGCGCGCGCAGCAGCAGAACCGGAATCCTGACGACGTGCCGGACCTTGTCGACGGTCGTCCCGCGGATCAGGTCGTTGAAGAAGCGATGGCCGTGCGTCGACATGGCGATGAGGTCGACCTTGCGCTCCTCGGCAAGGCGGATCAGTTCCGTCGCCGGGTCGCCCCTGGCGAGCTCGGTCGAGACCTTGATCGAATCGGCCTCGAACTCGGAGGCCAGCCTGTCGAGGTAGGCGCGATCGGCTTTCATCTCTTCCGATTCGCGCAGCTTCAGATCGTCGAAGTGGCGCGCCGCCCAGCCATCGGCCACGTGCACGAGCAGCAGCTCAGCGCCGGTCAGCTTGGCGAGCTCACGCACGTGCGTGAGGATCGTGCGATCGGCGGGCGAGTGCTCGACGGCCACCAGGATCGATCGATACATCGGCTACTCGAAGAACGTCTGGAACAGCAGCACGACGTTCAGGGCCGCTATGATAACTGCGACGCTCCACGCTAGCACCCGGATCCAGACCGGCGAGACGAGATCGCCCATCTTCCGGCGATCGCTCGTGAAGCTCACGAGCGGGAACACGGCAAACGGCAGCTGCAGGCTCAGGACGACCTGACTGAGCAGGAGGAGCGCGCCGGTGCCGCGCTCGCCGTAGAGAATGACGACGATCACGGCCGGGACGATGGCCACCAGCCGCGTGATCAGGCGGCGCAGCCACGGCCGCAGCCGGATGTTGACGAACCCTTCCATGACGATCTGCCCGGCCAGCGTGCCGGTCAGCGTCGCATTCTGTCCCGCGCACAGCAGCGCCACCGCGAACAGCACGCTGGCGGCCGTCGTCCCGAGCAGCGGCGACAGCAGCTTGTAGGCGTCGCTGATGTCGGCGATCGTCTCGTACTCGGTGCCGTAGAAGACGGCGGCCGAGACGATCAGGATCGCGGCGTTGATGAACAGGGCCGACATCAGCGCCACCGACGAGTCGATGGTGGCGAACTTGATTGCTTCGGACTTGCTGGCCAGCGTGTCGAGATACCGCCGCGTCTGCACGATGGACGAATGCAGATACAGGTTGTGCGGCATGACGGTCGCCCCGAGGATGCCGATGGCGATGTAGAGCATCTCCGGGTTCGACACGATTTCCGGGCGCGGGAGGAACCCGGCCGCGATCTCGGCCGTGTCGGGCGCCGCCCACCAGATCTCGATCGCGAAGGACACCGCTATCACGATGATGAGGCCGACGACGAGCGCCTCGACGTAGCGGAATCCCTTGTTCTGCAGATACAGGACGATGAAAACGTCGGCGGCGGTGAGGATCACGCCCCAGAGCAGCGGCAGGCCGAAGAGCAGGTTCAGCGCGATCGCGGCGCCGATCACTTCGGCCAGGTCGCAGGCCGCGATGGCAATCTCGCAGATGACCCACAGCGCAATCGTGACCGGCTTCGAATAGCTGTCGCGGCAGGCCTGTGCGAGGTCGCGGCCGCTGCCGATGCCCAGCCGGACCGCGAGGGCCTGCAGCAGGATCGCCATCAGGTTCGAGAGCAGGATGACGCTCAGCAGCGTGTAGCCGTAGCGCGCGCCACCGGCCAGGTCGGTGGCCCAGTTGCCCGGGTCCATGTAGCCGACGGCGACGAGGTATCCCGGACCTGCGAACGCCATCAGCTTCCGCCAGAAGCCCGCATCCTGAGGAACCAGCACCGAGGCGTGGACCTCGCGCAGGCTCGGCGCGTCGGGGAGGCTGCGCCACCCGCCGGCGGACTCGGACCCGGTCAGTCCGGCCGGGGTGGTCAGCGATACCTGCCTGTTCTGGTCGGATGCCATTCAGATTCTTCAGGTTACGCTGGGTTTTTGAGCTTTCAAAAAATTAATTAGGATGATAGCATACTCAAACTTTTGAGCCTCAAATTGTTGCCGTATCGGTGAGTATGCTCGCGTCCAGCACGGTCGAGAACTACCTGAAAGCCATCTATGCCGGCGTGGCCGCTCTCGGCGGCGGCCAGCGCCTGCTGCCCATGGGCCAGCTGGCGGCGGCCGTCGGCGTGACGCCCGGCACGGCGACCACGATGGTCAAGACCCTGGCCGAGTCGGGGCTCGTCGAATACGAGCCCTACGCCGGCGTGGCGCTGACCCCGGCGGGCCAGAAGCTGGCGGCGCTCGTCCTGCGCCGGCATCGCCTGATCGAGCTGTTCCTGGTGCAGGTCATGGGCTACTCGTGGGACGAGGTCCACGACGAGGCCGAGCTGCTCGAGCACGCCGTCACCGATCGGCTGATCGAGCGCATCGACGAGATGCTCGGACGGCCGGAAACGGACCCCCATGGCGATCCGATTCCCAACGCCGAAGGCATCGTCAAGGCGCAGAACGCGCAGACGCTGCTCTCCTGTCCGCTCGACACCACGGTGACGGTGACGCGCGTGATCGATCAGGACCGGGAGTTCCTGCGCTTCATCGAGCAGCATCACCTGAAGCCGGGCGAGGCGATCCAGGTCGAGGCCCGCGACGCCGCCGCCGACAGCGTGCGCGTGCGCGGCAAGAACGAGCAGCGGATCACGATCGGCACGCGAGCCGCGTCGAAGCTGCTGGTGCGTGTCGCGCAGGTGCTGCTGCTCTTTCTCTTCGCGGCGCCGGCGTTCGCGCAGACCGCGCCGGCGCGCGAAGCGCGCCCCACCAGCCTCTCGGGCTACATGGAGCTCCACTTCAACAAGGAGGAGCTCGCCGACGCCCGCCTCGACTTCCACCGCTTCGTCCTGCTCGTCACGCACACGTTCTCGCCGCGCATCCGGTTCGTCGGCGAGCTCGAGCTCGAGCATGCGCTCGTCGAGGGGCTCGAAGACGCCGGCGAGCTCGAGCTGGAGCAGGCCTACGTGGACTTCCTGCTCGATCGATCGTTCAACGTTCGCGCCGGCATGCTGCTGATGCCGATCGGCATCATCAACGAGCGCCACGAGCCGCCGGTGTTCTACGGGGTCGAACGGCCCTTCATCGACACGGTGATCGTCCCGTCGACGTGGTTCGACGTCGGCGCGGGCGTGCACGGGGAGGTCGGCCGCGGCTGGCGCTATCGCGGGTTCATCACCGCGCCGCTCAACGCCGCCGAGTTCAGCGCCGAGATCGGCGTCCGCGACGGACGTCAGAAAGGGGCCGAGTCCAACCTCGGGCGGCCGGCGGTCACCGGACGGGTCGAATACGTCGGCCTCCGCGGACTGACGCTCGGCGCCAGCGCCTGGTCCGGCCGCTCGGGCTTCGAGTTCCGGCCGCAGTTCGACGTGCCGGTGTCGCTCGTCGAAGCCGACGCGCGCTACTCGCGGCGAGGCTACGAGCTCCGCGGCCAGTTCGCCCGGATCTGGATCGACAACGCCGCGCGGCTCAACGACACGCTGGCCTTGCGCACGGGCGTCAATCCCAACATCGCCTCGGCGCTGCGCGGCTTCTTGCTCGAAGGCAGCCGGCGGTTCTTCACCGGCTCGCGTCTGGGCGAGATCGGCGGGTTCGTGCGCTACGAGAACTTCGACACGCAGCACCGGATGCCCGCCGGCTACGTGCCGCTGCTCGAGTTCGATCGCGACGCCTGGGTGGTCGGCGCGAACTTCTGGCCGGATCCGGACGTCGCGGTGAAAGTCGACTATTCGATCGTTCGGAACCAGAGCCCGGTGATCAGCGCGCCGAACTCGTTCAACGTCGGTCTGGGATGGTGGTTCTGATGCGCACGTCAATCAGGCTGGCCGCACTCGTTCTCATCACCGCCGGCGTCTTCGCCGAGGGTGTGGCGCTCACCGCCCGGCAGGACACGAAGGTCGTCGAAATCACGGCCGAGCGATTCGCCTTCACGCCGTCGGAAATCCGCGTCAAGGCCGGCACGCGGCTCGAGATTCGCCTCGAGAGCGACGACACCGCGCACGGCTTCCGCATCGTCGGCACCGACATCGACGTCGAGCTGCCGAAGCGCGGACGCGGCGCGGCGACGGTGACGTTCCAGCCGCAGCCCGGACGCTACACCTTCGAGTGCTCACGCATCTGCGGCGCCGGGCACGAGTTCATGCGCGGCGTGATCATCGCGGAGTGACGATCGTGAGGGCGCCGCGATCGGTGGTGTCGATGCGGTTCTGGGTCACAGCGGCCGGGCTGCTGTGGCTGACCGGCGTCCTGGTTGCACAGGTGCGGACGCCCATGCCGGGTGATCCGCTTCCCGGCATCACGCCGGCCGAGTTCGAAGAGTTCCGCCTCGGTCTCGACGACTTCCTCGAAGTGGAGACGACGGACGAGGGGCTCGGGCCGGCGTTCAACGGCACGAGCTGCGCCGTCTGCCACAGCGTGCCTGCCGTCGGCGGCACCAGCGCCATCGCGGAGGTCAGAGCGGGACGACGCGGACCGAACGGCGAGTTCGTCGCGCTCGATTCCTCCGGCGAGTCGCTGTTCCATATGTTTTCCGTGCCGGGCCACGCCTGCCAGCCGGTCATCCCCGCGGAAGCCACGATCATCGTCCGGCGTGTACCGATTCCGGTGTTCGGGGCGGGTCTGGTCGAAGCGATCCCGGACGAGACCCTGCTGGCGCTCGAGGATCCCGCCGATCGCGATCGCAACGGTGTGAGCGGCCGGGCGGCGATTGTCGTCGACAAGGCGACGGGCGAACGGCGCGTCGGCCGTTTCGGCTGGAAGGCGCAGCACGCGACGCTGCTCGCGTTCAGCGCCGACGCGTATCGCAACGAGATGGGCATCACCAACGACCTCTTTCCGAACGAGGTTGCGGTCGGGGTCACCGAAGATCGGATGCGCGTCTGTGACCCTCACCCCGAGCCCGAGGACATCCGCGATCCGCGAACCGGCCGGCGCGGCATCGACAACTTCGCCAGCTTCATGAAGTTCCTGGCGCCGCTGGGGCGCGGGCCGATCGACGAGACCGTCCGCAACGGAGAGCGGGTTTTTGCCGCCATCGGGTGCAGCGCGTGCCACATTCCCTCGCTGACCACCGGGCCGAGCGCCAACCCGCTGTTCAACCGGGTGGCCGTTCCCCTCTTCTCCGACCTGCTGCTGCACGACGTCGGCACGGGCGACGGCATCCAGCAGGCGTCGGGGTTGCCCGAAGAGATCCGCACGCCGGCGTTGTGGGGGCTGCGCTTCCGCCGGCCGCTGCTCCATGACGGATCGGCAGCCACGATCGGAGACGCGATCGTCCGTCATGGCGGCGAGGCGACGCTGGCGGTGCAGGGCTACCGTCAGGCGACGGCCGAGGAGCGCGCCGCGCTCCTCGCTTTTCTGCGGTCGCTGTGACGGTGGTCACACGCCGCCGTCCCGTCCCCGGGTCTTTTCCGCCTCTCAGGACGAGATGAACGCCTCGATGGCCTGGGACAGCTCCGCCGTGCTCGACACGATGCGCACGCCGGGCCGCTGCTGTTCGAACAGATTCGGGCGGAAACCGAACCCGTAGGACACCAGGCAACAGCCCGCGCCGGCTCGCGCAGCCGTCTCGAGATCGATCGGTGAATCACCCACGAGCAGGGTGCGATCGGGCGACGCCTGCGCGGAGGCCATCAGCGCGTTGAGCCCGGCCGGATCGGGCTTGCGCGGGTAGGGGCCGTCGCCGCCGATGACCTCGTCGAACAGGCCGCGGAGGCCGAGCCCGGCCAGGACGCGCTCGGTCGGCGCCAGGGGCTTGTTGGTCAGCACGCTCACCCGGGCGCGGCCGCGCGCTCCGCGCACGACGTCGGCGACGCCGTCGTAGGCGCGCGTGTGATTCAGGAGCCGCTCGTCGTAGATCGCGAGGAACCGTTCGAGCGCACCTGGATTCTCGGGGAGGCCGGCAGCCGCGATCGCACGACGCACGAGGAGCGCCGCTCCTTCGCCCACCATCCCGCCGATCTGCTCCTCGCTGAGCGGCTCGCCGCCGAGCTCCTCGATGAGCTGATTGGCTGAATCGGCAAGATCGCGTCGCGAGTCGATGAGCGTGCCGTCGAGGTCGAATGCGATCAGGCGGAGTAGGTGGCCCACGAGGTCGGCGTTTCCCACACCGTGACGCGAGTCACCGGCAGACCCTGCTCGCGCGAGACGTCGTAAATGAGCCTGGCGATCCGCTCGACGGTTGGGTTGCTGTCGACGAGATACATCGGCTCGCCGAGCGCTCCCAGCGCGCTCACCAGCGGGTCGTCGCGGCGCAGGATCATCTTGTGATCGAGCTCGCGATCGACCCAGGTCTTGATGATGCGCTTGATGTCGTTGAAATCGGCGACCATGTTGCGCGAATCGAGCGACTCGGTCCGGATCTCGATCTCGGCCACCGCGTTGTGCCCGTGCGGGTGCTTGCAGATGCCGTCGTAGTCGAGCAGCCGGTGGCCGTAGCAGAAGTCGATGCGCTTGGTGACCGAGTACATAGACCTGTATCTTATCGAGGTCCACTTGGAAGCCACAGCGCTGTTGTTTTCGTCCGGGCTCGACAGCGCCGTCCTGGCCGCCGCGGAGGCGCGGACGCGGACGGTGCATCCGCTGTACGTGAGCGCCGGCCTGGCCTGGGAAGGCGGGGAACTGGCGGCCATCGAGCGGCTGCTGGCGACGCCCCTCTATCGGGACCTTGCGCCGATTGTCCGCCTGACGTTCACGGTCGACGATCTCTACCCCTCGACGCACTGGGCCCTGCGCGGAACGCCTCCGGCGTTCGACACGCCGGACGAGGACGTCTACCTGACCGGCCGCAACATCGCCCTGCTGAGCAAGGCCGGCATCTACTGCGCGCAGCATGCGCTGCCGCGCATCGCGATCGGCCCGCTCGCGGGCAATCCGTTTCCCGACGCGACGCCGGACTTCTTCGCCGCCATGGCGCGTGCGCTGTCGCTCGGGCTCGCGCACGAGATCACCATCGACGCGCCGTTTGCCGCCATGCACAAGAGCGACGTGATTCGACTCGGTGCGGAGCTGAAGGTGCCGTTCGAGCTGACCCTGTCGTGCATGAATCCGAAGCAGGGACGGCACTGCGGACAGTGCAGCAAGTGCCGCGAGCGGCGCGACGCGTTCCGCGAGGCGGGAATCGACGACCCGACGGTTTACGTGTCAAGGCCGTGGCGGTGATTGGGGGCTCTGGCCTCTGGGCTCTGGGCTCTGGGCTTTGGTCTCTGGTCTCCGGTCTCTGGTCTTTGGTCTTTGGTCGCTAGCGAGAGACATTGATCGAACCGTCGCCGCTCCGCAGCCGCAGCATGCGTCCGCCCTTCCCGAGCGTCGCGCGCAGCGAGTCGCGGCGCTCGCCGCTGCTGCGGTCGTCGGTCACGGCCTCCGCCGGGACGCCGGAAACATGCACGCCTCCGTCGCCGGTGTGCGCTTCGAGCTCGGCGTCGAACGAAGCGGGCAGGCGGACGGTGATCGAACCGTCGCCGGTGTTCACTTCCGAGTCGGTCTTCAGCACGCCGCCATCGAAGAGATCGACGATTACCGAACCATCTCCGGTGCGAACGTCGAGCGCTTCGAGCCGGCCGCTCAGGTCGACCGAGCCGTCGCCGGAGTTGGCTTCGACACGTCCCGCGGCGTCGACGATGTCGATGGCGCCGTCGCCGGTGCGTATCCGCAGGTCTCCCTCGATGTGCCGCGCCTCGATGCTGCCGTCGCCGCTGCTCAAGTCGACGATGCCGGAGAGGTCGCTGACGCTGATCGATCCGTCGCCGGTGCGCGCCGTGACGTTCGTTTTCCGCGGCACGGTGACGACCAGGCTCACCGAAGCCGACCGAAACGGCCCGATGTGAATGAGGTCCGGCGCGTCCTTCGGTTCGGGAGCCTCGACAACGATCCGGTTGCCGTCCTGCTTGACGGCCACGTCCAGCGCCGCGACCGCGGCCTCATCCCGGCCGCGCCGTTCGATGTCGACGACGACCTCGTCCCTGTCCCACGATCTCAGCTGGATCGAGCCGTCGAACGTGCGCAGGTCCAGTTCGGCCGGGCCCGTCACGGTGAACCGCCTCTCCTCGCGCTTGACGATGGCGTCGCCGCCGCCCACATCGATGGTGCACGCAGCCGCCCCGGCCGACAGCAGGCCAATCCCCAACACCGCGTGAAAGCGCATTCGTGTGCGCATGCCGCCCTCTCAGCGGCTTAGACGGGAGCCGGGGACGGCTCGTTCACTGCACCGGCCGGCTCCCCGCCGATGAAGGTTCGCACGACGCGAAGGCCCCGGTCGAGCACCACCAGGTCGGCCACGGCGCCGACGGCGATTACGCCGAAGCCGGTGAGGCCGAGCTCGCGAGCGGGCGTCGTCGAACACATCGCGGCCGCCTCGACCAGCGTGCTGCCGAACCGCGTCACCAGGTTGCGAAACGCGCGATCCATCGTCAGCGTGCTCCCGGCGAGCGTGCCATCGTCGAGAAAAGCGGCTTCCGCGCGGGCCACGATGCGCTGACCGCCAAGACGGGCGAACGAGCCGGCGGCCAGCCCCGACGCGGCGGTGCCGTCGGTGATGGCCATCACGCCCTGCGGGCCCTTTGCCGCAATGGCGACCCGGCACATCGCCGGGTGCACGTGGTAGCCGTCGCAAATGAGCTCGGCGGCGATTTCCTCTCGTGAGAGGACGGCGCCCGCCAGGCCAGGCGCGCGATGCGCGATCGGCGTCATGCGGTTGAAGAGGTGCGTGGCATGCCGCGCCCCCGCTTCGATGGCGGCAATGGCGGTGTCGTAGTCGGCGCCCGAGTGCCCGAGCGACACGCGGTGCCCGGCCGCGGCCAGCGCGGCGACGAGATCGAGCGCACCGGGCAGCTCCGGCGCCAGCGTGACGATGCCCACATCCGGGCGCGACGCCGCAATCGTCCCGAGGATGTCGCGTGCGGAAAAGTCACCGCCGTTCGCTGCGGCGCCCGGTGTGCGCAGACAGGCCGCCGGCTGCGCGCCGCGATAGTCGGCGCTGATGAAGTTGCTTTCGAGATGCGCCGGCAGCACACGGGCGCGGCCCGGAGCCGCGGCGACCCTGGCGTCGCGCACCTGGTGCAGAAACGCGCGCAGCGCTCCCGGCGGACACGCGACCGTGGTCGGACAGAACGCGGTGACGCCGTAGCGCGGCAGGCGTTCGGCGATTGCGGCCACGGCGTTCGGGCCGTCCAGCGTGTCGTGCCCCTCGACGCCGTGCACGTGGACGTCGACGAACCCGGGAACGATGTAGCAGTCGCTGGCGTCGATCGTCGTCGCATGGACGACGTCGATCGGTCCCGGCTCGATGGCGGCAATGCGGCCGGCGTCGATGACGATCGTGGCTTCGCTGAGGACGCGGTCCGGCAGGACCGCGTCGCCTCTGGCGAGGACTATCACTGGCCGTCCCAGTCGACGTGCACGTGCAGCTTGCGGCCCTCGAGCGGCGGCGGCGCGTCGGAGCGCGCCGGCCCTGCCGCCGTCACGGTGCGAAGCACTTCATGGTCCAGGCGCTTGAGGAGATGGATGAATCCGCCCGGCGTCGGCGCCGCCAGCACGATGACGCCGCCGCTGCGGTCGGGGGGAAACTTCCGATCGTCGAGATAGTCGCGATCGAGCGTGATCAGCGTCCGGCGCAGCTGCCGGGCCAGACGATAGTGCTCGCCGTCGCGGGCGCGGCGAAGATCGTCGTGCTCGATGACGAACAGCACGTCCCACGCGAGCGTGGTCCGCATGTACGAGACCAGGCCCGCCGGCACGTTGGCGTCGACGTAGACGCGCGGCTGTCCCGACAGCTGTTCCGCGTGGCCGCCAAGCTCGGAGGCCAGCGTGCCCATCAGCGCCTGGCCTCCGACGCCTGCTGCTTCAGGGCCGCGACGAGTTGATCGCGCTTGTGCACGAGCTCCTTGCGAGGCCGCCGTCCATTCGGCGAGCCCACCACGTACTCACAGAACAGCGGGAACCCGATCGTCGAATCGACGTAGGCCACCGCCGTATCCGGCAGCACGCCCGGATTCACTTTGCCCCAGCTGACCGCTTCCGACGGCGTCGCCCCGGACAGGCCGCCCCAGACGACCTGATCGGTCGTGATCTGGATGAAGTAGTCGTTGCCCCCCTTGGGGATCCCATAGACCTCCCACAGCGTGGGCTGTCCCTGGAGGTAGAAATTCTTCGGCGATCCGCCGCCGAGGATCACGCAGCCGTTCTTCTTCCCCGCCAGGATGAAGGCGCAGACCTCGTTGACGTCCTTGTTCGGATCGATCATCAGGCGGCTGCCGTTCATCAACTCGTGATAGGCGACGTTCATGCCGATCGAGCTGTCGCCCGGCGACGAGGTGTAGATGGGAACGCCGCAGGCCGCCGCGGCGGCGACGACGGAGTACTGTTCGCACCCGGGCTGCCGCGCCATGAGATCGCGGCCGAGGGCGTAGTGCAGCTCGGCAGTGGAGATCGGTCCATCCAGGCCGGATCGCACGAGGAACTCGCGGATGTAGGCGTCGGTCTCGAGCAGCACCGTTGCCGGGAACAGCACGTCGTAGATGCGGATCACGCCGTCCTCGTAGAGCTGGACGTCGTCGACGAACGGCGATCCTCTGTGCAAGGTAAAGTTCAATGCATAGTGGAGATCGTGATAGAGATTGGCGCCCGTGCTGATCACGAAGTCAACGAGTCCCCGCTCCATCAGCTCGACCATACAGCCGCCGAGCCCGGCCGGCGTGAGCGCGCCGGCGACCGTGAGGCCGATCGTCGTATCGTTCTCCGGAAGGAGCATCTTCTCCGTGAAGATGCGGCACGCTTCGCCGAGGCGGGCGGCGTTGAATGCCTGAAACCCGTCGTCGATGAGCTGCCGGAGATCGGCGCTGCCTCGCGGCCGGTAATACCGGATGGGCTTGCCGCGGAGGTGATGGGAACGCGATCGTTCGAGTGACTCTGGTGCACGGCCCTCGACTTCCCGCTCGGGCCGCCCTGAGCCTGTCGAAGGGCGATGGGGCATCAGGGTTGTAGCTTAGCACCACACCTGCGGGCGCATCCCCCCGTGCGCTGTCGGCCGCAGGCGGATGCGCCGATAAACGGGCAGGTCCCCCAGAACGTGTTATTGCGCTGAGAGATATGAGCGTTGCCACCAACCGGGCACCCGGGTCGAAGACCGACACCGCGGGCGACATCGAGGCGCGATTCCGGACCCTCGTCCAGTCGCCGCTGCGCGCCGGTCTGCTTCGATTCCTGAGTGCCCGGCCCGGAGAGCCGTTCGAGGTCGAGTCGCTGATGGCGACGTTCGGGCGCATGCGCCTGGACGTCGAGAACTGCCTGCGCGAGCTCGTCGAGTTCGGCATCGTGCAGCGCACGCCGGGTCCGCCGGCCCGGTACTCGGCAGTACGGCCCGAAGGTGAAGCCATCAACCGCCTGCTCGACACGTTCCTCGAGCGGCGCGCCGACATCACCACCGAGGATCAGGCCCCCTCGGTCCAGCGCTTCCGCGAAATGATCGGCCGCGACGAGAAGATGCTGATCGTCTTCGAGTGGATTCGCACCGCGGCCAAGTCCGACATCTCGGTGCTCATCCTTGGCCCGACCGGCTCGGGTAAGGAAGTCGTCGCGCGCATGATTCACGAGCTGAGCCGCCGGGGTGGAGAAAACTTCCAGGCCGTCAACTGCGCCGCCCTTCCCGACACGCTGTTCGAGTCGGAAATCTTCGGGTACGAGAAGGGGGCGTTCACCGGAGCCCACGACCGCAAGCCCGGCCGCGTCGAGCTGGCCGACCGCGGCACGCTGTTCCTCGACGAGATCGGCGACCTCTCGCTGGTGGCACAGGCCAAGCTGCTGCGTGTCCTCGAGGACCGGCGGTTCGAACGTCTCGGCGGCCAGCGCTCGGTGCAGGTCGACTTCCGCCTCATCTCCGCCACCAACCGGCCGCTCGACCAGTTCGTGCGCGACGGCCGCTTCCGCGAAGACCTCTATTACCGCGTGAACGCGTTCTCGATCCGCCTGCCGTCGCTGCGCGAGAGGCCCACGGACATCGCCGTGCTCGCCAATCGATTCGTGGCCCGCTACTGCGCCGCCAACGGACTGCCGCTCGATGCCAAGGTGTTCTCGCCCGAGGCCATCGCCCGGCTGAACGCGTATCCGTGGCCGGGCAACATCCGCGAGCTCGAAAGCACGGTCTCGCGCGCGGCGCTGTCGGCGCCGGGCCGGATCATTCGCGACACCGACATCGAGTTCCTGCACCCGGCAGCCGCGCCGGCAACGGAAGCGCCGCCGCGGCTGCCCACGCTCGCCGAAGCCGAGCGTGCGCACATCATTCGCGTGCTCGAGGCCACGGCCTGGAACAAGAAGGAGGCGGCGCGGATCCTCGCCATCAGCCGCGGCACGCTTTATCGCAAGATCGTCGAGTACGGCCTCGAGCCCAACGCGCGCCTGTCACGAAACAGAGCAGCTCAATAGCAGCTTCCGCACGAAAACGCTCGGACTTTTCTCGAGTGATCTCCAGACCGTGATCCGCGTTCCGATCCTGAACACACCGCGCCTTCGCATCTACTTCAAGCGGAGCAGCAATTTACGCCGATCCACCTTCAAAACCGGTGTGCAGGTTCTGCACAGACGCGCAGTTCACGTGCAGCCGGCATCGAGGCTCCTGCACACTCTAAGCAGTCGACCTTCAACGACTTACCTGTCGCATCCGCACCCGTGAGCGACCTCGGCAGACGTTTTGCCCTTACAGCCGCGGTTGCTTATGCGGCTGACACTTTCGTTCCGATCGATTTGCACGGCTTGTCTCGCGCTTGCACTGGTTGCTTCGACCGCTTCGAGCGTGTCGGCACAGCCAGGCGGCCGGCTCGGCGACAAGCTTGATCCTGTACTCCGTCACCGTGCCCGCCAGCTCGCGGGGCGCTCGCGCGTCATCGTGCAGTTCAAGGGCGACGCCGACGTGCGCGTCTTCGGGCGCGGCCTGGCCGGGCGGCGTCTGGCTCGCAGCGCGCAGGTGGGCGAGGTCGACAACATCGCGCTGGCCGACATCGCGTCCGATCCGCGCGTCGAGCGGGTCATGCTGGATCGTCCGGCGTTCGCCACGCTGGAGCGCACCTCGCTGGCGATTGGCGCCACGCTGGCCCGCGCCAACTACGGCGTCACGGGCAAGGGTGTGGGCATTGCGGTCATCGACTCCGGCATCAACGGCTGGCACGACGACCTCAACCGCTCGGTGAACGGCTACACCTCGCGCCGCATCGTCCACTTCAAGGACTTCACGCGCGATGTGAGCCCGAATCTCTGGTTCAACGAAATCGCCACGGACGAGTACGGCCACGGCACGCACGTCGCCGGCATCATCGCCGGCAGCGGCTACGACTCGGGCGGCCTGCGCACGGGCGTGGCGCCGGGCGCGAAGCTGCTCGGTCTGAAAGTGCTGGACGCCAACGGCAACGGCTTCGTGAGCGACGTGATCGCGGCGATTGACTACGCGATTGCGGTCAAGTCCACCTACAACGTCCGCGTCATCAATCTGTCCGTGGCGTCGGGCGTGTTCGAGTCGTACTGGAACGACCCGCTGACGCTCGCCGCCAAGCGCGCTGCCGACGCCGGCATCATCGTCGTCGCGGCCGCGGGCAACCTCGGCGTCGATGCCGACGGCCGCCCGCAGTGGGGCGGCATCACCTCGCCCGGCAACGCGCCGTGGGTGCTGACGGTCGGTGCGTCGAGTCATCAGGGCACCGTCCGCCGCAGTGACGACGTCGTCGCGAACTTCAGCTCGCACGGACCGACCTGGCTCGACTTCGCCGCCAAGCCCGACATCCTGGCGCCCGGTGTCGGCATCGAGTCGCTCGCCAGTCCGCGAAGCACGCTGTACGGGCTGCTCGAGCCGTATCTCCTCAACGGCACGGTTCGGGTTGGCTACAAGCCGTATCTGAGCCTCAGCGGCACGAGCATGGCGACGCCGGTCGTCGCCGGCACCGTCGCGCTGATGCTCGAGGCGAACCCGCGGCTCACGCCGAACGCGGTGAAGGCAATCCTGCAGTACACGGCGGAATCGAAGCCGAATCAGAGCGTCCTCGCCCAGGGTGCGGGCTTCCTCAACGCGCGGGGTGCCGTCCGCCTGGCCCGCTACTTCGCCTCGCCCGACACGCCGGTCGGCTACATGCGCGACTACATCGACGGCGAGCACGTGAGCTGGGCCCGCCACATCGTCTGGGGCAACTACGAGATCAAGGGCGGTCTCCCGCTCCCGGGCAGCAACGCGTGGGCGCTCGACCAGACCTGGGGCGCGCTGAAGACGCAGACCGGTCAGCCGGTGGTCTGGGGCGCGCGCTTCAGCGACGACAACATCGTCTGGAGCGTCGACGCCGACGACAACATCGTCTGGAGCGTCAACGACGACGGCAACATCGTCTGGAGTGTCAACGGCGACGACAACATCGTGTGGAGCGTCGCCAGCGACGAGAACATCGTCTGGAGCGTCGCTGGAGACGACAACATCGTCTGGAGCGTCTCCGACGACGGCAACATCGTCTGGAGCGTGAACGACGACGGCAACATCGTGTGGAGCGTCTCCGACGACGGCAACATCGTCTGGAGCGTCTCCGCGCTGCAGAACGTCGTGTGGGGCCGCGATTGCGGCGGCGCCGACTGCAAGAAGGCGGTGTGGGGCGCGACGAAGAACGGCCGCGTGATGGGCACTGCCGATGACGACAACATCGTGTGGAGCGTCGCTGGAGACGAGAACATCGTCTGGAGCGTCTCCGACGACGACAACATCGTCTGGAGCGTGAACGACGACGGCAACATCGTGTGGAGCGTCAACGGCGACGAGAACATCGTGTGGAGCGTCGGCGACGACGACAACATCGTGTGGAGCGTCGCCACAGGTATGCAGGTCAAGTGGCCTGCCCGCTCATTCTGAGGACATCATGAGAACGCGCGTAAAGATCATCTGGCTGCCGATCGCACAGAACTGACGGAAGGAACGCCCAGGGGATGAACCAGCTGCCATTCTGGCCCATCGCCAGCTTGCTGCTGGTCCCGGTGGTCGTGTACATCGGACTGCGCGCGTACTTCGCGTTGCGCGCGCAGTTCGATCGCGAGCGCCGGAACGTCAAGCAGATCTCGGAGCTGCACCTGGCGACGATCGAGGCGCTGGCCCGCGCCATCGACGCGAAGGACGGGACGGCGGAAAACCACATCCGCCGGGTGCAGATCTACGCCACCGCCGTGGCACGGGAGCTCGGAATGAGCGAGCTCGAAGTGCAGGCGGTGAAGACCGCGGCGCTGCTGCACGACATCGGAAAGCTCGCCGTCCCGGATCACATCCTCGCCAAGCCGGGACCGCTCACGCCGGAAGAGTACCAGAAGGTGCAGGCGCACCCGCAGGTGGGCGCCGACATCATCGCGACGGTGCCGTTTCCCTATCCGGTGGCGCCGCTCATCCTGAGCCATCACGAGCGCTGGGACGGCCGCGGCTATCCGCACGGGCTCAAGGGCGAAGAGATCCCCCTGGGCGCGCGGATTCTCTGCCTGGTCGACTACTTCGGCGCGCTGACGTCGGCGCGTCCCTATCACGAGCCGATGTCGGTCGATGCCGCGGTGTCGCTCATCGAGCAGGAGGCCGGCAAGGCGCTCGACCCGAAGGCGGTGGAAGCCTTCCTGCGCGTCCTGCCGCGGGTTCGCGAGGAAGCGGAAGCGTCGGGCTCGATCGACGCGCCCACCCGCGGGAAGAAGAAGTCCACGGTGTTCGACGACATCGCCGTCGCGCACGGCGAGATCTACGCGCTCTATCAAATCGCGCAGACGATGGGGACGAGCCTCGGGGTCTCCGACACGATGGCCCACATCGCCTCGAAGCTCACCGCGCTGGTCCCCTTCTCGGCGTGCTCGCTGTTCCTCTACGACCAGGCCACCGATACGCTGCGCTGCGCATTCGCGACCGGAACGGACTTCGAGCTGCTGCAGCAGCTCACGATCAGGAACGGCCAGGGTCTGACCGGCTGGGTCGTGCGAAACCGGCAGCCGCTGGTGAACGCGCGCCCGGGCGCGGACCTCGAGGCGGCGGGGGTGACGCTTCCCACCTCGCTGCAGTCGGCGCTGGTCTGCCCGCTGAGACACGAGGATCGCGTGATCGGCACGCTCGCGGTGTACTCGACGACCCCGAGCTTCTACCAGGAGGATCATCGCCGGCTGCTCGATCGCGTCTGCGAGCAGGCCGCGGCGGTGATTCACAACGCGATCGTGTACGAGCGGACGCACGAAGAGTCGTTGACGGACCCGCTGACCGGGCTGCCCAACACGCGCTTCATGACCACGCATCTCAATGCCGAGCTGGCGCGCGCCGAACGGCTCAACATGGAAGTGTCGCTGCTGGTGCTCGATCTCGACGACTTCAAGGAGATCAACGATACCTACGGGCACCACGTCGGCGACCGCGCGCTGCGCGAGGTCGCGCAGGTGCTGCGCGCGGCGATCCGGCCCTACGACATCTGCGTCCGCTACGCGGGCGACGAGTTCATCGTGGTGCTGGAGGGCTGCGGGCCCGACGAGACCGAGAACAAGCGGAGGGAGCTGCAGGAGGCGGTCACCGCAACGGTCTTCGAGCCGCGCCCGGGCACGCGCATCCCGCTGTCGATCTCGGCCGGATCCGCGGTGTTCCCGCAGGACGGCGACAGCTACGAGTCGCTGCTCGCGAAAGCCGACAGCCGGATGTATCGCGACAAGATGATGCGGAAGCAGCACCCGCGCCGCGGCATGGGCGGCGCAGCGGCGGTTGCGTCCGACACGCAGGTCAAGGCAGGCTAGCGCACCGCAGCGGCGCTACATGCCGGTGGCGTGAAAACCGGCATCGACCAGCAGCACTTCACCGGTGATGCCCTTGCCCGCATCGCTGAGCAGGAACGCCGCCGCTTCGGCGACTTCCGAAACTTCAACGTTGCGACGCAGCGGCGCACGCTCGGGGTAGACGTGCAGGATGCTCGAGAAGCCCTTGATGCCTGCGGCAGCGAGGGTCTTGACCGGACCCGCCGACACCGCGTTCACGCGGATGTTCTTCGGTCCTATGTCGGCGGCCAGGTAGCGGACCGCCGATTCGAGACCGGCCTTGGCAACCCCCATCACGTTGTAGCCGGGAAACACGCGCTCGCTGCCGAGGTACGACAACGTGACGACGCTGCCGCCTCCGCGGGTCTCCATCAACGGCACCGCGCCGCGGCACAGCGCGATGAGCGAGTACACAGAGATGTCCATCGTCATCGCGAAGCCGCTGCGGGTGGTGTTGACGAAGGGCGCTTTCAGCTCGTCGGCCGGCGCGAACGCGGCGCCGTGCACGAGGAAGTCGAGCCCGCCGAATTCCTGCTGCACTTTCGCGAAGACCGCGTCGATGTCGGCATCCGACGTGACGTCGCAGGGAAGGACGAGGGGGGCCGGCTCCAGCCCCTGCGAAAGTTCCCGCACGTGCTCTTCGAAGCGGCCCTGATACGTCAACGCGAGCCGCGCGCCGCGCCGTGCCGTGGCCTGGGCGATCGCCCACGCAATCGAACGTTTGTTGGCGACACCGACAATGAGCCCGAACTTGCCCGAGAAATCCGTCATAGGCAGAGGTGAGATCTAGCGGCCTCGTTTCGTGCCCCGGCCGCCGCCCGGACCGCGGCCATGGCCGCTGGGACGGCCGCCGTCGCGCTGGCCCTGTCCGCCAGGACGGTTGCCGCCGTGGCGCCCATGGGCCGGCTGGCCGTGGCCCGAGCCCGAACGGTTGCCGAAGCGAGCCTGTCCGTGGGCGTGCCGCTGACCGCGGTGGCGATTGCCGTTGCGCCCGTCGAACCGCCCGTTCTGCCTGATCGTGAAATCCGGGGCCTTGCGCTCAGGCATCTGACCTTCGGGCCGCGGCAACGTTGCCCGTATGAGGGGACGATGGACCGACCACTCGTCGTCGGGCTCGTTCGATTTCGTGTCTGAGTCGGCGGGGAGATCCGGTTCCGATGTGGTCCCGGCAGGTTCGGCAGCCGGAGTCTCGAGCAGGTCGAGTGATTCGCTGGCGTCGCTGACGACGACGACCGGCGGCTCCGGATCGGAAACCGGCGGGCGCGCAAATGCCGCCGCTTCGGTGGCGGCGACCAGCGCAGGCTGCGTCTTCCTGCGCCGGGGCGTCGGCACCTTGGCCTGCCTGTACTCGTGGTCCGCGTCGCACGTGGTGCAGCGTGTCTGCTTCACCTCGTCTTCGATCATGGCGACGACCGCATGATTCGTGATGCGGCGCTCGCGCGGACAATAGTCGTCCAGAATGTCACCGAGCCGGACCCGGCGTTGCTGCATGAACTCCCCCGGAGCGATGCCTTCAGGTGGGGTGGGGAAATCGGATATGAAGGCGCACTTGAGTCTAGCAGACTCCCCTCAATCCTTGAATCTCTTCTTTGTCCACTCCCGACAATCCCCAAGGGCGGCGCGGACGGCTTCCGGATTGGTGGACTGCGGGGTGCGCCGCGCCTGTACCGACGCCAGCGCCGTCGCCGCCCGCGGCGCGTCCTCGCCGAACATTTCGCTGGCCTCGCGCCATTCGGCCATCGTCAGCGAGCTGAAATCACGGCCTTCGGCGAGCAGCCGGCGCACCATCGCCCCGACGACCTCGTGGGCGCGGCGGAACGGCATACCGCGCGCGACGAGATAGTCGGCCACATCAGTAGCCAGGAGCAATCCCGATGCCGCGCGGCCGGATCGTTCCTCGTTGATCGACAAGCGCGAGACAACGGCCCGCGTCGCCTCGAGGGACGCCGCGAGCGTGGCCTCGGCGTCGAACACCGCCTCCTTGTCCTCCTGGAGGTCCTTGTTGTATCCGCTCGGCAGGCCCTTCATCGTGGCCAGCCAGCCGGTCAGCCGGCCGATTGAGCGGCCGGTCTTGCCGCGCACCAGCTCGAGCGGATCGGGGTTCTTCTTCTGCGGCATCATGCTGCTGCCCGTCGCCGAGGCGTCGGCCAGCTCGAAGAAGCCGTGCTCCTCGCCGGTGAAGATGATCAGATCCTCGGCCATGCGGCTCAGATGCACCATTGCCAGCGACGCGGCGTAGAGAAACGACGCCACGAAGTCGCGATCCGAAGATGCATCCATGCTGTTGAGCACGACGCGCGAGAAGCCGAGCGCCCGCGCGAGACGCTGCGTATCGACGGCGTAGCTCGTCCCGGCGACCGCGCCCGAGCCGAGCGTCAGTGCATCGGCTTCGTCGGCGGCCGTCTGCAGGCGGTCGTAGTCGCGGCGCAGCGCCGAGGCATGCGCGAGGAAGAAGTGGGCGACGAGCACGGGCTGCGCGCGCCGCAGATGCGTGTACGACGGCATCACGGCGGTCAGGCCCTTCTCCGCCTGATCGGCGCAGGCCGCCACGAGCCTCACGACGCCCTGCTGCAGCAGCGGTATGCGGCGCCGCAGATAGAGGCGCAGATCGAGCGAGACCTGTTCGTTGCGCGATCGGCCGGTGTGCAGACGGCGCCCGGCATCGCCGACCCTGGCAATCAGCTGCCGCTCGACGAAGCTGTGCACGTCCTCATCGGGACCCGACACCCAGGCCGGATTGCGGCGTCCCTCTTCGAGGATGGCTTCGAGGGCAGCGATGATCGCCGCGCGATCCTCCTGCGACAGCACACCGGCGGCGCCGAGCGCATCGGCCCATGCGATGCTCCCGGTGACATCGTCCTCGAAGAGCGCACGATCGAATCCGAAGGAAATGCCGAAATCGAAGGCCGCGGGATCGGGGGCGGTATCGAAGCGTCCGGACCAGAGTGTCACGCGTTCACCAGCTGCTCGGACCGATCGCTGGGACTCACGACGGTGTACTCCCCGTTGGCGAGCCTGAGACGCACGTCGGCGCTCGCCTGATGGCGCGCGACCGCGGCCGCGGCCTGAAGCACCGTCGTCGCCGGCGCGTCGTAGAGCACCTGGCGTCCCTGCGACGAGACGACGGTCTGCCCGATGCCGTGATGGCTGCCGATCAGGGCGAGACACTCGACCAGCTCCGCCGGCGACATCGGCACACCATTCACCGCGGTCGGCGCGCCGTGTTCGAAGTGGAGCTCGAGGGTAGCAGGCTCGTTCAGGCGGCGGCTGGCCGTCCGGGAGCGGGCGGCGGAGGGCGCTTCGTCGCCGGTCCACGCCACCATCCGGCCCCAGAGGTTCTGATCGATTTCACACTCCCGGCCGGACGCGACAGGCACGGGCAGACGCCGCTCCCGCACATAGGATGCCAGGCCGGCGTCATCCATCTGCCACGTGCGGGCGGGGGCGATGATGGCGATGTCGGGGTCGACGGCGCGGATGGCGGCATCGAAGGCCGGGTCGGCCGATCCGTGCGCGACGGCGCCGGCGTTCTCGATGCGGGCGATCTCCACCAGCTTGCTGGCGATGAGCGGCCAGGCGAGCACGCTGATGGCGCGCGGGGCGGCGGGCTGGCTCGCCAGCGACGGGAACAGCACGTCGCGGGCGAAGTCGTCGCGCGCGTCGACGACGTGCGCGCGCACCGCGCCGCAGCTCGAGGCCCTGGCGCGCAGCTCGCCGAGATCCTGTCCCTGTCCCACGTCGAGCGTAACGGTCACCACCTCGACACCCATCGTGTCGGCGAGCCAGGGAATCGCCGCTGCGGCGTGAATGCCGCCGGCGAACGCCAGAACCACAGGTGATTTCATGCGTTCGACATCTCCTCGAGCCGTTTCACCAGCGTGCGCGCACGCCGGGCATCCGGCGTGACCACCAGGATCGTGTCCTCGCCGGCAATCGTCCCGACCACGTCGGGCAGCGCCGCGCCGTCGAGCAGCGCGCAGAGCGACTGCGCGTGTCCGAGCCCCGTGCGCAGCAGCACCAGCTGCTGCACGCGGTCGATGCGGCGCAGCTGCGAGCCGAGCGCACGCTGGAAGACCGCCATCGGCGTCTGGCCGTTGCCGTCGCCCACGGGCGGCGCCTGGTAGGCGCCGTTCGGTCCGCCCTTCACCAGCCCGAGCTCGCGGATGTCGCGCGACAGGGTCGCCTGGGTCACGTCGAAGCCGGCGCTGCGCATCCGGCGGCGCAGCTGCTCCTGACTGCGCACCGGCTGCTGCCGGATGACGTCGAGGATGACCGCCTGGCGCCGCGCTTTCATGCCCCCCTTGCCCCTCCAGGCTCCGGCGCGAGGCGGGAGCCCGTCCTCTCAGCATACACGAAAGCTTGACTGGTTATACATGCGAATGTATAAATATTCCTTCCCGGTCGGACCGCAGAATGGCCATAGCCGCTCCTCTCGCTTCGGACACCTCCACCGGCCGGCCGGCCCGACTGACCCGCGTCGCCATTGCCGGCGCGACCGGCTATGCCGGTCAGGAGCTGGTCCGGATCCTCGCCCGCCATCCCGCCGTGGCGCTCACCGTCGCGATGTCGTCGGCGGCGACCAGTACGCCGCGGCCGATGCCGGCGCTGGCGCGCATCTGGGACGGCGAGGTCGTGCCGCTCGATGTCGATCGCCTGGCCCGCGAGGCCGACGTCGTGTTCCTGGCGCTGCCCGAGGCGGCGTCGGCCGAACTGGCGCCGCAGCTGCTCGAGCGCGGCGTCCGCGTGATCGACCTGTCGGGCGCCTTCCGCATTCGTGCGCAGGCCGACCGCCAGCGCTGGTACCCGGCGACCGCGGCGCTGCCCGACGGCACGGTCTACGGCATGACCGAGGGCAACCAGGCCGCGATCCGCGGCGCCCGTCTGCTCTCCAATCCCGGCTGCTATCCGACCGCCGCGCTGCTGGCGCTCCAGCCGCTGGCCGCCGCCGGTCTGCTCGAGGGGCCGGTGGTGATCGACGCCAAGTCGGGGATCTCGGGCGCGGGCAAGACGCCGACGGACCGCACGCACTTCTCGGAGAATCACGGCAGCGTCGCGGCGTACGCGGTCTTCTCGCACCGGCACACGGCGGAGATTCAGCAGGAGCTGGGCCGCCCGGTCACGTTCGTGCCGCACCTGGTGCCGCTCGATCGCGGCATCCTCGAGACGATCTACGGCTCGCTGAAGCCCGGCGCCACCGAGGCGCAGGTCGCCGACGCGCTGACCGTCGCGTACAAGGACGCCCCCTTCGTGCGCCTGACCGGCGGCACGCTGCCCGAGATCAAGCACGTCGTCCACACCAACTTCTGCGACATCGGCTGGAAGGTGGATGACGGGACTGGCCGCTTCGTGCTCGTCGCCGTGCTCGACAACCTGGTGAAGGGCGCGGCGGGATCGGCCGTGCAGAACCTGAACGTCATGCTCGGCCTCGACGAGCGGACGGGGCTGATGTGAAGAAGCGCCTCGTCCTCAAGCTTGGCGGCGAGCTGCTCGAACAGCCCGACGACCTTCAGCGCGTCGCACGCGCGATCGCACGTCTGGCAGCGCGCACCGCGCTGGTCGTGGTGCACGGCGGCGGGAAGGAGATCGACGCGGCGCTCGCCGCCGCCGGCATTCCCCGGCAGCAGGTGGACGGGCTGCGCGTCACCGACGCGCCGACGCTCGAGGTCGTCGTCTCCGTGCTCGCCGGCGCCATCAACACGCGGCTCGTGGCCGCGGTGCGCCATGCCGGCGGCAAGCCGGTCGGACTCACGGGCGCGGACGCGACCGTCGCGACGGTGAAGCGTGCCGCGCCGATCGTCAGCGTTGCCGGCGCCTCGGTCGATCTCGGCCTGGTCGGCGCGCCGGTACGCAACGGGACGCCGCAGCTGCTCATCGATCTGTTGTCGCGCGGCTACACGCCGATCGTTGCCTGCATCGGCGCCACGCGCGACGGTCAGCTGCTGAACGTCAATGCCGACACGCTCGCCTCGCATCTGGCGGCGGCAATCGGCGCACGGCGGCTGGTGATTGCCGGCGGCACGTCCGGTGTCCTCGATGCCGAGGGGCGGACGATCCCCAGGCTCACCCGCCGCGATGCGGCGCAGCTGGTGAAGGCGGGCACGGCAAACCGGGGCATGGTGGCCAAGCTGCAGGCGTGCCGGCTGGCGCTGCAGCAGGGCGTCGGCGACGTGGTGATCGCCGGCGGCCGCGAAGTGAAGCTGGAGACGCTGGCCGACGCGAAGGCGCCGCTCGCCGGCTGTACGCAGGTGGTGCGATGACGCTCTCATTCGACGACATTCAGAAACGCGAGTCCGAGCACGTGCTGCAGACCTACCGCCGCCAGCCGGTGGCGTTCGTGCGCGGCAAGGGCCCGCGTCTCTATGACGTCGAGGGCCGCGAGTATCTCGACTTCGTGTCGGGGATCGGCGTCGCGTCGCTCGGTCATGCGCATCCCGGTCTCGCCGCGGTGATTGCCGAGCAGGCGTCCACGCTGCTGCACACCTCGAATCTCTATTTCCATCCCTTCCAGGCCGAGGCCGCGGCCCGGCTCGCGAAGCTGTCGGGCCTGCCGCGCGCCTTCTTCTGCAACAGCGGCGCCGAGGCCAACGAGGCGTGCCTCAAGTTCGCGCGCCGCTACTGGCACACGCAGGGCGCGACCGAACGTGTCGGCTTCGTCGCCGTCGAGCACGGGTTCGCCGGCCGGACGATGGGGGCGCTGTCGGTCACCTACGACGAGCACTATCGCGTCCCCTTCGGGCCGCTGCTCGGTCCGGTCATCTTCGTGAACCCCGACTCGCCCGACGGGCTGGCCGCCGCGGTGACCGACCGCACGGCCGCCATCATCGCCGAGCCGATCCGCGGCGAGGGCGGCGTGCGTCCTCTGCCCAAAGCGTTTTCAGACGCCATCATGGACGTCTGCCGGAAGACGGGAACCCTCCTGATCGCCGACGAAGTACAGACCGGCCTCGGCCGCACCGGGTACCCGTTCCATTCACAGGCGCTCGGCTGGAAGCCGGATCTGATCTCGGTCGGCAAGGCGCTCGGCTCCGGCGTGCCGGTCGGCGCGGCGCTGGTGTCCGAGAAGGTCGCAGCGACGATCTCGGCCGGCGATCACGGCAGCACGTACGGCGGCAACCTGCTCGCCACGCGGGCCGCCGTCTTCTTCCTCGAGCAGCTGATGGATCACGGCCTGCTCGACCACGTGAAAACCGTGGGCGATCATCTCGAGCGCCGGCTGCGTTCGCTCGCGCTGAAGCATCCGGTGATTCGCGAGGTGCGCGGCGCCGGGCTGATGCGGGGCGTGGATCTGCGCATCGACGCCGCACCGGTGATCGACCAGGCGCGTCAGCAGGGGCTGCTCGTCAACCGCACCAGCGAAACCGTCGTCCGTCTGCTGCCGCCGTTGACGATCGAGGAGGCCGACGTCGACGCCGCCGTCGATGTTCTCGAAGCGGTGCTGGCGAAAATCCCCGCAGAGGTGCCGGCGTGAGCGTGGCCCGGGCGGCGAGCCCGCTTCGCGTCTACCGGCCGCGCCGCACCGCACCGCGGACGCCGCGTCCGCGCGCACGGATCCGCGCGGAGCGTGAGCCGATCCTCCGCACGGCATCGCTCGACGACGTCGAGGCGATCCATCGGCTGATCGCGGAGCACGTGGCCGACGGCCATCTGCTTCCCCGCCAGCGCGCGGAAATCGCGGCGCATGCCTCGCGCTTTGTCGTCGCCGTCCACGGCCGCCAGGTCGTGGCCTGCGCCGATCTGGCGCCGCTCAGCCGGCAGGTCGCCGAGGTACGGTCGCTGGTCGTGAGCGGGAGCGTGCGCTCGCGCGGCATCGGCCGCCGCCTGGTCGAAGCGCTCGCCGAGCGTGCGGCGGCGTCGGGCTTCGAAACGCTGTGCGCGTTCACGCACGCAGCCGGTTACTTCGTCCACATGGGGTTTTCGATCGTGCCGCACACCTGGCTGCCGGAGAAGATCGAAACCGATTGCCGTTCCTGCGCGCTGTTCCGCTCGTGCGGGCAGTACGCGGTGATGCTTCCGCTGGTGCGCGCGCGACAGACGTGCGTGCCACTCACCGCGCTCCATGGCTGAGATTCCCTCGTCGGTCCACGACTGCACCATCGCTCCCGCGGCCGGCGGCGTCACGGCGCCGCAGGGCTTTCGATCCGCCGCGCTTCATTGCGGCATCAAGGCCAGGGCAGGCGCCCTCGACCTGGCCGTCCTCGCCGCGGATGCCCCGGCGCCGGCGGCCGGGATCTTCACGACCAACCTCGCCCAGGCCGCGCCCGTCGTCGTCTCGAAACGTCATCTCGAGCGCGGCAGGGGCCTCGCGCGCGCGATCGTCGTCAACAGCGGCTGCGCGAACGCGTGCACCGGCACCCGGGGCCTGGAGGATGCCAGTCGCATGGCGGCGGAGGCTGCCGGCCTTCTCGGCTGCAGCCCCGAGCACGTGCTCGTGGCGTCGACCGGAGTGATCGGCGTCAACCTGCCGATGGACAAGGTGGTCAACGGGATCCGCGCTGCCGTGCCGGCGCTGGCCCGCGGCAAGGGAAGCGAGACCGCGCTCGCCATCATGACTACCGATCCGTTCCCCAAGGAGTGCGCGGTCACGGTCCAGACCGGGCGCGGCACGTTCACCGTCGGCGGCACCGCAAAGGGCTCGGGCATGATCGAGCCCAACATGGCGACGATGCTGGGGTTCCTGACGACGGATGCGGCGGTCGAGCCCGCCCTCCTGGGACGGGCGCTCCGCGAATCCGCGCGCGACACGTTCAACGCGATCACCGTGGACGGCGACGGCTCGACCAACGACTCGCTGTTCGTGATGGCGTCCGGAGCCAGCGGCGTCGCCATCGACGAGGACTCCTACCCGGCGCTGCTCGAGGCAATGCTCACCGTCTCGCGCGAGCTGGCGATCGGCATCGTCCGGGGCGGCGAGGGGGCCACGAAGCTGATCGCCGTCAACGTCCACGATGCGCGATCGCGCGACGACGCGCGGCAGGTCGCACGCACGATCGCGAATTCCCCGCTCGTGAAGACCGCCGTGCACGGCGCCGATCCGAACTGGGGTCGCATCGTCGCAGCGGCCGGCCGGGCCGGGGTGGCGTTCGACCTCGATCGCGCCACGGTGCACGTGGGCGGCGTGCTCCTCTTCGAGAACGGGATCCCCCACGACGACAACGCGCCGCGTGCCGCCGAACACCTGAAGAACGCCGACGTGCGCATCGATGTCGATCTCGGCACCGGAGGCGGCGCACACGCGACGATCTGGACGTGCGATCTCAGCGCCGAATACGTCCGCATCAACGGGGAGTATCGAACGTGATCGACGCGGCGTCCCCAGTCGGCTTCGCCAAGGATTTCCTGTCCATCCTCGACCTCAGCCCGGCCGAGCTGGAACGGCTGCTCGCCATCGCGGCCGAGATGAAGGCCGACCGCCGCGTCGGCCGCCAGAGCCCACCGTCCCTGGCGGGGCTCCACGTTGCGCTGCTCTTCGAGAAGCCGTCGCTGCGTACCCGCTCGACGTTCGAGATTGCCATTCGCGAGCTCGGCGGCGACACGCTGCACCTGCCGGCGGAGTTCGCCGAAGGCCAGCGCGAGCCGCTGGCCGACATCGCCCGCAATCTCGAGCGCTGGGTGCGCGGGCTGGTGATCCGGACGTTCGCGCAGGAGAAGGTGTCGCTCATCGCCGACGCCGGGCGCCAGCTGCACGTCATCAACGCGCTGACCGACGAAGAGCACCCGTGCCAGGCGCTCGCCGACGCGTTCACGCTGCGCGAGCGATGGGGCGACTGCCGCGGCCGCACGGTGGCCTTTGTCGGGGACGGCAACAACGTCGCCACGTCGCTGGCCCACGTCACGTCGATGATGGGCATCACCCTGCACGTGGCCTCCCCTCCGGGTTACGAGCTGCCCGACTCGGTCGTCGAAGCGGCAGCTCGCGTCGCACGCGATGGCGCCCGGGTCCGCCGCTTCACCGATCCCCGCGAAGCAGTCGCCGGCGCGGATGCGATCTATACCGACGTCTGGACGTCGATGGGCGAGGAAGCCGAAGCCGAGGAACGGCGTCGCAAGTTCGCCCCCTATCAGGTGAACAGCAGCCTGATGTCGGCGGCCAACGACGGTGCCCTGTTCATGCACTGCCTGCCGGCGCACCGCGGGGAGGAAGTGGCCTCGGACGTCATTGATTCGGCCGCCTCGGTGGTCTTCGACCAGGCCGAGAACCGTCTCCACACGCAAAAGGCGCTGCTGCAGCTCCTGATCGGAAAGTAGACCGGATCGAACGGGTAGAATTCGAGGCGTGAAGCCCTGGCTCGCGCACTACGATCCGGATGTCCGCCCCTCGCTCGCGCCGTATCCGGACAAGACGCTCCTCGACTACCTGGAGGCCCTCGCGCGCGAGAAGCCCGATGCCACGGCGCTCCTGTTCAAAGGCAACGCCGTCACCTACGGCCGGCTCGAGCGCGAGAGCACCGCGTTCGCGGCGGCGTTGTGGGAACTGGGCGTGCGCAAGGGCGACCGCGTGGCGATCCTGCTCCCCAACTGTCCGCAGTTCTTCGTCGCGGAATTCGGGATCTGGAAGGTCGGTGGTGTGGTCGTTGCCGTCAATCCCACCTACTCCGGGCGCGAGCTGGAACAGGTGCTCGAGTCCACGCGCGCCGAGACGGTCGTCGTGCTGTCGCGGTTCTACGAGCGAATCAGGGCCGTGCAGGGCGGGACCGCCGTCACGCGGGTCATCGCCACCTCGATCAAGGACTACCTGCCCTTCACGCTGCGCGTGCTGTTCACGCTGTTCAAGGAGCGCAAGGAGGGCCACAGGGTCAGGCTCGCCAACGGCGACCTCTGGATGCGGGACCTGCTGGCCCGGCATGCGGCCGCGCCTCGCCCCCAGGTGACGGTCACGGGCGGCGATCGCGCGGTGATTCTCTCGAGCGGCGGCACGACCGGTACGCCGAAGGGCGTCGTCGGCCTGCACCGCCACTACGTGATCTCCGGCCTGCAGCTCCACGAGTGGACGAAGTCGGCCAGCCGGCCCTGGGTCGACGTGATCATGCTGCCGCTGCCGATGTTCCACGTCTACGCCAACGTCGGCGTTCAGCCGATGGCGTTCGTCGGGCCCAATCCGCTGTCGCTGATTCCCAACCCGCGCGACATCGATGACGTGCTGAAGACGATCGAGCAGGTCAAGCCCGCGTTCTTCAACGGCGTCCCGACGCTCTACAACGCGATGCTGAACCATCCCGATGTGCGCGCCGGGAAGGTGAACCTGCGATCGATTCGTCTCTGCCTCAGCGGCGCATCGGCGCTGCTGGCCGAGACACGCCGGCAGTTCGAGCAGCAGACCGGAGCGGTGATGCTCGAAGGCTACTCGCTCACCGAGGCGATGATGGCGTGCTGCATCAATCCGGTGCAGGGCAAGGGAAAAGTCGGATCCATCGGCCTGCCGGTCTCCGACGTCGAGGCACGCATTGTCGAAGTCGACGAGCCGACGAAAGAGATGCCTGCGGGCGAGATCGGCGAGCTGCTCCTGCGTGCGCCGCAGCTGATGGCCGAATACTGGAACAATCCGCAGGAGACGGCGGAGGTGCTCCGCCATTACGGGCCGGGCGGGCCCTGGCTGCACACCGGCGATCTCGCCTACATGGACGAGGACGGCTTCATCTTCATCGTCGATCGCAAGAAAGACATGATCAAGACGAGCGGCTTCCAGGTGTGGCCGCGCGAGATCGAAGAGGTCATCGCCGCGCATCCGGCGGTCCACGAAGTGGGCGTCGCCGGCATTCCCGATCCGGTGAAGGGCGAGGTCGCGCAGGCGTGGGTGGTGCTGAAGCCGGGCAAGACCGTCACCGAGGATGAGCTTCGCGTGTATTGCCGCGAGCGGCTGGCGCCGTACAAGGTGCCGGCGCGGGTGGAGTTCCGCACGGAGCTTCCAAAGACGATGGTGGGAAAGGTGCTGAGGCGAATGCTCGCCGACACCAAAGCCGAGACTAAGCCGGCGCCTTGACCTCGAGGCCGGCTTCTTCGAGCGCCGCCCGGACGCGTGCCGCGAGAAGAGCGGCGCCTGGCGTGTCGCCATGCACGCAGATGGTTTCGACGTCGGCCGGAACGGGCGTACCGTCGGCCGCCGTCACGACGCGATCGCGGGCGATCGCGATAGCCTGCCTGACGACTGTTTCCTCGTCCTCGATCACGGCCCCAGGCTCGCTGCGCGGCATCAGCGATCCGTCTCGGCGATATGCCCGATCGGCGAACGCTTCTCCGACGGCGCGCAGCCCGTGGCGCCGCGCGGCTTCGAGCGACTGCGAGCCGGCCAGGCCGAAGAGCTTGAGCGATGCATCGACGGACGCGACCGCTCGCGCGATCGCGTCGGCGATGACGGCGTCGCGCGCGGCCATGTTGTAAAGGGCGCCGTGGGGCTTCACGTGTGCCAGGCGTACACCCTGAGCGGCGGCAATCGCCGCCAGCGCACCGATTTGATACGCGACGAAGTCTTCGACCTCGCGAGGCGTGGCCTTGATCTCTCGCCTGCCGAAGCCGACCAGATCGGGAAATCCCGGATGAGCTCCGATGGCGACACCGTGCTCGCGCGCCAGCGCGACCGTAGCGCGCATGACGCCGGGGTCGCCGGCGTGAAAACCGCACGCAATGTTTGCAGACGTGAGAATCGGGATCAGCGCCTTGTCGATGCCGATTTCGTACGCGCCGAACGACTCGCCGACGTCGCCATTGAGGTCAATCCGCATACCGCGACGGTTTCACGAACAGCCGTGTAATCCTTCCCACATTGTTGCCCCGCCCGAAAACGTGCAACTCGCGATTTTTCGAAGGAAATGAACCGGCATGGCGCTTGCCATTAGAAAGGGCGTCGGCCTGTGGTTTACGGCAGGGCGCCGTAAATGCTGGGGGGAGCCAGGCCGGCATTTCAGGATGGAGCACCTTCGGGGGCTCCATCCTGTATTTTTTTGACCGGCCGGAAGCCTACACCCCGGCGCCCTCGGGATATTCGAGCGCGAGCTTCAACTCGCGCGCCAGCGAATCCACCGTCGTCCCGGTCTTCTTCCAGACACCCTCGCTCTCGAATCGCATGTTGCCGATGCGGCGGCCCCACGGAGCGATGACGCGGCCAATCGCGCGGAAGTCGCTGCGGTCGGCGTGCTCCTGATCGAGCCGGCGGACGACGTCGGGAGCCACGCGGATGAACGCGCGAAGAGCGGTCGCCGACTTGATGCTGTACTTGCGGCCCGACCACGCGACGCTGAAGACCTGTGAAATCTGCTTGAAATAGTTGACGAAGAACTTCTTGGCATCCTCGCGGAAGTCGGCCGACTTCCGGGAACCGCCAAACGCGTCGGACGCGAACAGCTTCTTGAGCTCCTGCGCGAGGGGGGCCTGCGCCACGCGGCCATGCCCGACGCCAAGGAGCTTGATCTCGCCGCGGAGGGGCGAGTCTTCACGATCGTTCAACGCGCGCACGACGTCGTGCGCGGCCGCCAGCGCCTCGTCCTTGTACAACTGACGGCCGGACAGGCTGACCAGGTGCGACGCATTCAGACGCGTGTGCTTCGCGTTGATCGTGACAAACATCTGAACCACGTGATCTTCCGGCAGCCGATCGAAAATGATTGCCGGCACCGTGAACTCCTCGTCCTTCATGTTCTCGATGTCGGCGTGCAGCGCGAGGAGACGATGCTGTCCATCAATAGCCCGGAGGATGCCTTCGCGTTCGGGCACCTTCAGACGGCCGATGGATGAGCCGGGCTCGACGGGCTCGAATGCGAGCTTCTCGTCGCACGAGATGATGACCGCTCCGGCAATCGACGGAAGGTCGCGCGCCTGGCGGCATTGCTCGTAGTACTGGACGAGTTCGTCGATCTTTCGCCTGATGATCTGGCGCTGGTAGGCCTTCTCGCTGGACGCGATCCGGCGCTCGAGCAGGTCCCAGTTCACCTTCGACGGCGATTTCTTGTTGCCGCCCCGAACCGGTTGCCCCGAATCCCCATAGCTGAGCACTTCGAACCGAACCAGCTTGTCGATGTCTTCTGCAGACAGCGAGGCCTGGTAGAACCGAACCCCGAACTGCTGCATCCGGATTGCGGCAACGTTAATCATTCACGTTTAGTCCTGGCAGAGATTGCCCCACGCACAGAAGAGGCGAATTGTATCGGCCTGCCCGTACCAATCTCAACCCGTTTCTCCGCTCGATTCCGTGGCGAGCGCTCGTCCGGCGTCGTTCCAGAATCCGGCTAATCATAGCCGCAGCAGCCACTTATCGACGGATTGCACGCCCGGGGAACGGGGGCGGACGCCGCCGGAATACCGGATTCCCGTGCAGGCCTGAGCAACCCTGGCTCAGCCATGAATCTTGCTGGCGGGGGGTGCAAGAAGGCGGTCCTTCACCGTGACCAGCCAGTGAAGAAACATCGTAAACAAAAGAAAGGCCACCAGCGCCTGTTCGAACGAGAGCCTGCGGTGAATCGGCCAGGTCAGAAAGCCGTAGACCATCTCGACGTGGATCCAGTAGACGAACAGCGAGGAGATCCCGAGCTCCTGGATTCGGGAACGGCCCCGAAACACCTGTCTCCAGCCGTAGGCGATCGGGAGTGCGGCGACGAGCACGCCGAGGCGAAGCATGAAGAAGGTCGGTGAGCTGGTCCAGAAATCAGTGACCCGGTAAATCGGCGGCAGCAGCGAGAGCGCATATCCGCCTGCGGCAAGCGCCGGCCCGAGCAGCGCCATCCAGACGAGCACGCGGCGTTCGTCGTGCGGCGTCCGCGCCCGGTCCAGCCATACACCGGCGGTCGCGCCGGCGAGCAGGAACCCGCCCCACGGGAACAACGTGAAGCCTGTGTACACAGGGACGGGCCGAATGTAGGCTTCGATCGGATCGGGCAGCCAATCGAAGACGGCGGTCGCGCGCACGGTGGGCGTCAGCATCGCGGTCGCCGCAGTCGCACCCGCCAGCAGCGCGACGCGGTACCCCGACCGCCGCGCGAGGCCCCAGAGCAACGCTGCTGCCAGCATCGACACCCCCATGATGTTGAGGATGTCGACCTTCAGAAAGGATTGAACACCGCCGGCGCCGAGCACCGCGGATTGCAGGCGGAACAGGAACGCAAGCCCGAAAATCTGCCAGCCGCGCCGGCGGGCGCGCGCGGCAATCTCCGCATCGCTCAGGCCGCGATCACGGCGCGACCCGGCCGCGAGCGCAAGCGCCACACCGGCGAGAAAAAGAAACGTCGGCGCACCGAACCCGCCGACGACAATCGCCCACTTGTAGTCCTCGCGGCCGCGATCCTCGGGACGCGTCCACGCGTCCAGGGTGTGGGCCTCGATCATGATCAGCACGGCCACGCCGCGCAGCCAGTCGAGGTATGCGCGTCTGCTCACGCCGTGACGTCGAACGTCGTCGTGAGATCGATATCCTGGCGGAGCGAGTGCCACACCGAGCAATATTTCTCTCGCGACAGCGTGATGGCGCGATCGACGGCGGCAGCGGGAACCTCGCCGCGGACGCGAAAGTGCAGGCGCGCACCGACCAGGCGCGCCGGAGTCTCCTGGGCGCGTTCGGCGACGATGTGGACGCTGAACCCGGCGAGCGGGTGCCGTCCCTTTCGCACGATGTCGACGACGTCGGCCGCCATGCAGCCCGCAAGCCCGAGCACCAGCATCTGCACAGGCGAAGGGCCGGCGTTGCTGTCGCCGTCCACCACGGTCTTGATGCGTGCGCTCGTCGCGTCGAAGCGCAGCCCTTCGGTCCAGACGAGGTCGGCCACGACAGGAGGCTTCGCCATACGGACAGATTGTAGGCGTTACGGCCTGACCACCGCCGGCGACTCGGCGTCGGCCAGGAACATCGACGGCGGGCTGCCGCCGTCGATGGCGAGTTGCCAGACGTCGGCGCGCCGCACCGCGGCGCTGGCAGCGTGGTCGACGGCGTAGAGAATGTGGCGCTCGTCGAGCCACTCGATCTGGTCGTCGATGCGTCTCTCCTCGGGCAGCTCGCGGACGGTGAGCGTGGCCAGATCGACGACCGCGGGGCGCCACCACACGTCCGATCCCGATCCGAACCGCTTCTTGAACGCGATATGGCGTTCGTCGGGTGACAACGACGGACACTCGATGTCCTCCGCGATGACGCGCATCGTCCGCGCGGCCGCGTCGCCTTCGACGAGCAGGATGCGTCCGCCGGTGCCCAGGGTGGCGTAGAAGCGCTTCGCATCCGACGTGAACGTCACGCCCCAGAAATTGAAATCGACGCTGCGGAATGGTCGGCCGGCGCGCGTGACCGCGAACGACTCGAGGTCGCCGATCAGATCCGCCGATCGCGGATCGAAGATTCGCGTCCGTGTGGACAGACCGGACGCCAGGTACGAGTCGCCGGCCACGAACACCGTGTACGCGGCGAGCGTGCCGTTGCGCGCGACGCGCGCGCGGCTGGGCAAGCCCGGCAGCTCGATCGTCCGCGTCACACGCATCGCCTCGTCGATCAGGTGTCCGCGGAAACCGGCGGGCGCCGTCGAGATCGCCAGGCACACTCCGGCCGTGGGGCTGAAGTGGACGCGTTGGCACGGCAGCGTCGAAACGGCCCGAGTGCCGCGGTCGTCGAGAGACGCGAACGCGAGACGGCCATAGTTCGCCCCGGGCGTCATGTCCCTGAAGGCAACGTACGGCCCGCGCCGAATCGATGCGATGGCCCGGAGCGCCTCGGCCTCGTCCGCCGCGCCGGCCGTGCCGGCGCTCGCCGGCGGCTCGGCGCGCGTGAAATAGACATATCCGCCCGTCGCGAGGACCGTCGCCGCGACTACCGCCGCAAAGATCGCGAACCGGTTGGGCGGCACGGATGGCGCGCTCATGACGTCATCGGATCGCGGGGACCGATCGGGCCCGGCTCGCACGCTTCGACTGAAAGAGGAGATGGAGGGACGCGCCGCTGATGAGGGCGACGCGCGAGCGACGCTGCGACCGTCCGGATGATGCCCGGACGCGCCGGCGCGCCGCCCCGGCGATCGAGGAGAGCGCGCCGCTTCGCGACATCGATGGGATGCACAGACGTGCGAAGTCTAGACCGGAAGACTTCGCACGCGCACTCAGCGGGTGGCCGTCTGCTGCACGGCCGGTGGCGCGCTGCCGCGCCTGCCGCCGAACAGCGCGGCAAACACCAGCCATGCCGCCGGCAGCGCCACCAGCGCGTAGGTCAGGTACTGCCCGTAGCGCCCGTCCGGCCCGTAGGGCTCAGTAGCCCAATGCAGCGGCTCGCTGTACGGGAACAGGTTCGCTTCGGTCAGCTCGTGGAATCCGTAGATCAGGAGCTGGATGACGAACACCGACAGGAAAACGGCCGTCACCTGGAAGAAGAGGGTCAGATTGACGCGATGGCCGTATCGCGACCACAGGAACGCGACGAACGCCGCGGCCAGGGTCCCGCCGATGGCGCCGAGCAGGATGTTGGTGCCCGCCTCCTGGAACATCAGCGTCCCCATCAGGAGCGCCGTCTCCATGCCCTCGCGGGTGATCATCAGCAGCGTGAACAGAAAGACGCCGATCATCGCCTTCGCGCCGGTCTTCACCGCCGACGACTCGAGATGCGTCTCGATGTCCTTCTTGATGCGTTTGGCGTGCCGCCACATGTGGACGATGAGCGACGCCACGAGCACCGCGGCGGTCAGCGCGAGGATGCCTTCCCACAGCGCCTGATTGTTGGCGCGCTGGAACAGCACGGCCGCGCCGATGCTCACCAGCACCGCGACGGCGATTCCCCAGTGCACGGCCGAGACGAGCTGGGGACGTCCGGTCTTCCGCAGGTAGGCGAGGCTGATGGCGACGATGAGGAAGGCTTCCAGCCCTTCTCGAAGCGTGATGACAAAAGCCTGGAGCATGGGCACCCCGTAATGAGAACGAGTCTCAGTTCTGCCAAGTCTACACCAACACAGCCTCGGCAGACGTCCCTCGGGGGCAGGCAGGCCAGGCGGGCGGCAGCGCCCGCCTGATTCTCGCGCGGAAAGCCGCTACTTGATGGGGATCGTCCAGAAATAGACCGTGCGCCCGTTGACGTTGAGCGTCTCGAGCGGCTTGGCGTCGCCCATGTCGAAGGCGTGCGACACGACGCGGGTGCCCGGCTTCAGCTCCTTGTTCAGCTTGGGCAGCAGCTTCAGATTCAGCGATGGGAGCAGATACAGCGTGACGACGGTGGCCTCGCTGATGTCGGTCGTGAACAGATCCTGATTCAGGAACTTCACGCGATCGCCGACGCCGGCGTTCTTCAGATTCTCGTTCGCTTCCTTGATTCGCTGCGGGTCGATGTCGATGCCGACGCCCCGCGCCCCGTAAGTCTTGGCCGCCGTAATCGGGATGCGGCCATCGCCGGACCCGAGGTCATAGACGACGTCGTTCTTGGTGACCTTGGCCAGCTTGAGCATCGCATCCACGACCTCCTGCGGCGTCGGCACGAAAATCACGTCGGGTGAACGAAGCGGCTGCTGGGCTGATGAGGGAATGACACAGGCAGCCAGGATCGTCAGACAGAGAACGATGCGGCGAGCAGTCATGAGCCTCCTTGCAACGGCGAAAAGGCGGATTATATGTGTGATGGCAGTCGTCGTTCAAAAATACGGTGGGAGCAGCGTCGCCGATGTCGGCAAGCTGCGGAAAGTCGCCGAGCGCGTCATGGCCACACGCAAGCTCGGCTACGATGTCGTGGTTGTCGTCTCCGCCATGGGCGACACCACCGACGACCTCCTGGCCCTCGCCAGACAGATCTCCCCCAATCCCGATCGCCGCGAGCTGGATATGCTGCTCTCGGCCGGAGAACGCATTTCGATGGCGCTGCTGTCCATGGCGATTCGCGAGCGCGGCGGCGATGCCATCAGCTTCACGGGCAGCCAGTCCGGCATCATCACCAACGACCGCCACGTCGACGCGCGCATCATCGAGGTGCGGCCGTTCCGGGTGCAGGACGAGCTTGCGCGCGGAAAGATCGTCGTCGTTGCGGGATATCAGGGCGTCTCGTACAAGAAAGAGGTGACGACGCTCGGGCGCGGCGGCAGCGACACGACCGCCGTGGCGATGGCCGCCGCACTCGATGCCGAGTACTGCGAGATCTGTTCCGACGTCGACGGCGTCTATTCCGCCGACCCGCGCGTGGTGCCTGCCGCCACGCGCATCGGCACGCTGTCCTACGAAGAGACGCAGGAAATGGCCGAGGCCGGGGCCAGGGTGCTGAACGCGCAGGCGGTCGAATTCGCCAAGGAGAAGGGGATCGCCATCTACGCGCGCGCGACCGACGGGCCGCTGCCGGGGGCCGACCCGTCCAGCGACGGCACCGTCGTTCGCCGCAATCCGCCGCGCATGCCGGGAACCGTCGTCGGCGTCGCCAGCGAGAAGGACATCCTCATGGTCGACGGCACCGGCGACGCGGGGGAGCTCCTCGCCGTGCTCACCGAGCGCGGCGTCCCCGGCAAGCAGCTGCACGTGTTCGGCGATCGGACGACGGTCGTGATCTCGCGAGAGAACCTGCACGACGAGAACCGGCTGCAGGAAACGCTCGCGGCGCGGCTGGGCACGAGGGCGCGTCTCGTGGACGGTCTGGGCGCCGTGAGCGTGGTTGGCGCGGGAATCAACGCGACGTACGAGAACGTGCGTAAGGGCACCGAGACGCTCCTCGGCCTCGGGATCACACCGTCAGGTCTCGCCACCTCGTCGTTCCGCATCACCTGGATGGTGCCGCGCGATCGCACCGCCGACGTCGTCCGCGCGCTGCACCACAGGTTCATCGAGGCGGAAAGGCCGAAGCTGCCGCTCGACTGAAGCAGGAATCAGGAAGCAGGAAGCTGACAGGAATCAGGGGTCAGGAATCAGGAATCAGAGAGGAATCAGGGATCAGGAATCAGGAATCAGGAATCAGGATTCAGGAAATCGGGATTCAGGAATCAGGATTCAGACAGGAGGCAGGAATCAGATGAGATCCCTGATTCCTGATTCCTGATTCCTGATTCCTTCTTTAGGGCGTTCGTGCGCGGCGTTCCCGCAGCTCGGGCACGACGCGGGTCAGACGGGACAACAGGGCGCGGCCTGGCTGCGTGACGAACGAGTGCCAGGCTGGCTTGCGGGCGGCGATCTTCTGGTCCGTGGCGCGGCGGCCTTCCGCGACGTGCTCGTCGCGGTATTCCGACGGCGACGCCACGATGGCGGCAATCTCCTGGATGGTCCCGCCGGCACGACGATCGCCTTGCGGGAACAACCGGCAGAATTCATCCACCGTATCCACGGGATCCAGATCGACCGCCATGGCGTACGCGCGAATCCACGCACGCGAGTACAGACCCTTCGGCCACTCGGACAAATCGTTGGCTTCGAAGGCGGCGATGATCTCCGGCTTGACGCGCAGCGAGTCTGCGATCTGCTCGATCGAGACGCGGGCGCGCAAACGCTGCCGGCGAAGGCGGGTGACGAACGTCTCCTGCGGGCTCATGTGATCTCCAACAGTGCATATGGAGGCAGAGCAATTCCCGGGCCTTTACTGCCGAGATCGTGCGGTTCGTGCTTCTGCTTGAGCCAGCACGGTTTAGCAGCTGGGCCGTGGAGAAAAGGGCGAGGAAATGTCCTGAATTGAGCGCGCTAGTTACAGTTTTCTGCGATTAATGGATTCCGATCTTAGGGATGAGGATACGTACTCTGCCCTGCGCACCGGCTGAGCACTCTCCCTAATCGAGACTAGGAACAGATCCCGACAGCAGCGACGATAGCTGGTCCGGGGCGAACTGCAGACCCGTGTAGAACGGACCGAACTCCGCGAATTTCGCGCTCGCCTCGTCGAAGCGCATCTCGTAGATCAACTTCTTGAACACCAGGGGATCTTGCGCGAACAGATCGACGCCCCACTCCCAGTCGTCGTAGCCGATCGAACCGGAGATCACCTGCGTCACCTTGCCCGAATAGTGCCGGCCGATCATGCCGTGCTCGCGCATCATCGCCGCGCGGCGCTCGAAGCTCTCGGTGTACCAGTTCTGCGTCTCGCCGCGCTTCTTGTTCATCGGATAGAAGCACACGTACCGCCACTTCGGGATCTCGAGGAACAGCCGGTTCATCACCCGCTGGCGCTGCGTCTCCATCTCGGCGTCGAACGCGCGATCGAACTCCTCGCTGCCGGGCGTGTACTTCGCGCGCAGCTGCGCGTGGAGCTTTCCCGTCATGTCGTACATGCCGAGCTCGACGATCGACACGTACGACGTGGTCGGCTCCAGCGAGTCGTGCAGCTCCGTCCGGGACAGCGCGAGCTGCGCCTGCGCCAGCGCCTCGAAGCCGCGGCGGAAGCAGATGAACATCAGATCGCCCTTGTGGCCCAGCAGCTGGACCGCGGCGGTCGCGCCCGCGTCGGGCACGGCCAGCGCGCGGTTGGCCTCGTCGGCCATCCGCTGGATGTCGTCAGGCGTCCTGGACCGCAGCCGGTCCCACCGGACCCGGTACATCAGGTGGAGCACGCTCCACCCTTCGAGCGTCTCGGGAACGAACGGGTTGTGCATCACCGCATTATGGCTCCGTCGCCGGCCTCGGCGCAGCCGCGTGCACCCGCTCCGACGCCGGCTGCGTCTTCTTCGGCCCGAACAGCTTCACCGCCAGCCAGTCGCGCGAGTCGGCCAGGATCTCGTAGACGGTCGGGATGACCAGCAGCGTCAACAGCGTCGATGTCACGACGCCGCCGATCACGGCAATGCCGAGCGGCGCGCGGAAGTCGCCGCCCTCGCCCTTGCCCAGCGCCACCGGCACCATGCCGGCGACGAGCGCGAAGGTCGTCATCAGAATCGGCCGCAGCCGGACGCGGCCGGCCTGAATGAGCGCTTCCCGGCGCTCCGTGCCGCGCTCCTCCGACCACTTGGCGAAGTCGATCAGCAGGATCGCGTTCTTCGCCACGATCCCGATCAGCAGGATGATGCCGATCATGCTCATGATGTTGAGCGACTGGCCGGTGATGACCAGCGCCAGCATCACGCCGATGAGCGACAGCGGCAGCGACAGCATGATCGACAGCGGCTCGAGGAACGACCCGAACTGCACCACGAGCACGAAGTACATCAGCATGACGGCCACGCCGATCGCGACCATCATCTGCGAGAAGATCTCGATCTGATCCCGCGTCTCGCCGCCCTGCGTCAGGCCGTATCCCGGCGGGAACGTGATCGCCCGCTCGACCCGCGCGGTCACGTCCTCGATGACGGCCGACAGCGGCCGGTTCTCGGTGTTCGCTTCGACCGTGATGACGCGATCGCGATCGAGGTGATCGATGCGGGCCGGCCCGAGGGCCTGTGTAATCCGCGCCACCTGGCCGAGCGGGATCGTGGCGCCGGGGTCGGCGGCGCCGCCGACGAGGAGCGGCAGCGACTCGAGGTCGCCGACGACGGTCCGCGATTCCGGCGCCAGCCGAATGGTCACGTCGCGCGTTTCGCCGGAGGGGTCGATCCAGTCGCCGACATCGATGCCGGCAAACGCCGGACGCAGCGCCAGCGCGACCTGTCCCACCGTGACGCCCAGCGATCCGGCCAGACCGCGATCGAGCTGCACCTCCAGCTCGGGCTTCTGGCCCTTCGTCGACAGCGAGATGTCCACCGCGCCGGGAACCTGATCGAGCTCGTGGGCCACCGCCTGCGCGAGCCGCGTCAGCTCCTGGGCGTCGGTCCCATACACCTGCAGCTGTATCTGCTTCTCGCCGGGATTGAATCCGGTGCTCAGCGACACGCTGACGCCGCTCAACTTCGACAGCGCCGCGCGGAGTTCGGCGACCACCATCTGCTGACTGCGCCGGCGTTCGTTCTTGGGCACCAGCTTCACGAAGACGATGCCCTCGTCCACGGCATCGGCCTGCCCGCCGACGGTCGTGTATGTGTACGCCACCTCGGGAAGCTGGCGGACGACGCGCGCGACCTCCTGGGCCTTGATGCGCGTGTAGGCGAGGTTCGAGCCGGGCGGCGTCTCCAGATCGATCTGGAACTCCGAATTGTCCATCTCGGGCACGAAGCCCGCGCCCACCAGGCCCATCGCCGGCAGCGCCAGCGCGGCAACGAACGTGGCAATGGCCAGGCTCACCATCGACACGCGGTGATCGAGCGCCCAGGCGATCACCCGCTTGTAGCCCTCGGCGCGGCGATCGAACCACATATTGAAGCGCCCGAGGAGCCGCGAAATCAGCGGCCGCTCCTCGAGCCGCCTGTGCGGGTCGGGCCAGTACGCCGACAGCATCGGGTCGAGCGAGAACGACACGAACAGCGACACCAGGACCGACGACACGATGGTCAGGCCGAAGGGCTTGAACCACTGCCCCGCGACGCCGCCGAGGAAGGCGACGGGCACGAACACCACGACAATCGACAACGTCGTGGCGGTCACCGCGAGGCCGATCTCGTCGGTGCCGTCGAACGCGGCCTTGTAATGGCTCTTGCCCATTTCCACGTGCCGCACGATGTTCTCGCGCACCACAATCGCATCGTCGATGAGAATGCCGATCGCCAGCGACAGGCCGAGCAGCGACATCGTGTTCAGCGTGAAGCCGAACGCCCAGACGGCGACGAACGACGCCAGCACGGACACCGGCAGCGCCAGACCGGTGATGACCGTCGACCGCCACGAGTTGAGGAACAGGAACACCACCGCGACGGTGAGCGCCGCGCCTTCGACGAGGGTCGTTTCCACGTCGGTCACTGAATTGGCCACCCGGACGCCCGCATCCTGCACGACGCGCAGCGTCACACCGGCGGGCAGCGTGCGCTGAATCTCGGCGACCTGTCTGCGGACCTCGTCGGCAACGGCCGTCGTGCTGAAGCCGGTGGACTTGAGGATGTTGATGCCGACGGCTTCCTCGTCGTTGAAGTTGGCCGAGGAACGCGGCTCTTCGGTCGCGTCGCGGACGTCGGCGAGATCACCGAGGCGAAGCACGCGACCCTCCGACTGCGACACCACGAGCTGCTTGAAATCCGCCGGCGAGTCGAGCCGGCCCTTCAGGCGGATGGTGCGCTCCTCGTGCTCGCCTTCGAGGCGGCCGACGGGCGAGGCCAGGTTCTGCGCCCGCAGCGCCTGCACGACCTGATCGACGCTCACCCCCGCCGACTGCAGCGCGCGCGGCCGGAGCTCGACCACGAGCTCGCGCTCGATGGCGCCGGCGAGGTTCACCGATGCCACACCGGTGATGCCGCGCAGCTTGCGCGTGATGCCGGGATCGGCAATGCGCGTCAGCTCGGCGCCCGTCAACCCGGGCGACGTCAGCGCCAGCGATATGATCGGCAGGTCCGCCGGGTCGAACTGCGTGAGCACCGGCTCTTCCATCTCGGGCGGCAGATCGTTCCGGATGCCCGAGATCTTGTCGCGAATCTCCTGCGTCGCGAGCCGCGGGTCCTTCGAGAAGTCGAACTCGACGATGATGTTGGCGTAGCCGTCGAGCGAGCTCGATCGCATCCGGTCGATTCCGCTGATCCCGGAGATCGCTTCCTCGATCGGATCGATGACCTCGCGCTCCACGACATCGGGCGACGCGCCGGGGTAGGGGATCGCCACCACCACCACGGGCGCATCGATCTCGGGATACTCGTCGGTGTCGAGCTGGAACAGGGCGACCCCGCCGAACACCACCAGCATCAGCATGGCGACGATGGTGAGGGTGGGGCGCTTGATGGCGGTATCTGAAATGAACATGGGCGCCTACTTCGTCGTGTTCACCCTGACCGGCGTCCCGGGGGTGATGCCTTGTGACGCGCCGCGCAACAGCACATCGCCTTCCTTCAGCCCCGCCGACACGCTGACGATCTCCGCACGCGGATCGCGGAGGCCGAGGCTGACGTTCACACGTTCGGTCCTGCCGTCGGTCACCCGCAGCACCCACGGGTTCGACGGATCGGTCACGTTCACGGCATTGATCGGCACGACGATACCGGTGGCCGATTCGCTGACCACGCGGCCCTCGGCAAAGAGGCCGGCCACGAGACGGCCGCCGACGTTGGGAATCGCCACGTAGATCGGCACCTGCCGGGTGGCGGCGTCCGCCTGCGGCGCGATCCGCTCGATGCGGCCCTCGAACGGAGTGTCGTAGCCGCGGACGGTGAAGACGACCTTGGCGCCGACGCGCAGCGCGCGCAGGTCGTCGGACGGCACCGAGGCTTCGAGCTTCATCGACGACGGATCGATGATGGTGAAGAGCTCGGTGCCCGGACTCACCACGTCGCCCGTGTTGACGCTGCGACGCGACACGATGCCGGAGAACGGCGCCCGGATCACGGTGTCGCCCACGGCGCGCTCGGCGCTCGCGAGACGGGCTCTGGCATCGGCCAGCTGGGCCTCGGCGGCGGCGACGGTGTTGTGCGCCACGTCGAGGTCGCGCGCCGCGAGCGCACCGGCGTTGACCAGCTTCTCGGTCCGCTCGGCTTCACGGCGGGCGACCGCCAGCTGGTTCTCCGCCGACCGCACGGCGGAAGCTGCCGACGCCCGGGCGTCCTCGAGCGTACGGGTCTCGATCCGCCCCAGCAGCGCACCGCGCTGAACGGCCTGCGCCTCGAGCACCGCGACTTCGACCATCGAGCCTCCGACTTCGGCGCGCACGGTCGCTTCCTTTTCGGCCTTCAGTTCTCCCGAGATGATCGGACCGACCACGACCGTGCCCGTCGTGATGCGGACGACGTTCTCCGATCCGATCTGCACCGCTTCCGCCGCGGACGCTTCACTGTTCTCCGCCCCGGCCCTGCACCCCGCCGCGAGCATCGCGACAGGGATCACACACCATGCAAAAGCCAGGGTCTTGCGCTCCGTTCTCGTCATTGCAACCCCACCTGTGTCTGCGCCCCCTGCACGGACACGTTCTGAATCTGACCGCCGCTCTGCGGCTGCTGCGGCTGGGCCGGCACCGACGGTGACGGCGGCTGCGGCAGACGCGGCTGGACCGCACCTCCTCCCGGCTGTGTCGTGAGCGGCAGGTTCGGCAGCAGCGCCACCCGCGCCCGCGCCACCTGCAGATCGCGTGCGGCCTGCGTGCGGTTGGCTTCCGCCTGCTGCAGCGAGAGGCGCGCATCCGACAGCTCGAGCTGCGTGGACACGCCGTTGGTGAAGCGGACGTTGGCAATCTCGTAGGCACGCTGCGCCTGCTGAATCGTCCCGGCGGTTGCTTCCCAGGCGGCCTGCGCCGCGATCAACTCCGCCCACGCCGAACGCGTGTCGAGCGCCGCCAGCTCCTCGACCTGCTGCCGCTGCGCCCGGGCCTGCTCCAGTTCGGCGAGCGCTACCGTTTCATCGGCGCGCTGACGGCCGCCGGTGAGAATGGGCACGGTCATGCTCGCGCCAATCGTCCAGTTCGAGCGGTCGAACGTGGGGAGCAGATTCTCCGGATAGGCAATGCGGCTGTAGCTGGAGATCAGCGAAACGCTCGGTTTCCTCTGCGCTTCGACCAGCTTCAGCGAGGCCTCGCGCAACCGCACCGTGGTCTCGGCTTCGGCCAGCACGGTCCGCTCGGGAAGCGGTGCGTTCACCTGCAGCAGCACATCGGTCACGGTGGTGCCGCGAAGCGTCTTCTCCACCGCGGCAACGCGTTCGGCGAACACCGTCGGCGGCGGCAGGGCGTCGTCGGACAGCGCATCGGCGAGCTGCAGCGGGTAGTCGGGTGGCAGCTCGAGCATCTGCTTGAGGCGCAGGAAGGCAATGTCGCGATTGGCGCGCTGACGGATGAGCACCGGCGTCTGGTTGTCGCGCGCGACCCGCGCCCGCAGCACCTCGAACTCGGGCTGCGTGCCGGCTTCGTACGCCGCCTGCGTCTGTCGGAGCGTGGCCGTTGCCTGCTCGAGCGTCGCGGCCGCGATCGACACCAGACGTTCGCTCAGCACCGCATCGTAGTACGCCTGCGTGACCTCGAAGAGGAACTGCGCGCGGGTGGTCGTCAGGGTGTGGCCTGCGGCTTCGAGTCCCAGCGAGGCGATGGCTTTCTGCGCGCCGATCCGGCCTCCCGAATACAGGTTCTGCGACAGAGACAGGCCGGCGCGGAACGTGTTCTTCCGGCCGAACGGCAGATCGCTCAGGCCGTCGTCGGAGCCGCCGAAGAACCCGCTGCCGACGGCGCCGCAGTCGATCGCCCGCTCGATCTCGGCGACGCGCGCCTCGAGCGGCGCCGCGGGATTCAGCATGAAGGGATCGCACGGCGGCGCCGCGGAGTCGAAGACGCCCTCGAACTCCGACGCGAGCGCGCGGTCGTAGCTGGCCGACCCGGTGAGCTGCGGACGCTCGGCGCTTCGTGCGCGCACCTGCTCGCCCTCCGCGCGCCGCACGCCGAGCTGCGCGATCGTCACGGCCTCGCTGCGCGCCTCGGCCAGGGTGAGCACCTGTTCCAGCGTCAGCGGGCCCGACGGCACCGCGGGCGGCGCTTGCTGTGCGGAGGCCGCCGCCGTCGTCATCGGCAGCAGGCACACCAGCCCCGCTGCTCGCAGAAACATCCTTCGTCGATTCATTGCCGATTCAATCCTTTTCGGTGAACGCGCTCGTTCAGAGTGCGACGCCGGTTCGGGCACAGATGGCCCGCGACCGTCCGGCGGAACAGGTCACCGGGTCGTCAGGAATGCGGGTCATCCCGCATATTCCCGCGATTGACGCGCCATGGCCGCGACGGCAGCCCGGCGCCGCCGCGCCCGCCGGGCCGGCGCCTTCGACGTCAGCGGCTGCTGTGTCTGCAGCCAGACGACGTGTTCGGCGGCCAGCGACACGGCGCGCGAGAGGTAGTCGACGATCACCGCAAGCTCGCGGTCGCCGTACTCCTCGTTGAGCCGGGCGACCGCGGCCGCCAGCGGTTGATACAGCGCCTCGATCTGCTTCAGCCGATCGGGCAGCGCCTCGACCAGGACGCTCCGCCGGTCCTCTGTATTGCGAAGACGACGGGCGAAGCCGGCTCGTTCAAGCCGGTCGATGACGGCGGTGGTCGCACCCGTAGTCAGGCCGGTATGGGCGGCCAGCTTTCCCGGGGTCGTCGCCCCGCTCAGCAGGAGCAGGTCGAGACATTCGAGATCGGTCGGGTTCGCGCCGACGAGCTTGGCAATCGCGTCGCTCATCAGCACCGACTGAGCGCCGACCTTGCGGAGCGTCTCGTCCAGCGTCTTCAGCAGCTCGCCGCGGGCAGGGGGGGACTTCACCATGAATTCTCGACTCTCAAGCATCTCACACATCAAGATACTTGCTACAAGAGCAGTTCATGGTGTAAGGCGCTCGGCGATATTCGCGAGCAGGCGGTCGGCGGGCCCGTGGATCGCGACGTCGACCACACCGGACGCCGGCGTCGGTTCGAGATTGAGCTCCGCCGTGAACGCCCCCCGGCGCTTCGCGTCGTGAACCAGCCCCGCCGCCGGGTAGACAATCGCGGAAGTGCCCACGGTGAGGAAGACGTCGCAGTCGCACGCGCGGACGGCGGCGTCCACGGCCTCGGGCGGCAGCGACTCACCGAACCAGACGACGCCCGGGCGGGCTGGACCGCCGCAGGCCGGGCACGACGGCGGCAGGGGACGAAGCGGGACGGATTCGTCGCGCCACGGCGGCGCGCCGCAGCCACGCCAGCATGACAGCTCCCAGAGCGAGCCGTGCACGCGGATCAGGTTGGCGGTCCCGGCGCGGACGTGGAGATCGTCGACGTTCTGGGTGACGACCGTGCAGCGCGCGAACGTCTTCGACCAGTCGGCGATGACCTCATGCGCCCGGTTCGGCTGGCAGCCGGCGATGAGCTCGCGGCGCCACGCATACCACTCCCACACGAGCACCGGATCGCGGGCGAACGCCTCCGGTGTCGCCAGATCCTCGGCGCGGAACTGCCGCCACAGTCCGCCGCTGCCGCGAAAGGTGGGCACGCCGCTCGCCGCCGACACGCCGGCACCGGTAAGGATCGTCACGCGCTTCGCGGTCTTGAGCCGTTCGGCCAGGACACTGAGCTGCTCGCCGGTCATCGATCGAGCATCGCACAGACGACGGCGGTCACCTGAACGGGTTACTCTCGGGACCGGCGTGTGACTCCTCCGTGCTGTCGGCCCCTCTTCGTCGTTTGCACGCGATCGCAACGGATCAAATTGCCGTCCAATCGCTGGACTTGCCTCGAATATTTCGCCTACGATCGCGGGTCATGAATACACGACGAAGTCTCATGGGGATCGCGCTTGCCGCGTTCGCCGCCGCCCTCGTGTCGGTCGGCGTGCACGGACAGGCGCCGACGGCGACGGGCATCATTCAAGGCGTCGTGCAAGGACCCTCCGGCCCGGAAGCCGGCGTATGGGTAATCGCGGAGACGAAGGATCTCCCGACGAATTTCATCAAGATCGTCGTCACCGACGACCGCGGCCGCTTCCTGCTGCCCGACCTGCCGAACGCCAACTACAGCGTCTGGGTCCGCGGGTACGGCCTCGTCGATTCAAAGCCGTTGACGATGAAGCCGACCACGACCCCGGTGACGCTGCAGGCGACACCGGCGAAGACGCCGCAGGAAGCCGCGAAGATTTACCCCGGAGACTACTGGCTGTCGCTGCTCGAGCCTCCAGCGCCCTCGGAATTCCCCGGCACGGGCCCGCAGGGCAATGGCATCGGCACGAACATGCAGACCCAGAACCACTGGATCAACTCGCTCAAGTCCGACTGCAACTTCTGCCATCAGCTCGGCAATCAGATCACGCGCACGCTCGATCACGTGTTCAAGGCCAAGCCGGAGCTGAAGACGCACGCCGAGGCGTGGGAGTGGCGTCTTGGAACCGGCGTGCGCGGCAACTCGATGTACGGCGTGCTCAACAACCAGGGCCAGCCGCGCGCGCTGAAGGTCTACTCGGACTGGACGGAGCGCATCGCGAAGGGCGAGGTGCCGCCCGCGCCGAAGCGGCCGACGGGCATCGAACGCAATCTCGTGCTCACGCTGTGGGACGTCGGCGACGACCACTCGTTCATGCACGATCTCATCTCCACCGACAAGAACCGCCCGACGGTCAACGCCAACGGCATGATCTACGCCGTCTCCGCCGGCCACGGCTCGCTCGTGACGCTCGACCCGCGCACGCACTCGGCGGACGAAATCGAGATCCCGACGCGCGCGCCGCGCGCCCAGGTGCCGTCGCGGTTCCCCAGGCCGAACCGCCCGTCGCTGTGGTGGGGTGACACGCATCTCTGGGCCAACCCGCCCTACAACCCCGCCGATCCGCACAACCCGATGCTCGACAGCAAGGGCCGCGTGTGGATGACATCGAAGATCCGGCCCAACGCCAATCCGAGCTGGTGCCAGGATCCGGCGAACAAGTTCGCCGCCTGGTTCCCGCTGCGCAACAGCGGACGGCAGGCCTCGTTCTTCGACCCGAAGACAAAGTCGTTCACGCTCATCGACACGTGCTACTCGACGCACCATCTGCAGTTCGATACCGACCCGAACGAGACCGTGTACTTCAACGAGCTGAGCGGTCCGATGATCGGCTGGATCGATACCAAGGTCTACGACGAGACCAAGGACGAGCAGAAGGCCGTGGGCTGGTGCGGACAGGTCGTCGACACCAACGGCGACGGCCGGATCACGGGTCCTCCATGGAACCAGATCACCGGCCGCGGCGACTCGCTGCTCTATGCCGGCGACACGACCGGCGGAGGGAATCAGGCCGTCCCGGGCTCACGGCCCCAGGCCGGCGGACCCAACCCGAAGCTCGACACGCTGGTCAGCTACAGCCTCTACGGCGTGATCCCGAGCCCGGTGGACGACTCGGTGTGGGGCGTGTCCGAACGCTACCCGGGATATCTGATCCGGATGGACCGCGGCAAGAACCCGCCGCAGTCGTGCATCACCGAGGTCTACAGGGTGCCCGCGCCCGGCTTCGACCCGCGCGGCGTCGACATCGACACCAACGGCGTGGTGTGGACCGCGCTCGCCGCGAGCAGCCACATGGCCAGCTTCGATCGCCGCAAGTGCAAGCCGATCACGGGCCCGCGCAAGGTCGACGGCAGCGAATGCCCGGAGGGCTGGACGCTCTACCAGACGCCCGGACCCAAGCTGAAGGGTACGAACGTCCCCGCCGACTTCCACTATTACAACTGGGTGGACCAGCACAACGTGTTAGGACTGGGCCCGAACAAACCGATAGCGACCGGGTCCAACTCCGATTCGCTGCTCGTGCTCGATCCACAGACGCGGCAGTGGGTGACGCTGCGGGTGCCGTATCCGCTCGGCTTCTACTCGCGCGGCCTCGATGGTCGCATCGATGACCCGAAGGGCGGCTGGAAGGGGCGTGCGCTCTACTCCAACTACGGCACGCACTTCGTGTGGCACATCGAGGGCGGGAAGGGCACGAGGGGCAAGGTGGTGAAGTTCCAGCTCCGGCCCAATCCGACAGCGAACTAGATGCTCAACGTAGTCCTGGCGCTGTTGCTGTTGCTGCAGGCCGCAACGGCAGCGCGCCCGGGCGTCGTCACCGGCCGGCTGCAGACGCGAGACGGCGCGCCCGCCAGCGCGATCCGCATCTCGGCTCTGCCGGCCCCGCCGCCCAACATCCGCCCGTCCGACGGTCAGAACTATTACGCCAGCGTCCCGCCGGCAGCCACGGCGATGACCGACAGGCAGGGACGCTACCGCCTGACCAACCTCGCGCCAGGGCGCTACTTCATCCTCGCCAGCTTTTTCGGCCATCCGACGTACTACCCGGCGACGACCAATCCCGATAACGCGACGGTCGTCACCGTCGGCGCCGACGCTCCGGTCGAGGGCATCGACTTCACGGTGATCCTGCCGCCCGGAGGCACGGTGATCGGCCGCGTCAATCCGCCGCCGTCGAACCCGCAGGAAAAGGCGATCCTCTCGGGCGTCTCGCTCGGCGAGCTGCTCGAAACGCAGGTGGCCGCCGACGGCACGTTCAACTTCGGCCACCTTCCGAAAGGCTCGTATCTCGTCAGCCTGTTCCCGACGCCGCCGGGCATGCCGTCGCGCGTCGTCGAAGTCGGTGAGACCGACGTGCGGGTGGATCTCGTGAGGCCCGTCGTGCGGACGGTCTCCGGGCGCATCATTGCCCCGCCCGAAGTGCTCCGGCGGGTGCTGGTTGGATTCGCCACCGAGCGGAGCTACGTGACCGCCACGCCGAACGCTGACGGCTCGTTCAGCGCGCAGGTGCAGCCGGCACGCCACGTGGTCGAGGTCGGCGGCCTGCCGCCCGATTATTCGCTGGGCGCCGTGCGTCTCGGCGAACGGGATGTGACCGGCGGCGTGACGGTCGGAGACACCGACGTATCGGGGCTCGTCATCACGCTCACCGCGCGGGGACGTTGAGTCCCTCCGGCGGCGATCGCGTTCCCGTTCAGAGCACGCCGGCCCTACTCATCACCGCTTCGCACTTCTGCTTGATCCGGCTGGCGACCTCGAAGGGGTCGCCCTGCTGAAGCTCCGCCCGAAACAGCTCCACCGAGAGCGGCCCCGAGTACTGCTTTTCCGCCAGCTTGCGCAGGATCGCGACGAGCGGGGCGTTGCCGTCGCCGGGAATGACGCGTCCGTCGTTGTCGATCAGCTCGCGCGGCGTGTCGAGCACGTCCTGGAAGTGCACGTGGGCGATCTCGCCCGGACGCAGCACGTCGAGGTCCTCGAACTTGCTCATCCCCGACCAGAAGTGAAAGAAGTCGAGCATCGGCCGGACGTTGGGATGCGCCGCCTCGCGGGTCACGGTCAGCGTCGTTCGCAGCGTCGACAGGTGCGTCGACGTCCGCGCGAACTCCACCATCGCCGTCAGGTTGAACTGCCTGGCGATGTCGCCGACCTCGCGAATGCACCCGGGCGTTGCCGCGAAATCGGCGGCGGTGACGCGGCGGGTGGTCACCGACGGGCAGTAGATCTTGCCGACGCCAATCCTGGCGAACTGCTCGCACCGCCGCTTCCAGGTGTCGAGCGATGCCGCGCGCTGCTCGCCGGGGATCCAGATGTCGGGCAGGACTGCGGCCGACGACACCGGCGTCAGGCCGAGGTCGGCGAGGACGCGCCCGGCGGCGGCAATCGTGTCCGTCTTCAGGAACTCGTCGAGCAGCACGTCGGTGATCTCGACGAACCTGATTCCGGCTCTGGCCCAGCCCTCGAGCGATCGGCGATAGCCCGCGGCGCGGGACGTGTTCTGATGAATCGACAGGGTCATCTTCCCGGATCGCGGCTGCGCGGAGGCGACGCCGGCCAATGATGCCGCAAGCGGCGCCAGGAGCAGCTCTCGTCTCGCAATCATGGCATCCTCGACGTGCTGACGGCCTTGCCGTAGTAGATCGCGTTGAACAGGAACTTGAACGTGCCGTGGGACTGCGCCCTGAAGGTGATCTCCGGCCCGAACAGCAGTACCCGTCCGCGTCCGAGCGGGACGTCCACCGCCGCGGCGCCGTTGTTGAGAAAGGCCTGTCCCAGCGCCCATCCGCTCCGGAGCGGCGAGGCGCCGAACCAGGCCACGCGCCGGGCCGGATCGGCGAGGCGGAACACCGGGCTGTTGTCGAAGAAGACGTCGACTTCCGGTTGGAACCCGTACCCCACCGGCGTGGTGTTGTCGACGCGCAGGCGGAGCACCGAACCCGGCACGTAGAACACCTCGCGCGACAGCGCGCGCTCGACGCCGTTGCTGTCGACCGCGGTCAGGTGGTTGGAGATCGGCAATCCGAGCGCCGCGCCAATCGACGTGGCGCCGCCGACGGCGATGAGCGTGCCGCCGTCCTCCACGAAGCGCTTGAGCTGCGGCAGCGTCCGCGCGCGTGAGATCGCGCCTGTCCTGCCATGGTATTGCTCGGGCAGCTGGTCCGGCGCCGGCGCATCCTCCAGGGACCTGGAGAGCGTCGCATCGCTCGGCAGGATGATCACGTCGAACCGGCTGGCGAGATTGCCGGCGTCGAGCGTCTGCGCGTAGACGAGCTCGACCGGGAATTCGAATCGCTCGAACAGCCAGCGCATCCAGCCGCTCGGGCTCGAACCGCCGTAGCGATCCCACAAGCCGATGCGCACCGGCCTGAGCTCCAGCGCCGGGCCCGACGGCGCCGAGGCGACGCCCGTGAACGTCAGGCCGAGATCCGACGCCGCCTTCTCGACGATGGCGGCTGTCGTCGGACGACGGGGGATGTACATGACGCCGGTGCCGTCCGATGTGCCGATGCGGCGGTCTTCCGGCCAGTAGACGCGCTCGCCTGCCTTCATCAGCCGGTTCACGGCCACGAACGCGTTGTTCGCATGATGGCCGACAAGGTAGCCGGCCGGCTGCGGCGGACCTGTCACCCGGCCGGGCACGAGAGAGACTTCCGAGATCCGCTCGAACGGTCCGTCGAAGCCGTCGAGCACGCGGTCGAACTTCACCCCCATCTGGAACGCGAGCGTCCAGCCCGCGCTGTCGTACGGCGGGGTCGGCGGTCCGCCGGGATAGGGAATGTCGTCGGGGTGATCCTGCGGCTCGAACATGTCGAGCACGTGCGGCCTGAACGCCTGGGCGGTCTTCACCACGAACGATCCGGCTGGATAGCTCCTGCCGTTCACGGCGAAGGGGGCCGTCGCCCGATGCACGGCCACGCCGGTCTTCAGCAGCGAGTCGACGAATGCCGTCGCGGTCGGGAAATCCGGCTGGTCGGCCGGCAGGATGTACCCGCGGGGATCGCGGAGCTCCGGCTGCTTCAACCGTTCGTAGACGCGCGCCGGAACCTCACCCCGGGACGCCGCTCCCCGCGGCGCGACGCTCGCCAGGCGACGCGGCGACAAGGTCCAGGTGTCCTGGCTGCCGCGCTGAATCGAATTGCGCCCCATGACGTAGGCGTTGAACAGCAGGGATTCGCGATACCTTGACGCCGCGTCGAGCACGGCGCGATTGGCGGTCAGCGAATAGTCGATCGACTGGCGGAAATGCCAGCGCTGCGGCGTTATCGGATGCGGCAGATCGGCGCTCGGCAGCTGCCTGTCGGGGACGAACGGAATATCGATCGGCGTCGGGCTGCCGATCGTCTCGGTGAGCAGTCCGATCTGGTTGTGAAAGTAGGCGGTCGTCCTCAGTCCGCCGTTCCACCACACCGAGTACGTGGACCCGCCGCGCATGGTGACGCCGGGCTTGCCCTCCCGCGCGAAGCGCGCGTGCATGGCCGCCCCAATCAGCTCGATGCTCGTCGGAATCAGCGGATCGAGGACGTAGTTGATCGGATCGCGGAACGGCGGCGCGAACATCACCGTGCCCGGCGGGGCGGTCTGATGATGGTCGTAGACGATCTGCGGGAACCACTCCCGGTAGAGGACGCGGTTCATGTTGATCGTCTCGGCCTGCGTCGCCATGTAGAAATCGCGGTTGTTGTCGTGGCCGACGTACTTCTGGTAGGCGCGCGGCAGTCCGGCCAGCGTCCGCTGCAGCGGATCGCGCTCGCGCATGTACCAGTTGGCCACCAGCTCGTGGCCGTCGGGGTTGGCGTGCACCGCCAGCACGATCACGTCGCGCAGGATGCGCAGCGTCTCGGCGTCGGAACCGCTGACCAGTTGATAGACCGTCTCGATGAGCTGCTGCGCGCCGAGGACTTCGGTGGCGTGGAGCCCGCCGTCGATCCAGACGACCGCCTTCCCTTCCGCGGCCAGGGCGCGCGCCTGCTCGTCGGTCAGCCCTTCGGCGAGCGCGAGGCGCCGCGAGATCTCCTTGTAGCGATCGAGACGGGCGATGTTCTCCGGCGCCGAGACGATCGCCATCCACTGCGCGCGGCCTTCCTCGGTGCGCCCGATGTCGACGAGCTGCATCCGATCGGATTCGCGGTCCAGACGCTTCCAGTACTCCTCCAGCTGCGTGTAGGTGGCGAGGAAGTAGTCGTCGCCGATCGCGTGGCCGAACTGCTGCTCCGGCGACGTGATCGGGCCGGACGAGGACTGCGTGCGTGCCTGCGGAACAGGCAGCACCAGCAGGAGCAGAACGGCCAGGACGCGTCGCGCGCTCAGCATGCCGGCGATTCAGTCGCGCAAGAGGATCGCACGGGTATAGAGAACCTGAAAGCCGAGCCGCTCGAAGGTCCGTTGCGATACGCTGCCGGGTTCCGTCGTGGCAACAGCGAGGTCGGCGGTGCCGATCGCGCCCCCGAGGGCACGGGCGACAATCGCCGACTGCACGCCCCGCCGCCGGAACTTCGGACGCGTTCCCGTGCCGAAGATGCCGAGCACGCCGTTGGTGACGACCGCCGCCGCGGCACCGGCCGGCTCTCCGTCGATCCGCACGAGATACCGCACGACGCCGGGATGCACGAAGCTTCGCATCGCGCGTTCAATCGCCTCCGTGGCCTCGGGCGCCGGTCCATCCGGCGGGGGCGGCATCGTGTCCGGTACCGCGAAGCTTTCGACGGTCGCCTGCAGGAATGCGTCGACGTCGCGATCGCCGGTGAGGACCTCGACGGTCAGCCCGTTCCCCGGTGGCGCCGACTCCGGCATCACGCGCCCGAGCTCGTTCTCGAATCCCTTCAGCACGTAGCCGCGGCCGTGCAGCCGCGCCACAAGATCGGTCGACACCAGCGGGCACAGCTCGATCTGTATCGGACAGTCGCGCTCCTCGTAGAAAACCTCGAGCGCGTCCAGCTCCTCATCGGTCACGTCGACGCCGAGGCCGAGACCGAGCACCTTGTTCAGCGGTGAGGCCGGCCGGCCGCACACGGCCCGGCCGCCGCCGACTTCGATCGTCGCGGCTCCACCGGCCACGCCGATCCCCGCGCCCGCGGCACAGAATTCGATCTCGGCTCGTTCGACCCGCTGTGCCAGCGCCAGAGTCGCCTGCAGCACATCGGGTATGTTACGAGAAACTCCCATCCTCCCCGAGGATCTCGCTTCCCACCACGTCCGGCAGCCGAAGCCTCGAAGGAAGCAGAATGCGGCCGGGGGGCATGGGGCGCTGACGTGGTCGGGGAAGCCGCAATCCGGGAATCCGGGAGGCCGACGTGAAGGTCGCCACATGGAACGTGAACGGCATCCGGGCGCGTGACGCCCAGGTGCACGAGCTCATCGAGACAGAGCAGCCCGACATTCTCTGCCTGCAGGAGATCAAGGCCTCCTTCGATCAGCTGCCGGTGTGGATGTGCGACATCGAAGGGTATAGGTGCTACTGGCACGGCGACAAGGGCTACTCCGGCGTCGGGCTGCACGTGCGCAAGGCGACGTTTCCCGAACAGCCGGTCTTCTCGCACCCCGCGTTCGACTACGAACGGCGCATCGCGGCCGTCACGCTGCCGTGGGCGACCGTCGCGTCCGTCTACGTGCCCAACGGCGGCAAGGACTTCGAGGCCAAGATGCGCTTCCTCGAGGCAATGGTCCGCTACGCCGCCGACTTCGAAGCGCAGGGCCGGCCGCTCGTCATCTGCGGCGACCTGAACGTGGCCCGCACCGACATGGACGTGCACCCGAAGGAACGCAAGCCCGGCATCATCGGTCAGCGCGCCGACGAGCGCGCGCTGATCGAGAGCCTCATCTCGCACGGGCTCGTCGACGTGCACCGCGCGCTGGAGCCCGACAACGCCGACCTCTTCACCTGGTGGGCGCCGTGGCGGAACCTGAGGGCGCGCAACATCGGCTGGCGCCTCGACTACGTCCTGGCCAGCCAGTCCCTCGCCTCACGCGTGAAGTCGTGCGTCTGTCGCCGCGAGTTCGGGACGAGCGATCACGGTCCCGTTATCGCTGTTTTCGAGTGACAGGCAGCATTGAACACCGCCGCTGGCCATTGAGCATCGGGCATCCGGCATTGAGCATCGCCTAGTCCTCGACGACCGACCACGCCCTGGCGAGGTCCTCGCCGACGGCCAGGTGATTGAGCGCGAAGTCGGTCTGACGAAACGCCTCCAGCAGCAGCGTTTGATCCAGCGGCCGCGCGGCGTCCCTGCACTGCCGCGCCGCCTCGACGCGGACGAGCGCCAGGGCCGCCTCGAGTCCCCGCACGATCGTCTTCACGCCGCGGCCCTGATAGGCGGTCCAGGACGCAAACGCCTTTGCCGCGAGGAATCGATTGATCGGCGCGCGGTAGTCGTCCCAACCGGCGCGCACCCACCGTCTCCACGCCTCGTCCAGACCGTTCTCGTCCGGCGCGGGCTTGAGCTCGTCGGGCACCGCCGTGATGACTTCGCCGTGCAGGTGCAGGCTCGGCGCGAGCTGGTCGTGCGTGTCGGCCTGGACCGGATCCCGCGGCAGCGCCGCCACGGCATCCGTGAGAGCAACGGTGCCTGGCCGCCAGCCGCGCAGCACGTCGGCGTCGCGCATCAACGTGGCGAGGACGGACTCGGGCCGCTCGTGCACGCCGGCGCAGCGGCGGACCATGTGGCGCTCCCACGCCGTGTAGCCGTCGAGACCCATCAGCACGCGCGGCTGCAGCAGCGGCGGCAGATCGTCCGCCGTGACGATCAACCCGTCGTAGTCCGTGCCCGGAAACGCCGGAGGCCCGGCAACGATCTCCACCGGGCAGTCCCTGAAGAGCATGCCGGCGGCCGTCGGACAGAAGTGCGACAGCGACACGAACGTGCCCCGGCGATCCTGCACCGACACGCGCGGGAAATGCCGGCAGGTGATCGGCAGGTACGGCTCGCCCAGATCTCTGTGGACGATGCAGAGGCGGCTCGTGCGTTCGAAGAAGACGCAATGCCCGCGTTCGTCGCGTTCGAGCATCGCCGCGGCGCCCTCGGGCAGATCCGAATCGAGGATGAACGGATGTGCGCCGGCGGCAGGCCGGATGCGATTGCCCGCCAGCGCATCGCTCAACGATCGGTACACCGGCAGTTCGACCGGGACGTCCCAGTCCGCGGTGCAGCACGCGCCCGAGTGCCGGCAGCGGTAATCGGCGTGAAAAGCGAGGGCGAAGACGTTCTTTGAACCCATTGAATCGATTGAGCTTATCTCTTCGTACAGAACTATTACAGTGCGCGCGCTCCACCCCTGCTATGGTTTCGTGCGTCCGGGGACGACACATCCAAGAGGGGAGACTTCGACGTCAATGGCGACACCGATGCTCATGTATGGGCGTAAACACCAGCAAGGCCTGAACTGGGTTACAGCCATCGCGATGACCGGCTTTCACATCGGAGCCGTGGCTGCACTGTTCTACATCGACTACGGCGCGATGCTGGCCGCGCTGATTCTGTATTACGTCGCCGGCATGCTGGGCATCGGCATGGCGTATCACCGGCTGCTCACGCATCGCAGCTACAAGACACCGAAGCTCGTCGAGTACTTCCTCACGATTTGCGGAACGCTGGCGCTCGAAGGCGGCCCGATCTTCTGGGTGGCGACGCATCGCATCCACCACCAGAAGTCGGATCAGGAAGGCGATCCGCACACGCCGCGCGAAGGCGGGTTCTGGGCCCACATGGGCTGGATTCTGATGGGCAAGGGCCTGCACCACGACGCCTCGATCCTCGCCAGGTACGTCCCCGACCTCAGCCGCGACAAGTTCCACGTCTGGATCTCCCGGTGGCACTGGGCGACCAACGTCGTTGTCGGCCTCGGCCTGCTCGCCTTCGGCGGCATTCCGTATGTGCTCTGGGGCATCTTCTTCCGGACGACGGTCGGCCTGCACGCCACGTGGCTGGTGAACTCGGCGACGCACATGTGGGGCTCGCGCCGCTTCAAGACCCGCGACGACTCCACCAACAACTGGTGGGTGGCGCTCCTCACCTTCGGCGAGGGCTGGCACAACAACCATCACGCGCATCCGACCAGCGCCCGCCACGGGCTGGTCTGGTACGAGTTCGACCAGAACTGGATCGGCATCCGCACGCTGCAACTGCTCGGCCTGGCGTGGGACGTCAAGGTCGCCAAGATCAAGCAGCCGATGTCGGAAGACACGGTGGTGCCGGCCGGCGAAGCGGTCGCCTAGCTCGACGCAGATTCGAATTGCAGACTGCGCCCGCAGTCTGCGCGACGGGGTGGAGGCGGCCGCTTTCACCCCGTTGTCGTTCGGGGGAGCGGGTCTGCGTTTTGAATCTCGCATCCCGAATTTCTAGAATCAGCAGGTGACCCGCCGCCAGAAGGCGATCGCGTTCTTCGTCGCGCTGTGCGTGCTGCTCGTCGCGGCCGCGATCTCGTTGAACATCGGCTGGATCATCGCCAACACCGGCCGCATCACGCCGATCGTTCTCGGCGTCGTGCTGTTCGGCCTGATCATCGCCGGGCTCATTGTCTACACGGTGTTCCTCGTTCTCGAGATCAAGCGGAACGAGGAACACGACAGCTTCATCAACGCCGTCACGCACGAGCTGAAGACGCCGATCGCCTCGATCAAGCTGTATCTGGAGACGCTGCAGTCGCGCAGCGTGCCCGAGGCGCGGCGGCGGGAGTTCTACGACATCATGCTGGCCGACGCGGCGCGGCTCCACCACACCGTCGATCAGGTGCTCAAGGCCGGCGTGGTCCGCGAGAAGCGGAAGGCCGTGGCGCGCGGGCCGGTCGACCTGGCGAAGCTCGCCGCCGAGTGCGTCGAGCTCGCCCTCGTCCGCCACCACCTGCAGCCGGATGCCATCACCCTCGAGTCGCCGGATCGGCCGACGATGGTGAGCGGCGACGCCGAGGAGCTCCGCACCGTGATCACCAATCTGCTCGACAACGCCGTCAAGTATTCGGGGCAGACGGTGCACGTCACGGTGGCGGTGGCGGAGCCGGCGCCGGACACGGTGTGGGTACGGGTGCAGGATCGCGGCATCGGCATCCCGAAGAAGCAGCTGAAGCGCATCTTCAACCGCTTCTACCGCGTGCAGGCCCGCGGCCTGCGTCACATCACCGGCACCGGGCTCGGCCTCTACATCGTCCGCTCGATTGCGCGGGCGCACGGCGGACGCGTGTTCGCGCAGAGCGAGGGCGAGGGCCGCGGCTCCACTTTCACCCTGGAACTGCCCCGACTCACCACATGAGCCGCATCCTGATTGTCGAGGACGAGCAGCACATCTCCGACGGCCTCAAGTTCAACCTGGAAGCCGAGGGCCACGAGGCGGTCGTCGCGCCCGACGGCGAGCAGGCGCTCGATCTGCTGCTGAAGCAGCGCCGCATCTTCGACATCGTCGTCCTCGACGTGATGCTGCCCGGCAAGGACGGCTTCACCGTCGCCGCGGAGCTGCGCGCGGCCGAGCAGTTCATGCCGATCCTGATGCTGACCGCGCGCGGACGACCGGAGGACGTGCTCAGGGGCTTCGAGGCCGGGGCCGACGACTACCTGCCGAAGCCGTTCGACCTGGCGATCCTGCTCGCCCGCATTCACGGCCTGCTAAGGCGGCGGCAGTGGAACGAGCAGGATGCCGACAGCGGACGCGGCGATATCTACATGTTCGCCGGCCGGACGCTCGACTTCGGCGCCATGGAAGTGCGTGCGCTCGGCAAGTCGCACCGCCTCACGCAGATGGAGTGCGATCTGCTCCGCTACCTCGTGAAGAACGCCGGACGCGCGGTGTCCCGCGGGACGATCCTCGAGGAGGTCTGGGGGCTGCACGAGAGCACCGATACCCGGGCGATCGACAACTTCATCGTGCGGCTCAGACGCTACATCGAGGACCGGCCGTCATCGCCGAAGATCCTGCTGACCGTGCGCGGTGTGGGCTACAAGTTCGTGCCGGGCGAGAACGGAGGGGGCGGAGAAAACGGAGTCACACCGGGGAACGGACGCATGGAGAGATGATTTCCTCCGTTGCTCCGTACGCGCCGTGGCATCCGCAGGCGCCTGCACCCGCCGAGTACAATTGACCGAATGTCTGCGAGCGACACGATCGAGGCGCAGGGCCACCTGATCGACTCCGGCCTGCTCTCGGCGATCTTCGACAAGATCATCGAATTCAAGGGGTCGTACGAAATCCTCTCGTTCGACATCGGACGTACCAACGACGACCCCTCGCGCATCCAGATGCGCATCACGGCCCCCGATCGGTCCACGCTCGACGACCTGCTGCAGCAGATCACCACGTACGGCGCCCACCCGCTTCGCGAGCGCGACGTGCTGGTCAAGCCGGCGGAGAAGGATCGCTGCGTCCCCGACGACTTCTACTCCACCACCAACCACCGCACGCACGTGCGGCTCGGCGGCCGCTGGGTCGAGGTCGAGCGGCAGCGGATGGACGCCGTGATCGTGGTCAAGGGCTCGACGGCCGAGTGCCGGAAGCTGCGCGACGTCAGGGCCGGCGAGGGGATCGTCTGCGGGCACGAGGGGATCCGCGTCACGCCCGAGTTCCGCGAGCGCGACCGCCTCGGCTTCGCGTTCATGAGCAACGACGTGTCCTCGGAGCGCCGCGTCGAAGGCAGCGTCGCGCGCATCGCGCAGATGATGCGCGACGTCAAGGCCGGCGGTGGCCGGATCGCGGTCGTGGCCGGGCCGGTCGTGGTCCACACCGGAGGCGTCGAGCACTTCGCGGAGCTGATCCGCCGGGGGTATGTCGACGTCGTGCTCGCCGGCAACGCACTGGCCGTCCACGACATCGAGTTCGCGCTGTCGGGCACCTCGCTCGGCATCGACCTGGTCGCCGGAGCGCCGGTCGAACAGGGCCACCGCAATCACATGGCGGCGATCAACACCATCTACCGCGCCGGCAGCATCCGCGCCGCCGTCGAGCAGGGCGTGCTCAAATCGGGCGTCATGTACGAGTGCATCACGCACGGCGTGCCGTTCGTCCTCGCCGGCAGCATCAGAGACGACGGCCCGCTGCCCGAGACGATGATGGACCTGGTGAAGGCGCAGGACGAGTATGCGGCGGCGCTGGCCGACAACGTGCAGCTGGTGCTGATGCTGTCGTCGATGCTCCACAGCATCGGCGTCGGCAACATGCTGCCGTCGTGGGTGCGGGTCGTCTGCGTCGACATCAATCCGGCGGTGGTGACCAAGCTGAGCGACCGCGGGTCGCAGCAGACCGTGGGCGTGGTCACCGACGTCGGGCTGTTCCTGCACCGCCTGGCGGAAGCGCTCCGCGACTGATTCCGCTCACACCACCGCGCGCGCCGCCGGCGACCGGTCGCTGAGACACTCCGCGACGCGCGTCAGCGCCAGCTCGAGGCCGGCGCGCGTGCGGGGCGTGCCGAGGCACAGCCGGACCGCCCTCGGGCGGTGCTCGCCGACGGCGAACTCCGACGATGCATTGACGATCACGCCGCGGGCCCGCGCCTGCGCGACGAAACCGTCCGACGTCCACCGCGCCGGCAGCGACAGCCACAGGTGATGGCTCATCGGGTGGGTCTGGTAGCACTCGCCGGCGAGGAGACGCCTGGCCATGGTCTGGCGCGCCGCGCCCTCGTGCCGTTTCCAGTCGGCGATCCGCGCCGCGGTGCCGTCCTCGATCCACCCGCTCAGCAGGTCGGCGCCGATCGGCGACGTGCTGATCATCGTCGTCCACACCGCGTCGGCGACTCGTTCGAGGAACGGCGGCGGCGCCACCACCGACCCGAGCCGCAGCCCGGGGAACAGGCTCTTCGACAGGCTGGTCACGTACAGCGTGCGATGCGGGATCAGCGGCGCGAGCGGAGTGCGCTCGGGCGACAGGAACCCGTAGGTATCGTCTTCGACGACGATCAGCCGGTACTTCTCGGCGATTGCCGCGATCTGGCGACGCCGGCGCTCCGACATGACCGCCGACGTCGGATTCTGCATCCGCGGCATGCAGTAGAGCGCGCGGGCGCGGGACGACCGACAGGCCTTCTCGAGGGCGTCGGGGCGCAGGCCCTCGGCGTCCATCGCGACGCCGCGGGTCTTGAGCTGCATCTGCTGCGCGATCATGCGCGCGCCGGAGTAGGTCAGCTCCTCCATGAGGAGGGTGTCGCCCGGCGCCAGCACCGACGCGAGCGCCGTCGTCAGGCCATGCTGCGCGCCGGCCGTGAGCACGATCTGCTCGGCGTCGGCGGGCATGCCGAGGTGCTTCAACCACGCCGCCATCGCCTGCCGATGGCGCTGATGGCCGCGCCGCGGCGCGTAGCCGAACAGCTGCGTCCACGGCAGGGTGCGGCGCTGGAAGAGATGGGCGGCGAGCCCCGCCACCTCCCGGTCCGGCATCATCACGTTGAGGCTGAGATCGAGGACGCCGTTGTCGGTGGCGGCGTCGTAGCCTTCCTGCGCGCGGATGAACGTGCCGCGGCCGACGTGGCCGTCGATCAGCCCGCGCCTGGCGGCCTCGGTGTAGGCGCGCGTGATGGTGGTGACGGTGACCCCCAGGTGATCGGCCAGATCGCGATGCGGCGGCAGCCTCGACCCGGCCCGCAGCACGCCGCTCTGCACGTCCTCATCGATGGCGTCGGCAATCGCGCGGTACACCGGGCCCTTGCGCGACTCGATGTTCGGCAGCCACATTGTCATTGCCGCAATATACGCATTGCTGCACAGGCAATCCACTTGTCCTACTCACACATTTCAGGCTGGCGGCGGCCGGGCCCGGGAGCCGGCCGGCGGCATGGCTGGAACGAAAGCCCCCGCTCGGCGTCCTACCGCGTGAGGTGCTATCCTCGAAGCCATGGGCAAACGGATTTTTCTGTTTCTCCTGACGAACCTCGCCATCATCCTGACGCTGTCGGTGGTGGTGTCGATCCTGGGCGTCGCCGGCGGCCCCGACCTGGGGTCGCTCGCGGTGTTCTGTCTCATCTGGGGCATGGGCGGCGCGTTCATCTCGCTGCAGTTGTCGCGCTGGGTCGCCAAGCGCGCCACCGGCGTGCACCTGATCGACGGCCGAACGGGCGACCCCACGTATGACTGGCTCTATCAGACCGTCGAACGGCTCGCGCGTCAGGCCAACCTGCCGATGCCGGAGGTCGGCATTTACGAGTCGGCCGAAGTGAATGCCTTCGCCACCGGACCGAGCAGGAACCGCAGCCTCGTCGCGGTCTCGACCGGGCTGCTCCGCGCGATGCGTCCGGACGAGGTCGAGGGCGTGCTCGCGCACGAAGTTGCCCACATCGCCAACGGTGACATGGTGACCATGACGCTGCTGCAGGGCGTGATGAACGCGTTCGTGATGTTCTTCGCGCGCGTGATCGCGTCGGTGATCACCCGGACCGACGACCGCCGCGGCGGCGGCAGTTACTTCCTGGTCGTGATGGTGCTGCAGACCGTCCTCGGCATTCTCGGCTCGCTCGTGACGGCGTGGTTCTCCCGCTACCGCGAGTTCCGCGCGGATGCCGGCGGTGCCCATCTCGCCGGACGCGAACGCATGCTGGGGGCGCTGCGCCGGCTCGCCGCCAACCGCGAGCTGGTGGACACCAGCCACCAGGCGCTCGCCACGATGAAGATCAACGATCTGCCTGCGTGGGCGTCTCTCTTCTCCACGCACCCGCCGCTCGAGGCGCGGATCGCCGCGCTGCAGAACATGCGGTAAGAACAGGCCGGTCCGGACCGCCTGCACGTGCCAGCTGCGGCGGTCCGCCGCAGCCTTGGCGAAGGCGGAAGGCCCCCCCCCGGCCGGTCCAGAAGGGACCGGACCTGCTGTGCATACCACGATCGTCTCGACCGACACGCTTGCCGCTGCCAGCCCCGACTGGGTGATCGTCGACTGCCGCTTCGATCTGCAGAACGAGGCCTGGGGCCGCCAGCAGTATCTCGCCGCACACATTCCCGGCGCGGTCCATGCCAGCCTCGACCGCGACCTGTCCGGCCCGAAAACCGGCACGAACGGCCGCCATCCGCTGCCGTCCATCGAAGCCCTGAGCGACACGCTCGGCCGTCTCGGCATCACCCGCGGCACGCAGGTGATTGCCTACGACCAGGATTCCGGCATGTACGCCAGCCGGCTGTGGTGGCTGCTGCGCTACGCCGGACACGACGCCGTGGCCGTGCTCGACGGCGGCTGGGCGAAGTGGGTGCGTGAGGGCCGGCCGACGCGCAGCGGCGAGGAAACCCGGACGCCGGCGACGTTCGTCGCCGAACCGCGGCCAGGCATGCGCGCGGACGTCGATGACGTGATGCGGCAGCTGAACGACCCCGCCACGCTGCTGATCGATGCGCGCGCACCGGAACGATACGAAGGCCGGACCGAGCCGATCGACCGCGTTCCCGGCCACATCCCCGGCGCCGTGAACCGTCACTACCGGTCGAATGCCGGAGAGGACTTCACGCTGCTTCCGCCGGACGAGCTGCGCCGGCAGTTCCAGCAGGTGCTCGGATCGCATTCGCCGTCGCAGGTCATCATGTATTGCGGCTCGGGCGTGACTGCCTGCCACAACGTGCTGGCCATGACGCATGCGGGCCTTCCCGGCGCACGCGTGTACACCGGCTCCTGGTCCGAGTGGTCCGCCGATCCGGCGCGCCCGGTCGAAAAAGGCCCCCGCCGCCCGTAAACGCCGCAGCCCCGCCCTCCGTCCAAGAGTGCCGGAGGACACACCATGCGAGGCCGTGCGCTCGGTATTGCCGCCGTGCTGTTCACGCTTTCGGCGGCCGCTCTACCCGCTCAGCGAGATCGCGATCGCGGGCGCCCCTTCGGGCTGTCGCAGGAAGAGTGGTGCCGGCAGGACCGCCGCGCCGATTTCTGCGAGGTCCGGGAGGAGACGCTCCGCAATCTGAGCACGATCGACGTCGACGCCCGCGGCAATGGCGGCGTGTTCATCCGCGGATGGGATCGAGACGACGTCCAGATGCGCGCCCGCGTCACCGTCCGGGACGAGAGCCCTGACGAGGCCGCGCAGACGGCGAAGCAGGTCACCATCTCGACCACCGGCGGACGCATTCGCGCCGATGGCCCGCGCGGCAGCAGCCGCTGGCGCGGCGGGGACGATGGCCGCTACTGGTCGGTGGCGTACGAGCTGCAGGTGCCGCGGAAGGCCGACATCCGCGTCGACGCCACCAACGGCGGCATCGTCATCGAAGACGTGCGCGGCCGCGTCGACGCGCAGACGGTGAACGGCGGCATCGTGCTCGGCGGCGTGAACGGCGACGTCCGCGGCAAGACGGTGAACGGCGGCGTGCGGGCGGAAATCTCGGAGCACTGGGACGGCCCCGGACTGGACCTGCAGACCGTCAACGGCGGCGTCGTGTTGAGCGTGCCGGGCGGGTTCTCGGCCGAGCTCGACGCACGCACGTCCAACGGCGGCATCTCGGTGGACGTTCCCGTGACCATCAGCGGGCTGATCAACAGCCGGCGCCAGCTTCGCGGCACCCTCGGCTCCGGCGGCCCCCGCGTGACGCTCTCGGCCGTCAACGGCGGCATCTCGATCTCGCGCCGGTAAGCCGGAAGGACAGGCGGTCAAGGTACTATGGAGCCTTGACCGCCCGAACCCTGCTCCTCGTTCTCCTGCTCGCCGCCGGCGCTGCCGCGCAGGACGGAACCGGATTCGACCGTTCCGCCGCCCAGCGCGACACGCTCGCTCTGCTCAAGGAGCTCGTCGCGCTCGACACGCAGAATCCCCCCGGCAATGAGGTCCTGGTCGCCCGTCGCCTCGACCAGTTCCTGCGAGGCGTGCCCGGAATCGAAACCCGGATCCTCGATCCCGGCGACGGACGGGCCAATTTCATCGCCCGTCTTCGCGCCACCCGACCGTCCAGGCGCGCCGTGCTCGTGATGGGCCACATGGACGTGGTCGGCGCCGATGCCGCGAAGTGGATTTCGCCGCCGTTTCAGCCGACCGAACGCGACGGTTACCTCTACGGGCGCGGCACCATCGACGACAAGGGCGCGCTGGCAGCCACCGCGGTCGCGATGCGGCTGCTCGCGGCACGGCGCGACGCGCTCGACCGCGACATCATCCTGCTCGGCACGGCGGCCGAAGAGGGCGGCGATCAGGGCATCGGCACCGTCATCACCAGGCACTTCGACCTGATCAAGGACGCCGAGTTCGCGCTCAACGAGGGCGGCCGCGTGCGCATGCGGAACGGCGCGGTGTACTCGATCAATATCCAGGTCACCGAGAAGATTTCGTACGTGGTCACCGCCACCGCGCGAGGCACGTCGGGCCATGGCTCGGTGCCGCTGCCCGACAACCCGATCGCGGCATTGTCGCGCGCGCTCGCGCGCGTGCACGAGAACCGGCAGCCGGCCCGCCTCAACGACATCACGCGGGCGTATTTTGCCGGCCTGGCCAAAGTGGAGCTCGATCCGTCGATGCGCGAGGCGATGCAGACGATTGCGACTGCCCGCACGCAGTCCGAGATCGACCGGGCCGTCTCGGTCCTCAGCCGCGACCCGGTGCACAACGCGGTTCTGCGCGACACGGTCTCCCTGACGATGATCGACGGAGGGATCCGGGCGAACGTCATTCCCTCGGAGGCGACCGCGACGCTCAACGCGCGGGTCCTGCCCGACAGCGATATCCGGGCCTTCGTCGCCGAGCTGAACCGGATCGGCGGCGAAAAGCAGGTGTCGTTCGCCATCCAGCGGGAGCCGCAGAAGGCTCCGCCGATCTCGGGAACCACCACGGCGCTGTATCGCGCAATGGAATCAGTGGGTGCCGCCATGGCGCCGAACGCCGCGATCGTGCCCATGCTGTCCACAGGCGCCACCGACGGCGCGGAGCTGCGCGCCGCAGGCATCCCGACGTACGGGATTCTGCCGCTGCCGCTCGAGCTGGAAGACGAGCTGCGCATGCACGCCGACAACGAGCGCGTACCGATTGCCTCCCTCGGCTGGGGCACCGAGTATCTCTATCGCGTGCTCGCTGCCGTCGCGCTGCGATAGCCGCTCCTCGCAGTCCCGCACGGCGTCGATCCGACGGGCATCACGCTCATGGCGTCACGTCGCCTTCACGACGTGCGGCCGGTGAGCGCCAGGTCGTTCTCGAGGGAACCTGGAAGGAAGCGCGTGCAGCCGTACGGCCGGTCAGATCGCCGCCGGCCGCACGGTGACGGTGAAGCCGTCCGAATTCGGCACCGCGTACTGCCGGTGCTGGCGGATCCTCGAGTACGGGATCGTCACCAGGGTCGTGTACTCGCCCTCGGGCTGCGGATGAATCTGGAGCGTCATCTCCTCGGTGGCGGTCGACAGCGTCCGCGCCACATCGGGCTTGGCGAAGCCAATCACGAATACGTCGCCGCTCGGCAGCTTGTGGATCTCGTAGCTCCGATACCGGCGTGCGGCGAACAGCGGCGCCCCGGGCAATCCCGGCGCGTAGGTGTATCCGTACACCCCGCCCGGAAGACGGCTCACGCTGTTGCCTTCCTCCTGCGACGTCACCAGGCGCACCTGGTGCGCAGTCCGCAGTCCTTCCTGATCGGCAGTGTCCCTGGTCTCGCTGTAAACAACTCGGCTCATTGCGTGTTGATCCGATACGTGCTCGTCTGCGGCTTTCCCCGGTGCAGTCAGGCGTTGGTGCCGACCTGACACGCCACCCCGGTTCCACCAAGACCGCAGTACCCGCCCGGATTCTTGTGCAGGTACTGCTGGTGATACTCCTCGGCGTAATAGAACGGCGGGGCGTCCATGATCTCGGTGGTGATGCGGCCGTAGCCGGCCTTCGTCAATCGATCCTGATACGACGCGCGCGACGCCTCGGCCGCCTTCTTCTGCTCGGGCGTGAAGGTGTAGATCGCCGAGCGGTACTGCGTTCCGATATCGTTGCCCTGACGCATGCCCTGCGTGGGATCGTGATTCTCCCAGAACAGCCTGAGCATCTCGTCGTAGCTGGTGACCTTCGGATCGAACACCACGAGGACGACCTCGGCGTGGCCGGTCATGCCCGAGCACACCTCTTTGTATGTCGGGTTCGGCGTGTAGCCGCCGGCGTAGCCGACCGCCGTCGAATAGACGCCCGGCGCCTGCCAGAACTTGCGCTCGGCGCCCCAGAAGCAGCCCATGCCGAATATCGCCTGCTCCAGGCCGGGAGGGAACGGCGGCACGATACGCGCGCCGGTCACGGCGTGGTGTTCGGGCACGGGCATCGGCGTCTGCCGGCCGGGCAGCGCCTGGTCGGGGCGCGGCAGGCGCAGCTTCATCGGACTGCTGAATATGGCCATGATTGCCTCACCGATTAAGATGCCCGAAGTGCGTCCGCGGATTCAATCGACTGAACGGCGGCGGCCTCTGCCGGAGGAAGGCCCCCTCTCCATCGTCTTCGAGGATGAATGGATGATCGTCCTCGACAAGCCGCCCGGCGTCGTCGTCCACCCGACCTACAGGAACTGGTCGGGCACGCTGCTGAACAGCGTGCTGTGGCGGATACGCGAGCGCCCCGGCGCTCAGCCGGGAATCCTGACGAGGCTCGACAAGGACACCTCGGGCCTGGTGGTCATCGCGCTCACACCCGAGGTGCACGCCGCCATGCAGCGAGACCAGAGCGCCGGACGGATCCGCAAGGAATACCTTGCCGTCGTGCAGGGCTGGCCGGACCCGCCGGCAGGGTCGATCGCGCGTCCGCTCGGACGCGACACCGCGGATCGCCGGCGCGTGGTCGTCACCGATGCCGGCACGCCGAGCGAGACGCGATACGAGACGCTGGCCGGACTGCCCGGCGGAACGGCCCTCGTGCGCTGCGAGCCGGTGACCGGCCGCACGCATCAGATCCGGGTGCACATGGCGGTCAGCGGCTGGCCCGTGATCGGCGACGCCGTCTACGGCGTCGCCGATGCGAGGATCGGCCGGCAGGCCCTTCATGCCTGGCGGGTGCGGCTGCCGCATCCGATCACGAAAGCCCCCGTCGCGCTCGAGGCGGCGGTCCCCGCCGACATGCGCACGCTCATCGAGCCGCTCCCCGCCGCGTTCAAAACGTGACGTTGTAGAGCAGCTTGAAATTCCTGCCCATCTCCGCCGTCAGGTCCTTGATCAGCGACAGGTGGTTGCGGTACAGCTCGTTCGTCGCATTGTCGAGACGCGCCGTGATCGTGTTGATCGTCCCGCCGCGAACGAACGAGTACGAGCCGTAAAAGCGAAGCAGCTGGTACCCGTCCGTGCGCGTCTCGGTCGGAAACAGTCGATCCTGAGCGGCAACCGCCGTCAGCTCGCCGCCAGCCTGAAACGCATTGCGCTGGTAGCGGAGCCCGCCGCGAAAGCGCAGCGGCGGGATCCTCGGCAGCGGCTCGCCGGTCTCGAGCGTGCCGCGAACGTAGTCGAGCCCGAGCTCGGCCGCGATCCCGGAACCGAGCTGGAAGTCGGCGTGAGACTCGATCCCCTGGAGCACGCTGTCGGCGCCGATGTTCTCGACGATCGGAAACTCGCCGGCAGCCTCCGCCTGGCCGGCGATGTCGCGGCCGCTGAACCGGATCGTCAGCTCCGACAGCCGGCGCTGGAACTCCGATTCGGTCAACGGCGCCCGGAACACGTAGTCGCTGATGTCGTTGCGGAAGTAGGTGACTTCGCCCGAGGCCCGCGACGATCGCCACCGCAGAGAGACGTCGAACCCGAGCGCGTGCTCGGGGCGCAAGTCAGGGTTGCCGACCTCGAAGGCGAAGTTCCCCGGGTGCGGACCGAAGTAGAACAGCTCCTCGAGGGCCGGTGGCCGCGCCGCGCGAGCCAGGCTGAATGCCACGGTGAGGCGATCGTCGGCCGCCGCCGGGCGCAGCAGCAGGCCGACGGAACCCGAGCCGGTCGTATAGCTGCGTTCGGTCTCGCCGGCCGGCACATAGCGCGAGTGATCGACGCGGCCCGCGAACTGGAACGTGACGTGCGACCAGGTCAGCTCCTCGTAGAGGAACGCCGCGAAGCCGCGCTGATCCACGGCAGGCGAAAGCGTCTCTTCGCCAATGGCATCGAAGGCGCGGTTCAGGAACCAGCCGCCGGCGCTCCCCTTCAACCGTCCGATGGAGCGATGCGAGCCCATCACTTCCACTTCCGACGTGTTGTTGGTGAAGGTCGTGCCGATGGCGTCGCCCTCGATCTCGTCGTGCGTGTAGCGGCGCACGGCGAGCGTCGCCCGATACGAATCGATGAAGCCCGGCCGATCGTTGGCGCCGCCGCGCAGCGAGAACGCGTGGCGGCGCGGCGTCAGCTGCACGCGGCCCCCCTCGATCACCGGGACGCCGTATTTCGTGTCGTCGTATCCGTAGCTGCCGCCCACGTAGCTGGAGGCCCCCGTCCACGACAGGCCGACGTTGACGAAGCCATTCCTCGACTGCGAGTTCACGAGCCCGCCGAGCGGCGTGTCGACGTCGCCCGAGCGGCGGCCTCCGCCGCCGACGTGAGCGGCGAGCGTCCCGTTTCCGAGGTGGACGTCTCCGGCCGCCGCCCCCTCGTTCGCGGCAGTGCCCGCATCGAACGTGAAGCTGCCGCTCGCACCCCTCATCGGCCTGGTCGGGATCTCGTCGGTGATGACGTTGACCAGCCCTCCGATCGCATTCGCGCCGTAGAGCAGGGTGGCCGGGCCGCGGATGACCTCGATGCGCCGGGCCGACGCGGGATTGATCGGCACGCCGTGATCGCCCGACTGGCTCGACAGATCCCCGAGACGCTGACCGTCCTGCAGGATCAGCACACGGTCGCCGTCGAGCCCGCGCACGACCGGCCGCGCCGGTGCGGGGCCGAAGCTGCGCGACGCCACGCCGGGCTGGCTCTCGAGCGTCGCGCCGAGCGACATCCCGAGCGCCTTCGAGAGCTCCTGGCCGGCGAGCACCGACGTGGGCTGGAACGACTCGAACTGGCTGCGGGCATCGGGACTGACCGAGAGCACCTCCTCGAAGTGCAGCTCGGGATCGACGAGCACGTCGACGGGGCCGGCGCCTTCGGTGACGGTGACTTCAGTACGTCGCGATGAATAGCCCTGCGCGCGTACCGACAGGTGATACGACCCGACCGGCACGTTCTCGAACATGAACGCGCCGTCGGCGCCCGAACTGGCATCACGGCGCAGCTCTTCGATCGTGACCGTGGCGCCCGCAATCGGCTCGCCGCTCAAGGAATTGAACAATCGTCCGGACAGCCGCGCGCCGGTCTGCGCTCGCAACGTCGGCGCGGTCCACACCGCAGCCAGCGCGAGCACGAGGCACGCGGGTAGAACCCCACGTACGTGCATGAACACACCCCCACTATCGAGACCAAGGACTTCGCGTTCCGACAGGGAACGCGGCTAAATGTGGACAGTGGGTTGCGGCGGAGCGCGAAGCGGGGGCTGCGCCGCGATGAAGGCTTCGGGCGCGTGGACGACCTGGACGGGGAACCGGATCGCGCGGTCGACGGCCTCGGCGAGATGATAGGCAGCAGTCGCCGACGGCCGGACGATGCGCGTCCAGTGACAGAGGACGCAGTGCAGCGGCCGCTCCGCGGTCGAGCTGTCGTCGCGGCCGACGCTGTGCGACGACACATCGTGCGGCACGACGTCCGACGCACACATCGCGTCGTGGCAGTCATCGTGGTGCGGCACCGCCGACCACGCGGTCAGCGTGGCCATCGACCACAGCGTGACCACGCCGATCAATCTGGCGTGCGCGCGGAACCACTGCAGCATCGGCCCCAGACTGCCACCCGCCGAGCGGGGTGTCAAGGCGGCGCCAGCTCGGCGGCGATCGCCGGGTGCCGCCGCGGCATGCTGTTGGCTAATATCGCGACGTGCGCTCGCGCAGGCGAGCGAAGTCGAGCCAAATCATGTTCACGACGAACGGTGTCAGGAATCGGGCTTACCGGGGCCGAAAGATGCTTTCCTCGCTGGTAACGTGTGCGCTGGCGGCGGCGGCTGTGGCCTGCGGCGGTTCCTCCGACAGACCCTCGCCAGGTCCGTCGACGACGGCACCGCCTCCGCCGGTGGATCCGCCGGTCATCCGTCTCCTGCCGACCGGCGCCGATCCGCGGCAACTGGTCGTGGCCGTGGGCGAGCGCGTCACCTTCATCAACAACGATGTGCAGCCGCACGACATCGCCGGCGGTCCCGATCCGGCCACACCCGACTGCCCCGAGATCGATGCCGTGGGATTCCTCGTACCCGGACAAAGCCGCCAGACCCTGCCGCTGCCGATCGCGCGCTCCTGCGACTACCACGATCATCAGAACCATGCCCCGATCTTCACCGGCCGCATCGTCATTCGCTGACTACCTGAGGCGAACGGCGCGCGCAGCCGCCGGCATTGCCGTGGCCGTCTGCACGATTGCGGCCCAGGCCGCCGCCCAGGACACGCACGATCACGCACAGTCGGCCGCGCCGGCAACGAGCGCGTGGCAGTGGAGCGCCGATGCCTCGCTGTTCTTCGGCTTCAACTACCAGCACCGGAAATTCACCGACTTCTCGGCGTGGGAATCGCAGAACTGGATGATGGGAAGCGGGGCGCGGCGGGTGGGCGCCGGCACGTTCACCACGTCGGCGATGCTGTCGCTCGAGCCGTGGACGATAAAGGCGATCGGATCGCCGCAGGCGTTCCAGACCGGGGAAACGTACCGCGGCGCACCGCTCATCGACTATCAGCATCCGCACGACCTCATCATGGGACTCGGCGCCTCGTACCGCGCGCCGTGGAGGCGTCTGACGTGGTATCTCGCCGGCGGGATCGTCGGCTCGCCCGCGTTCGGGCCCGTCGCGTTCATGCATCGCGCGTCCGCCGCCGACAACCCGCAGGCGCCGCTCTCGCATCATCACCTCGATTCGAGCCACATCACGCCCGGCGTGCTCACGGCCGGCGCGACGGCTGGCGCTTGGACGCTGGAAGGCTCGTGGTTCAGAGGCCGCGAGCCGGACGAGAACCGCACCGATCTCGATCTCTCCGGGCTCGACTCGTATTCGATTCGTCTGGGCTGGGCGCGCGGGGCGTGGAGCGCGCAGGCATCGGGCGCGGCGTTGACCATGCCCGAGGCGGTGACGCCCTACGACGCGAAAAAGCTGTCGGCATCGCTGAGCTACGGCGATCCGGCGCGGCGCCTTGCGTGGACCGCCGCGTTCGGACAGAAGCGCGAGATCCACGGCAACCTCGAAGCCTATCTGCTCGAGGGACGCATGCAGCTGCGCCCCCGCGACGCGATTTACGTGCGAGCGGAATCGGTGGCCAAGGACATTCTCGATGCGGGATATCACCCGCCAGGCATCTTCCACCGCCACCGGCAGTCGCAGGTGGGCGCGCTCACGATTGGCTACGTTCGCGATTTCTGGATGGTCAACGAGACGCGGCTCGGGATCGGCGGCGACGTCACCGGCTACGCCGTTCCCGCCAACCTGCGCGACGCCTACGGCACGCCGGTCTCGTTTCACGTGTTCCTGCGCTATCGTCCCGGTCATGCCGGCCGCACGGTGACGCACGTGCATTAGAATCACCAGACAGGCCATGCCCATCACGCGCCGCTCGTTCATCCAGGGCGCCGCTGCGTCCGCTTTTTTCCTTCCGCTGTCGCTCCGCGCCCGGCAGTCCTCGCTCGATCCGGCGGTACGGATCTTCCGGCACGGCGTGGCGAGCGGCGATCCGCTGACGGACCGCGTGATGCTGTGGAGCCGCGTGACCGCGCCACCCGCGCGGAGCGCGACCGGCCCGATCGAGGTGCAGTGGGTCGTTGCGTCGGACGAGCGGCTGGAGAAGGTCGTCGCGCGCGGCACAGCGCAGGCGGCGCCCGAGCGTGATTTCACCGTGAAGGTCGATGTCGGAGGTCTGAGCCCGGGCCGCACCTATCACTACGCGTTCATCGCCGGCGGGGAGCGATCGCCGGTCGGCCGGACGAAGACGCTGCCCGAACGCGCCGATCGCCTGCGCGCGGCTTCCGTGTCGTGCGCCAATTATCCGGCCGGGTACTTCAACGCCTACCGGCGCCTCGCCGAGCGCGAGGAACTCGACGTGGTGATCCATCTCGGCGACTACATCTACGAGTTCGCCAACGGGCGCTATGGCGACGGCACGCAGACCGGCCGCGTGCCCGAACGGCCGGGCGAGGCGTCGACGCTCGAGGACTACCGCGACCGCTACGCCACCTATCGTAGCGATATCGATCTCCAGGAGGTGCATCGCCTCCATCCGTTCATCGCGGTCTGGGACGACCACGAACTGGCCAACGATGCCTGGTCGGGAGGCGCGGGAAATCACCAGCCGTCGCAGGGCAGCTGGGCGGCGCGCAGGGCCGCCGCCTACCGCGCCTATCTCGAGTGGATGCCGATTCGCGAATCGAGCGATCCCGATGTTCACCTCTATCGCTCGTTCCGGTTCGCCGACCTGGCGGATCTCGTCATGCTCGACACGCGCGGGCTGCGCGATCGGCAGGCGAACGGCATGGATGCCAGGACGCTGGCCGATCCCGCACGCTCGCTGCTCGGCTCGGCGCAGGAAGCGTGGTTTTTCGACCGGCTCCGCGCATCACAGCGCGCAGGCACGCGCTGGCGCCTGGTCGGCCAGCAGATCCTGTTCACGCCGCTCTCGCCCCCCGGCTTCCCGGTGGCCAATCCCGATGTCTGGGACGGCTACGCACCCGCCCGCGATCGTGTCTTCGATTTCCTCGCCGGCGAGAAGATCACCAACCTGGCGATTCTCACCGGCGACATCCACAGCTCGTGGGCGATCGACGTAGCGAGACATCCGTGGACGAGCGGCTACGATGCCGCCACGGGCGCCGGCTCGGTGGCTGTCGAGCTGGTCGCCCCCGCTATCAGCTCACCGCCTCTGTTCGCGTCGGCCGAGCTGCGCAAAGGCGCCTACGCCCTCCGTCCCCTGGCGCGGCACCTCAAGTTCCTGGAAGGCGACCACAACGGCTACGTCCTGCTGGACGTCACTCGCGAGCGCATCCAGGCCGACTGGTATCACATCGACACCGTTGCCGTACGCTCGGAAAAGGAAAGCACGGCCGCGAGCTTCGTCTGCGAGAACGGCTCGTCGCGGCTGGCGCCCGCCTGACGCGGTCGAACGTCAACGCCGCGTCGGGCGATCCGGTCAGCCGAACACCCGCGCGAGTTGATCGAACGCGTCCATCGTCATCTGGACGACCGACACCAGCAGCAGCACCGCGCTCGCGATCACCACGGCATCGACCGCCGCCTTCACACGCGGCAGGTGCAGGAAGCGGCGCAACAGCGTCAGCAGCGGAATCACCAGCAGCGCCGGCGTGATCATGGCCAGCCACGCCGCCGCTGCGCCCGGCCAGCCGGCCGCGAAGTAGCCGATGGCGACGACATAGGCCCCGGCCGGTCCCGGCGCCGAGCGGCCGAGCACCACCGCCTGGCTCAGCTCCTCGTCCGTGATCACGCCGTGCGTCACGACGAAGTCCTGCCGGACCTGCGGGAGCGATCCCATCCCCGCGAACGACGTTACCGTGGCCTTGAGGAGCAGCAGATAGAGCGCGGCGATACTCATCGGCGAACCCTCAGTCGATGAGGCCTCGGCGTTCCACGTCCGGAACCGTCGGCGCCGCCGGGCTTGCCATCACCACACCCAGCACCGCGGCAACCAGCAATATCCGGATCGGCGTCGCTCCCATCATCGTCAGCGCGACCGCGACTGCGGCGAGAACCGCCGTCCGCGCCGCGTTCGCTCCCCTGAGATACGGACGCAGCAGGTTCCACGCCGTCGCGAGCACCAGCACCGCGGCAGCGATCAGCGCGATTGCGACGATGGCGCGAACCAGCGGCAGCTCGTGGAGACTCGCAAGGGTGGCGCTGAGGAGCGCGACGAGCACCGAGGCCGGCACCGACGCGGCCGCCAGCGCCGCCGCCGCGCCGCGCCACTGTGCGAGCTGCCATCCGAGCGCGACGCAGTAGGCCAGGATGTTGGTGCCCGGCGTGAACCGCGAGACGGCGACGAGCAGCGCGTGGTCCCGGTCGTTCATCCAGCCGCGGGCGACGAGCGACCGCCGCAGCAGCTCCATCGAGGCCGAGCCGCCGAGGGTCCGATTGACGTCGCGGCCCACGGCCCACGCAATCCGGCGCGGCGAGGCCGTATCCCGCACTTCCCCGGTCGTCCCCTCCATCAAACCGGCCTCGCCATGCACCGCGGATTCACCAGCGTCTCGTGCCGCCTCGCAAACTCGAGCAGCGGCGCTTCGGGGACCGGGCCGTAGTCGTCGGTGCCGCTGAAGCTCCAGGGCCACGCGCCGGCATACCCGGCCGAGAGCGCGAACTCGAGATACTCGTCGAGCGTGCGTTCGGGGTGGGCGACTCCGGACGGATGCCGCCGCGCGCCGTCGCACGGAAACTCGCCCAGGACGATGCGCGGACGGATGCCGAGGGATGATGCCGGCCGTCCGAAGACGTCGGCATCGCGATCGGGATGGTTCAGATCCGGATAGGAGTGCACCTGGATGAAATCGAGCTCGAGCGCCGGGTCGTCCCACGCCCACAGATTGTGCATCCGCGCACAGCTCATCGTCGTCCGTGCATCGGTCAGCTCGTGCACCATCACGCTCAATCGTGACACGAGCTCCGACAGGATGGCGAAGGGCAGCGGGCGCAGGACGCGCGAGCTGAGATCGCGCTCCCACTCCTCGACCACGAAGTCCGGCTCGTTCATCAGCTCGACGGCCAGGATCTGCGCGCCGAGGTCGGCGCGTTCGCCGCTGCGGCCGTAGCGCCGCAGCAGCGGCTCGAAGACGCCGCGGAGCAGCGACTCGCGGCCGAGGCGGTCGCACAGCACGCGTGAACGGCCCGCGGGCAGCCGCACGTCGAGCAGCGCGCCGGTCGCCGGGTCGGCAATCGTCTCGCGGACGCCGTCGAACATCCAGCGATGGTCGAGCAGCACGAGCACGATGCGGATGCCGGTGCCGCGGGCGATCTCGAGGGCGGCGTCGAGGTCGGCGAAGACGTGAGAGTCGATGCCCGCCGGCATGCCGCCGGCGTCGAAGAGAATTCCGGTCCGGCCGTCGGCAAAGACGAACCACCGCGCGACGGTGAAGCCGAGCGCCGCCATCCGCGCGAAGTCCGCGGCGACGGCGGCTCGCCGCGTCGAGACGCCCACGTGCGACCCCCACACGTTGGCGCCGAAATCCATGCCGTAGAAAACCGTGGTCCCGTCAGTCGACCACGGGTAGTTGCACCCGTGCCAGAAGGAGTCGAGGGTACTCAAAGTCTTCGGTCTTTGGGCTTTGGGCTTTGGGGTTTGGTTTGACGAATTGACCAGAAACTAGAGCCCAGAGCCCAGAGACCAAATCCCCAAAGCCCAGAGACGCTCACCTCGCGCCCATGGTCGTCACGTACTTGTCGATGAGCGCGCGATCGGGCCCTTTGTACGCGAGCCAGTATTTGCGGATCTTCGCGCGGTCGATGTTCGACAGCACCTGGCCGCCGCGGAACAGCTCGTACTGCGACGTGATTGCCGTCAGCAGCACGTCCTGATCGCTCGGGTGCCGCTCGAGATAGCTGTCCGCAACGGGCAGCGCCTCAGCGAAGCGGCCGGTGAGGGCGTAGGCGATCGCCAGCCGCCTGGCGAAATCATCGTTGGCGGGATCGCGTTCGTAGGCCGGCTTCAGTATGTCGATTGCCGCGGCCGGCTGCCCGTCGCGCAGACGAGCGTCCGCCGCCATCGTGTAGACGACCGGCGGCCGCGGCTCGGTGCCGAGCGCCATCTGCCAGACGCCCGCGGCATCGCGATCGCGGCCGACGGAGGCGTAGATCGCGCCCAGATAGAATGCCGCCGGGAAGAAATCGCGGCGGGGACCGGCGGCCAGCTGCAGCTGCGTGGCCGCCTGATCGAGCTGGCCTTTGCTGAACAGATCGATGCCGCGCATGAACGCCGCCACGGCCTGGTCGCCGGCCGTGAGCGCCTCCAGCGCCGCCGGCCCGTAGCGGCCGGCGCGCGCCTCGACCATCGCGTCCTTCAGCGCCGCCGAGCGCTTCTCGGTCATGTCGAGGAGCTCGGTCAGCAGCTCGCCTTTCAACGTGCTCGCGGCATCGAACTTCGGCAGCGAGGAGGCGAACGACAGCGACGCGGCGGTCACGGCCGCGGGCGCAATCGTTTTCGCACCGGCCGCGCGCTCGAGCACGAACGGACGCACGAGCACGCCGACGGGCTTGCCCTCGCGTGTAATCTGCGCGCGCGCGACGTAGCGTCCCGGCGGCAGCGCCTGCGCCGGCAGAATGCCGCTGGCCACCCGCCACGTCGGCTGCTGTCCGGGGGCCAGCTGCGCCGGCAGCGACGTCAGCGCGGGTGAGTCCTGGTTGTCGGCGATCTCGAACGTCACCTTCGCGTCGTTCCAGGTGGTCTCCGCGTTCGAATACAGCTCGACGTAGGCGGCCAGGCGATCGTCGAGGACATGCGGCTCGACCTCGGGGCGCAGACCCCGCCCGGATCCGGGCAGACTGCCGACGATCAGGTCGCCCATGGCCAGCGTCTCGCCGGTCATCTTCCACGCATTGACTTCGCGAACCACGCTGCCGCGGCGGCCCTCGTCGTCAACCACGCCGAAGCGCAGCGAATAGATGCCCGGGTCCAGCACGATGCCGCTGACGAAGTGCAGCGGCTCGTTCGGACTGCCTGCCGCCGGCGACAGCGTCGCCTTGGTCGCAAAGCTCCCCGACACCTGGTTCGCATCGTCGATGACGAGATAGCCGACGGTGTAGGGCGCGGGCTGCGCGCCGGCCGCGCCGATCTGGGCCGACACGGTGAGCCGCACCTTCTCCGAAGACGGGTCCTGCTGGGCGAACGTCGTCACGCGGACGGGAATCCCGGAGACCGGGAACGGCGAGGACAGCGCGTCGCGCAGGTTCTCTTCCGCCGATCGCTTGGCGCGGAACGTCGGCGAGGCGACGAAGGCCTGACGGGAGCGGATGACGACGTTCTGTCGCTTGACTTCGACGTCGATGCGGTGGCGGTCGCCCTTGCTGTCGCTGGGCCGCTGCTCGACGCCGAGCAGGTACATCGCGGAGATTTCAGACGCGAGACGGTCGAAAATCGGCTCGCCGGTGCCGGCGATATGGAACAGGCTGCCGCGCGACATGGTCGCCAGCGCCTCGAGACCGGTGACCTGGATGCGGCGATCCTGCAGCTCGGTCGGCGGCTGCTCGGCAATCGTGACGTCGCCTCGCTGCAGATCGATGAGCAGCACGTTGATCGAGGTGCGCGCGATCCCCGCAAGCTGCACGATCGAGCGCAGCTCGCTGGTGTCTTCAATGGCCAGCCCCTCCGAGATCAGGATCAGCGACTTCGGTCCGTCGATGTAGGACAGCCGCTCGAGGAGATTCCGCAATCCGAGCAGGGACTGGTCGGCGTCCTCGCGGACGTTGCGGGCGATCTGCGAGGACTCAGCGACGATGTCGCGCTCGCACTGGGCGCGCTGCATCGGATCGCTGGTGCGGCATTCCCGGTTCATCACCGTGACGAGCATCAGCTGATCGCGCCTCTCCTCGATGGCGATCGCCTCCGCCACACCGATGTTGTAGAGACCGGACGTGGTGCGCGGCTGGTTGCCGATCAGCCCCTGCATGGCGAGGCGCAGCTTCAGCTTGTCGTTGGTGAAGCCGACGCGCGGGCCCGGCTCGGGATAGGTGACGAACGCAACCTGATCGAGCGGGCTGAGACGATCGAGGAAGCGCTGGGCGGCGGCCATGATCGGCCGCAGCGATCCGGGCCTGATGTTGCTCTGATCGACGGCAATGACGATCTGGCGGCCGTTCGGCGGCGTCAGGTTGCTCGTGTAGAACGTCTCGCTCTTGTCGTCCACCTGCCGGCGGGCGGCTTCGACATCCACCTTCACCAGCTCGGCCGAAACCACGCGGCGGACTTCACCGTCGATCTTCACGACGAAGTCCGGTGCGAGCAGATCCTCGACGGGACGTCCGTTGCGATCCACGACGGCAACGTCGATCGCGACGAGATCCACACCGGTGCGGAAAGTCGGTCCCTGGATGGCGGCGTCCGCGCCTTGATCCGAGGCCGGTTGCGCCGGCGCTGTCTCGGCCGGCGGCGTGGAGGTCTGCGGCGTCTGCCCGGCAACGACGGCCAGCGCCCCGACGGAAAGCAGAGCGGCAAGCAGGGATCTCATAGCAGCGAGATCCTACGCTTTTACTGCTCAATGCCCAATGCCAATGTTCAACGGTCTATCGCCGACGGGCCGAGGCTCGAACGGTCGAGCCCTTTTGCATTTTTGATTTCAGATTTGCTTACACGCCGAACAGCTCAGGGTCCCACGTCAACCCGAGCTCGCCCGGGGGCGCCATGTAGCCGGCCAGCGCCGATGCGGCGACAATCGCCGGGCTCGCGAGAAAGCCCTCGCCGCCGACGCCCATGCGGTTCTGCCAGTTGCGGTTGAACGTCGTGATCGCGCGTTGTCCGGGCTGCAGCGCATCGGCACCCTGGCCGAAGCAGGGGCCGCACCACGACCGGCGGATCTCGCCGCCGGCCGAACGAAACACCTCGGCAATCGATTCGCCGCCGAGCCGTGGATCAGGACGTTCGATCCGCCGCGCGACTCCGCCCGATCCGGGAAACACGACCAGCGGGCGCACAGCCCTGGCAACCCCGATTCGCCGTGCGTGATACAGCACCAGCGCTGCCTGCAGCAGGTCGTCGTAGCTGCCGTTGGTGCACGATCCGATGAGGGCCTTGTCGAACTGGATGCGCTCGCGCGCCACCTCGTTCGCCGGATACGCGTTGCCAGGGCTGAACGGCTTGGCAATCATCGGCTCGACGGCGCCGAGAGGCAGCTCCTCATCGATCTCGTAGCGCGCGTTCGCGCCTGGCGCGACCGGCGGGTACGGCAGATCGCCGAGGCCCTTGGCCGCGTACCACGCCCGCGTGATCCCGTCGGCGGCGAAGATGCCGTTCAACGCTTCGGCCTCGGCCATCATGTTGGCGATCGTGTTGCGATACGCGATCGGCAGCTGTTTATCACGATCGACCAGCTCCACCGACATGCCCTGCGACTGACGGGCGCCCCAGCGCCGCAGCAGCTCGAGGACGATGTCCTTCCCGCTCACCCACGGCCGGAGCCGGCCGCTGAAGACGACGCGCCGGGCACGGGCCAGCGTGAAGTAGATGTAGCCGGTCGCCCATCCGAACCCGAGCGTGGTCGAGCCGACGCCTATGCCGACGGCGCCGTACGCGCCATACGCGCGGCTGTGGGAGTCGGCCCCGGGGATGAATTGTCCGGGCAGCACGAGCCCCTGCTCTGGGAAGTAGAAGTGGAAGATGCCGTCGCCGGGCGTCGCGTAATAGGGGGGCTTCAGCCCCTGCTCGCGTGCGAATGCCCGGCTGATGGCGGTCTGCTTGTCGTCGTCTTCGCGGCCGGTGAAGACGAAGTGATCGTTGGCGATCGCCGCCTGCCGCGGGTAGATCAGGCCGCGTGTGATCTGGTTGAACGTGTGGATGGCAAACGGCGCGGTCCCGTCCGACGCGGGCAGCAGGTCGGCGTAGACGCGCAGCGTGTCCCCCGGCCGCAGCGATCGCTGGTCCTTGTCGACGCGGTGCGCCCAGACGATCTGCTCGGTCGTGGTCAGCTCGCGAGCGAGCGTTTCGTCCGGAAACTCGATGCGAGGCTCGCGCGCGATCGACGCGCGGAGCTCGCGCCGTCCGACCGCCACGATGCCGCCGCTCCTGCGGAGCTCCTCCTCCTTGGGCGTCAGCGGCCCGGGGTCGTAGACCTTGCCCTGGGTAATGTTGGTGATCCGCCGCGAGCCGGTGTCGAACGAGAACTCGTCGCCGTCGCGTGCGTCGGCAACGGCCTCGGGACTCTGGGCGACATGGAGGCCGAGGCTCAGCGCATTGCGGCGGAAGATGTCGCCCATGTTGTCGCCGCAGATGATCACCATCTCCAGACCGGCTTCTTCGGCGATGGCTTTCAGGCCGGCCGGACTCATCTCGCGCGAGGAGCCGATCGCGAACCGATCGCCGGCGATGACGAAGGTCTCGCCGCGATGGACGCGCGCGCGGAAGTCGGGCATCAGGTAGCGGAAGGCGCCGGCCTTCCATCGCTCGTCGAGGGTTTCGAGCGTTTCGGACACGCAGTCGGCGGCGGGCGTGATCTGGTCGGTGTCGATCGCGTCTCTCTTCTTGCCGTACCTGGTGCCCGGCAGGGCCGGATCCCAGAAAATCAGGGCCTTGCCACGAATGATCCGGTTCTGCCCGCCGGTGCCTTCTGCCGGGGCTTCTTCGAAGAGGGCGTCTACGGCCGCGCCTGGCCTGAGGGTTGCACCACGAACTGCGTGCATTTGAACCAATATTAGCGTGTTACATCGCTCTGATATGATTCCGACCCCGCGTTCGCGGGGTCACCGGCACTCATGAGTCTTCCGAAAAGCACGGTCATCGAAGCCCGGCCGCAGGCCGATCGCCGCTCGCCACGGCGGAGGTCGCCGGCCGCGGCAACGCTGCGCGCCGCGCCTCCGCGCGAGCTCGAATCGACCGACCTGAAGCACCCTTCGCTCTACATCAATCGCGAGCTCAGCTGGCTGGAATTCAACGAGCGCGTCCTCGCCCAGGCTCGCGATCAGTCGCACCCGCTGCTCGAACGGATCAAGTTCTTCGCCATCACCGGCACCAATCTCGACGAGTTCTTCATGATCCGCGTCTCGACGACGCTGAAGAAGCTGCGGGAGGAGATCGAGGACGTCGCTCCGGACGGCTACAACACCGAGCAGCAGCTCGAGGCGATGCGGCAGCGCGCCCGGCAGATGCTGCACGATCAGGCCGCGGTGTGGAACGAGCTGCGGCAGCTCCTCGCCGCCGAGAAGATCGTCCTGATCGAGCGCGACGACTGGACGCCCGAGATCCGCGAGCATCTCACCGGCTACTTCTCGCGCGAGATCTGCCCGGTGCTCACGCCGCTGGCGTTCGATCCGGGCCATCCGTTCCCGTTCATGTCGAACCTCAGCAAGAACTTTGCGGTAGTCGTCAGACACGGCGGCCGCACCAAGTTCGCCCGCGTCAAGGTGCCCGACACGCTGCCGCGATTCATCCCGCTGCCCGACACGCTTTCCACGCCGGGAACATTGAGCTTCGTGTTCCTCGAGGACGTGATTCGCGCCAACATCCAGGAGCTCTTCCCGGGCACGCAGGTGAAGGCCGCGCACCTGTTCCGGATCATTCGCGACGCCGACCTCGAGATCGAGGAGGACGAAGCCGACGACCTGCTCGAAAGCGTCGACCGCAGCCTGAAGGAGCTGCGCCGCGGCGCGATCGCGCTGCTGCACGTCGAAGCCGACATGCCGACGCGCGTCCTCAACATCCTCGTCGACAACTTCGAGGTGACCGACGATGTGGTGCTGAAGACGACCGACCGTCTCGGATTCGGCGACTGGGAGCAGCTCACACGAATTCACCGTCCCGAGCTGAAGGATGCGCCGTTCCAGCCGCGCAGGTTGTGGCGCACCGACGAGGACCCGGAATCGATCTTCGACTGGATCCGCTATCAGGACGTGCTCGTGCACCATCCGTTCGAGTCGTTCGGATCGGTCGAGACTTTCCTGCGCGCGGCCGTCCAGGATCCTCACGTCATCGCCATCAAGATGACGTTGTATCGCATCGGGGCGAACTCGCCGCTGATCCCGCTGCTCATCGCCGCCGCCGAAGCCGGCAAACAGGTCGCGGTGCTGGTCGAGCTGAAGGCCCGCTTCGACGAACGCAACAACATCCTCTGGGCCCGGCGGCTCGAATCACACGGGATCCACGTCGTCTACGGATTCGCGGAGCTGAAGACGCACGCGAAGCTCTGTCTCGTCGTGCGTCAGGAAGCGGACGGCATTCAGCGCTACGTCCACACCGGGACCGGCAACTACAACCCGGAGACCGCCAAGGTCTATACCGACCTCGGTCTCTTCACGGCAGACCCCGACATCGTCTCGGACGTCTCCGACATCTTCAACTACCTGACGGGCTACTCGAACCAGCGCGAGTTCAAGGCGCTGGCCGTCGCGCCGGTGCAGCTGCGCAATCGTCTCACCGAGCTCATCGATCGCGAGGCCGAGCACGCCCGCAACGCCCGTCCGGCGCGCATCGTCATCAAGGTGAACGCGATCACCGACGATCAGATGATTCGCGCGCTGTATCGCGCATCGCAGGCCGGCGTGCCGATCGACCTGATCGTCCGCGGCATCTGCTGCCTGCGCCCGGGCATTCCCGGCGTCAGCGACAACATCCGCGTCCGGTCGATCGTCGGCCGCTTCCTCGAGCACTCGCGCATCTACTGGTTCCAGAACGGCGGGCAGGAAGAGCTGTTCATCGGCAGCGCCGATCTGATGGAGCGGAACCTGGAGCGCCGCGTCGAGACGGTGACGCCGATTCGCGACCCCGAGATCCTCGAGCACCTTCGCGACGTCGTCCTCGGCGCCTACCTGCGCGACACCGACCGTGCGATGGTCCTCGACCCGAGCGGCAAGTACGAACGGCCCTCCGAGGCCGCCGAGCGGTTCAACGCGCAGCAGTTCCTGCTCAGACACTATACCGAGGCCGCCGAGTAAGCAGGGACCTGGAGAAGTGGAGAAGTGGAGAAGTGGAAAAGTGGAAAAGTAAGTCGTAAAGTGCAGAGGCTCGAGACGGGCCGGAAGCGATGACGCGGTTACGGACCTGCTTGTCCACCTGTCCAATTTTCCAGCTTTCCACTTACGCCGCGGCGCTGGTTCTTGCTGCGGGCGTTCTGCAGGCGGCGCCGGCGTTCGGCCAGCGAGGCGGCGGCGCGCCGCGACCGCCGTCTGCTCCGGCGCCGCGCTGGCCCGACGGCCGGATCGACCTCGGTGCCCCGCCGGGGGAGACCGGCGTGTGGGAGCGGCGCAACGAGCATCTCGTCATCAACCCGAGGTCGTATCAGGCGGAGGCGACGAAGAACGCGCGCATCCACATCGATCAGGTGCCGCTGCAGCCGTGGGCTCGCGAGCTGACCAACTACCGTCACCAGATTGCACTCGCCAGCGAGCCCTACACGCGGTGCAAGCCGGCGGGCGGCCCGCGCCAGTTCATGTCGCCGTACGGGCTGGAGATCCTCGAGCTCCCCGAGCTCCAGCGCGTCTACATCTTCAACATCTCGAACGCCATGAGCTATCGCACGATCTACATGGACGGTCGCACCCATCCGCAAAATCTCGTGCCCTCGCCGCTCGGACACTCGATCGGCCACTGGGACGGCGACACGCTGGTGATCGATTCGGTGGGGTTCAGCGAGGATACGTGGATGAATCGCGACGGCCTGCCGCACACGTCGCAGCTGCACCTCGTCGAGCGCCTCACGCGCACCAGCTTCGACACGCTCGACTACCAGGTGACGATCGACGACCCCGGCGCCTACACCGCGCCGTGGACGAGCGGCTACACGCTGGGGTGGTCGAAGGGGCAGGCGCTGTTCGAGTACGTGTGCCAGCAGAACAACATCTCGCCGGAATCAATGGGCGGCGATGCGCTCACCAGCCGGATCGTGCCGTAGGGTCGGTACCCGTCCGCCCTATGACACTTCAGCGAATGGCGGGAGGTAGTGCACCACCCCACGAACGCCGCCCATCGCATCAGGCTCGAGCTCGATGGCCATGAACGCCTCGGGCGGAGCGGGAAATTCGCACGTCAGGTTGAAGGTGTGCGCCGGCAGGAACCCGAAGCGGGGGTAGTACTCGGGATGACCGAGCACGACCACGGCTGAGTAGCCGTGCCGCCGGCACGCATCTAAACCTTCGCGTATCAGCCGGCTGCCAATCCCTGACCGTTGATGCTCCGGCCGCACGGCCATCGGCCCGAGGCCGGCGATACGCCGGGCGGCCGGTGGCTCGATCGTGACCGGCGTGAACAGAATGTGGCCGATCACGCGGTCGTCGACCGCGGCCACCAGCGACAGGGAGTCCGGTGTCCCGCGGAGGGCATCGACGAGACGCGCTTCGAACGGCCCGCCGAACGCGAGCGCGTTCGTCTCGCGAATGCCGGGTGCGTCGCCCGCTTGTTCGAACCGGACGGTAATCAAAGGGCAGTAGTCTCCTGTAGGCAGGGTCCGGCACCCGTCCGGCTGAAGCCGGACACTACGCTGGTCCGGCTGAAGCCGACGCTACACCGGTCCGACTGAAGCCGGACGCTACACACGAGGCTTGGGGCCAAGGAACGCGATCGGCGCGGCGGCGAGCAGGATCGCTATGACGACGACGAAGGCGAGCGGCCCGATCGGCCAGAGGATGGCCAGCAGCACGCGCGTCGGCCACCGGTCATCGGTGCGCCACAGGCCGATGACCACACCAGCCAGGTAAATCGCCAGCAGAACGTCCATCTTCACGCCCCCGGGCTCTCCGCACTTGTCCACTTACTTTGAACTTACTTTCCACTTCTCACTTCTCTACTTCTCGACTTCTCTACTTCTGTACTTTTCCACTTGTCCACTTTTCCACTTCTCCACTTCTGTGTGAGATTCTGCCCTCCAGCTTCTGATCCGAACGGTGCTTCGAGAGCTCGCTCCCCTGCTCGGACTCGCCGGCCCGGTCATCCTTGCCGAAATCGGCTGGATGGTCATGGGCATCGTCGACACGATGATGGTCGGTCCGCTCGGCCCCGCCGCCATCGGTGCGGCCGGCCTGGGCAGCGGTGTCTTCACCGCCATCGCCATCTTCGGGATGGGGTTGATGCTCGGCCTCGATGCCTATGTCGCCCAGTCGTACGGGGCCAACGACGAGGCGGAGTGCCGGCGCTGGCTGCACAGCGGTGTGTGGCTGGCGGCAGTGGTCGGGCCGCCCATCCTGGCGCTCACCTGGCTCCTCTACGCGTCGCTCGAAGCGTGGGGGCTGCATCCCGAGATCCTGGTGCTCGTGGGTCCGTATCTGAAGGCGGTGTCGTGGAGCGTGCTGCCGCTCATGTTCTACGCCACGTTCCGCCGCTACCTGCAGGGCATGCACCTGGTCCGGCCGGTCATGCTGGCGCTGGTCTCGGCAAACCTCGTCAACGCGGTCGGCAACTGGATCCTGATCTACGGGCGCCTGGGCGCGCCGGCGCTCGGCGTCGAGGGATCGGCGTGGGCCACCACGCTGTCGAGAGCCTACATGGCGGGCTTCCTCCTGACGGCCATCTCGATCGAACATCGGCGCCGGCTCAATCGGCAGCCGCACGTGCCGTGGAGCTTCGACATGGCACGGGTGAAGAGGCTGCTGACACTCGGGTTTCCCGCCGCCTCGCAGGTCACGCTGGAAGTCGGCGTCTTCGCCGCCGCAACCGCGCTCGCCGGCAAGCTCGATCCGGTCTCGTCGGGATCGCATCAGATTGCGCTCAACATCGCGGCATTGGCCTTCATGGTTCCGCTCGGCCTCGCCTCCGCGGGAGCGGTGCGCGTCGGCCACGCCGTCGGCGCACGCGACCCGCGGCGCGCTGTGCTCGCCGGCTGGACGGCGATCGCTGCCGGCGGCGCGATCATGGCCATCTTCGCCGCGGTCCTGTTTCTCTGGCCGACGGTGCTGATCTCGGCGTTCACCACCGATCCGCGCGTCCTCGACATCGGCGCGAGGCTCCTGGCGATTGCCGCCGGCTTCCAGCTCTTCGACGGCACGCAGGCGGTGGTGACCGGCGTGCTGCGCGGCATCGGAGACACGCGCCGGCCGATGCTGATCAACATCGTCGGCCACTGGGTCCTCGGCCTGCCTGTCGGCTACGTCCTCTGCTTCGGGCTGGCGTGGGGCGTGCTGGGCCTGTGGGTGGGGCTCTCGATCGGCCTGATATTCACCGCCGTCGTCCTGACGATCGTCTGGTGGAAACGGACACGACAATATGCTTAGCGACGCACACTGCCACTTCTTCTCGTCCACGTTCTTTGCCGCCCTGTCGCGTCAGCGCGGGCGCGGCGACACGGTCCAGCAGCTCTGCGCCGAGCTGCAGTGGGACGATCCCGGGACTCCCGAGGCGCTCGCCGATCGATGGGTTCAGGAGCTCGACGCCAACGGTGTGGCGCGCGCGTCGCTGATCGCCAGCGTGCCCGGCGACGAGGACGCGGCGGCGGCGGCGGTCGCCCGCCACCCGGCGCGCTTCGTCGGGTTCTTCATGCTCGATCCATCGGCGGACGATGCCGTGTCGCGCACGCGACGTGCGCTCGGAGAGCTGGGCTTGAAGGTAGTGTGCCTGTTCCCCGCAATGCATCACGTGCCGCTCGGCGACAGCCGGGTGCACGAGGTGATCGAGATTGCCGCGGCGCATCCGGGCGCCGCCGTGTTCGTGCACTGCGGCGTGCTGTCGGTCGGCGTACGGCGCAAGCTGGGTCTGCCGAGCCGATTCGATCCGCGGCTGGGCGATCCGCTCGCCGTCACGCGTCTGGCGCTCACCTATCCAAATCTGCCGTTCATCATTCCCCACATGGGCGCCGGGATGTTCCGCGAGGCTTTGATGGCTGTCGACACGTGCGCCAACATCCATCTCGATACGTCCAGCTCGAACAGCTGGATCCGCTACACGCCGGGACTGACACTGGAGGCCGTGCTCGCAACGGCCGTCTCGGTCGCCGGCGCCCGGCGGCTGCTCTTCGGCACCGACTCCTCGTTCTTCCCGCGCGGCTGGCAGCGCGGCATCTACGACGCGCAGCGCAACGCTTTTACCGCGATCGGTGTGTCACCGGACGATCAGGCGCTGATCTTCGGCGGCAATTTCGCACGTCTGTTCCCGGCGCCGTAGACGACCGGCTGGTACCGAGAACTGACGCCGGTCACGACCCGCCGGATGTCCGGCCCTGTCCGCTCAGCTCGCGATACAACCAGCCCTTGGCAAGCGCCCACTCGCGCTTGACCGTCGCCGACGAGATGCCGAGCGCCGCCGCCGTTTCCTCCACGGTCAGACCGCCGAAGAACCGCATCTCGACGATGCGGCTCTGATCGGGGTCGAGTCGTTCGAGCTTCTGAATCGCGCGATCGAGGTCGAGCGCGTCGACGGCATCGACCGGTGCGCCGGGCGCGGCGAGCTGCTCGTCCAGCGGCTCGACAACGCCGCCTCCGCCCCGCTTCCGGCGCAGCTGGCGACGGGCGTGGTCGACCAGGATGCGCCGCATCAACTGCGCCGCGATCGCGAAGAAGTGGCCGCGATTCTGCCAATCCACATCGCGCTGGCCGAACAGCTTCACATACGCTTCGTTGACGATGGTGGTGGTCTGCGGCCGATCGTGGCGCCATTCGCGCGAGAGATGCCGCGACGCCAGCGTGTGGAGCTCCTCGTAGACGAGCGGAATCAGCCGCTCCAGGGCATCGTGGCGGCCGTCCCGCCACTCGTGCAGCAGCTGTGTGATCCGTGCGCCCCGGTCGTCCTGCATGACTCCAGACCGCGCTCAGTGTATCCGACCGCTCCGCGTCCGGCGGCTGCCCGGATGATGTTCGCGGTCACCCGCGCGTTTCCTCCGCCCCGGGAGTAATACAATCGCCGGCATGAGAGCCATTGTCGTCAGAGAGTTCGGGGGACCCGAAGTCATGAAAGCGGAGGAGGTGCCCGATCCCGTTCCCGGCCCGGGGCAGCTCCTCATACGCGTGCACGCCGCGGGCGTGAACCCGGTCGACGCCTACATCCGCGCCGGCACCTACGCGCGCAGGCCCCAGCTGCCCTACACACCGGGCTCCGACGTCGGCGGAACGGTCGAGAAGGTCGGTGCCGGGGTCACGGCCTTCAAGCCCGGCGATCGCGTGTACACGCAGGGAGCGTCCGGCGGCTACGCGCAGCTGATGGTCTGCGACGAGGCGATGGCCCATCCGCTTCCTTCGCGCGTGTCGTTCGCGCAGGGCGCGGCGCTCGGCGTCCCGTATTCGACCGCGTGGCGCGCGCTCTTCATCCGCGCCCGCGCCCGGGCGGGCGAGACGCTGCTCGTGCACGGCGCGAGCGGCGGCGTGGGCATTGCCTCGGTGGAGCTCGGGCGCTCGCACGACCTGCGCGTGATCGGCACGGCCGGCACCCCTGAGGGCATGCGGCTGGCCGGCGAGCACGGCGCCCACCACGTGCTCAATCATCGCGACGCCGAGTACCTGCAGCAGGTCATGCCGCTCACCGGCGGCACCGGCGTCGACGTCATTCTCGAGATGCTCGCCAACGTCAATCTCGATCGCGATCTCGACGTCCTCGCCCGCAACGGACGCGTCGTCGTCATCGGCAACCGCGGACGCATCGAGATCGATCCGCGCAAGATTATGGCGCGCGACGCAGCGATCCTGGGGATGACGCTGTTCAACGCGACGCCGGACGAGTTGCGGGAGATTCACGCCGGCCTGATCGCCGGCCTCGAGAACGGCACGCTGAATCCCGTGATCGGGAAGGAATTCCCGCTCGCCGAAGCCGCCCGCGCGCACGAGGCGGTCATGGGCGCCGGCGCCTGCGGAAAGATCGTGCTCGTGCCGTAGTCGCTGCGCACCGGTCGCGGGGCGCTACTTGACGCGGGACAGCTCCTCGTCGATCACGGCGGCGAAGGTCTCGTACGGCTGCGCACCCTGGAGCATGCGCCCGTTGATGTAGATCGTCGGCGTCGAGTTCACGCCGAGACGCGTGCCCTGGGCGACGCCGTCGCGAACGCGCTCGCCGTACTTCGACGAATCGAGGCAGGCGCTGAACGCCGCCGCGTCGAGGCCGAGGTCGACGGCGTAGCGCTTCAGGTCCTCCACCTGCAGCGACTGCTGGTTGGCGAACAGCCGGTCGTGGTACTCCCAGTACTTGCCCTGGTCGCCGGCGCAGTGCGCGGCTTCGCCGGCCTTGAACGCCTGCGGGTGGATCTGCGTCAGCGGGAAATCCTTCCAGACGATGCGCAGCCTGTCGCCGTAGGTCTCGCGCAGCTTCTTCAGCGTCGGCGCGACGCGCTGGCAGAACGGGCATTGAAAGTCGGAGAACTCGATCAGCGTCACCGGCGCAGAGGCGCGGCCGAGCGACGGGTCGGTGCTCTCGATTTCGACCTCGCGGCGCGGGGCGTCGATGAGCACGCGCACTTCGGGGCCGTTCCTGCGCAGCTCGGCGATGAGCGCCTGCCTCGCGCTGGCGCGCTGCTGCTCGGTGAGATACCGGTTGATCGCCGGCGCCATCACTTCGAGCGGGCGGCCCTGCATCTGGTTGACGTTGGCCTGGTAGAAGGCGACGACTTCCGCGTCGGTGACCGGCTTGACGCGCTTGCCGATCTCCTCGAGCTCGTAGGCTTCGACGGTCATGTTCTTCTTCTTCGCCGCCTCGGCCAGGAGCATGTCGGCGATGATGGCGTCGAGCGCCGCGCGGCGGCCGTCGTAGAGCTTCTGAAACGCCTGCGCCTGCGACGCCGGATCGTCGGCGCGCCAGCGGTCGTCGAGCTCCTTGGTGGTGATCGTGCGGTCGCCCACGCGTGCCGCGTTCTCGGGCTGCTGAGCGGTCGCGGAGGAACACGCGATCGACGACACCACGACGGTGAGGAAGAAGATCGTCTTCATAGCCTGAATCATATCGTGGGCGCCGGACCGGGTGTCCCGGCGGTTCACTTCGCGATTTCCTCGGTGGTGCTGACCTGGAAGCGGCGGAACCGCGAGTAGGTGGCCACGCCGCGCACCTCCATCGGATCCCGGCTCCGCCGGTAGCGTTCTTCCATTCTGACCGGGACTCTCAGCCCGGTTGCGGCGTCCGGCTCGTAGGTCACGACGATATGGGCGTCGACGCCCGTATCGACGGCTCGAAGCTCGGTCCGGAGCACCGCCCCGCTTCCTTCGTCCACCCAGAACCGCCCGCTGACGGGCAGGTCGCGGCCCCCGGTCGTGGAGATGAACGTCGGCCGGCCGGACTCCCTGTATTCGAGCACGGCTCCCGGCTCCCGGTCCTCACGCTTCCCCAGCTTGAACGAGAAGCGCTGACGATGACGCGCAGTGAGGAAGGGCAGCGGAAGGGTCGGCACGTTGATGTTCCGGGCGACGTTGCCGATGTTGTAGCGCGCGCTCTCGTCCATGATTGCCTTCGCCTGTTCGAAGGTGGACCGCGAGGTTCCCCTCAGGAACAGCGCCCCCAGACGTTCCTCGCGATCCCGCACCGGCCTGCCGTCGCGCTCGAACACGTCGCGAAACGGCAGCCAGCCTTCGCCGGGGACCTGCACGAGGAGGAAGTCGGAGACAAGTACCGTTTCGGCCGGGCCGCCGCCGCGCTGCACGGTCGTGGTGTTGGCGCCGGGTACGCGGCGCAGCGTCTGCTCGTAGCGCTCCTCAGCGACGATCGACCCGAGATCGCGCTGGTACGACTCGACGTAGCGGCTCGCGCGTTCGAGCAGCCCGGCAAGACCGGTCAGTGGCTGGTCGTCTGTGGTCGGTGGTCTGGGCGCTGACGCACGCAGCGCGAAGGCGGCCTGGCTGCTGTTGGCTGGTGGTGGTTCAACGTCCTGCGCTCTCGCAGGGCTCGCCGCAAGCGATGCGGCGAGCAGCCACGAGCCGAGACCGAGGAAGCGGCTAACCACCAATCACCAAAGCCGCCTTCGCGCTTCGCGCTACGGCGCCCAGGCCACGAACCACGAACCACCAATCACGAACCACCTAACGTCCGGTCCACCTGATGCGCACGCCGCCGTTGACGAGACGCGGCGAGCCGATCGTCGTCGGCAGCAGCTGGACGTAGTACTCGCGATCGAACAGGTTCTGCACGCCGAAGAAGACCTGCAGGTTGCGGCCGATGTCGCGCGACGCGCTCAGATCGACCAGACCGTACGGCGGCAGCCCGGGCTCGGTCTCACCCGGCTTGACGCGCGCGTTCTGGTCGTCGTCGTACTGACGGCCGAAGAAGGTGCCGGCAACCGCGATGTTGAGCAGCCGCGGGTTCGCGTACGAGACGCCGACCGACCCGCGATGCTTCGGCACCTGCGGCAGATAGTTCCCCGTGATGTCGACGACCGGCACACCGGGCACCGGGGTCGGGTTGTATTCGGTGACCTTCGCGTTGTTGAACAGATAGCCGGCGGACACGCGCACGTACTCGCCGATGCGCGCCTCGATGTCGTTCTGCCAGCCGCGGATCCGCGTGCGCCCGAGGTTCTGGCGCTGCTGCAGGTTGGTGCCGATGGTGACGTTCGCCACCGGGTTCTTCACGCGGTTGTCGTACCATGTCGAGCGGATCGACACATTGCGCGTCGGCTCGAGGCGCACACCCGCCTCGCCGCCGAGCAGGCGCTCGGGACCGAGCGCTTCATTGGCCAGCGTCCGCGTGAGGCCGACCTGGAACTGCCGGTACAGCTCGTTGAGCGTCGGCGCGCGGAAGCCCCAGCCGATGTCGCCCCACACCGAGACCCGATCGTTGATGCGATACAGCGCGCCGGCGCGCGGGCTGACCACGGTGTCGTCCCTGTCGGCCAGATCGCCGCGGTTGTTGGCGGTCGGCAGGCCCGTTGCCGCCGAGGTTTCGATGATGTGGCCGTTGTAGTTCTTCCAGCTGTCGACGCGCGCGCTCAGCGTGAGGACCAGGTTGTTGAAGTTGACCACGTCCTGCAGGAACAGGCCGACGCTGCGCTGCGTGCCGCCGGAGTTGCGCCGGCCGTTGAGAACCGCCTGCTGCACCGGCGGGACGACCGGGCCGGGTGCGGGGATGTAGAGATCCTCCAGGCTGTCGCCGTCCACCCGCCGCAGGTCGAAGCCGGCGCTGAACAGGTTGTTGCGTCCGATCGGCCGCGACCACTGCACCATCGTGCCGACCGCGTCGGTCGGGACGTTCTGATCGGTCGTCAGGCGCACGATGCTGCGCGGCGCGACGGTCGCGCTCGGCGCGGTCACGGCGAGGAACGTGCTGTGGAACGTGTTGCTGTCGACGAAGAACGTCGCCTGCAGATCGCTGTTGTCCGGCAGGTGCACCCGCACGCCGCCGCCGCCCGACGTCCAGCTGGTGTCGTTGACCTCGCCGATCTTGCCGTTCACGCGGTTCTCATTGAAGTACCCGCCGCGGAAGAACAGGCTGACCCGATCGCTGGCGCGGTAGTCGCCGCGCAGGTTGAAGTTCTTGAAGCTGACCTCGGCGTTGTTGTCGATGATCCCGCGCTCGCTGGCCGTCACGATCGGGAACCCGTCGGTGTCGAAGGCACTGCCGTCGATGGCAAGCCCGAGCCTGCCCCACACGTCGCTGGCGAAGAACTCGCCTTTCGGCGTGTTGCGGTTGCCGTACTGCGTCTTGAACTCGACCGAGCGCCGGGTGGGCGCCGCCGAGATGATGTTGATGACGCCCCCCATCCCGTAGTTGCCGTACAGGCTCGAGCTCGAACCGTCGATCACCTCGATGCGGTTCACGCTCTCGAGCGGCACCCGCGTCCAGTAGACCCAGCCGCCGAAGGGATCGTTGAACGGCACGCCGTCGAGGAGGACCAGCGTGCGGCTGACGCCGCTCGGCCCGATGCCCCGCAGCGACACGCCCTGCGCCGTGGGATGCGAGGACAGACTGCTGCTCCGGCGGAACAGGCTGAAGGTCGGCACCCGCCGCAGCACGTCGTCGGCGACAACGGCCGGCGACTGCCGGAGCGTGTCCTTCTCGACGATGCTGGCGCTGACCGGGACTTCTCCCAGCCGCTTCGCGGTGCGCGTCGGCGTCACCGTCACCGTCTCGAACAGCCCAGCTACGGAGAGGACGACGTCGAGCTCACGGCTGGCTGGGGCCGATTGCGTCCATTCCGCGAAGCCGGGCGCACGCACGACAATCGTCAGGTCGCCGGGGGGCGGGGAGGCGATGGAAAAACGCCCGTCGGGACCGGACACGGCGTGCTGTTCGACGCCGCCGGCACCCACGACCGTGATCGACGCGCCCGAGACGACCGCACCCGAGTTGTCCCTGACCGTGCCCGACAGCGGGGTCTGCGCGGCTGCCGCGGCCGACACGGCGAGACAGAGAGCCAGGATGAGAACTGTACGCATGACGGGAAATATTAGCGCGGATTCGGGCGTAAAGAGGGGCATGGATTGCCCGGAACATCCCGGGTTGCTAAGCTCCATCCATGCGTCCCCTCGTCCTCGTCGCGGCGCTCGTGCTTACCGCCGGATCGGCCTTCGGACAGGAGGCCACGTTCCGGTCCGGCACCAGTATCGTGCCGGTGCTGACCACGGTCATCGACAGCCAGGGGCGGCTGGTGCCCAACCTGGAGCAGGACCAGTTCACCATCCTCGACAACGGCAAGCCGCAGGAAATCACGCTCTTTCAGAACGAGACGCAGCCCTTCACTGTCGTCGTCATGCTCGACTTCAGCTTCAGCATGACCACCAACCTCGATCTGCTGAAGCAGGCTACCGAGCAGTTCATCCTGCGCATGCTGCCGGCCGACAGGGGACAGGTCGGCGCGTTCAGCGACAAGATTCAGTTCAGCGGCGAGTTCACCAGCGATCGCGACGCGCTGATCGCGGCGCTGAAGGATCTGCAGTTCGGCAACCCGACGCGGCTCTACGACGCGATCGATGCCAGCATCGACGAGCTCGAGGACGTCGAGGGGCGGAAGATCGTGCTCGTCTTCACCGACGGCGACGACACGGCCAGCCGGCGCAGCATGGGCGACGTGCTGGACAAGGCCAAGGCGACCGAGACGATGATCTACGCGATCGGGCTCGAGTCGGAATTTCCCGTCGCGCCCGGGCGCATGCAGCGCACCCGCCCCGATCGCGGGCTGCGCAAGCTGGCCGACGAGACCGGCGGCGGCTACTTCGAGCTGAAGAAGACCACCGAGCTCGCGCCGACCTTCACGCGCGTCGCGCAGGAGCTGCACAGCCTGTACACGATCGGCTTCCAGCCGCAGACGCTCGACAACAAGGAGCACAAGCTCGAAGTGAAGCTCAAGCAGCCGGGTCTGACCGCCCGCGCGCGGAAGAGCTACATCGCGTCGGCCGACCGCCTGGGCAGCAGCAGCACGAAGTGACGACGCTCACCGAACAGGATTTCCGTCTCGAAGCCGACCGCGCCCTGGAGCGCCTGCAGCAGACGCTGATGCCGCTGGCCGACGAGCACGGCTTCGAGGTGGAGCTGCAGAACGGCGTGCTGCAGATCGTCTTCGAGGACCCGTCGCCGGCCAAGTTCGTCGTCAGCCCCAACGCCCCGGTGCGCCAGATCTGGGTGTCGGCGATGTCGCGCAGCTTCAAGCTGGCGTGGCAGCCCGAGTCGTCGACCTTCGTCCTCGACGGCGAGTCCCTCGACGCGCTCGTCGCCCGGCTCGCCCGTCAGTTCCTGTCCGCGTAGCTCCGCGTCAGCTGCGGCGCTCGTCCTGCTCGTACCAATCCTCGTGCGGCGACGGCTCGCTGCACCGCTGGCACGTCGTCCAGTGCCACTGATGACCGCACCCCGGGCAGCGCCCTCGCGTTTCGAACGTGTTCCAGACGGTTCCGCACGACTCGAAGTACGGCTCGGGCGTGCCGATGCAGCTGCACACCCAGCGGCTCGAGGCCTGCGGACGCCAGCCGCACCGCGGGCAGCGGATGCCGCGAAACACGTCGTCGCGCTCGCGGTCGAGATCGAGGTTGGTGGTGATGATGTGGTCGGGTATCCGGTCTTCCTTCAGGAAGAGCTGTCCTGGTACTGGCATCCCGGTTTCATTTTAGGACTCTAGGTCTTTCGATACGAGCGCCCGAAGCGCCGCCCGATCGCCTTGACGATGCCCTGCGGCACGTAGCGGACGAGCATGGCGATCGACTGATTGACGCGGCCGTTGATGTAGACGGGCGTGCCGGCCATGACCGCCTCGAACCCCTGGCGCGCCACGGTCGGCGAATCCATCCACATCCATGACGGCAGGTGCTGCATCTGCTCGCGCGTGCCGGTGACGTCGTGGAACTCGCTGAGTGTGAACCCGGGACACAGCGCCGTGACGTAGACGTTGTGCCCGCGCACTTCGTTCGACAGCGACTCGGAGAACTTGATGACCAAAGCCTTGGCGGCGGCGTACAAGGTGTGTCCTGCCGGCGCCGGAACCAGGCCCGCCAGCGACGCGACATTGAGGATCCGCCCGTAGCCTCGTTCGATCATGCCGGGCAGCAGACGATGCGTCAGCTCGGCGAGGCCGATCACCATCACCTGCAGCATGTCGCGGTGGCGCTCCCACGGCGAGGCAATGAACGTGCCGGGTACGCCGTAGCCGGCGTTGTTCACGAGCGCGTCGATCGTCAGCCCGCGGGCGGCGATCTCGGCGCACAGGCGCTCGGGCGTGTCCGGGCGCGAGTGATCGGCGACGATCACGAGCACGCGGACGGCGTAGCGCTCCTCCAGGCGCGCGGCCACGGCGCGCAGGCGGTCTTCCCGCCGTGCCGTGATGACCAGATCGAAGCCGTGTGCGGCAAAGACGTCAGCCAGGGCTTCGCCGATGCCGGACGAGGCGCCGGTAATCAAAGCGGTTCGCGAGCTCACGCGGTTCGCGGTGGACACGTTCACGTACAATCCCCTCTCATGGGCCGGCTGTGGACGAGCGTGATCGCGATAGTGGCGGCTGCGGTCGTCCGGTTCGCACCGATCGCGGCGCAGCAGCCGCGGCCGCCGTTCTCGATCGTCGAAGCCAGCATCGCCGAGACGCGCGCCGCGCTCGAACAAGGGCGCGTCACGTCACGTGACATTGTGGCTCAATCGCTGATGCGGATCGCCCTCTACGAGGATCGGCTGCATGCGGCACTCTACGTGAATCCGCGCGCGCTCGAAGAGGCCGAGGCGCGCGATCGCGAGCGGCGCCTGCGCCGGGTGCGCGGGCCGCTCCACGGGATTCCGGTCGCCCTGAAGGACAACATCCACACCACCGACATGCCGACGACCGGCGGGGCGCTGGCGTTCGCCGGGCTGATTCCGCCGTACGAGGCCACGCTCACCAGACACCTGCGCGAGGCGGGCGCGATCATCATCGCCAAGACGACGATGACCGAGCTGGCGAACTGGGTGGCGGAGGCCATGCCGACCAACTACAACTCGCTGAGCGGGTTTGCCTTCAATCCGTACGATCCGCGCCGCGATCCGCGGCCGGGGCTCGATGACGGGCGGCCGGTGCTGCCGACCGGCGGCTCGAGCTCGGGGATCGGCACGGCCATGAGCTTCTGGATGGCCAATGTCGGCACGGAGACGTCGGGGTCGATCCTCAGCCCGTCGAACCAGACGATGCTCGTCGGCATCAAGCCGACGGTGGGCCGCATCAGCCGCTACGGCGTGATCCCGATCGCTGCCGACCAGGACACGCCCGGCCCGATGGCGCGCACCGTGGCCGACGCGGCCATCATGCTGGGCGCGATGGAAGGAGCCGCGCCGGATCCCAACGATCCGGCGACGCGCACGTGCACGCCGCCGCCGCAGCGCGACTACACGAGGTTCCTGCGCCGCGACGGGCTCAGGGGCGCGCGGCTCGGCGTCCCGCGTGCGTTCTACTACGACGCCGTCTCGGCGCCCGGCGAGCGCGGGTCGATCGGCGGTCTCACCGACGCACAGAAGCGCGTGATGGCCGAAGCGATCGCCGTCATGCGCGCGCAGGGCGCGACGATCGTCGATCCCGCCGACATCCCATCGATCGTCACGGCCGATCCGGCCCGCAGCCTGCTCACGTGGAACGTGTGCAGCGGGCCGGAGGATGCCAGGGGCCGCGACGAGGACTGCTCCGTCGTCTTCAAGTACGGCATGAAGCGCGACTTCAACGCGTGGCTGGCGTCGCTCGGCGATCGCGCGCCGGTGAAGTCGCTGACCGAGCTGCGCGCGTGGAACCGCGCGCACCAGGCGGCGGGCACGCTGAAGTACGGCCAGGCGCAGCTCGACAACTCGGACGAGATGGATCTCGCAGCCGATCGCGCGCGCTACGAAGCCGACCGCGCCAAAGACCTCGCGCTGTCACGTGACGAAGGCATCGACGCGGTGCTGAAGACGCACTCGCTCGACGCCCTCATCTTCCCCGGCGGCCGCGGCGCCGCCATCGCCGCGAAGGCGGGCTATCCAACCGTGATCGTCCCGTTCGGCGCCGTGCCGAACGACGCCGGCATGCCGGCGAGGTTCAACGCGAAGCCGTCGCCCTTCGGCGTCTCGTTCACCGGCGGCGCGTGCAGCGAGCCACGCCTGATCGAGATCGCCTACGCGTTCGAACAAGCGACCAGGCGGCGAGTTCCTCCCCGGCTCGATTGACTGAATTTGGAATTCCCGATCTGTTCGATTCGGTCACCCTGAGGAGGGAACCGGCGCCGCTAGAATCGCATTCCTACGCCGACGGTGAACTGCGAGAACGTGAACGAGTCGACGCGGAACACCGTGCGCCGCCGATATCCCACATCTACGTACGTTCGCCCGGAAGCAATCCCGACGCCGGCGATGAACTCGGCGAACGGCCGGAACGTGCTCTTCTCGCTCGCATCGATGAACCCGTCCGGAGCGCCGAACACGACGAGCACGGGATCGCTGACGTTGCCCAGCGTACGCTCGGTAATCGTCCGACGGAGATTGAGGATGCCCGGTCCACCGCCGACATAGGGGCGGAATGTCGGACCGCGGGACACCAGGTACCTCGCTCCGCCGCTGAACGCCAGGCCACGATCGCGGCCGCGAAACTCCCACGGTTCGTTGTGGATCTCAGTGAGAAAGTCGGCCAGGTCGGCCAGGTCGCCCGCCGCCTGATCGTTGAACAGGTCGTCGAAGTAGTTGAAGGCGGCGTAGGCCTGCACGCGCGAGTTGATGCTTTCGCCGATCTCGAGCCCGAAGGTCGCGGCTTGCGTGTCGGCGAAGGACGCGCCGATAGCGCCGGTCATATACCCGTTGTCGAACGGCCCCGGCGGGACGGGCCGCCCCTGCTGTGCCGCGGCGGCGGTCGCCATCATCACTACGAGGCACGGCCCGAGGGAGAGATACCTGAACGCGTTCATGCGTGAACTCCAGGAGATGATGTGACGACCATCGAGCCGGCTCAGCGACGGGTTGCGGTGAAGTTGTGCGTGGCGACGATCGAGCCGACGCCGAGTTGTCGGTCCTCCGGCGGCGTGAACACGTTGTACGTGCTGGTCGTCACACCCGTGAGCTGATCCCCGTTCCAGGTTCCGATCACGCTCGAGCCAACCAGCCGCAGCTCGCGCGCACCACCGACGCATTGCACGATCAGGCCATGGCGATCGCAGGACGTGGCGTTCATCGCGAGGTTGGCCCCGGTGTTGGTCCCGGTGTATCTGCACGCGAGACCGGTGCTCTCCATCGTCAGCGTTGCCTGCAGGTCGGAGCCGTTTTGCAGCACCGTAACTGTTCCCACGTCATTGGCCGGCAGAAAGCTCGGGACGACCGCGCCGACGCATTCGCCGCCGCTCGTGCCGACGAGCGTCATGGGCCCGCTCCACACGCCTTGAAGGCTGGGGAGGAACAGCGCTACGGCAGTCGGACTCGCGGGGCGCGATTCCTGGCAGCCCAGGACCGTCACCGCGAGAGCCAGCATCGCGGCCCGCGCTAAACCAGATCTGGTCATGTCCCCTCCGGGTGCAAGAAGCATGCACCGTGATGTTCCGGCCGAATGGACGATCGTCGGTGTGAAAGTCTGTGGGAGCCGGGAACTCCATCTGGATCGCCCGGCACAATGCGCGGCATCGGACGTCAGGGGAACGCCGTCCATGTCACGATGGCCCGGTAGCGCACGGGCGCACCGTTCTTCACGGCCGGCGTGAACTTCCACAGCTTCGCGCCGCTCAACAGCATCATGTCGGGCATGCGCGTCGGGCCGCTCACGAGACGCACGCGTTCGACGCTGCCGTCGGCGGCCACCACGAGCTCCATCCGGTTGACGACGACCGATTCCGCGTTCCCGGCGACAAAGATCGGCGGCGGCAGCGAGGGATAGATCAGGACTGGCGGCTGCACGTCGGCATCGACAGACGAGTAGATGGTGCCTGCCGTGCTCTCGCGTGGCGCAACGACATACTCCCGCGATATCGGGATCACAACCGAGGGTTCTGCCGTCTGCGCGACCGGTGTCTCCGGCTCCGGTACCGCGCGAAGCGGAGGTTCACCCGGTCGAACGGCCGACCGCTCGATGACCGGTGCGGAGTCCTTACGGGCAGCAGCGACACCTGCCGCACGTTCCGTGGCGGGCGCCCGCGGCTGAGCAGTTGATGCCCGCGCTCTCCCGGCCGGCGTTCCTTTCGACGCTGGCTTCTGTTCGCGCGTCGCCGACGACGGCGCGTCGGCGTCATCGGCTTTCGCTTCCGCCGGGGCCGACCCGGCCTTATCGGTGCTTTCGCCGAGCAGGCCGGACCAGATCACCGCAACGAGGCTCGCCAGGCAGAGAACGGCGGCCACGGGTCCGAGCCATGGCGGTGGAGTCGTGCGGGGCCTTTCCCCGGTGTGCTCGCGGCGAGCGGCGTTCTGTGTGAGCGGCGGTGGAGCATCCGGCCGACCCGTCTTCGTCGACGCCGGCGTCGTCGCCGAAGCGGTGCTTCGATACCGGTCGTAAATCGCACGGATCAGGTCGCCTCGATTCGGCTTGCCGAAATACGCGAGGGCTTCTGCAAATGCCGCGAGCGACGGATGGGTCTCAGGAGCGTTCGCCTGCGTGACAAAGAGACGAAGGGGCACCGGGACGTCGGCGGTCGCAAGCAGCGCGTGCAGCGCCCGGCCGCCGGCGACCGGTCCGCGTTCTCCGCGCCGGGTGGTGAGGATCGTGACGGCTCCCTTGCCATCGATGAGGATGTCGTCGAAGGCAGGGAGGACGGCGTTCGTTCCGCGACCGGTGGTCAGTCTGTCGAGGATCTCCTGGAGCAGAGCGACCGCTTCATCCCAGCGAAGGGGCACTCCCCGAGCGAGAACGTCGGCGACGCGCGCCGTCCCGCTTCCGATGCCGCCAGGCTCGGTTCCGAACTCGTCAAGGCCGATGTCGCTGCTCACCGTTTACTCCAGACGACTGTCTGGCCCGGGCTAGACAGTTCGTGCCAACCAGCCCGGGATCCGGCCGTTTCAATCGCCGCAACCGGGGAATACGGTTTGCTCCGTCTGGCGGCATGACCAGCGCTCCCCGAACTCTCTCGCGCATCACCAACTGGATTGGCTTCACCGTGTTCGGCGTCTGGGCCGCCGTGACCCTGAGCAAGATGCCTGCCGTGGGCATCATGCTGGCGCCGCCGTTCCTGATGGAGCTGGCGGTGGCAATCGCGTTTCTCATCCGCGACGATCCAAAGGCTGAGACGACGAGCGTGCGGGCGCGCGTCAGCGCATACGGCGGATCGTTCTTCGTGATTGCCTTCCTGCAGATCACCCAGCGATCGCACCCCGAGTGGTTCGTTCCGCAGGTCACGCCATTCACGCCCGTGGCCATCCTCCTGTGGCTGGGTGGATCGCTGTGGATCGCGTATGCGATCTGGCACCTCCGCTACGCCTTCAGCATCGAGCCCGCCGCGCGCCGGCTGGTGACGTCCGGTCCGTTCCGGGTCGCCCGCCATCCGGTGTACGCGGGCTATGCCGTCCAGTACATCGGGATGTTGATCACGTTTCCTTCGCTGCCATTCGCGCTTGCACTGCTCGTGTGGGCGGCGGCAATGGTCGATCGCATGTATCTCGAGGAAGCCGTGCTGCAGTCGGCGTTCCCGGAGTACGCCGAGTACAAGACGCGCGTCGGCGCGCTCGGCCCGGTGCCCTTCCGGCGCGCGCGCCGCCCCGAACGTCAGCCCGAGATCGCCGGCGTGTGATTGTCGAGTGACCATCGCGCACCGCTACTGCAACGGGGCGTAATAGCCGCCCCGGCTCCTGATTTCGATATCGCGCTGGCGCGGTCGAATTTCCACCTTTCGCCACTGGCCGTCGCGCCTGCGATTCGTGGACTCGTACCCGAGGACATAGCGCCGGCGCAGCTCGTCGAGAATCTTCTGGTAGTCGCCGGCGAGTGTCGTCACGTCGGTGGGGAAATACGCCGCGCCGCCCGACTTGTCGGCGAGGAGCCGCAACCGGTCGCGCTCGACCCGGCTGCCGATGCCCACGGCGTAGACGGCGGCTTCCGTCTGCAGCAGCTTGTCCAGCACCTCGTCCCAGGTGCGCAGGCTGCCGGGGCCGTTCGACGCGGCGTTCTCGTCGATCCCGTCGGTCACCACCACCACCACGCGGCGCTGGTCGCGCATCTTCGAAAGCTGTGCGAGCGAGTCGTACAACGCGTCGTACAGCGCGGTGCCGCCCTCGGCGACATAGTTGTCGATGGCGGCGCGGATCGCCTCGCGCTCGTCGGTGGGGGCGTGAATCGATTCGGCTTTGTCGGCAAACATGATCAGGCCGATTCGATCCTCCGGCCGGATCGCGTCGATGAACTCCCGGGCGGCGTCCTGCGCGCGCGCGGCATTTCTCTTCATGCTGCCGCTCGCGTCGAGCGCCAGCACGAACGTCACCGGCTGCACCGCCTCCTGGAAGACATCCAGCTCCTGCTTCACGCCGTCCTCGAAGACGTCGATGTCCTCGCGGGTGAGCGCGGCGGGTATCTGGCCCGTGCCGACGCCCGTGAACTCGATCGAGACGCGGACCGGCGGCGGGACCGGCGCGGTGTACCCCTTCCGGGCGCGCACCCGGAACGACCCGTTCGCCAGCCTGACCTCGATGGCCCGCCAGGCGCCGTCGCGATTCTGGTTCGTCGGCGTATAGCCCAGGAGGTAGCGGTGGCGAACCTCGTTGGCGATGGCGTCGTAGGCGGCGACGAGATCCCGCTCATCGCGTGGAAACCAGGCGCGGCCGCCCGTATCCTCCGCCAGGCCCTTGAGGAGCTTCTCGCCTTTCAGAGAAATGCCCGCGATGCCGCCGAGACCGACGACGTACAGCGTGATGCCGCTGCGTTTCAGCGCGTCGGTCGCCTGATCGATCTTCGAGTCGCTGTTCTCGTCGTAGCCGTCGGTGATCAACACGATCGCCTTGCGCCGTGTCGACGAGGTCAGCGTGGCGGCGGCCTCGCCCAGGGCGTCGAGGATGGCGGTGCCGCCCTGGTGGCGGATCGCGCCGATCGCCTCCAGCACGGTGGCGCGATCGGTGGTTGGTCCGGTCACCTCGGTGATGGTTCTGGTGAACGGCGCGACGACGATCTCATCGGCAGCGCCGAGCGGCTCGATCAGGCGGGCGGCGGCCGCCCGCACGGCATCGGAACGGATGGCCATGCTCTGGCTGCTGTCGACGAGGAGCGCGAAGAGCGCCGGATCCCGATCCTGACGGAGGTAGTCGAGCGTCTGCACTTCGCCGTTCTCGAGGACGGTGAATTCCTTGTCCGTCAGGTCCTTGACGAATCGCCCCTTCTCGTCGACCACCACGACGTCGACCGAGACGCTCGTCACGAACGTGGCGTCCTCGATTTCGAGCGGCTTCAGGTGCATTGCGTGGCGGACCGTCGCCCCCGACGGCAGCTCCGCTTCAGCCATCAGCTCGCGCGGTTCGAACGGGTTCTCGTCGGACCACAGCGCGTCGTACGGCGGGCCGTCGCTGTCGGCCGACAGGAACAGCTTGTCGACGTAGAAATTCACGCGGAGCGGCGCTGACTGCGAGGGCCCGTCGAAGCGGGCGACGATGCGGATCGTGCCGGGCAGACCCGTGCGTCCGAGCGGAGAGGTGATGCGAATGGAGGGATCCGTCTCGCGTGCGTGAGGGACGGCCGTCACGGCAAGCGCCGCCAGCGCCAGCGCCACGATGGCGGGCCGGGCGGTCACACGAAGACCGGCGCCGGCTCGTTGTCGTCGACGAAGTAGCTGGCGCATGCCGCCTCCAGCAGTTCAGCGGTGAGACGTCGCTCCCTGCCGAGGTAGGCGGCCTGGGCGAGCGCCTGATCGAGCAGGTCGCGCGGGTGGCACCCGCGGAGCGCGAGTTTTCGCGGGCGGTAGTACGTCTGGAGGAGATGGTCGACGAGGGCTTCGTCGTATTCGACTCGACGTTCGGCGCAGCACCTGGCGAAGATGGTTTTGAAGTCGGCGAGCGTCGGGCTTTCGCAAAACACCTTGTAGTGAATGCGCCGCAGGAAGGCTTCGTCGACCAGTTCCGACGGGCGGATGTTCGTCGCAAACACCACGAGCAGGATGAACGGCAGCTCGAACTTCTGGCCGTTGTTCAAGGTCAGGAAGTCGACGCGGCTCTCGAGCGGCACGATCCAGCGGTTCAACAGGTCGCGCACGGAACACCGCTGCCGGCCGAAGTCGTCGATCACGAGCACGCCGCCGTTGGCGACGGCCTGAATCGGTGCGGTGTAGACGCCGGCGGTCTTCGAGTAGGAGAGCTCGAGCGACTCCAGCGTCAACTCGCCGCCGACCATGACCAGCGGCCGCTTGCACCGGACCCAGCGCCGATCGTGGCCGGCCTCGCGCGACAGGCTGACCGTCCCGGTGCCCGGCGTCTGGAGGGGCTCATGGTTGACCGGATCGAACAGCCGAATGATGCTGCCTTCGACTTCCAGCGCGTGCGGCACGGCCAGCTCGCCGTCGAGCAGTCCGCGGATGGCCTGCGCAATCACCGTCTTGCCGTTTCCGGGCGGCCCGTAGACGAACATCGAATGCGCCGCGCCGATGGCCGGGCCGACCTGGTCCAGCACGCGGTCGCTCAGCACGAGATGCGAGAATGCCTCGCGCACGCGGTCACGCGTGATGGAGCGCGGCACGGCATTTCGATACGCCTCGAGATACGCGACGTACTGCGCCAGCGGGACCGGAGCGACTCCGACGTACTGGTTGTTCTCGAGAAACAGCATCGCCCGCTGCCGCCCGGCGTCGGTGATGCGGTAGCGGAACGTCGGCCCGCCGAGGCCGGCGTCGCCGACGATCTCGCATTGATGCAGGTGCTTGACGAAATCGAGCGTCGGCTGGACTACCGGGAACTCGACGCCGAGGCGTCGCGCGATCTCGATGCCGCTCAGCTCGCCCGAGAAGTGAAGCAGCTTCAGCACGAGCTGCACGTACATGTCGGCGCTCAGGCCCGTCGCTTCCGGCGTCGTGGGAGACGGCGGCAGCAGCGCGGTCGTCCGATCGGCGGCATCCCTGGCCTCATCCGCCAGCACACGCGTCATCATGGACGGTTCCCCTCCTGCAGGCGGGCACGCAGCTGGCGCGCCACGGCTTCGGCCTGGCGAAAGCGGGGCCGCTCGGCGCGCGCAACGTCAAACGACCGCAAGGCCTCCCGGTACTCGCGCCGCGCCAGGTGGAGCAGACCTTTGTTGTAGGCGGCGCGCGCCGCGTCGGTCGATGCGGCAAGCGTCGCCAGCGCAGATGCCGGATCGCCCGCCGCCTCGTAGGCGAGCGCAAGATTGTTTCGGGCCGGCTCGAGGTCGGGCTGGAGCTGCAGCGCCTGCCGGCACGCCTCCGCGGCCTTTGACGCATGCCCTGAGATTCGCCACGCGACACACAGATTGCTCAGCGCATAGGCGGCGGTGACGTCCAGCGCAAGCGCCTGTTCGAACTCGGCCCTGGCGGCGCCGTGCTGGCCGAGCGCGTGCAGCACGGTGCCCAGCGTGTTGTGCGCAGCGGGCGAGTCTGGAGCGTGATACACGGCGCGGTAGGCATCGGACAGCGCGAGATGCGGAAATCCCCAGTCGCGCCAGATGCGAGCGAGCCCGTCCCACGACGCCGCATCGTGCGGCTCGAGCGCGACCGCCGCGCTGAAATGCTCGTGCGCCTGATCGAGGATGCCGAGACGCACGTACGCCAGGGCCACCGCGCGATGACCGGCCGCCGTCGGCTGCATCGACACGCCGCGAAGCGCGGCGGCCAGCGCGGGATCCGAAGCCTCGATGGTGCGTACGCGATCGGGCGCCGGCCGCGCCCGCTCGGATTTCACGCGGACCTTCTCCATGAAGACCGCGAGCGCATCGCTCGGCGGTTGGAGGTACGGCGTCGACGCGGATGCGGCGGTGTGCGTCCCGCTCCTGGCCGCACATCCGGCCGTTCCGACGATCACCGCGAGGCACACGACGACCCGACACATGATCACGTTGAGCCCTGACGCGCGTGATCAGTAGTTGTCGTTGCCTTCTTCGGCGCGCAGGCGGGCCCGGCGCTTCAAGAGGTAGAGCACGAGAGTCACGACGCCCACAATGGACAGAATCACGGTACTCATGGCGTTGGCCCTCCTGTAATCTGCAGGTTGGTGAACAGCTCGACGAACTTGATGATCCCCGGCCCGACCGCGACGACGAAGAACGCCGGAAGCAGGAAGAACACGAGCGGGAAAATCAGCTTGACCGACAGCTTGGCGGCGCGCTCCTCGGCCCGCTGACGCCGTTTGACGCGAGACTCTTCGGCGTGCGTGCGAAGTGCCTGCGCGACGCTCGTGCCGAAGCGTTCCGTCTGCACCAGCATCGCCACCAGCGCCCGCACATCGTCAACCTGCGTGCGCCGTGCGAAGTTCTTCAGGGCCTCGACCCGCGGCTTGCCGGCCCGCGTTTCGGTGTTGACGAGTTGCAGTTCCTGCGACAGCGCCGGATACGCGATCAGGAGCTCTTCCGAGCACTTGAGAATCGCCTGGTCCATCGCCAGACCCGCTTCCAGGCTGACGATCAGCAGGTCGAGGGCGTCGGGCAGCCCGTTCTGAATCTGTTTCTTGCGGAGTCGGATTCGCCGGGCCACGATGTAGCCGGGAATCAGATAGCCGATCACCGCCCCGGCAATGCCGTACAGCCAGCCGGTACGCAGGCCGACGACGAAGAAGACGACGACGAATCCCCCGACCGCACCGATCACTTCCCCGACCGAGTACACCAGGGCAGGCGTGTAGCCATGGAGACCAGCGGTCGCGAGACGACGCCGGAGACGCCCCATCTCCTTTGGTGATTTCGGGATGAACGCCGCGATCTTCTGCTGCGACTCCGTCGGCAGCTCGGTGAGCCGCTGCCCGTTATCGAAGACACCCGACCGGGCCAGGGCGCCATCGGCGGCAAGCAGCCTTCGTCGGCCGGGCGCCTGCCGTGCGAGCAGCGCCGACGTGGCCATCCCGGCGATCACCGCCAGCGACGTGAACAGCGCGAGCAGTGCGATGGTGAGTTCCGACATGTCAGTACTCGAGCCTGACCATCCTGCGGATGATCAGCGTGCCGAGGATCTGCATCGTGATCGCGGCGTAAATCAGCTGCATGCCAAGCGGCGTGCGGGTCAGCGTTCCCATGTGTTCGGGGTTGATCAGGAACAGGATGAGCGCGAGCGCCGGAGGCACCCCGACCAGCACGAATCCGGTCATCCGGGCGTGCGCCGAGATGACGCGAATCTGTCGCTTGACGCGGAAACGATCGCGAATGACCGTGGAGATGTTGTCGAGGATTTCGGCGAGGTTGCCCCCGGACTCGCGCTGGATGAGCACCGCCGTGACGAAGAACCGCGCGTCGAGCAGCAGGACCCGCCGCGCGAACTCTTTCAGCGCGTCGGGCAGCGGCATTCCGTAGTTCTGCTGGTCGTAGAGGAGCTTGAACTCGGGCCCGATCGGCGCCGGCATCTCTTCGGCAACCATGGCCAGGCCGGTCGTGAACGTGTGCCCAGCCCTCAGTGCCCGCGACACGAGCGCGAGCGCCTCCGGGAACTGCTCCTCGAATTTCAGAATCCGCCTGGTGCGCAGAACTCTGAGCAGGCTCGTCGGGATCCAGGAGGCGAACGCCCCGAGGCCGACCGCCAGCGGCACCGAGCCGGTGAGCTCCCAGGTGAGATAGAGGACGACGAGGCCGCACGTCGCCGAGAGGAGCAGGAAGGTCGCGACGGTCATCCGGGTGCCGGACTGCTCGATGAACAGCTCCAGCGGCTGCAGGGCGCTCTGCCCGTGTCGTAAGGCGGCATCGAGCGTCGGGACCGCACTGAGCTGCTGCGCCTGCTTCAGGAGCCTGGAGCGCACCTGTTCAGAGGGCGCCGTTGCCTTCAGCCGCTTCCAGAAGGCCTCTCGCGTCTGCTGCTCCGGCCGGACGACGAAGAGCCAGTACGCGCCCAGAATGCCGGTGAGGATGACGACGAACCAGATGACAACAATCGCCATCAGTACCTCCGGTGCGCCTCATTGACGGGATGGACGTGCGAGAACATGTCCATCGGCAGCGGGCGTCCCGCGGCGGCAATGCGGTCCGCGCACTTGGGCCGGATTCCCGTAGCCTTGAAGCGGCCGATCACCTGGCCCGCCTCGTTGATGCCGTGCTGCTGGAAGAGGAAGATCTCCTGCATGGCGATCACGTCCTGCTCCATACCCGTGATCTCCGAGATCGAGGTCACGCGCCGGCTGCCGTCGGTCATTCGCGACATCTGAATCACGATGTTGATCGCCGACGCGACCTGCTGACGCACCGCCCGATCCGGGATGTTGAGGTTGGCCATCGCCACCATCGTGTCGAGGCGATACAGCGCGTCGCGCGGGCTGTTGGCGTGGATGGTCGTGAGCGATCCATCGTGGCCCGTGTTCATCGCCTGCAGCATGTCCAGCGACTCCTCGCCGCGGACCTCGCCGACGATGATGCGGTCGGGGCGCATACGCAGCGCGTTGATCACCAGCTGCCGCTGCCGGATGGCGCCCTTGCCCTCGATGTTGGGCGGCCGCGTCTCCAGCCGGACCACGTGCCGTTGTCTGAGCGTCAGTTCGGCGGCGTCTTCGATGGTCACGACGCGCTCCGACTCGGAGATGAAGCTCGAGAGCACGTTGAGCAGCGTCGTCTTGCCGGCGCCGGTGCCGCCCGACACGATGACGTTCAGCCGCGCACTGATCACACCCTTCAGGAACTCCAGCATCGGCGCGGTCAGCGATTCGCGCTGGACCAGGTCGTCGGCACCCAGGCGGTCGGTGCGGAAACGTCTGATCGACATCGCCGGGCCGTCGAGCGCCAGGGGCGGGATGATGACGTTGACGCGGGATCCGTCCGGCAGCCGCGCATCGACCATCGGGCTGGATTCGTCGATGCGCCGGCCGACGCCGCTGACGATCCGCTCGATGATCTGCATCAGATGTTTGTCGTCGCGAAAGACGATGTCGGTCTCCTCCAGGCGGCCCTCGCGCTCGATGTAGATCTGGTCCGCTCGATTCACGAGGATGTCCGAGATGGTCGGGTCCTTGAGCAGCAGCTCCAGCGGACCGAGTCCGAACAGCTCGTCGAGCACATCCGACGAGACCGTCTCACGCTCGAACAGGCTGAGCGGCAGCGTCGCGCTCTCGCGGTCGAGGATCGTCCCGATGACGCTGCGGATTTCCGGCTCGGCGTCGGCGCGCGAGATTTGCGTCAGCCGGTCGAGGTTGAGCCGGTTGAGGAGCTCCTGATGCACCCGGCCTTTCAACTCGAGGTACCGGGAGGTCCGCTCGTCGACCGCAGTTCTGTGGCGTGCAACCGGCGATGTCCGGATGGCGGCGATGCTCATGGTCTCCTCATGCCCGTCTGAACGCGAGCCGCCCGAAGACGCCCGAGGGCGAATCGGATTTCTGCTTCGCGATGCCGCCGAGGTCCCCGGCCAGGTGACGGAACGAGTCGGCGAGCGCCCCGGTTTCCAGGGCCACCGGGCGGCCGACGTTCAAGGCCTGCAGGGCCATGCGGTAATCGCTCGGGATCAGATGCTTCACCGAGTCGCCGATCACCCGCTCGACGTCGGCGTGCGCGATCTCGGATCGGCGATCGAACCGGTTCATGACCGCCCTGACACGCGCGGCGCCGTACCGGGTGCGCAGCATATGGGCCAGGCGTCCCGCGCTGCGCAGCGACGGCAGCTCCTGAGTGGTCACGACCACGACCGTCGACGCCACTTCCAGCGCGTCGAGCATCGTCACATCGGACCGCGGCACGTCGAGGACGGTGTAGCGGTAGCGGGTGGCGGCGAAATCGATCAACGCACGGACGCGCTGGGGATCGACGCCGCCGGAAATCATCCGATCGGAGGAGGCGAGGAGATCGATGCCCGCCTTCGTCTTCTCGACGACGCTGCCGAAGAACGCCTCGTCCACGCGATGCACGTTCTCGAGCGCGTCGACGACCGAGAAGCGCGGCTCGACGCCGAGCAGCAGCGCCGCATCGCCGAGGCCGACGTGAAGATCGATGAGCAGCACCTCGGCTTTCCCGGCGCGCGCGAGCACGGTGGCGGTGTTCACCGACAGTGTCGTGGTGCCCACGCCGCCCTTGGCGCCCACGAATGCGAAGACTTGACCGGTCGCCTGCGGCTGGGAGCCGGACACGACCTTGCGAATCGCCTGACCGAGCGCTTCCGGGGTGAGCGGCTCCTGCACGCATTCGGTGACGCCGGCGCGCATCGCCTCGAGCATCAGTCGCGGATCGAGGGTCGACACGACCAGAATCACGCTCGCTGCCGGGTGATCCTTGCGAACCGACGGCAGCGAGGACGGCAGCTGCGAGTGTCCGCGCACATCGACGACGATGGCGCCGGCGTCGACGGCTGGCTCCGACAGCGCCCCGCGGCTCTCGCGGTCGGACCTTATCGTCTTGAGGCCCGCAGCGTGAAGCATCTCGCCGAGACGTGGATCCGAACTGAGAACGACGACGTGAATCACTACGCGTCCGCCTATCTGATCAGCTGAATCTGCGCGAGGAACGACGCGCTCGGATCGATCGGCGCCGTCGCCGCCCTCACGTTGCCCGGTGCCTCGGTGATATAGCCGACCACGTCGTTCCCCTGCATCCGATCGACGAAGAATCCGAGGATGTTGACGACGACGAACGTGGGCAGTCCCTGACGGTGCGTGGTGTAGTACGTCGCGGTATCGAAGACCGGGATCGGGACGACGCGAGGGCTCGTGCCGCACGACGGGGTCGCCGTGGCACAGCTGTTGATGACGGAATTCGTCGCCGGGTCCCACTGCGCGTTGGGATCCTGGGCGATGAGATCGTTCACCCCTTGTCGGGTGGGGCCGATCATGTTGCCGTTTTCGCTCTCCAGCGTGTCGCCGATGCTGACCGGCAGCCCGGTGCAGCTGGCGATGTTCTCGCGGTAATCGTCACCGCCCTGGCTCCCGCCGTCGTACCTCGGCAGACGTATGGGGTGGAAGACGCCAGGTGAGAGAGACGATGACGGACTTCCCGCCTTGAGGACGACCCGCGTTCCAAGATCCGCGGCGACGGTGAACCCCGAACCGGGCCCGCTGGGCGAGGGGGGGATGTAGACGTCGGGATTCGCCAGGGGCGGTCCGTTGTTGCCGCTGTAGAGGTCGAAGGTGTCGTCCTCCGTCCATTGCGGAGGATTGGTCTCGACTGGATTCGTCACATCGTGGTTGTCGATCCACTTGTCCGGAATCGCCCACGGCTTCATGCAATTGGTGGAGTCGGCCACCGCCACTCGGGCGGTCGCCGTCGCCCGAACACCGTGCGCGGTAATCCCGAATGCCCGGCCGAAGATCGACGGCAATGCGTTCCCGCGAGCCTGGTTTCGATAGACGTCCACGCGAATACACGGCGTGTTGCCGTTGACGTCCGCCGGACACATGTCGGCTGGAGTCCCGGTGAAGTACACGTCGGTGGCCATCACCACGTTCGGCGCCTCGCCGATGACCGTGTTGGAAACCGCCATCTGCCAGGCCGCCGTCCGGGCGGGCCCCGTCGCGCTTCGATCGGTCCATCCGTTGGGATCGAACGCCATGGCCACGGCGCCCGCCAGCGCGCCTGCATCGGCGGCGTTCTGCGCCTGGTTCCTGCCGACCCACATGACGCCGTAATCGACGACGAAGGTCAGGAATCCGATCATCACGACCATCCCGATCGCCACGTGAACGAGGATTGCACCGCGTTCGGCATCCCCCGGTCGTGCGGCGGTGTTCATCTCGACCTCCTCCACGCCAGCTTGCTCACCGGCGATCCCCGTCGGTGATTGCCGGCGCATCCACCGTCCCGGTGCCGCCGTCGAACCGCTCACCGAGGTCATCACCGGGCGGCAGGAAGCGGCCCGGCAGTGTCGGCAGCGGCGGTACTTCGTCCGGATTGAGCGCGCGCACCAGGCGCGGCGTGATCAGCACGAGCAATTCAGTGCGCTCCTTGCGATCCGCTTTGCTCTTGAACAGATGACCGATGATCGGCACCTGACTGAGCAGCGGAATGGCTGCGGTATCCAGCTGCGCGGTGTTGTCGATCAGGCCCGCCACGGCAAAGGACTGTCCGTCGCGCAGCTCCACTTCCGTCTCCGCCCGGCGCGTCTGCAGAGCGGGGATGCGGAAGCCCTCGAGCGTGATGCCGTTGTTGAAATCGAGCTCGCTGACCTCGGGCCGAACCTTGAGCCGGATCAGATCGCCGGCGATCGTCGGCGTGAAGTTGAGGCGGACACCGAACTCCTTGAACTGAATCGTGACCTGGCCCAGCGCCGTGACGATGGGGACCGGGAATTCGCCGCCGGCAAGGAAGCTGGCCTCCCGCCCGTTGTAGGCGATCAGGTTCGGCTCGGCCAGGCTCTGGAAATGCCCGGTCTGCTTCAGCGCCCGAACCAGCGCACCGGCGTTCCAGTTCGTGTTGAAGAGGAAGATGTTCAGAAAGTCGCTGAACTCCATCTTCCCTTTCAAATCCAGCGAGGTTGGCGTTTCACTTCGCTCGAGATCCTTGAAATCGACCGCGGGGAACTGACTCGTCGTCGAGCGGCCGATCCAGTCGCCCGCGCCGGTCGGCCCGGTGAAGAGCGTGGTGCCCAGTTCGCTGAGCGCGCGGCGGTTGACCTCGGCGATGCGCACCTGCAGCATCACCTGTTGCGCGTCGCTGCCGCCGGGCACCTGCAGCATGTTGATGACGTTCGCTTTCGGCTGGGCGGCGCGGACGACCTCCGCGATGCGCAGCATCACCTGTGTGCTGGACGCGCGCCCTGACAGCACGACGCCGTCGGCATTGACGGCAACCGCGACCTCCTCGCCAGGAAACAGCTGATGCAGCTGTTGCTCGAGCGAGCTCACCGGCTGTTCGACCACGATGTCGTACTGCAGGCGTTCGCCCGCGCCCCAGATCATGAGCGTGATGGTTCCTGGCGCCTTGCCATCGACCAGCACCTCCCGCGGCTGAACCACCACGGCATCGGCGATCGCCGGGTTGGTGATGGCAATGCGCGTGACGTCGAACGTGGTGGTGATGATGGTCGAGCGCCCGGCAGTCACCGACACCTGCGGGATGGGCGCGGTGCCCTGCGCGTCAACGGTGGCAGAGGCGGCGAGAATGACGGCGACGAGCCAGAGTGCCTTCCGCATTACTTCACCACCTCGGAACCACGTTTTGCTGCGCGGATAGTCTCCACCGTGTACGGCGGCGGGGGCGGCGGCGACGGCGGCGCCACTCTCGCCACGACCCGGTTGCGGGAACGGTCGACGACCGGCTCGGGATTGTTCCCGCGCATCAGTGCGGCGAGCTTGACGCCTTTGGTGTCGGTCGAATCGACGTCCAGCGGATTGCGGAGCGCCAGCGTGATCTTGCCTTCGTTGCCGGCGAGCGCGATGCGCTCGGCGTCTTCCGGGAGCACCGCGAGTGTCACGACCGAGGTCGGAATCGGTTCGCCGTTCTTCGATTTCTCCTGGTCGAATTTCGTGCCGGCAGTCAGCACCTGAACCTTGCTCACCACCGTGCGGGTCATCGGTTCATCCTGGGGTCCGGTCGAGGGTCTGACGGTGACCAGGACGTCGACGATGGTGCCTGGCACCACGAAGCCGGCGACACCGACGACTTCGTTGACCTTGACGGAAATCGCGCGCATGCCTTCGGGGATCACCGGAGGCAGACCGGCGCCGGCTTCGAGCGGCGCGACCTTCGTCGCCGTGATCGGTTCGTTTTCAGCCACCGGTGTGATGAGACCGCGATTGACGAGTTCCGCGGGGTCGGCGAACGCGCCGTCGAGCGGGTTGCGCGCCGGCCACTCCACGACCCTGAGGTGATTCGCGTCGAGACGAGTGCCCATGGCAAGCGGCTGCGCGGCGACGACGACCGGCACGCCCGCCACTTCGACCTCGCGGACGGGTATGGAGAGGACCGCACGGTAGATGCCGTAGCTGCCGACGGCGGCCGTGACGACGGCCACCAACAGGACGATCAGGGTGCGATGCTGTCTCTTCATGGCGTCCTCCGCTACGGCGTCGCTTGTGTTTCGGTGCGCATCACCGCGACCGCGTTCAGGTTGATGGTCCCGAAGTTCCCTCCGAACAGCGGGGCGAAGCCGCCGAGGACGGCGAACTGATAGCCGTATTGGACGTTCACCGATCTCGCGGCAAACGTGCCCGCGGGAGTCGCGACGGTCTGGTTCGTCACGTTCGTCGTGCGGGTGCCGGTCAATCCGGCCGCGGCGAGGTAGGCGTCCACGCGCGCCTGCACATCGGGCGTGTCGTACCCCGGCAGGACGCCCACGCGGGCGCCTTCGCGAGCGGCGTTCGTGACCGCTTCGTAGGCGCGAAGCATCATCCCGAAGTCGACCAGTGCGGCAATGATGAAAATCAGGATCGGGGCGACGATGGCGAACTCGATCAGCTCGGCGCCGCGCTCCGACCGCCAGCGGCTTCTCACTTCAGCCATAGGGTCACCATGGTTCCCGCGAGAATGGGAATCGCGAAGGCCACGCGCGGAGACGTGGACGTCTCGAGCGTCATACCGGGTACGGCCTGCACGCCCACGGTGGCCCAGTAGCGGAAAATGGTCGAGATGTTGCGCATCGCCTGTCCGAGGTATCGATGCGCCAGGGCGACGACAAGCCCGATCGCGCCGCCGGCGATTCCCGCATACAACGCCAGCCAGAACGTCTCCCACGGCCCCAGCCAGGCGCCGAGGGCCGCGACCAGCTTCACGTCGCCGCCCCCCATCCCGCCAAGCGCGAAGTACGGCAGCAGCAACAGAAGGCCGAGAATCCAGCCGGCGGCCGCGCTCTGCACACCGGGAACGCCCGAGCTCGCCGCGTGATACAGCAGGCCGGCGACCGCGGCGGATATCGTGAGCGCATTCGGGATCCGCCGCGCGCGCACGTCGAAGACGCAAGCGGAGAGACCGATGCCGATGACGATGGATGGCACGAGCATGATGAACGTCAATTCGCCGGGGCTTGCGGTTCCCACAGCGCCTGCTGTGCGCTGTCCCAGCTGGCGTAGACCGCATTCGCGATGCCCGGGAACGCCTGCATGGCCGCCAGACCCGCGAACGCGATGACGGCGCCAAGCAGCACGTACTCGACCAGGTCCTGCGCGCGGTCATCAATCACATGGCGACGCAGGTCATCAATCGAAAGGCGACGCATGATCGTCATTGAATGCATGGTGAATCGAGGGTGCCCGGCCGCGTGGCACCCTCCAGGGCTACCGATTGCTAGACGTTCGAGTTCTGCTGCACCCAGTTGGCCATGTTCTGGTACCAGGTGTTCAGGTTCGTGCCGAGAGCCGTGGCGCCGATCACCACCGCGACGGACACCAGGGTGCCGATCAACACGTACTCGATAAGGTCCTGTCCCTCATCGTTCCGGAAGAGGCGGACAACAAGCGCTTTCATCTGCACTACTCCTTTTCGGGCTTCGGGCGCGCCCGCGGCGGCGCTTTCGAGCAACGGCGTTGCCAACTCGATGACCGGGGACGAAGACGGCAAATCAGCGTGAACGGCGGGCGCTCGTGGCGATGACGACGCGGCGTGGGGGCCGGCGCCCGCCATGGACTTCCCGGGATCGCCAGACGATCGTCCGAACGACGTCGGGAAATGCGATCGCCTGCCGACGGGGCGCAGCCGCAGCACCGCGCCGCGGAGCGACTCCACGCCGGCGGGACCGAGCGGCAGGAACTCCACGCTCATCTGGCCCCGACGACGTTCGTCGGCGTGCACGCGGCACACGCGAACCCACTCGTGCCGCGTGCGGCCGTCGAGATCCATCGTGAGCAGGCCCACCGTGCCGACCGGCAGCGGGTCCAGCGATTCGAGCAGGCACCCGCCGGCGCTCACGTCGTAAACGCAGATCGGCGTGGTGTGTGTGAGAGAGGCGACGGGCACTGTCGGATCGATCAGGCAACCGGAATGCCAGCGCCAGGCTCCGGGGCTCGTTCGGGTGTCAGCGACAGCGTGATTCGATAGCGCGCGGACGGGCCGGCCTCGCGAACGCACTCGACGACGGCGGCGGTGCAGCAGGTCGCCCGACCCTCGTCATCGACGCGGTGCACCAGCAGCTGGTCACCGCAGGCATAGGCACGACTGCTGATCACGACGGCGCGCGCGTCGAGCCACTGCGCGATCTCGGCGTCAACGGTGGTGCGGAGCTGCGCGCCCGCGGGCACGAGGAAGACAGAACGTGGGTGGAGACGCCGATCGTTCATCGAACACGAGGAACAGCAACTTCGCTGCCGGATGCACGAACACCCGCACAACCGGGCTCAGGACGCCGCGTCGTCGAATGATTGAAGGGGCCGCTGAGAGTGGTGCGACAGAAGGACTCGCGTGGTTATCCGCCGCGATCCAGACAGTTATCCGGTGCGCGCGGGAGAAGTCGCGCGAGACGGGATGGACATGCGATCGCCCGTGCGCAGGTCATGGCGCTGCACCGAGCCGGTCGGCAGCTCCACGGTGATGCAGGCACGCAGCGACGCCGCGATGCGCCACGCACCCAGCGCTTCGACGATCTTGAGCACCGTGCCGTCGGCATCGACAAAGAGCACGTCGATTGCGAAGCGCATCCCGAACGTGTGAACGGCGCCGCACGGGGCGAGCACGAGCGCATGGCTGTCGGCGAGCCTGTCACGGCCGAGCAGTCCGGTGCGGCGGCTCTTCGAATCGAGCGCCGGTTCGACGACCGTGGCGATCACCGAACCGGTGCGCTCGTTGACGAGCGCGCACGTGCTGCTGTCTCTTCTCAGCGGCCGCAGGAACGTACTCATGTCGCCCGCGCCGTCTGCCTCGCCCGGGCGACCGCCTCGACGAACGACGCCACCGTGAACGGCGGATCGATCGCGCGTTCGCGCGAGACGCGGCCGGATCGGAAGTCCCGGAAGTCGATGCTGCAGCCGTGCGTGGACAGGAAGTTGAGGAACCGCTTGTAATCGCTGGGCGGCATGCCGAGCACCTGCAGCACTGCGCGATAGTTTCCGCTCGTCTCGATGAGCGCCTGCCGCACGATCGCCATGATGTCGGCTCGCGTGATGTCGCGATTGATGAACATCGGGTAGATGTGCTCCCAGAAGGAGCACGTGCGCGTGGAGAGCCCTTCGTAGAGATGGTCGGCGACGCGCTTGCGCCGCTCGCGTGAGGGCACCAGCGTGCCGCTCGTCGCCGCCCCGACGATATGCGGCGGCAGGTTCTTGACACCGATGTGCCCGCCCCCGTGCACCCAGGCCAGCTGTTCGAGGACGTTCTGCAGCTCGCGCACGTTGCCCGGCCAGCGGTAGGCCTCGAGCGCCCGCATCGCCTCGTCGGAGATCTCGACCGGCAACGAGCCGCGCTCGATGATGTGGGCGACGAGGGCGCGAATGTCTTCGCGGCGATTCCTGAGCGGCGGCACCTCGAGGTGCACCACCATGATGCGGTACACCAGGTCCTCCCGGAACAGCCCGCGGGAGACGAGATCGGCGAGGTTACGGTTGGTGGCCGCAATCACCCGGACGTCGACCCTGGCCGAGACGCGATCGGATCCGACCGGCTTGACCTCGCCGTACTCGAGAAAGCGCAGGAGCAGCGCCTGCATCCGCAGGCTCATCTCGCCCATCTCGTCGAGGAACACGGTGCCTTTGTCGGCGAGCTGCAGCAGGCCGACCTTGTCGCGATGGGCGCCGGTGAAGCTGCCCCGGACGTGGCCGAACAACTCGGATTCGAGCAGGGTTTCGGAAATGCCCGCGCAGTTGAGCGCGACGAAGGCGCGCGACGCGCGGGGCGATCGCGCGTGGATGAATCGCGCGACGAGCTCCTTGCCCACGCCGCTTTCACCCGTGACCAGAACTTTCGCATGCCCCTTCGCCACACGGGCGGCTGCGGCGCGCAGCCACTCCATCGCGGGGCCGCTTCCGATCAGTACCGGTTCCTCGATGGTCAGCTTCTGTGACGACATCATGATGTCCGCCCGGGCGAAGCTCCGGTGGCGACAATGGCGGCGACGCCACGGAGTGATTCAGGCGAGAGTGGCGCAAGCGTGAGGAACTCGAGCGCGATCCGGTATGGCCAGATCGCGTTCTCCGCGCGCTGCGATCGAAGGATTCGCACTGCCTCACTGTGATGGCGGCCGGGGGTCCGCACATCCACGAACCCGACGCAGCCCCGGTCGAGAGACGCCGGCGAATCACAGAGACATCCCGATCGGCTGACCTCGACGAGACGCACCGGCAGACGACGGCTGATGGCGGCGATGAGCGGCCCCGACGGCATTCGAGCCGGTTCATTCGAGACTCGCGCGTCGGCGGCCGCCGGCTGCCCGACGATCGACAGTCCGACTTCACGCCGCAGGAGGCCGTCTCTGAAGACGAATCGGGTGCTCACGGCCCGGAACAACCGGGCTTTCCACGTGGTGTGGCGTTCGTCGGAAATCTCGAGCAGCACGCGTTCGCCGATGGGCAAGGGCTGCGTGGTGATCACGGCCGCGTCCGTGCAGCCCAGCCGCGCGACTTCGACGTCCTGGATCACGCGCACAGTGGCGATCCCGGGTTGCGGAAGAACGTTTCGCACGCCACGCCGTCGGTCATTCATGACGGATGGACCTTTCCTGTGCAATTCTGCGAAGTGCGCGAACGCGGCTGAGCTGCGTAGCAAGGCGTCTGCCAGATCAGTGTTCCTGGCCGCGGACAATTTCCGTGAAAATCCTCAAGGAAACGCGGGGTTTCGCAATCGACGCTGCCGGGGTCGCGGAGAAGTGCGCCGGACTGGCGACTAAAGTCCGGCTCGGGCGCCCGAGCTTAACCTGCGAGTCCGCAGCGCGGGCGATCTCCAAGCGTTGAGAGGAGGCGGAGGAGGCGGAGGAGGCGGAGGACGCGGAGGAAACCCATCGCGGAGGACGCCGAGGTGCAGAGGCACGCAGAGAACGCCGACGCGTGGCGGCGGCCGACGGCCGCCGCCCACGCGTCCGCAGCCCTGATGATATTCAGCGGTCGCTGCGATCTCTGCGATAGGTTTGAACTTGCGCCTATCGGTCGTCTTGCTCGTTGCCGCGGGACTGCGCCGACACGCAAAGGCACGCCGCAGGTCGGGACAGCGAACGCAAGAGCTGGCAATCCGTCGCGCCCTGGTTGCACGCGCCGCGGATGTCATCCGGCCCGTCGCCGGCTACGGCCTGAGGATGGTGGCGGTCCGCCTGCAGGCGGACGCTACGCGCGCCAAGTCCACCTGAAGGTGGACGCTACACGGAAGTCCGCCTGAAGGTGGACACTACGAGTGCGGAAACGGCGCGATGCCGACGAGCAGCACCAGCCGTGCCGTGCCGGTATTGGTCACGCCGTGCGTGACACCCGCCGGGGCCCAGACGACCATGCCTTCTCCCGCGATCTTCTTCTCGTCGCCGACGACGAACTCGCCCGTCCCTTCGGCAACGAAATAGAACTTGTCCTGATCGGCGTGGGTATGCGCGTGCTGCGACTGCCCCGGCTCGAGGCAGTTCAGCCCCAGCATCAGCCGCCCGCTCTGGAACAGCGTGGCCTTGTACTGCCTGTCGGGATTCGATCCCACACGCGATCGATAGTCGACGAAGCTCGACATGCTCATCGCTCGGCGTGAATCGCGTAGTCGACCCGGCAGCCGAACGGCCGGTCGTCTTCGCCGAAGGCCGGGACCGTCGACTGGTTCTGCGGGGCCGATGGCTTCGCGAATCTGGGAGCGAAAAGCGACACACAAACGCCAATCACTCCGGAGGGACGAGGGATCAACATGCACGCCATGGAACAGGCCTTTCAGGAAAGCAACAGAAGTATCACTCCACCCGGCGAAGGATGAAACACTTGAGGTAGTGCGTCTCCGGCACGCCCACCAGCACCGGATGATCGCGCCCCTGCATACGTTTTTCGACGATCGTCACCGGCGTGCGGCTGTCGACGGAGGCTTCGTGCAGCACGGCGCCGAACATGTCCTCGTTGACGTTGTAAGAGCAGCTGCACGTGATCAGCGTTCCGCCCCGCTCCAGCAGGCGCATCGCCCGGAGGTTGATCTCCTTGTATCCGGCCAGCGCGCCGGGAACAGACGCCTTGTTCTTCGCGAACGCCGGCGGGTCGAGCACGATCGTCTCGTAGCGCGCCCCGGCCTTCTCGAGCCGGCGCAGCGCGTCGAAGACGTTCTCTTCGCGCACGGTGAGGTGCGGCACGCCGTTGCGCTCGGCGTTCATGCGGATGCGCTGCACGGCGTCGGCGGAAATCTCGATGGCTTCGGCCTCCGTGCACTGCCTGGCCAGGCGCAGCGCGAACCCGCCGTGATAGCTGAACGCATCGAGCAGCCGCCCGCGGGCGTAGCGCGCCGCCGCCTCGCGGTTCTCGCGCTGGTCGAGGAAGAGGCCGGTCTTCTGGCCGCGCCGCAGGTCGACCTGGTACTCGATCGGCCCTTCCCGCACCGTCACGCTGTCGGGAATGGCGCCGGCGAGATCCTGAATCGTCTGCTCCAGCCCCTCCAGCGCCCGCACCCTGGGATCGTTGCGCGCCAGGATGCCGGCCGGCGACACCAGGTCCTGCAGCGCCGCGGTGATCGCCGGCAGCAGGCGGTCCATGCCTTGCGAAAGCGTCTGCACCACCAGGTAGTCGCCGTACTTGTCGACGATCAGCGACGGCAGCAGGTCGGCTTCGCCGTGCACCAGCCGGTACGCGGTCGCGTCGAGATGCAGGGACTCCCTGAACTCGATCGCCCGCTGCAGCCGCTCTCGCAGCAGCGCTTCTCCCGCCGGCACGTCGCCGGCCGTCAGCATGCGGAGCGGGATCTGCGAGCGGCTGCTGAACAGCGCGTAGCCGATCGTCCGCCGGCGCGGGCCGATCACCTGGACGATGTCGCCGCCCTCGGCGGCGACGTCGACCACGTCTGCACGGTAGATCCAGGGATGTCCGCTGCGCACCCGCTGTTCTCCGCGCGCGCTGATCACGACTGTCGGCACCGGGCTGCTCCGTGCGTTGATAGTACAATTTCGCGCCTATGGCGGATGCAGCGACGGTCCCCCTGACGCAACGGACGCTCGAAGACACCGACCCCGAGATCGCCGGCGCAATCCGGCGGGAGCAGCACCGGCAGAACGAGGGTCTCGAGCTGATTGCGTCGGAGAACTTCGTGAGCCGCGCGGTCCTCGAGGCGGCGGGCTCGGTCCTCACCAACAAGTACGCCGAGGGCTATCCCGGCAAGCGCTACTACGGCGGCTGCGAGTTCGTCGACATCGTCGAATCGCTGGCCATCTCACGCGCGAAGACGCTGTTCGGCGCCGACCACGCCAACGTCCAGCCGCACTCGGGCGCCCAGGCCAACATGGCGGTGTACTTCACCATCGTCAATCCCGGCGACACCGTCCTCGGCATGAACCTCGCCCACGGCGGCCATCTGACGCACGGCCATCCGCTGAACTTCTCCGGCAGGCTCTACAACATCGTTCCGTACGGCGTCCGCAGGGACGATGAGCGGATCGACTACGAGGAGCTCGAGCGGCTCGCGCATCAGCACAAGCCGAAGATGATCATGGTCGGCGCGAGCGCCTACCCGCGGATCATCGACTATTCCCGCATCGCCGCCGTCGCGCGCGCGGTCGGCGCGCCGATGGTGGTGGACATGGCCCACGTCGCCGGCCTCGTCGCCGTCGGCCTGCACCCGAGCCCGGTGCCGCACGCCGACTTCGTGACGTCGACCACGCACAAGACGCTGCGCGGTCCCCGGTCGGGTCTCGTGCTCTGCCGCGAGCAGTACGCCAGAGATCTCGATCGCTCGGTGTTCCCCGGCCTCCAGGGCGGACCGCTGATGCACATCATCGCCGCCAAGGCGGTGTGCTTCCAGGAAGCAATGGCGCCTTCGTTCAGGGAGTACCAGCGGCAGACCCTCGCCAACGCCCAGCGCCTCGCCAGCGCGATCGCGGGCCACGGGTTCAGGATCGTGAGCGGCGGCACCGACAATCACCTCATGCTCGTCGACGTCTTCTCGAAGGGCGTCACCGGCAAGGCCGCGGAGACCGCGCTCGGCAGGGCGGGCATCACGGTCAACAAGAACGCGATCCCCTTCGACCAGAACCCACCGATGGTCGCCAGCGGCATCCGCATCGGCACGCCGGCCTTGACGACGCGCGGCATGCGCGAGGCCGAGATGGACGTCATCGGCGAGCTGATCGCCCGCGTGCTGGCGGCGCCAGACGATGAGCGCGTGGCGGGGATGGTGAAGCAGGACGTCGATCGCCTGTGCAAGGCGTTTCCGCTGTACGCGAACCAGGTCCGGCGCTGTAGTGTCCGCCTTCAGGCGGACGAGACGAGGTCCGGCTAAACAGCGGACACTACACCGGGGTCCGGCTGAACACCGGACACTACACCGGGGTCCGGCTGAAGCCGGACACTACATGGCGCTGTAGTGTCCGCCTTCAGGCGGACGAGACAAGGTCCGGCTGAAGAAGCCGGACACTACACTACGAGCGGAAGCAGGGCCAGCCGGTCTTTGCATCCGTGCCCGTCGCCTGCGCTGACGCCATCAGCAGGTGGACCTCGTCGCCGCCGCCGAGCGACCACTGCGCGACCTCGCTGAACCGCGTCCTGATGAACGCATCGAGCTCGGGGAACTCCATCGCGAGCTCGTCATAGGCCGGCCGCCGGTACACCACCACCGGAATGCGCTGACGCCGGAGTCGCTGCATGACCAGGGCATGGTCGGCGGGCGTGTTGAGCGCGCGCGGCATGAACCAGATCTGGCCGCCGGCGAACGCGCGCTGCGAGAGGACGGCGATCTCCGGCAACCACGCGGCCACGAGCAGCCGCCCGTCGGCGGGCACGCACCGCGGCACGTAATCGAAGAACGGCCGCATCTCGCTCGCCACCGTCGACGGCACGAGCCGTCCGGCCCACGGCCGGTCCATGTCGCGCACCAGCGCGACCAGCCGCTCGGGAACCCGATCGAAGCCCGCACGCACCGTCGTTCGATCGATCTGTTCTTCGATCCGGCCCATCACGGCCGCGGAATTCGCCGTCGCGAGCAGCAGCGCACCCGCCACGATGCGCATCGCACGTCCGGCCGGCCGCGCCGGCAGCCGCCCCGTCCGAGACACGAGCCACGACATCAGCAGCGCCGGGGCGACGATGGCATCGGGAAGCCGGACGTCGAGGGCATCGCGAATCAGCCCCGCGTTCGCGACGACGGCCAGCACCACGATCGGCAGCACGCGGCGGGCCATCGGCCACGCGTCCTGGCCTCGCCGGGCGAGCGCGGCGGCAACGACGGTCAGTGCCGCCAGCGGCGCGATCCACACGGCCGCGAGCAGCCATCCCTCATCGCGCGAAAGGCCCGCAAGCGTCAGCGACTGACGCGACATTTCGAGCGCGGTGTACGCCGAGCCGCGCCGAAGGTGAGCGAGGATGCCGTCCACCATCTGCAGATAGACGAGGTACGGCAGCATGAACACGAACACCGCGGCGGCAAGCGTCGCGACGGCGCGCAGCGCCGCGCGGCGCTCGGACGCCGGAGGAGACAGCGCCACGGCCGCGGCCGACGCGATCCCGATATAGAGGCCGTGATCGTGCCGGACCAGCGCCGCCAGCGCGACGAGCGCCCCCAGGCAGATGAGGCGAGCGCGCGACGGCCGCGCGGAGTACCAGAGGCACATCAGCGCCGCCGCCGCGTACAGCACCATCTTCGGATAGCTGTACGTCCGCGGATAGACGAGCACCTCGATCAGCGCCGCCGCCAGCCCGAGCACGATCGATCCGGTCAGCACCATGCCGGCCCGGAGCGTCAGCACTGCGCCGACCCCGAAGGCGCCCGCCATCAGCAGCGCCTCGGTGAGCTGCCGCTGGCCGAAGACGGCCTACGCGGCCGCCGAGATCGCGTAGCTCAGTGGCGCGCCGAGGTCGACGAAGTCGCGCGACGGCCATTCGCCGTACAGCATCTGCTGCGCGCCCGCCAGATGTACGTAGTGATCGTCGGGAAATCCGCTCAGCGCCAGGAAGCGCAGTGCGGCCACCAGGACGAAGACGATCGACGCCGTCGTCGTAAACTGGATCTTCCTCGAGATGGACGCGAACCTCGGCACCGACATCTCACTTATCTTCTCCGACTGCGGCCCCCTCGCAAGGGTGTTGAACGGGTTCGAGCCGCGCCGCGGTCAGCGGGAGATGGCGGGAGCCGTCGCCGGCATCATCGAGCGCGGCGGCACGCTGCTCGCCGAAGCCGGGACGGGAACGGGCAAGACGCTGGCGTATCTGATCCCCGCCATCCTCAGCCGTCAGCGCGTGCTGGTGTCCACGGGTACGAAGAACCTGCAGGAGCAGATCTTCTTCAAGGATCTGCCGGCGCTCACCGATGCCCTGCCGGTGCCGTTCACGGCCACCTTGATGAAGGGCCGCTCGAACTATCTGTGCCTGCAGCGGTTCGAATCGTTCCAGGCCGACGACACCGGCGAGCTGTTCGAGAGCCCCGAGAAGGCGGTCTTTCTCCCCGTGATCCAGCAGTGGGCGAAGACGACGACGACCGGCGATCGCGCCGAGCTGCGCGACTTGCCCGAGGACCTGCCGCTGTGGAAGGAGATCTCGGCCGACGCCGAGACGTGTCTCGGCAACGACTGCCCGCGCTACGCCGAGTGCTTCGTGACGCTCATGCGCCAGCGTGCGGCGGAATCGGACGTCGTCATCGTGAACCACCACCTGCTGTGCGCCGATGCGTCGGTGCGCAAGGGGGCGTACGGCGAAGTGATTCCCGCGTGCCCGACGCTGGTGGTCGACGAAGCGCATCAGCTCGAAGACGTCGCGACGCAGTATTTCGGCGTGGCGGTGAGCAGCCATCGCGTCGAGGATCTCGTGCGCGACACGCACCGGCTGCTGGCGACGACGCCGCTCGAGCCGCAGCACGCGGAATCGCTGGAGCGTGCACTGACGCGCGTCTCGATGCACGCACACGGGTTCTTCACCGGCCTGTCGCTCGGGCGCGTGCAGAATCCGAACGAGACGCGCGGGCGCTACACCGCCGAGGCGTTCGGCGAGCACGCGGCCGACGGGCTGGCGCTGATCGGATCTCTCGAGGGTCTCGAAGCGACGCTCGCGCTGCTGGGGCAGGCGGGGTCGGATCTGGAATCTGGTCCGGCGCCTGCCGAGGGCAGGATTCAAGATCTGACCCCGATCGCCAACCTCCAGCGGCGCGCGGGCGAGCTGCGCAACGACCTCCGCTTCCTGCTTCGCGCCGACGACCCCGACTATGTGTTCTACGTCGAGGCCAGGGGGAGGGCGGGATTTGCGCTTCGCGCGTCGCCGATCGACGTGTCGCGGATCATCCGCGAGGCGCTGTTCGATCGCTATCGCAGCGTCATCCTGACGTCGGCGACGCTCGCCGTCGACGGCTCGTTCGCCTACGTGAAGGGACGCCTCGGCCTGCGCGACGCCGACGAGATCCGCGTGCCCTCCGAGTTCGACTACCGCACGCAGGCGCTGCTCTATCTGCCGCGGCGCATGCCGCCGCCGAAGTCGCCGTCGTTCGTCGAAGCCGTCGCCCGCGAGACGATCGCGCTGGTGACCCACTCGCGCGGACGGGCATTCGTGCTGTTTACCAGCTACAAGGTCATGCACGCCGTCCGGCCGTTCGTCGAAATGGCGGTGCCCTACCCGGTGCTGGTCCAGGGCACCGCGCCGCGATCGGCCTTGATCGACCAGTTCCGCGCCGCCGGCAACGCCATCCTGCTGGCCACCTCCAGCTTCTGGCAGGGCGTCGACGTCGCCGGCGAGGCGCTCAGCTGCGTGGTGATCGACAAGCTGCCGTTCGCCTCGCCCGGCGATCCGGTGACGGCGGCCCGGATCGACGCGATTACCGCCCGCGGCGGCGACGCGTTCGCCGATTACCAGGTGCCGCTGGCGATTCTGACTCTGCAGCAGGGACTGGGGCGGCTCATCCGGCACCGCGCCGACCGCGGCGTCCTCGCAATCCTGGATCCCCGTCTCCGGACGATGGGGTACGGCCGCAGATTTCTGGCATCACTGCCGCCCGCTCCCGTGACCCACGACCTCTCCGCCGTCGGCCGGTTCTTCAAGTAGACTGTTAGCATCGCACTCGTACGGCCGGGTCGGGCCGGCCAGGGCGGCCCACGGGGCGCCTTTTGATGGAGGATTTCAATGCGGACCTATCTGTTCCGCGGCGTCGTCGCAATAGCAGTGTTGTGCGCGGTGTCGGTGGCCCCGGCGCTGGCACAGAGCGTGGTGCGCGGGAAAGTGGTTGACGCGCAGGGCAAGCCGGTTCAGGACGCCACGATCACCTTCGAGGCGGTCGATGCGAACCGGAAAACGCAGACCAAGACGGACAAGAACGGCGACTTCCTGCAGGTCGGCCTGTCGTCGGGCGCCTACAGGGTGACGGCGTCGAAGGACAAGGTCGGCACGCAGACGTTGAACACCAACGTCCGCCAGGGTCCCAACAATCCTCTCAGCTTCACGCTGAGCCCGGCGTCGGGGCTCAGCGCCGCCGACAAGGAAGCCGCCGCGGCGATCCAGGCGAATGCGAGCGCGGCGGTCGAAGCGATGAAAGCGGGCCGCCACGACGAGGCGATCGCCAAGTTCCAGGAGGTCATCGCCAAGCTGCCGACCTGCGCGGACTGCTACTACAACATCGGCGTGTCGCAGATGGCCAAGCAGCAGCACGCCGAAGCCGAAGCCTCGTTCAAGAAGGCGATCGAGCTGAAGCCCGACAACGCCGACGCCTACACGGCGCTCGCGAACCTGTACAACACGCAGAAGAAATTCGATCTGGCCGCTGAAGCCAGCGCCAACGCCGCGAAGTACTCCGGGGGCGCCGCCGGGGGCGGCAGCGCCGAAGCGCTGTACAACCAGGGCGTGATCCTGTTCAACGCCGGCAAGTTCGCCGAAGCCAAGACGCAGTTCGAGGCAGCGACGAAAGCGGATCCCAACCACGCCATGGCGCAGTATCAGCTCGGCATGACGGCCATCAACCTGGGTCAGTTCGCGGAGGCGGTTGCCGCGCTGGAGGCCTATCTCAAGGTCGATCCGAACGGACCGAAGGCCGCCGAAGTGAAGTCGTCCCTGCCCGCGCTGCAGCAGATGGTGAAGAAATAGAACCGTGAGCATTGCCGATCGGCTGGGTGAGATCCGCGCGCGCATTGCCGCCGCGGCTCGCTCGGCCGGCCGGGATCCTGCCAGCGTTCGTCTCGTCGCCGTCTCGAAGACATTCCCCATCGAAGCCATCGCCGAAGCCGCCGCCGCCGGGCAGCGGGATTTCGGCGAGAACCGCGTCCAGGAAGCCCTGCAGAAGTTGGAGCAGGCCCTACAGAAACTGCCGGGATCGGCCGACCAATCAATCAGGTGGCATTTGCTCGGCCACCTGCAGTCGAACAAGGCCCGAAAGGCGGCGGCCGCGTTCGCGATGATTCAGTCGGTTGACAGCGTCGAGCTCATCCGCAGGCTCGACCAGGCAGCCGCCGAGTCGGGCCGCGCGCCGGAGCTGCTGATTCAGGTGGATCTCGCGGGAGAGGCAACCAAGTTCGGCGCGCCGCCCGCCGAGGTGCCGCGGCTCCTGGAAGCCGCTGCCGCGTGCCGCGCCGCCCGGGTCGTCGGCCTGATGACGCTGCCGCCCGCGCCCGAGAAGCCCGAGGATTCGCGGCCCTGGTTCCGCCGGCTGCGCGAGCTGCGGGACGCGTGGCTGGCGGCCGGCGTCCCCGCGGCGATGCTGCGGGAGCTGTCGATGGGAATGAGCGGAGATTTCGAGGTGGCCGTCGAGGAAAGCGCCACCATCGTCCGCGTGGGGACCGCGATTTTTGGGAGCCGACATGTCGAACACTGAAGACCTCACACCGGCCGTCGAGACACGGCGTCTGCCGTCGCCCGACCGCCACTCCGCCCCGACGCCGCTCGATATGCGGCAGGCGAAGTTCAACACCGCCATGCGCGGGTACGAGAAGGCCGAGGTCAACGCGTTCCTGCTCGAGGCCGCCGACGGCTACGAACAGGCGCTGCGCGAGAACGACCGTCTGCGCCAGGAAGTGGTCCGGCTCGAGGCCTCGCTGGCGCAGTATCGCGATCTCGAAGGCACGCTGAAGGCGGCGCTCATGAGCGCGCACAAGGCGTCGGACGACATGAAGAGCAGCGCCCAGGCCGAAGCCGCGCGCATCGTCCGCGAAGCGGAGGGCCAGGTCGAGATCCTCATGCAGCGCACCCAGGCGCAGCTCGAGGACGTGCAGCGCGAGATCGACGGCCTGCGGATGAAGCGCCGCGAGTCAGAGGTGATGCTCGAGTCGATCATCGCCGCGCTGCAGAACACGCTCGAGTTCGTGCGCGAGCAGGACATCCGCGAAGGCCGGTTCCTGCAGCATCTCAGGCCGACAGCTTGAGGGGCAGATCCTGATTCCTGCCCCGACGCGACGGGGCCAGACCGAGGCAGGAATCGAGATCTGACGCCGCTCCCGCGCGCTACTCGAAATTCCCGTGCACGCCCTGGAACCCGTGGCGTGCCTGCTTCAGCAGCCACTGGATCACCCGCCGATCGTTGTAGCAGTAGCCGACGATGTGATTGAGCGTCGAGAAGCAGTGCTTCTGGCACTCCTGCTTCATCGGGTCGAGCTGCCGGCGATCGAACTTGGGCGCGCCCACCACGCCCCAGTCGTGCGTCGCTGAGTACATCGGGAAGCACGGCGCCAGCGTGCCGTCGACGCGGACGATCAGGGTGTTCTGTCCGGCGCGGCAGTTCCACGGCTCGAGCTCGCCTCTCATGAAGTCCTTCATCTGGGCGAGCCGTTCGACCGAATTGGTCATCTGGTAGCCCGCCTTCTGCTTCTCGATCAGCCAGTCGAGCACTTCCGCGACGCGCGGGCGATCCTCCTCCCGGATGTAGGTCGGGTTGTCGTCGAGATGCTTGAAGTGCGACTGCTCGATGATCGGCATCTCGTTGATGTGATAGTCGGTGGAGATCCTGTTGTCGTGGGCGATCTCGGTGAGCGCCTTCACATCATCGAGGTTGTTGCGGCAGATGTTGATGTTGAGGAAGACGGTGAAGCCGTAGCGGTACTGCTTCTTCACCAGGTACTCGAAGTGCGGGCGGATCGGGTTGAGGGCCTTCGGCAGGCCGGGCTTCTCGTTCACCGCGTCGACGGCGAGGTTGAACGTCGCGACGCCGGCGTCGGCCAGGCGATCGATCAGGTCGGGCTTGAGCAGGCGGCCGTTGGTCGGGATGTAGATCCAGAAGTCGTTCTTCGCGGCGTAGTAGACGACCTTGTGCACGAACTTCGGGCGCAGCGTCACCTCGCCGCCCATCAGCGCGAGCACCCGGCAGGTGGTCGAACGCAGCCAGTCGATCGAGGCGCGCGCCACCTCCTCGGTCATGCCCTTCACCCGGTTGTCGTACGAGTAGCAGTAGTGGCAGTCGAGGTTGCACTTGTACTCGGTGAACAGATACGCCACGATGGGATGGAAGTCCCCGGGCAGCAGCCGCGACTTGAAGTAGGGAAACGCCCACCCGCGGGCGGTGTGATAGATCTGCCCCAGCGTCCAGCGGCGTGTGCCGTCTCCGGGCAGATCGTCATGGGTCAGCAGCTCGGGCTTCATCGGGAACTCGGGCTCGGGGAGGCCCTCCGCACCGGGCGAGAAGACCGGCCGGGCGCCCCCGGTCAGGCCGCTGCGATGAAACGCCAGTGGCATGGAGATGGCCATGGGGAACCTCACGCACTCAGAGTCGATGGCGCCGAACCCGCGCCGGCCGACGAGCCGATGACCGGCAGGAACCGTCGGGCGGCGACCGCCTCGCGATGGCGCGCCAGCAGCACGGCGTCCCGGTGCTCGCGCAGCAGCTCCTCGCGCAGGCGCTGCTCGTACTCCGCCAGTTGGCGGTCGATCTCCTCCGGCGAGAGCTGCGGCCTGTTCAGCTGCTCGACGTAGCGGGTCAGGAAGTAGTGGATGGTCTCGACGCGGATCTTGATCGAGCCGGTGGGCTTGTTCTCGTCGATGTCCTTGAACGAGAAGTACGGCGTCCCCGACCGCTCGATGATCGACTCGATGGTCGTGTAGATCGGGGCGTCGTGGCCGCACTTGAAGCTCGAGAGCTCGAGGGCGACGAGGTTGGGATGACGGGCGGTGAACTTGGCCGCCCACACCTTGTGGTTGGTGCTGGCCGAATAGCTGTTCTTCCAGACGTCCTGGATCTCGAGCGGGTCGCGGATCACGCCGGCCCGCACCTCGTCGCCGAACAGCCGCTCGAGGAGGTCGGCGTCGAGCGGGAGCGTGCTCTGTGAGAAGACGGGATATCCGAGCTTCTGGAACTCCTCGAGAATCTCGTGATTGAGCCCGGGGTCGTGATGATACGGGCGGGCGAGCACGACAATGCCGACGCGCTTCGTGCGTTGGAGCTCGTCGAGGGCCGCCCGCGCCCGGGCGCGGATGTCGGCCTCGTAGGCCTCGAGCTCGGCGAACCCGGCGTCGATCGCGCGCGCGTTCTCCTCCGGCGACAGGCCGAGCACGTGCTCGAAGGCGTTGAACATCTGCTGCGCGAGCAGCTTCCGGTTGGCGAAGTTGACCAGCGGGTCCAGGTACTCGACCCCCAGCTCCGCGAAGACGTTCGATTCCTTGGTGAATGCGGCTTTCACGGTGTTCGGCGTGACCGTCACCGTGGGACACGCGTTCGATCCCTGCAGGTGGCGAAGCGGCGTGTGCAGCATGTCGACCATCGGGAAGAAGATCAGATCCAGCGGCTTCTTCGCATGCTTCGTGAACAGCAGGTTGTGGACGTGGGCGATGCCGATCTTGGCCGGGAAGCACGGATCGATCGCGCCGCGTCCCGAGCCCTCGCGATAGAGCTCGCCGCTGGTGAAGTCGGAGTAGACGAGATTGCCGCCCGAGACCCCCAGCGACTCGAAGTAGCCGCTGAAGAACGGGGCGTAGACGTACATGTTCAGCACGCGCGGCATGCCGATGCGCAGCCGGGCGCGGCGCTGCATCAGCGCGACGCGCCGCTTCGCCGCCGCCGTCCACGCCCGCGACGGAATCGGGTCGGCGACGCTCTTCGTCCCGCGGATCTTCCAGACTTCCTTCGCGGCAATGTCGACGAAGTTCGGGTTGGCCTTCTTCGCGGCGTCGAGGCCGGCCTTGATGCCGCGCATCTCGTTGACGTCCTCGACGCTGCCCTTCTCGCACGTCGCGATGATCAGCCGCCGTTCGTCGTCGGCCTTCGGGACCTTTGACACGAACTTGAGCGGCGCCGCCCTCGGCGCTTCGTAGTGTCCACCTTTAGGTGCACCGCTGTTGTCCGTGTAGTGTCCGCCTTCAGGCGGACCCATGTTGTCCGGCTGAAGCCGGACACTACGTTCACTGCCGCTGTCCCCCATCTTGATATCGATGAACGTCCGCAGGCAGTTGTTCTTGCAGAAGTTGCACCGCGTCGCCTCGTTGCGCGTCGTCCGGTAGGTGATGCGCCGCACCGCCTCGAGCCCGATGAACGACGTGCGCCGGCCGTTGGTCCACAGCCGGCGCGCCTCCACCGCCGCGCCAATCGCGCCCGATTCGCCGCAGTGCTCGTGGACGATGATCTCGGGCTCGACGCCGGCGCTGCGGAAGTTCGAGCGGATGAAATCGACCTCCGCCTTGACCGCGGCGAGGTTGTGCTGCGTGCCGCCCTGCAGCACGAACTTCGTCCCCAGCTTGGCCAGGTTCGGGATGCTCGCCACGTAGAGGAAGATGTTCTTCGGCAGCACCGCCGCCAGGCCGGCGAGGATCTCTTCGGGCCCCCACCCCTGCCGCTGGAAGTTGACGATGTCGGACTGCATGAACACGGCGCAGCCGTAGCCGAATATCGGCATGGCGGTCGCCGCGAACGCCCGGTCGGCGAACTCGCGAATCGGGATGCCGAACGTCTCGGCGGTCGACTGCAGGAAATACCCGTTTCCCGCCGAGCACTGCGTGTTGAGCTTGAAGTCCTTGACCCGGCCCTCGTTCAGCACGATCAGCTTGATGTCCTGGCCGCCGACATCGACGATGACGTGCGGATCCTTGTAGTACTTGATGGCCGATTCGGTGTGCGCGACGGTCTCGACCAGCGCCGCATCGGCGGCGAGCACGTCCTTCAGGACGTCCTTCGCGTAGCCGGTCGTGCCGACGCCGAGGACGTCGAGCGCGGCGCCCTGCGACTCGACCTGAGCACGCAGCTCCTCGAAGATGTCGATGGTGTCCTGGATCGGATTGCCTTTCGACAGCTGATAGGCCTTGCACAGCACATCGCCGTCGGTCGACAGCAGCACGCCCTTGGTGGACGTGGAACCGCCGTCGATGCCGACGAACGCCTGGACCGTCTCGCCGCGCGTGAACGTCGCGGGCGTGAACGTCTCGGGCGTGTACTGCCGCCTGAACTGCTCCAGCTCCTCCGCCGACGTGCTCAGGCCGCGGCCGCCCGAGGCCGCCTTCTCGGCGAGGCGGCCGACGGTGATGTACTCCTCGAGCGCCGACGTGCCGGCGTAGCGGCCGACCGCGTCCTCTTCGTCCTTGCCGAACTCGATCGCCCCCAGCGCCGCGAAGTACTGCGCGTTCTGCGGCGTCTTGATCAACGTCTCCGGCGTCTCCCCCTCGGGGATCTGCACGCCGCGCTCGGCCCACATCTTCGGGATGTTGTGCTGCCAGGCTTCGCGCATGCCGCGGATGAACGTGTTCGGCCCGCCGAGGAGGAGGACGTGCGGCCGCAGCGTGTGCCCGCGCGTGAGCACGGTGAGGTTCTGGAGCACGATGGCGTCGAAGAGCGACGCCATCAGCTCGTCGGGCGGCGTCCCCTCCTTCTGCAGCCCGTTGATGTCGGTCTCGGCGAACACGCCGCACTTGCCGGCGACCTTGTGCAGCTTGATGTTGTGATAGCCCTGGTTGCCCAGCTCCGCCGCCGGGATCTTCAGCTTCGCGTTGATCTTGTCGATGACGGCGCCGGTGCCGCCGGCGCACTTGTCGTTCATCGACGGGATCTTCTTCTTGCGGCCGGTTTCCGGGTCTTCCTTGAAGACGATGATCTTGGCGTCCTGACCGCCCAGCTCGATCACCGACTGCACTTCGGGGTGCAGCTTCTCCACCGCCAGCGACACCGCCGTCACTTCCTGCACGAACTTGGCGCCGATCAGCGGCGCGATCGTGCTGCCGCCCGAGCCGGTGATGAACACCCGGCAGTTGTCCGCCGCGATGTGCAGGTCGGCTTCCAGGCGTCGGAGGAACTCCAGCGTCTTCTCGGGCTGCTTCGTTTCGTGCCGCTGATAGTCCGACCACACGATGGCGTCGGTGGCCGCGTCCACGGCCACGGCCTTGACGGTGGTCGAACCGACATCGATCCCAACCAGGAGCTGCGCCGTCATGACGTCACCCCTGCTGGCCGGTCCGCACGGCGGCGGCGGGCCTGGAGAAGGCCAGCGAGAAGAACGGCCGGCGGCGGTTCATCAGATCGTTGACGTGCAGCACGAAATTGGCCGCCGTCCCGGTGACGCCGTCGCGGTGCGGCACCTGATAGAAGGGATGCCGCAGCTCGGGATGGCCGGCGACGAACTCGCGAATCTCGTCGAGGCGGCGCCCGGTCGAGTCGAGCGCCTGCTGGAATTCCAGCCTGGCCTTGGCCTTGGCCTCTCCCAGCGCCATCTGCACGCGGCTGTGGGCGTTGATCTCGCCTTCGCCCGACGTCTCGATGGGCAGGAAGATCATGTCCTTGAAGTGATTCATCACCGCCGACTGCACGCCGTCGGATTGCGACGACGGCATGCAGCCGAACGGCTTCAGGCTGAGCACCATGTGGGCCTTCCGGTGAACCGTGTAGTAGATGTTCTTGGCCACTTCGAGGTGCCCTTCGCCGCCGCGGGCGAACCGGTGATAGTAGGGCTGCGCCAGCGTCGCCAGCTCCTGCATGTCGAGCAGGGGGTGCGCGATGCCGCCGAGGCCGCGGATGATGCGGTTGTAGAGGTGGGCGTACAGCGCTTCGCCGATCCCGAAGAACATCTGCTTCTGCCGGAACTTCAGCTCGCAGAGCGCGCGGCGGTGCAGCATCCACGGCCGGGGGCGCGCCATGTCGAGCCACTTGCGATCGGCGTGGCGGGCCTTCGCCTGCCAGAGCAGATACATGATCCAGTTCGCAATCGGCTCGACCTTGACCTCGGCGCCCTCGCGCTCGAGGAACTGGAACATGTGGAAGTTGCCGTCCCCCTCGGTGGTCTGCGCGAAGAACTCGCCGGTCACCTTCACCACCGGCTTCACCCGCAGCCGATCGACTTCGATGGCGGCGATGCGCTCACGCGCCTCGCGCAGGATCTCCGAGGTCTGCCGGCCCCACAGGTGATCGACCACCTTGCCGACCGTGCTGGCGATGCCTTCGACCTTCCTCGTCGACGCCATCCACCGGGCCAGCCAGGCCGGCTTCTGTTCGGCCAGACGGAACATGCGCCGATCTCGCAGCGCCGCCGTGAGGCGCTCCACCGCTTCGCCGAACACGCGATCCGTGTGGCCGGGATGCACCTCGTAGGGCCGGATCTGATAGCTGATGTCGTTGAGGACGTCGCCGAAGTTGAGCGCGTTGAAGGCCCCGAGGCCGAAATCCACGGTGAACTTCAGGCCGGCTTCACCCGATGCGGCATTGATCCCGTCGTCCTGCTGGAAGAGCAGGATGCGGAAGCCGTCGAACCCGGCGTTCTGCACGCCGAGCCGGTACTCGGCTTCGTACATGCCGAAGCGGCACGGTCCGCACGACCCGGCGGTGAAGAAAACGTACTTGTCGACGATCTCCTGCCGCGACAGTCCCTGCGCCTCGAGCCCCTGCAGGTATTTGATCAAGTGGCCGACCATGAAATAGGTCGGGTTGCACTGACCGTTGTTGCCGAACTCTTTCCCGAGCTGAAACCCGGCGACGTCCGGCGTCGGCATGATCTCGACGCGATAGCCGGCCGACTCGAAGGCCGCACGAATGAGCCGCTCGTGCTTCCACGTCAGCCCGCCGAAGAGAATCGTCACGCGATCGCGCTCGGCGGCGGTGAACGGCCGCTCGATCGGGCGATGGAAGTGCCGCGGCTCTGTGGCGCTGCGGCGCCGCGTTTCGTCAAGGCGCCGACGCTCTTCGGCCAGACGGCGCGCGATCTCGGCTTCGATGTCCTGCCGGGTCTTCAGCTGAATGGGGGCAGCGGGAGCGCGTTGCGGTGCAGTGACATTCATGGGTGTCTCCATCCTCGAATCGGCGGACAAGCGGGGCTGACGCCGCGCGGGAGCGGCGCGGCGGACGGCGGGCGGCCTTGCAACGCGACTGCCACCCGCGGGCGGTCAGGACGACGGCGCGAAGGCCCGAAACTCAGCGCTCAGCGCTTCGGCGTCGGCGGCAATCGATCGCGCGATCTCGCCGGCGAGCGAGCTGCTCGCGGCGAGCGTCTGCCACGCCGGCCCGGCGATCCGCTCGCTGGTCGCGCGCCGATCGCCGGCCAGATCTTCGGCTGCCTGCCGGTATTCGGTGATCAACCGGACGAGATCCGCTCCAACGTAATCTGCGAGCGAGACATAGGCGGTCTGCAGGAACAGGCGCAATTCGTCGGTGAGCAGCCCCGCCGACGCGAGGGTTTCGACCGACGTGCGGATCGCGGACTTGATCGTCTGCCTGGGATACGGCAGTGCGTCGCTCGACGCCGGCAGATCTCCCGACGACAGATGCTTCTCGAGAACGGTGGCGTAATCGGCAATGATGCGCTGTGCGCTTTCGGGATCGTAGGGATTCACGGCCGCGCTGCACGTGCAAGCGCGCCGCCAGACCGCGGCTGCGGAGAGTGGCGGATGCGCGCCACAGAGAAGAAACGCACCGCCCAGTCCCACAGCAAACGAATGCTCACTATGAGAATTTTCCGAACAGTGGCGATTCGCGCGATGACTCGACAACCGCGCGGAACGGAACTCGATTTCTCAGGCGATATGGGCGCCGGTCGTTTCGACGTACACCGCGTAGAGCGACTGGCTCGCCGTCATGAAGAGCCGGTTGCGCCGCGGCCCGCCGAAGCAGACGTTCGCGCACGTCTCGGGGAGCCGGATCATGCCGATGCGTTCTCCCGCGGGCGTGATCACCTGCACGCCCGGCCGCGCGCCCGCCCAGATGTTGCCGTCGGCATCGCAGCGAATCCCGTCGGCGGCTGACGGTGCGCCGGTGCCGGGGATGTCGAGCTGCACGAGCCGTCTGCCGTTGCGCAGCGTCTGCCCGTCGACGTCCCACACCTTGATGTCGCGCGGCATGCCGGTGTCGGCGACGTAGAGTTTCTTGTAGTCGGGCGAGAAGCACAGACCGTTCGGCTGGCCGACTTCGTCGGTCACCTTGGCGATCTGTCCGGTCTTGCCGTCGACACGCTTGCCGTCGAACCGGTCGGCGATGGTGGTCACCGTGCCGTTGCGCTCGTAGCGCACGACTCGCCGCCCGCCATGCTCGCACGAGAGCTGACGGCCCTCGTAGTCGAAGGTGTTGCCGTTGCTGTAGCCGGAGGGATTCCTGAACGTCGTGACGCGGCCGTCGTCGTTGATCCAGCGCATCTGCACGTTGTTCGGGATGTCGCTCCACACCAGGTACTGGCCGTTGCCGTTCCACGCCGGACCTTCTGCCCACAGCGTGCCGATGTGCAGGCGCCTGATCGCGGTGTTGAAGACGATGTAGCGGCGGAACGCCGGACTCAACGCGATGATGTCGGGGTCGGGATACGGAACCGGTTCGAGCCGCGAATAATCGCGCGGGCTGGGCACCGGCGACACTGGCGCCTGCGGCTGCCCCTGCGCGAATGCGCGGCCCGCGGCTGCCGCGCCCAGCATCGTCGTCAGGAACGCGCGTCGATCGTGAAGCGTCATCTCGGCCCGGCCTCCGAACGCGTGGGATTCTAGCAGTTCAGATGCTCGAGGGCGACGACAGGTAACGTGTCCGCAGAGAGAGCGGAGGGCGCAGGGTTGAACCACACGCGAAGATCGCCGAGAGGCAGAGGGCACGCGAAGACACCTTCTCTCAGTGAAGGAGCAGGCAGAGGACGCCGAAGGAACCACTCGCGGAGGGCGCCACGATGCAGAGGCACGCAGAGACACCGACGCGCAGCCGGGCAATCTCCGCGACTTCGCGATCTCCGCGAAAGGTTCTGTTCTTTCATCGCGGCGGCGACATCTCAGCGAACGGACCGGGTCCCGCCGTGATCCGTGATATCCTCGCCGCGCGAACCCGCGACACTCGGGGGGCCGCGACGATTCGTCCGGCCTCCGTGCCTTTCCTTTCGACCATTCACGTCATCACGGAGAGCGTCGAGTGGCGGCCGCAACCGCCGCATCTCCATCAGAAGGAGCGTCCGATGGCCATTACCAGGTTCCCGTCGTCGAACCTCGCCGCCTCCACCCTGTCGCCCGGCAGCATCCCGCTCGCGGCGAAGGACCGCACCACGCTCCAGCAGCGGTTCGGTCCGCTCACCCCTGTCCCCGGACATCCGTATGCATTCCTGGTCAGCACTCCCGCGGGCAGGCAGCTGTTCATCGATTCGACACAGCTGGCGCCGTCGCGCTGGTCGACGTTCGACTTTGGCGGGCTCTGGCGAACGGCGTTCGGCAAGACGCTGCCCCAGGGCTATCGGGCGATGCCGTACGACCCTTCGGGAGGAGGAGGAATCGTTCCGCCCGCGGGCGACCAGCCAATGGGGCTCGTCGTCATCGCGATCATCGCGATCCTCATCAACACGCTGCTGCCGTCGATTCAGAAGCTGCGCGACCAGCAGCAGCCCGGCCAGCTGCTGGTCGGCGTCGCGCCCAGCGGCCTGCAGGGGATTCTTTTCAATTGAGGGCAAGGTCCGCGGCGACGAGAGCGGGCCGAGGTCGCGTTTCGTTCTCCCTGCGCTCTCGAGGCGGACACTACAGCGGCCTGGCGTGCCCGGCCCATTACACGATGCGGTCGACGAGCTGCTGCGGCCGGTCGAGGTGGGCGTAGTGGCCGCACCCCTCCAGTACCTCGATTGTACGCCGGGGATTCCCGCCTGCAATGCGCCGCGCTGCGTGTCGACGGGTGTGACGCAGTCGAGGGAGCCGAATAGCCCGAGCGCTGGAACGTTCACCGGAGGCGAGAGCAGCACATGCTCGGCAATCGACGTGGCCGGCAACATCGGCGCGGCAACCTTCACCGTCACGGTCACGGCCGCGGGCGGCAGTTCACCGGCAGGACGGATGTTCGGCTTCGGCACGGTCGCCGGGGGCGGGCTTCGTCATCACTTCCTGTTCCGCGTGCGGCAGGCAAACGATCGCGAGTACGGCAGGCTGGAGTACTGGGCCAGTAAATCCGGACGCGACGAGTTCGGTGGAGCGTCAAAGCTCGGCGAGCATGACGGCGACTACAAGCGCCGTCGCCCCGAATCGTCCGCTCACTTCGATGCGACAACGGTAACGGCTGTCGTGTTCTCCGACGCGGCCGGGTATCAGCCGGGCCGCCCGGGGCGTGCCGGCGTGGACACCGTGCACTTCAGCGGTGCCGGCCGATGGAACGGCAAGCCCGGGTACACATTCGAGGCGGTTGCGTTCGATCGAGGCGAGCCGGGCCACAAGGGTGACACGTTCTCGCTTGGAATCACGGGACCGAAGGGGGGCGCTGTCGCGAATATCAGCGGCAGGCTCGTTGCGGGCAACGTACAGGCCATCCCGACGTCGCGATAAAGCGGCAATCGTTTCGTCGTGAGTCGCGCTGCCGCCTGATGCGCAGCGATGAGCGCCCCACGCTACGCCGGCAGCCGCGACTCGACGAACGGCGCTTCGTTCACCGTCGGCGTCTTCTTCCGCGCCGCGATCTGATACCACTCGCGCGCCGACGCCAGGATCACGACGACGACGATCGCCATGAAGAACAGGGCGAGCGCGGCATCGATGCGATCGTTGAAGATCATGCGTGCCGCGTTGGGGGCGTTCGGATCGAGCGACGCGGCGTGCGACAGGAAGCCGAGCTTCGGATCGGGTGAGAACACCTTCTGCCAGCCTGCCGTCAGCGTCGCCGCAGACAGCCAGGCGAGCGGCAGGAGCGGCACCCACGTGTAGCGCATCTTGCCCATCTTCACCAGTACCGTGGCCGCGACGCAGAGCGCTACGGCCGCCAGCAGCTGGTTGGCGATCCCGAACAGCGGCCACAGCGAGTTGATGCCGCCGAGCGGATCGACGACGCCCTGATAGAGGAAGTAGCCCCACCCGATCACGACCAGCGCCGACGAGATGAGGATGCTCGGATACCACGAGGTCCGTCCGAGCGGCTCGTAGACGTGCCCGAGCAGCTCCTGCAGCATGAAGCGGCCGACGCGCGTACCGGCGTCGATCGTCGTCAGGATGAACACCGCCTCGAACATGATGGCGAAGTGATACCAGAGCGCCATGCCGGCGCCGCTGAACACGTTGTGGAGGATGCCCGCCATGCCCACCGCAAGGCTCGGCGCGCCGCCGGTGCGCGACAGCAGCGTCGACTCGCCCATCTCCTTCGCCAGCACCGTCATCTGATCCGGCGAGAGCGTGAATCCCCACTGCGCGATGGCCTGCGCCGCGGACTGCGCCGTGGTGCCGAGCATGGCCGGGCCGACGTTCATCGCGAAGTAGACGCCCGGATCGAGCGTGGCCGCCGCGACCATGGCCATGACGCCGACCAGCGACTCGGTCAGCATGCTGCCGTAGCCGACCAGCCGCGCATCCGGCTCCGAGGTCACCATCTTCGGGGTCGTGCCGCTCGAGATGAGGGCGTGGAAGCCCGAGATGGCGCCGCAGGCGATCGTGATGAACGCGAAGGGAAACAGCTTGCCGGCGAACACCGGCCCGCTGCCGTCGATGAACTGCGTGACCGCCGGCATGCGCAGCGGCGGCATCACGAGCAGGATCGCGAGGCCGAGGATCAGGATCGTGCCGACCTTCATGAACGCCGACAGGTAGTCGCGCGGCGCGAGCAGCAGCCAGACGGGCAGCACCGACGCGATGAAGCCGTAGACCATCACCGCCCACGACAGCGACGTGCCCGACCATGTGAACGCCGGCCCCCACGTCGGGCTCTGCGAGACCCACTGGCCGCCGACGAGCGCGAGCAGCAGCAGGCCGATGCCGATCACCGTCGCCTCGGCCACCTTGCCCGGGCGGATGTTGTTCATCCACAGGCCCATGAAGAGCGCGATGGGAATCGTCATCGACAGCGTGAACAGCCCCCACGGGCTGTCGCGGAGCGCGTTGACGACGACGAGCGCGAGGACGGCGAGGAGAATGATCATGATCGCGAAGATCGCGATCATCGCCGCCATGCCCGCCACCGGGTTCACCTCTTCCTTCGCGATCTGGCCCAGCGACTTGCCGTCGCGGCGCATCGACGCGCAGAGGATCAGGAAGTCCTGCACCGCGCCGCCGAGGACGACGCCGGCAATCAGCCAGATCGTCCCGGGCAGGAAGCCGAACTGCGCGGCCAGCGTCGGGCCGACCAGCGGGCCGGCGCCGGAAATCGCCGAGAAATGATGGCCGAACAGGATCCATTTGTTGGTCGGCACGAAGTCGCGGCCGTTGTTCAGCCGCTCGGCGGGCGTCGCGCGCTTGGGGTTCAGCTCGAAGACCTTCTCGGCGATGAACTTCGAGTAGTAGCGGTAGGCGACCAGATACGTGCACACCGCGGCGACGACGAGCCAGGCCGCGCTGATGGTTTCACCACGCACCAGCGCGATGTAGCCGAAGGCGGCGGCTCCCAGCAGTGAAATCCCAATCCAGACGAGCGCATTCAGGACTCGACGCATGTATCACCTTTGACAGGCGGCTGGGTCTTGCGAAAACGCCATAAGTCTATTACCGGCCAGCGTGTTGCGCCATCCGGGGGCACCCCGACTACTTGAAGGCCAGGAACGCGATCCTGTTTCCCGCCGACTCAGCCACCCACAGCCTGTTGCTCAATCGATTCGGCGGCTGACGATCGCTGCCTGCGGTCAGGCCCGTCGCGCCGCCGTTGGGCGCCGGCAGCGGGAACTCCGTGATCGTGCCGTCCATCGTCACGCGCCCGACCAGGCTGCCCTTGGTGAACCAGATGTTCCGGTCCGGACCGACCGCGATGTTGATCGGCGACCCGGTCCGACTCGGGATCGGAAACTCCGTGACTTCGCCTTTCATGGTGATGCGGCCGACGCGATTGCCGTCGGGCTTCCGTCCGTCCATCGTCCCCGACAGCTCGACGAACCACATGTTGCCGTCGGGACCGGCGGTGATGTCACCGGGGCCGGAGTTGGGACGCGGCAGCGGGAACTCCGTGATCACGCCCTGCGGGGTGATGCGGCCGATCTTGCTGGCGTTGAACTCGGAAAACCAGATGTTGCCGTCGGGTCCCGCCGCCAGCGCGCGCGGCCCGCTGTCGGGAGTCGGAATCGGAAATTCGGTGATCACACCCTGCGGGGTGATGCGGCCGATCTTGCCGCCCGCGAACTCGCCGAACCAGATGTTGCCGTCAGAGCCCAGCGCGATTGCACGGGGCATGCTGTTGGGCGTCGGAATCGGGAACTCGGTAACGGTGCCGTCCGGGGTGATGCGCCCGATCCGGTTGCCGGTGTGCTCCGAGAACCACATGTTGCCGTCGGACCCGAGGGCGATGATGCGCGGCGCGCTCTTCGGGTTGGGCAGGGGGAATTCCTTCAGGCCGGTGCCGTCGGGATTCATCCGACCGATGCGATTTCCGGCGCTCTCGGTGAACCAGAGCACCCCGTCCCTGTCGAGCGCGATGGTCGTCGGCCCGCTGCCCGGGTTGGGGAGCGGGAACTCGGTGAAGACACCGTCGGTCTGGAGGTTCGTGTCAGCCGGGCCGAGCCAGCGCTGCTGGGCCGACACCACGAGCCCGACCGTCAGCAATATCCCTAGCGTGCACATGCACTTAAAGGTCATAATAGTCGTCCCTTTTCCGGCCCCGATTCGGTCGGACCGGAATGTTATAGTCCACCGCTGTCGGGCGTAACCAGGGATATGCACGTGGTGCAGCGGTCCGCGAAGACCGGCCTGATTCTTGGCACCCTCGCACTGATCGCGTCGATCGGTCTGGGCGCCGATCCGCATGCCGATTCGAACCTCCCGGCTCGTTCGAAGATCACGGCCAATCCAAACCAGCTTCCGCTCGCCGAAGGCGAGCGACGGCCGTCCGCCGTAGCCTTTGCGAAGGCGGAAGTGGAAGGACCGGCGCTACAGGCAGCCGCACCCGCCAGCGCTCAGGCCGGTCCCGGCACATCGGCGCTTCCGGATGCCGCGCTCGTTCAGAAGTACTGCGTCACCTGTCACAACGCACGCGTGAAGACGGGCGGCCTGTCGCTCGAAGGCGTGAACCCGGCCGACGCCGGCGCGCACTCGGACATCTGGGAGAAGGTGGTGCTGAAGCTGCGCGGCGGGATGATGCCGCCGCAGGGCATGCCGCGCCCCGACGAGGAAACGCTCGAGGCGTTCACGGTCGCGCTCGAGCATGCGCTCGATCGCGCGGCGCAGGCTACGCAGCGCCCGGGCCACAAGCCGGTCCATCGACTGAACCGTACCGAATACGGCAACGCCATCCGCGATCTGCTCGACCTGCAGGTCGACGTCACCGATCTCCTCCCTGCCGACGACGAGAGCCACGGGTTCGACAACATCGCCGGCGTCCTGCGGGTGTCGCCGTCGCTGCTCGAGCAGTATCTGACGGCCGCTCGCCGCATCGCGAGCCTGGCCGTGGGCTCGGACACGGACGTGGTGCGGCTCGCGTATCGCATCTCGCCCGACGACTCGCAGGAGGATCACGTCGAAGGCCTGCCGCTCGGCACGCGCGGCGGCATGCTGTTCCGGCACAACTTTCCGCAGGATGCCGAATACGAGTTCGCCACCTTCCTCCTCCGCAACATCGTCGGCTACATGAAGGGGCTCGAGTACGAGCATCTCTTCGAGCTGTCGATCGACGGCGAGCGCGTGTTTGCCATCCCGGTGGGCGGCGAGGAGGACAACCGGGCGTCGGACGAGAACATGTCGGAGGCGGCGAACAGGATCGACGAGCGGCTGAAGACGCGCGTCAAGGTGAAGGCCGGGCCGCACATGGTGGGCGTGACGTTCGTCAAGCGGAACGCGTCGGAGTCCGACGAGCCGCTGCAGCCGCACGAGCGCGATCACGACCTGCAGAACATGAACGGCATCCCGATCATCGACTACGTGAACGTGACGGGCCCGTTCAATCCGACCGGACCCGGCGATACGCCGAGCCGCCGCCGCATTTTCGTGTGCACGCCGAAGCGCGCGTCGGAAGAAGCGGCGTGCGCGCAGCGGATTCTGGGCGGCCTTGCGCGCCGGGCGTACCGCCGTCCGGTGACCGCCGCCGATCTCGAGCCGATCATGGCGCTCTACGAGTCCGGCCGGAAGAAGGGCGGCTTCGAACACGGCATCGAGCAGGGGCTGCGCCTGATTCTCGCCAGCCCGAAGTTCCTGTTCCGCACGGAAGCGGCGCCGGCTTCAGGGGTCGCCAGGGTCAGCGACATCGAGCTCGCGTCGCGTCTCTCGTTCTTCCTGTGGAGCTCGATCCCCGACGAGGAGCTGCTCAACGCCGCGGCGAAGGGCGTCCTCAGCCAGCCGGCCGAGCTCGAGCGGCAGGTCAAGCGCATGCTCGCCGATCCGAAGTCGCGGGCGCTGGTGGACAACTTCGCGAGCCAGTGGCTGCTGCTGCGCAACCTGAAGGGCCACATTCCGACGCCGGGCGAGTTCCCCAACTTCGACAACGAGCTGCGGCAGGCTTTCCGCCGGGAGACGGAGTTGTTCTTCGAGAGCATCATGCGCGAGGACCGCAGCGTGCTCGATCTGATCGACGCCGACTACACCTTCGTCAACGAACGGCTGGCCCGGCACTATGGGATGAAGAACGTCTACGGCAGCTTCTTCCGCCGGGTGACGGTGACCAGTCCGGAGCGGCGCGGCCTGCTCGGGCACGGCAGCATCCTGACGGTGACGTCCTATCCGAACCGCACGTCGCCGGTGCTGCGCGGCAAGTACATCCTCGAGAACATCCTCGGTACGCCCCCGCCCGCTCCGCCGGCCAACGTGCCGGACCTGAAGGAGAACCAGCCCGGCGAGGAGCCCAGGTCGCTGCGCGCGCGGCTCGAGATGCACCGCGCCACGCCGACCTGCGCCACCTGCCATCGGGTCATGGACCCGCTCGGTCTGGCGCTCGAGAACTTCGACGGCATCGGCCAGTGGCGCGTCAAGGAGCCGGGGGGAATGATCGACCCCGCCGGCCAGCTCGCCGACGGCAGCCGTGTGGACGGCCCGGTGGGGCTCCGAAAAGCCGTCTTGAAGCGGCCGGAGCTCTTCGTGCGGACGTTCGCGCAGAAGCTGATGACCTACGGGCTGGGCCGGGGGATGGAGTCGGCGGATATGCCCGTAATTCGCGGCATTGCCCGGAGCAGCGCTGCACAGAATTACCGCTTCTCGGCCGTCGTGCTCGGGATCGTGAAAAGCGTGCCGTTCCAGATGAAAACGGCGCAAAATACAGGGTTAGTCGCGTCGCGCTAGTACGTAGTGTCCGGCTTCAGCCGGACCTCGGTGTAGTGTCCGGCTTCAGCCGGACGTGAGGATCCAATGTTCATCACCAGGAAGTGCCTTCCCCGGCGCACCTTCTTGCGTGGCGTAGGAGCCACCCTTGCGCTGCCGCTGCTCGAGTCGATGATTCCGGCGCGCACGCTGCTCGCGCAAACTCCCGCGAAGCCGCTGCCGCGTCTCGGGTTCGTCTACGTCCCGCACGGCGCCATCATGGACAAATGGACGCCGGCCACCGTCGGCGCGGGCTTTGAGTTCACGCCGATCCTCGAGCCGCTCGAACCCTTCCGCGACTACATCAACGTCGTCTCGGGGCTCGGCCACAAAGCTGCCGATACGACGGCCGTCCATTCGCTGAGCCCGACGACGTGGCTGAGCGGCGTGCGGCCGAAGGCCACGCAGGGCGTCGACGCGTGGGCGGGCGTGACGGCGGACCAGATCGCGGCTCAGGCTATCGGCCAGGAGACGCCGCTCCCGTCGATGGAGCTGGCAACGGAGGACCATTCGGGTCTCATCGGCTCGTGCGATCGCGACTACGGCTGCATCTACATGAACACGCTGTCGTGGCGCACGCCGGAAACGCCGCTGCCCATGGAAATCAATCCGCGCAAGGTGTTCGAGCGGATGTTCGGACAGGGCGGCAGCGCGGCCGAGCGCCTGGCGCGCATCCAGGAAGACCGCAGCATCCTCGACGCGATTACCAGGGAGGCCGCCAGCCTGCAGCTGCAGCTCGGCCCTTCCGATCGGCAGACGATGAACCAGTACCTGGAGAACGTGCGCGAGGTCGAACGCCGCATCCAGCGCGCCGAGAAGAGCCAGAGCGAAGCCGACCTCGAGCTGCCGACGCGCCCGGCCGGCGTGCCGTTCGATTTCGAGGAACACGTCGCCCTGATGTACGACCTCATGGCGCTCGCCTACCAGGCCGACATCACGCGCGTCATCACCTTCATGGTGTCGCGCGAGGTCAGCAACCGCACGTATCCGCAGGTCGGCGTCACCGACGGCCACCACGCGATTTCGCACCACCAGAACCGGCCGGAGAAGATGGCCAAGAACGTCCTCATCCAGACGTTCAACGTCAATCAGTTCAAGGGCTTCCTCGAGAAGCTCGAGTCGCTGCCGGACGGCGACGGTTCACTGCTCGATCACACGCTGCTCCTCTACGGCAGCAACATGAGCAACAGCAACGCGCACGATCATTTCCCGCTTCCCAACCTCGTCGTCGGCGGCGCGGCCGGCAGGATGAAGGGTGGACGCCACCTGAAGTACGCCGATCACACGCCCATGACCAACCTGCTGTTGACGATGCTGGACAAGATGGACGTCAGGCTGGAGAGCCTCGGCGACAGCACCGGGAGGCTCGAGAACCTGTAATGCGCCTGCTGCTGACCGCCTTCTCGATCCTCGCCCTGGCCGCACCGGCGCTCGCCGAAACGGTCGCCGCCAGGGATCTGCGTCTGGTGGAGGCGGCGAAAACGCGCAACAGCGCCGCGGCCCTGCTGCTGCTGCAGAAGCGCGTCGATCCCAACATCGGCGGGCCCGATGGCACGACCGCGCTGCACTGGGCCGTGCGCTACAACGACGTGATGCTCGTCGAACGGCTGCTCGAGGCCGGCGCCAACGCCGGGGCCGCGAACCGCTACGGCGTGACCCCGATTGCGCTGGCCTGCGAGAGCGGCAGCGCCGCCGTCGTCGAGCAGCTGCTCAACGCCGGCGTGAGCCCTGATGCCACGGGTCCGTTCGGGGAGACGGCGCTGCACACGTGCGCGCACAGCGGCAACGTCGAGGTCGCGAAAGTGCTGCTCGCCCGCGGCGCGAAGGTCGACGCGGGAGACAACTGGCGCGGGCAGACGCCGCTGATGTGGGCGGCCGCGCAGGGCCACGCCGACATGGTGCGCGTGCTGGCCGAAGCCGGCGCCGACGTCAACGCCCGTTCGACCGTCGTCAAGTGGGAGCGTCAGCGGACCGCGGAACCGCGCGACAAGTGGCTGCCGCCCGGCGGCTTTACCGCGCTCCTGCTCGCGGCCCGCGCCGGTTGCGTGGACTGCGTCACCGCCCTGGTCCAGGCCGGAGCCAACATCGACGAGATCGATCCCGAGAACCACTCCGCGCTCGTGCTGGCGTTGATGAACGGCGAGTTCGACGTCGCCGGTGCGCTGATCGACGCCGGCATCGACGTCAACATCGCCGACAACGTCGGCCGCACCGCGCTGCTCGCCGCCGTGGACGCCCACACCATGCCCTCGTCGAACCGGCCGGCGCCGAAGGAGGCCGATTCCACGCTGACCAGCATGGACATCATCCACAGGCTGCTGGCGAAGGGCGCCGACGTCAACGTCGCGCTCCGGGCGCAGCTGCCCTACCGCACCAAGCTCGATCGCGGCGGCGACGGCGTCCTCGGCGCGGGCACGACGCCGCTGCTCCGCGCCGCGAAGGCTGGCGACACGCCGGTGATCAAGCTGCTCCTCGAGAAGGGCGCCGATCCGAAGGCGGCCACCCGCAACGGTGTCAACGGCATCATGATGGCGGCCAACGTCGGCACGCGCGAAGAGGACATGACCGGCCGCAACAAGACGCAGAAGGACGCGATCGAAACGATCACGCTGCTGCTCGCGGCCGGCACCGACATCAACGGCGCCGACAACCAGGGACGCACGGCCGTGCACGGCGCCGCGCTGTGGGGCATGACCGACGTCATCCGGTTCCTGCACGAGAACGGCGCCAACCTCAACGCCAGGGACAAGCGCGGCCTCACGGCGCTCGACTACGCGCGCGGTTTGGCCGGCGGCTTCGGCTTCGGCGGCACCTCGTCGGTCGTCCACGAAGACACCGCTAAGGCGATCGCCGAGCTCGGCGGAACGCCCGGCACGCCGGTGCCAGCCGCCCCGACTCGATCCCCAGGCCGGCGCAACGTCGACCCGCAGGACGACGACCGCAACTGAGAGCATTGGTGATTGGCGATTTTTGATTGGTGATTGAATTGATTGGCGATTAGTGGCACCAGGACGCCACGAGCCGACGCGCTGCGCAGTCAATCAACAATCGCAAATCCACGATTGCCGACGGTATCGATCCCCATGCTGCGCGCGGCCCGTATCGACCCGATCGTGGCACTGCGGGACGAGTAGACGATTCAACAATCAAAGATCCCGAAATCGAACATCTCACTTCACGGGCGCCGTCGGATTGGAAGCCCAGAATCCGACCGGCACCAGCCTGAATCCTGCCGTGTGAGCGGGCATCACGGGCCAATCCTCGGGCCGCGGCAGATGCAGCACGGAATGCGTGTACCAGAGCACGACGTCCTGGTCGACGATCGAGCCGTCGTCGGCGCTCCACATCTCCACGCCTTCGCGCTCGCGCATCAGGTTCACCCATTCGCCTGACGCGTACATCTGGCGAGGGTCGAACAGCGTGACCCACAGGTGATGGTCGAGGAAGGAGGCGCGGCGGCGCGGGGCCGATCCCGGGGCCTGAAACGGCGGCGCGTTCTCGCCGGGGATCAGGGCGTAGCCGGTATGCTGGCCGAGCGCGTTGGTCTTCGCGCCGCTGGTCACCAGCCATCGCCGCGCCGTGGACAGGTCCATGTCGCGCCGCGCGCTCGCCTCGCTCTTCAGCGTCGTCAGCCGCATGCCGAACCACTCGCCGGTGCGGTCGCGCAGCTGCGCCTGTGCGTTCGACGTGTTCATCTCGAGCACGCGGTTGCTGACGCCGTCGACGTCGAGATCGATCCGCCAGTTGAAGAAGTGCTGGTGATGGGGCGCCAGGGTGCGCGGCGCCACGAGGTGTCCGAACGACGGCTCGTCGTCAACGTGCCCCGAGTCGCGCATCGCGCCGACGGGGCGCACGTTCATCACGCCGGTGAGCTGGGTCTGCACGTCGATCGCGCCGTCCTGGCTGAAGATCCAGTGGAACAGGTAGTCGTAGTTGTCGACCGTCGTGTAGCCGCTCAGCACGAGCTGGCGCGAGCGGGAGGCGCGGCTGCTGTGCCGCCACAGCACGCCGCCGTCCCGTTCGTAGACGGCGACGACGCGCGGCACGGTGACGGGACGGCCCTTCGGATCGGAGAACACCGCCGGCAGGAACGTCGCATTCGCCGGCGCGTCGGCGCCGACGATCGCGCTGGCGCGGGCGGCGCTGTAGAGCGCCATGTTGTAGTCGCCGGCGTCGCGCGGATACCAGGAGACGTAGTCGGGATCGCCGTACGGGGTCATCAGCTCGGAGAGCCCGGCGCGGTACAGCACCGGACGCACCTGATTGCCCTCGACGATCGCGACGTCGTAGATCTCGACACCTCGCCGCGGGTGGACGCCGACGTGGATGCGCCAGCGATCCCAGAGGATCTCGCTGCCGCGAATGCTGAAGCTCGGGCCGTTCGGCTGGGAGATGACGAGCGGCCGCAGCGGACGGCCGGGCGGCGGCGCCGGGACGCTCGGCTCCGTGCCGCCGCGGAAGGGCGACTCCAGCACCTCCTCCACCGTGCCGCGCGCCAGATCGACGCGCACGTCGAGGCCGCGCACTTCCATCGCGTTGCCAATCGGGTCCCATACCAGCGGCGAGACGATCAGGGGAATCGACGATCCGCGGCGCGGCAGCCGCGTACCTTCGCCCAGGCCGCCGAGGAACGTGATGCGCTCCAGGTCCTTGACGCCCCGGCGCGCGAGCGCCTGCACCACGCGGTTGTCGCCGAGGGCAATCTCCGTCGCGCGATCGATGACGACGCGGCGGATCGGCGGATCACCGGTGGCGATCGTCGTCGGCGCGCTGACCGCACGGCTCTGCAGATCGACCGTCATCTCGCTCGTGACGCCCGTCGCCCAGTCGTAGAGCACCGCCCGGCCGACGCGAGCCTGTGAGCGCGACGCCTTGGCCGGCTCGGCCAGTTCGATCGTCACGACCCGCACCGACGCCGGCATCCGGCCGGCCTTCGTCAGCGCGTCGGTGACGAGGGTGATCTCGGCCGCCGAGAGCGGGTCGAGGCGGTGCACCGGCCCTGACGTCGTCGGCTGAACACGCGGCGACGGCGTCTGGGCGAGGAGCAGGATGAGGAGCAGCAGGCTGAATGACTTCATGGCGTCTCTAGGGGTCAACAATGCACGATGCTCAATGCCCAATGCTCGAGCTCGGAGGTCATCGGTGGAGCGTGCAACCCCGCGACAGTTTATCGGAACGTTGACGGCGGGTGCGGGCGCTCTGCTGGCGGCGCAGATGCCCACGGCTCAGGCATCCTTCGCTCAGGCGCATGGCGGGCGCAGGCGCGGGGCGCAGAGAAAAGCCCAATCGCGGAGATCGCAGTGACCGCTGAAAATCGCCTGGAGTGCAGACGCATGGCCGCGCGTCGACGTGACCGTTCAAAGCTCATCGCAGAGACCGCAGCGGCCGCAGAAGCTCGCCCGGGCTGCGGACGCGTGGCCGCGCGTATCGCGCGGGCCGTCGGCCGCCGCCACGCGTCGCTGTCTCTGCGTGCCTTTGCGCCTTTCGCGTCCTCTGCGATGGATTTCCTCCGCGTCCTCGGCCTTCTCCGCTCACTGATAGGAGGGATCCAACTCCAAGCTATCGTCGAGTCACAGGCGCCACATGACCATCAGGCGTTTGTGCGCCGGACGGATTCGCTGTAGTGTCCGGCTTCAGCCGGACTCACTGGAGACCGAGAAACCGCGCCGGATTGATCTTCGTCATCAAGTCGATCTCTGCCTGCGTGAACCCTTCTTTCAGCAGCACCGAGATCGCCATCTGGAACGCCTCGGCGTAGTTCACCCTGCCAGGCTGGCCGAGATCGGTACTCAGGATGACGTTCGCCGGACCCAGCGCTCGAATGTCGGCAATCTTCTGCGGCCCATAGTCCAGCGTCGGGTTCTCGGCATTGATGACGGCGGGCACGCCCCGGCCCGCGGGTCCGCCCGTCAGGCCCTCACCGCTCATCACGATTTCGATCAGTGCACCCTCGCGCGCTGCCGCCTTGAGCTGTGTCATGGACATCGGCAGGCCGCTATGGTTCGGGTGCTGCACGTAAATCCTCTTGATGCCGACGGCCTTTGCGGCCCGGATCAACATCATCACTTCATCGGGACTGACGTGCCCGGTGGACAGGCCGAGATTGTGCTTCGCGACGACCTCGAGGACTTCCAGCGTCTCCGGCAGCAGGCGCCCGCCGCGCGAAACCGCCACTCTTCCCGGCCGGCCCTCGCTGCGATACTCCGCGTCCATCGTCGGCATGTAGACGACCTTGCCCAGGCCGCCGCGCGTCAATGCCATCGCCTCGACCGCCGCAGGATTCATGCCTCCCACGTACCGGTTGAGGACGATGCCGCCGTAGACCTCGACGCCGGGGACGACCTGCGACACCAGATACGCCCAGGACGCGGTCTCGGTCGTGTGCTCCTTGAGCACGATGCCTCGCATGCCGTAGATCTTTGCGATCTGAGCCGCCTGAATGGCGTCGAACTGGCGCTGGAAAGTCAGCACACCTGTCTGCGGCGCGGCGTGCGCATGGATGTCGATGACACCCGCGAGGCTCGGCGCAACCTTCGTCTGCGCGAGTCCCTCGTGGGTCCAGCAGAACAAGGGCGCCAGCACACCCAGGAGCATCCAGGCTCGACACGTCATCGTTCGCCTCCTGCGCGGTCGCGCACAATGATGCCACTGCCGGCCGCCCCCGAGGAGAGAACGCAGAGGAAAACCCTATCGCGGAGATCGCAGGGGGCGCTGGGGAAAGCCCATCGCAGGGATCGCAGCGGTCGCTGAGAATCGCCCGGCTGCGGACGCGTGGCCGCGCCTAGCGCGGCCTGGATCGAGAGGCGGCGCCACTCACAAGCGCCACTTGATCCCGAGGCGTTTGTGAGTGGTGCCACTCTCGATCCAGGGCGGCGGCCAACGGCCGCCGCCACGCGTCCCAGTCCCTGCGTGTCCCCTGCGCCTTTCGCGTCCTCTGCGATGGGTTTCCTCCACGTTCTCCGCCTCCTCCGCGCTCACACCAGGAACCGCGCGATCGCCTGAATCATCTCCGGACCGTCGAGCAGCGCCTCGTCGTTGTGATCGGCCGCGATCTCGACCAAGGTCTTCGGACCCGGAATGGCGTCGTACAGGCGGCGGGTGTGCTCGATCGGGATGATGCCGTCGCGCGTGCCTCCGATGACCAGCACCGGCGATCGGATCCCCGGCGCGAGATCGATCGACGGGTAGCGGTCGCGCAGCAGCAACCGCACCGGCAGGATCGGATAGTGGTGCTGCCCGATGAGCGCCAGCGACGCGAACGGCGACCGCAGGATCAGCGCCGACGGCGGATGTTCGGCGGCAAGCCGCACCGCAACGGCGGCGCCCAGCGATTCACCGAAATACACCAGCCGCGACGCATCGACGTCCTGGCGGCTCAGCACGTACTCGCGAGCCGCGCGCGCGTCGTTCGCGAGCCCCTCTTCCGTCGGCGAACCGGGATTCCCGCCATAGCCGCGATAGTCCATGAGCAGCACGTTCAGCCCGAGGTGCTGCAGGGCGGCCGCGAGCGGCGCACGATAGCCGCGATGCCCGGCGTTGCCGTTGAAGACAATCACCGTCTGGCGAGGAGAAGGCCCTGATCCGGCGACGAACCACGCGCCGAGACGCAGACCATCGGAGGTGACGAAGGTCACAGCCTCGGCGCCATCAAGGCCTGCGCGATCGAGCGATGGCGGGCGCGGATCCGGAAAGTAGATCAGCCGCCGCTGTCCGAACCAGATCAGCGTCAGCACGACCGCGCCGATGACCGCCGCAAGCGCCAGGAGGTGAATCACGCGGCGCGTCATCCCGCGAGCAGATGGTCAACCGGTGAACAGCGTCTTCGCGTCGACGAAACAAAGAGGGTTGCCGAAAGGATCGGCGAGGTAGAACGAGCGCTCGCCCCACGGGCGCGTGGCAATCTCGCCCATGGCCAGCCCGCCGTCGCCCACCGTCGTGGATAGTCCGCCGAGCTTCTGCGCCCGTGCGTAGACGGCCTCGAGATCGTCCACGGCAAGGTAGATGTGCTCCCAGTTGGGCCGCGGCTCGACCGAATCGCCGTCATCCTTCGGACTGTACACAGCGAGCGTGACGTCGCCGCACCGGAAGTAGTGCCGTCCCCCGGATACCCGCATCCCCGGCTGCCCCAGCAGCCCGGCATAGAACGCCGCCGCTGAGTCGATGTCGGCAGCAGGCACAATCACTCGAAACAAACGCGGCGTCGACACAGGACGCCTATTCTCTCACTTCGCTCGACGCACCACGGGCGGCGCCTCGCGAGACAGGTCCGGCCCTGCGCAGCCGGCGAATCAGCTTCTCGAGATCCTGCGGCAGCGGCGCCGCGAAGGTCATCGGCCGGCCGTCGATAGGATGCGCGAACGACAGCCGGTGGGCGTGGAGCGCCTGTCGCGGAAACGGCATGGGGCTCTTCGCGTACTGGCGCTCGCCGACGAGCGGATGCCCGCGAACCGCGGCCTGAATTCGAATCTGGTTGCGCTTGCCCGTATGGAGCCTGACCTCGAGGAGCGATGCGTCGGCAAACGCCTCCACGACCCGGTAGTCGCTGATCGCCTCGACGCCCTTCGGATCGGTCGCGGTCGTCACCGTCTGCCGCACCTCGTCGGCGTCCCATGCCAGCCAGTCGCGCCAGCGGCCGCGAGCCGGACGGGGACGCCCGTGGACGACCGCCAGGTAGATGCGCTCCGGCTCGCGCCTGGCGAATTGATCCTTGACCGCCCGCTGCGCCGCCGCGGTCTTCGCGAAGACCACGATGCCCGACGTGTCCCGGTCGATCCGGTGAACGACGAACGGCGTCCGGCGGCCGCGCGGACCGAGATGCTCGGCGAGCAGGCTGAATGCCGACGGCGCCGGCCTGCGGCTCGAGCCACCGCGTGTGAGCGGCACCGTGAGCAGACCAGCGGGCTTGTCGACGACGAGCAGGGCGTCGTCTTCGTAGAGGATGTGAAGCCCCCGCGACTCGAACCCGCCCTTGCGCCGGCTGCTGCCAGGCCGATCGCGCCACAAGGCGACGACGTCGCCCCGAGCGAGACGGGTGCCGGCATCATGCGGGGAGCGCTCGACGTCGTTGAGGAACACCTGCCCGCGCTCCAGCGCCGCGCGCACCCTGGCGCGCGAGGCAAGGCGTCCTGGAGCGGCGAGGAAGCGATCGAGCCGGAGCCCCTGTTCTTCTGGTGAGACAATCCAGCGCGGGATTGAAGTCTTCACAACGAGGGTCTTGGATCGTAGCAGAGCCGTTGCGCGCACAAGGCCGCGTCAAAACGGCCCTGATTCGAGGCACATCCTTTGCACAAGTTCAGGCTCATGCGAGAGCCATTGCCCCTTCTTTGCACGGGCCGCTGTGAAGTTCTCAAGGCGTCGGTCCACGGCGTCGTGCTGGGAACTGCGGCAGTCTGCGCCCTCTACAACATCGCGGCGTGGAGCGTCCGGCGCCAGCGCCACCTGGCGGTCAACACCGTTCTCTATACCGCGCTCGCGATCTGGGAATGGATACACGTGCAGCACCACGTCGACGCCATTCCCGCACCGGTCGAAACGGAAGCGGAGGAAAGCCCGGCGGCGTGACCCGGGCGCCCTCTCACTGCGTCGAGTCGTAGACGATCTCGCCGCCGACGATCGTCATGCGCACCCGTGTGGTGAGAATCTCCCGAGGTGCGACCCGCATGATGTCCTTCGACAGCACCACCATGTCGGCAAGCTTGCCGGCCTCGAGCGATCCCAGCTGCGTCTCGGCATGCGCGGCAAACGCCGCGTGACGCGTGAAGGCCGCCAGCGTCTCTTCGCGCGAAAGGCGCTGGCCGGCCGTCCAGCCTGATGCCGGCTGGCCGTTCGTGTCCTGCCGGGTAATCGCGGCGTAGAACCCCAGCATGGGATTGGCCAGCTCGACCGGGAAATCCGATCCGGCGGCGATCGTCGCGCCCGCCGAAACGAGCTTGCGCCAGACGTAGGCGCCCTCTTCCGTCCGCTCCGGGCCAATCCGCGCGGCGACCCATGGCATGTCGGACGTCGCGTGCGTCGGCTGCATCGAGGCGATCACGTTCAAGGCAGCGAACCGTGGAATCTCGGCGCGGTCGAGAATCTGGGCATGCTCGTTGCGCATGCGCAGTGCGCGCGATCCCGGCACCTCGCGCTGGACGCGCTCGAAGATATCCATCACCAGACGGTTGGCACGGTCGCCAATGGCGTGAATCGCGGTCTGGAATCCTGCCTTCGACGCGGCGAGCGTCTGCGCGTAGACCTCATCCGGGGGCGTCGTCAGGAGGCCCGTGGTTCCGGGCTCGTCGGAATAGGGCTCGAGCATTGCCGCGCCCCGCGACCCGAGCGCGCCGTCGGCGGCGACCTTGATCGCGCGCACGGCCAGACGATGGTTGCCGTAGTTGGTGACAGGGCCCCGCTCGAAAGCGGGCCGCAGGGCGGACAGCGGACCGCGCAGCATCACGTAGAGGCGCGTCTTCAGACGGCCGGCGTCGATCAGCCGCCTGTAGGCGTCGACCGTGCGCGAGTCGGTCCCCGCATCATGCACCATCGTCAGGCCGAGACGACGGGTTTCGCGATCGGCGAGGAGGATCTGTTCCCCGAGCTGCGCGTCGCTGACGGGAGGAATCTTCGACAGGACCAGCGACCGCGCGGTGTCGATGAGGACGCCGGTCGGCTGATTGTCCGCGCCGCGTATCAGACGGCCGCCGTCGGGATCGGGTGTGCTGCTGGTGATCCCGGCGAGGTCGAGCGCGCGCCGGTTCGCCAGGCCCGCGTGCCCGTCCACGTGCTCCAGATACACCGGGTTGTCCGGCGAGGCCGCGTCCAGCAGCTCGTGCGTCGGCCATTGCTGGTCGGGCCAGTCGTTCTGGTCCCAACCCCGCCCCAGGATCCATTCCCCCGGCCGGGCCGTCGACGCGCGCTGACGCACCATGCCGACGACCTGCTCGTAGCTGGTCGTGCCGCGCAGATCGATCCTCTGCATGCTGGCGCCGAGACCGGCGAAATGCCCGTGCGCGTCCTGCAGCCCGGGGACAATCGTCGCGCCCGACACGTCGATGATGCGAGTGGACGGGGCGCGGAGCGGCAGCACGTCGGCGTTGCCGCCGACGCGCACGATTCGATCGCCGCGCACTGCAATCGCTTCGGCAACGGGCCGGCCCGCGTCGCCGGTGTAGATCCGCGCGTTGTGCAGGATCAGATCCGGCGGCGCCGGTGTCTGCGCCAGCGGGAACGCAGCCGCGAGCGCCGCCAGCAGCCGGATGTTCATACTTCGGTAAACAGCCGCTGCGCGCGGCCGAGAAAGCCGTGCACGGGGTGTTCGATGAGCAGCATCTCGGCTTCCTTCACCGACACCCACCTCCGCTCGCGGATGGCGGCCTCCATCCACACGTCGTGGTGCTCGAGCACTTCCATGACGAACACCAGTACCGTCAGCGCACGCCCGAGCTTTTCGTATTCGTAGGTCCCCAGCGGATCGCCCACGAGCCGGCCGCGCAGGCCCGCTTCCTCCCAGGCTTCGTTGAGCGCCGTGAACGCATGCGTCCGGCCGGAGTCGACGGTTCCCTTCGGAATCCCCCACGACCCCGACGCCAGTTTCCTGATCAGGCAGACCTGGAGGTCGGTGCCGCGGCGTCGTATCGGAATGGCCGCCGCCTGCTGGGGCGGCCGCGCATGCCGAGGCGTCACGAAGTCAGGGTAACTCATAATGTTGACCAGTGACGTACGCCATCATCGACATCCGCGTCATTCCCCGCGCGGGCAAGTCGGGGATCGCCGGCAGACGCGGTGATGCGCTGCTCGTCCGGCTCAACGCCGCGCCGGTCGACGGCGCGGCCAACAGCGAGCTGATCGAAGTGCTTGCCGACGCGCTCGACGTCCCCAAACGCGCCGTCTCGATCGTGGCGGGTGTTCGCAGCCGTCAGAAGCGCGTGCGGATCGAGGGGCTCACCGAGGAGCTCGTGGCGTCCAGGCTCGGGGCGGGAGGCTAGCGGTCCTCATGCCCATTGCCGCCGACTTCGTCATCGAGCGCGCCAGCCTCGTGGCTACGTGCGCTGGCCCGGCGCCGCGGCGGGGCGCCGGGCAGCGCGACATCTCGCCGCTTCAAAACGCGACGATCGCCTCGCACCGGGGCACGATCGTCTTCGTCGGCGCCGCGTCCGACGCCGAGCGTGAGCTCGAGCTGCATGAGCATGCCGTCCGCATCGACGCCCGCGGCTGCACCGTCGTCCCTGGATTCGTCGATCCGCATACGCACCTGGTGTTTGCCGGCGACCGGCGGGACGAGCTGCGCCGCCGGCTCGCCGGGACGACGTACGAAGAGATCGCCGCTGAAGGCGGCGGCATCGCGAAGACGGTGGCGATGACCCGTGCCGCGTCGGATTCCGAGCTGGTTGAATCGGCGCGCCTGCGGCTCGACGAGATGCTGCAGGCCGGAACCACGACCTGCGAAGTGAAGAGCGGCTACGGCCTGACGCTCGAATCGGAGCTGGCGCAGCTTCGGGCGATTCGCGAACTGAACCGCTCGCACCGCATCGACCTGACGGCGACCTTTCTGGGCGCGCACGATGTGCCGCCGGAATTCAAGTCGCGGAGGGCCGAATACGTCTCGACGGTCGCCAACGAGATGGTTCCGGCTGTTGCCGCCGAAGGTCTCGCGGAGTGGTGCGACGTCTTCTGCGACGCCGGCTACTTCACGCCCAAGGAGGCGCTGCAGATTCTCTACGCGGGGCGGCGGGCCGGGCTCAAGCCGCGCATCCACGCCGACCAGCTCGCGGCCAGCGGCGGGTGTCAGGCTGCGGCCCTGATCGGGGCCCGATCGGCCGATCACCTGGTGCACGCCGACGAAGCGGGCGCGGACGCACTGGCGGCAGCCGGCGTATGCGCCGTGCTCCTGCCGATCGCGGCTTTTTACCTGAAGCTCGGCCGGTATGCGCCGGCGCGCATGTTAATCGATCGCGGCGTGCCGGTGGCGCTCGCCACCGACGTGAACCCCGGCGGCGGCTTCTCGCCGTCGATGCCGTTTGCCATGACGCTGGCCTGCTTCGCGATGAACATGACGCTCGAGGAAGCGCTCATCGCGTCGACGCTGAATGCCGCGTGGTCGCTCGACCGCCACGACTGCGCCGGCAGCCTCGAACCCGGCAAGCTGATGGACGCGGTGATCGTCGAGGGTGAGCCGATCGAGCTGCTCCGCGTCGGTGCGCGGCGCATTCGTACTGTGATCAAGCGGGGAGAGGTGGATCCCGGTACACCATGGGTAAATTCTCCGGTCTGACCCTGGCCGAGCTGCTCGGCGCGTTCTCCTCGAATCAGCCCGTGCCGGGCGGCGGGTCGGCTGCGGCGCTGACGGGAGCGGTGGGAACATCCCTGTTCATCATGGTTGCCGGGCTCCCCAGGACGAAGCATGGCACCGACGAGGAACGCAGGGCACTCGATGCCGCGGCCGCCCGCCTGCGCCCGCTCCGCGACGAGCTGGCCGCGCTGATCGACCGCGACAGCGACGCGTACACGTCGGTGATCGGCGCCTACCGCCTGCCCCGGGCGACCCCGCTCGAGCAGGACGCCCGCCGCGCGGCAATCGAAGCCGCGATGCGGGCCGCCACGGAGGCGCCGCTGGCGACGATGCGCGCGTGCGAGCGGGTCATGCGCGAGGCCCGCGTCATCGCCGCGAGCGGAGCGGCCTCGGCGGAGAGCGACCTCGCCGTGGGCATCGAGCTGGTGAAGACGGCGGCGCAATGCGCCGCCCTCAACGTCGACGCGAATCTTGCGCTGCTGAAAGATGAGGACTACGTCAGCCGGATCCGGCAGGAGCGGCTCGGCCTCGAGGAGACGATCGAAGGTCTACTTCCGTACCGGCCCTGAAGCATCGAGCGACAGCGCGTCGACGACGAACGTGAACCTGACCGGAAACGGATAATTGGGGAAGAAATCGACCGTCCGGACGTAGGAGCCCTCGGCGATGGTCCGCGTGTCGTCGCGCGTGACCTTGATGTCGTCGGGGCGCACCGGAATCTGGAGCTGCTTGGCCTCGGCGAGGATCTTGGCCTGGATCTCCTCGAGCTCGGCCCGCTGTCCGAACAGCACCGCCTGCTGTGCGGCGTCCTTGAACTGGAAGTACTGCCACATCGCCAGACCGCCGCGCACAGCGGCGTTCAGCACCAGAATTGCGATCACCAGCTGGAACAGCGTCTTCATCTGCGCTCAGTGGATTTGACGGAAGATTCTAGCCCAGCGGACGTTCGCCAGGCTCCCTTCTCCCTGGCCGAAAGACATGTACAGGAACAGCGCCTTGCCCTTGATGTGGTCCCGGGGCAACGTGCCCCAGTAGCGGCTGTCCTCCGAGTTGTCCCGGTTGTCGCCCATCATGAAGTAGTTATCGGCCGGAATCGTCAACGGTCCAAAGTTCCGCCGCACGTCCGAGGTGCCCAGGTCGGCCGGATCGTCGAACAGGAAATGGGCATACGGCTCGTCGAGCGGCTTGCCGTTGATGTACACCCTGCGATCGCGCAGCTCGATCGTCTCCCCCGGCAGGCCGATGGTCCGCTTGATCAGGTCCCGTTCCGGCATCCTCGGATGCTTGAACACGAGGACGTCCCCCCGCTGGATCGAGGCTATCGGCAGGGCGGCCGCTTCGGCGGCGGTCAGGGTCGGAGCCGAGACGAACTTGTTGACCAGCAGGTGGTCGCCGATCAGCAGGTTGGGCTCCATCGAGCCGCTCGGGATCTTGAACGCTTGGACAACGAAAGTGCGGACGAAGAAGGCGAGGATAACGGCCACGCAAATCGACTCGAACGTCTCGCGCAGCTGGGAGCGCCCGGCTCTGGCGGCGTCGCCACCGCCGCGGGGCCGACCTGCCGCCGGTCCGGGCGCGGTGGCGCCGGGGGAGCGACGTCTGGGAGCGGCCATCAGTGGATCTGGTGCAGCAGCCTCGACCAACGGATGTTGGCGAAGCCGCCCTCGCCGAACGAGAAGTAGACGAACAAGGCCTTCCCCTTGACGTGATCCCGCGGCATGAACCCCCAATATCGGCTGTCCTCGGAGTTGTCGCGGTTGTCGCCCATCATGAAGTAGCTGTCCTCGGGCACGGTCATCGGCGGGAAGGATCGCAGCAGGTCGCCCGTCCCCCCTGCATCCGCGGCCCCCGCCGCGCCCTCGTCGGGCGGATAGATGAAATGCGCGTAGGGTTCGTCGAGCGGCTTGCCGTTGATGTAGACCGTCTTGTTCCGCATCTCGATCGTTTCCCCGGGCAGCCCGATGACACGCTTGATGAAGTCGCGCGCCGGATCCTCGGGATATTTGAACACGAGGATATCGCCGCGGCGAATCGGATCGATCGGCAGCAGCATGCGCTCGAACCGGGTCAGCGTCGGCGCGAACACGAACTTGTTGACCAGCAGGTGATCGCCGATCAGCAGGTTGGGCTCCATCGAGCCGCTCGGGATCTTGAACGCCTGGACGACGAAGGTCCTGACGAAGAACGCCAGGATCACGGCGATGCAGATCGACTCGAAGTACTCGCGAACGACCGACTTGCGAAACCCGGGTGCGGCGGCTCCGGTCATCGCGGCGCTACTCGGTTCCGACCTTCAGGACGGCGAGAAAGGCTTCCTGCGGAATTTCGACCCGGCCGACGCGCTTCATGCGCTTCTTGCCTTCCTTCTGCTTCTCGAGCAGCTTGCGCTTGCGGGTGATGTCGCCGCCGTAGCACTTGGCGAGGACGTTCTTGCGCAGCGCCTTCACCGTCTCGCGGGCGATGATGCGCGAGCCGATCGACGCCTGGATCGCGATCTCGAACATCTGGCGCGGGATGAGCTCGCGCATCTTCGAGACCAGCGCCCGGCCGCGTTCGTAGGCGCCGTCCTTGTGGACGATCACCGACAGCGCGTCCACCGGCTCGCCGTTGACGAGAATGTCCATCTTCACCAGCGGCGACTCCCAGTAGCCGGTGACCTGGTAGTCGAGCGACGCATACCCGCGCGTCATCGTCTTGAGCTTGTCGTAGAAGTCGAGGACGACCTCGTTGAACGGCAGCTCGTAGGTGATGAGCACGCGGTCCGACTTCAGATATTCGAGCTTCTTCTGGACGCCGCGCTTGTCCTGGCAGAGCTGCAGGATGGGGCCGACGTACTCCGACGGCGTCAGGATCATCGCCGTGATGACCGGCTCCTCCAGCTTCGCGATGCGCCCGGGATCGGGCAGCTTCGCCGGGCTGTCGATCTCGTGGACCTCGCCGTCGGTCGTCGTCACGCGGTAGAGCACACCCGGTGCGGTGGTCACCAGGTCCATGCCGTACTCGCGTTCGAGCCGCTCCTGGACGATCTCCATGTGGAGCAGGCCGAGGAAGCCGCAGCGGAAGCCGAAGCCGAGTGCGGCCGACGTCTCGGGCTCGTAGAAGAACGAGGCGTCGTTGAGCCGCAGCTTCTCGAGCGCCTCGCGCAGCTCGGAGTACTGGTGGCTCTCCACCGGGTAAAGGCCGGCGAACACCATCGGCTTCAGCTCCTTGAAGCCGGGAAACGGTTCCGTCGTCGGCCGGCTGGCTTCGGTGACGGTGTCGCCGATCTTGGCGTCGGACACGACCTTGATGTTGGCGACGACATATCCAACCTCGCCGACGCCCAGCTCCTCCACGGGCGTCGCCTTCGGCGAGAAGACGCCGAGCTCGAGCACCTCGTAGTCCTGCTTCGTCGCCATCAGGCGCACCTTCGTCTTCGGACGCAGTATGCCGTCGATCACGCGGACGACGATGACGACGCCGCGATAGGCGTCGTACCAGGAGTCGAAAATCAGGGCCTTGAGGGGAGCGTTCGGATCGCCCTTGGGCGGGTGGAAGCGCGCGACGATCGCCTCGAGGATCTCGCGAACGCCGGTGCCGTCCTTGGCGCTGGCCAGGATCGCGGTCGAGGCGTCGAGGCCGATGATCTCCTCGATCTGACGCTTGCACTCCTCCGGCTGTGCGCTGGGGAGGTCGATCTTGTTGATGACCGGAATGATTTCCAGGCCGTTGTCCACCGCCAGATAGGCATTCGCCAGCGTCTGTGCCTCGACACCCTGGGACGCATCGACCAGCAGGAGCGCGCCCTCGCACGCCGCGAGCGAGCGCGTCACCTCGTAGCTGAAGTCGACGTGGCCGGGCGTATCGATCAGGTTGAGGACGTAGGATTGGCCGTCCGATGCCGTGTAGTTCAGGCGGACGGGATGCGCCTTGATGGTGATCCCACGCTCGCGCTCGAGGTCCATCGCGTCGAGGACCTGGGCCTCCATCTCGCGCGCCTGCAGGGCGCCGGTCATCTCGAGGAAGCGGTCGGCCAGCGTGGACTTGCCGTGATCGATGTGGGCGATGATGGAGAAATTTCGAACGAATCGCTGGTCCATTCCGACCAGACGATCATACCCGACGGCCGCGCCCTACCGCCTTTTCCCCGGTCGTCGTCCCTCGCCGATGGTGGCAATCCGGCTGAGCGTCTCCTCGTGGAGCATCCGCATCTGCGCGTTCGTCTCGCCGATCGCTTTCGTCAGCGTCGACACGGCTCCCGCAATCTCACCGCGCAGCGCCGCCACGGCCCGGGTGAGATTCTCCTTGGTGGCCATCTCGCCCCGAAGAATGGTCATTCCCTGGGCGAGGTCGTCCTTGGTGGCCATCTCGCTCCGAAGGGTCGTCATCGCCTGGGCGAGATCCTTCTTGGTGGCCATCTCGCTCCGAAGGGTCGTCATCGCCTGGGCGAGATCCTTCTTGGTGGCCATCTCGCTCCGGAGGGTCGTCATCGCCTGGGCGAGATCCTTCTTGGTGGCCATCTCGCTCCGGAGGGTCGTCACTGCTTGGGCGAGGTCGCTTCGGAACTCCGCGCGAGTGGCAGAAAACTCGTCCCGCATCTCCTGCCGAAGTTGCACGATCTGCAACTCCAGGCTGGTTACGCGCTGCGGAAGGTCCCTCATCTCCTGCATCTGCCCTTCAAGCATTGTGACTCGTTCCTCAATAGATCGTGGCTGCACCAGCGTCGCCTCCTCATTCGAGCTCGATCACCATCGAACGAGCTCAAGAGGAGAAGTGCGAGCGCCGTGCCACGATCTCAACGAGGGCGACGACGGTAGCATCGTCGTCGGGTGCTGGCAATCAACCAATGGAGCTGTCTATCGGTTCTCCAATGGAACAAAACGCTGCGGATACGAGGGGCCCGTGTACTCGGCGCGCGGCCGGATCAGGCGGTTGTTGGCGTACTGCTCGAGGACGTGGGCCGTCCACCCCGAGATGCGGCTCACCGCGAAGATCGGCGTGTAGAGATCGATCGGAATGCCGAGCGCGTAGTAGGTGGACGCTGAATAGAAGTCGACGTTGGGGTTCAGCTTCTTCTCGCTCTTGACCAGCGCCTCGATGCGCTGCGACATGTCGAACCAGGCGGTGCTCCCTGCCTTCTTCCCCAGCTCCCGCGACATCTGACGCAGGTGCGTCGCGCGCGGATCCTCGGTCTTGTAGACGCGGTGGCCGAAGCCCGGGATCTTCTCCTTGCGCGCCAGCTTGCCGCGGATCACCTCGTCGATGCGCTCGCCGCTCGCCGTCTGCCCGATCTCGAGCAGCATCTTCATGACTTCGGCGTTGGCGCCGCCGTGCAGCGGCCCCTTGAGAGTACCGATGGCGGCAACGATCGCCGAGTAGATGTCGGTCAGCGTCGCGGCAGCGACGCGTGCGGCAAAGGTCGACGCGTTGAGCTCGTGATCGGCGTGCAGCGTCAGCGCAACGTCGAAGGCCCGAATGGCCGCGGCGTCGGGCCGCTGTCCGGTGAGCATGTATAGGAAGTTCGCGGCATGCCCCATCGCCGGGTCCGGCGCGATCGGCCCGCCGCCCGCCTGCAGCCGGCCCCACGTGGCGACGATCGAGCCGATCTGCGCGGTCAGCCGCACCGCCTTGCGATACTGCGCCGCCGCCGACGTGTCCTCGAGATCCGATTCGTAGTGCGCCAGCGCCGAGGTGATGGTGCGCAGCGCATCCATGCCGTTGACCGGCGGCAGGCTGCGCATCAGCCGGATGATCGCCTCCTTCAGGGGCCGCGCCGCGGCCAGCTGCGACTGCAGATCGCCCAGCTCGGCGCGCGTCGGAAGCCGCCGGTGCCAGAGCAGGAAACAGACCTCCTCGAAGGTCGCCGACTGTGCAAGGTCGTGAATGTCGTATCCGCAGTAGGCGAGCACACCCCGCCCGCCATCGAGGTAGCAGATGGCGGAGGAGGTTGCGACAACGTCTTCGAGTCCGGCTTTGGGCTTTTCCGCAGTGGCCATGGGTCGATCTTGCAACGCGAAGCGGGAAATGCAAAATGCGAAAACCGAATGCGTTTTATCAGCCCGCCGCTGATCCCTGCAAGGATGCCGACCCGATGACCGCGCCGTCGCGGCGCTGGCTTCCGCCGCTGCTGGTCGCGCTGTTCTTCCTGTCGGGGATAAGCGGCCTCATCTACCAGACGCTCTGGCTGAGGCTCCTGGCGCTGGTGTTCGGCGTCACCGTGCACGCCGCCAGCACTGTGCTGGCCAGCTTCATGGCCGGCCTCACGCTCGGCACGCTCGCCGCCGGCTGGCTCGCCATCCGCGTCCGCCGCCCGCTGGCGTGGTTTGGCGCGATCGAACTGGGCATCGGCGTCCTCGCCCTGCTGACGCCTGCCGCCCTCGACCTCGCCGGACGGTTCTGGATCGCGCTGCAGGCCCTCCTTCCCGATCACCTCTGGGCGCTGACCGCCGCCCGGTTCGCATGCGCGTTCGCTATCCTGCTCGCGCCCACGATGCTGATGGGCGCCACGCTCCCGCTCGTGGTCGGATCGTCGCTCGCCGACCGCGACCTCGCCGGGCGCCGGGTCGGCGTGCTCTACGCCTCCAATACGGCAGGAGCGATTACGGGAGCCCTGCTGGCGGGGTTCGTCCTCATCGGCAGCATCGGCATCACGTGGAGCTTCCGTGTCGCCGCCGCGCTGAATGCGCTGGTCGGCATCAGCGCGCTCGCCCTTGCAGCCGGAAGCCGGCCGCGCGCGGCGGCCTCCCAGGCAGAGACCGGACCGGGCGCGCCGGTCAGCGGCATCGGCCTGCTGGCGTTCGCCTTCGCCGGATGTGCCGCGCTGGCGCTGGAAGTCGTCTGGTTCCGGATTCTCGTGATCATCGTCCCGGCCACCACCTACGCGTTTACGACCATGCTCGGCGCCGTGCTGCTCGGCATCGCCGCCGGCAGCGCGCTCGCCGCACCGCTGCTGCGGCGGCCGTGGAACTGGGTCGCGGCGTACGGCGGCGTGCAGATCGCGGTCGGCCTCCTCACCGTCGGCGCGATGGCCTTCTATCTCGGCCGGTACGGCGCCGGGCTGGCGCGCGGCTCGGATCACGTGGCGTCGCTCCTGGCGATTCTTCCGCCGTCGCTGGCAATGGGCTTCGCGTTCCCCGTCGGCGTTCGCGCCTGGGTGGACACGCCCGGCGCGCCGTCGAGCGAACGCCCCGCCCGGGTGGCCCGGCTCTACGCCGCCAACGTCGGTGGAGCCATCGCTGGCGCGGCCGCCGGCGGATTCCTGCTCATTCCACACGCCGGCAGCCGGCTCAGCCTGCTCATCCTGAGCGGCGCGTTCGTGCTGTCGGGCGTGCTGTTAATCGGCCACAGCGCCCCCCGACGCGTCTGGGCCGCCGCGGCAATCGCCGCCGTCGCGTTCACGGGCATCACCCTCCGGCTGCCGACTCCGTTCGAAGCCGTCCAGGGACGCCGCGTGCCGGCGGAGGAACGTCCGTTGTTCGTCGAAGAGGGCGTCCAGACGACGGTGGGCGTGTACAGCGATCCGACGGGCCGCCGCGTGATGTACCTCGACGGACTTCACCAGGCGAACGACAGCGAGACGATGGTGGCCGTCCACCGGCAAATCGGATTGCTGCCGGCGGCAATCCATCCGGCGCCGAAGAAGGCGCTCGTCATCGGGCTGGGCGGCGGCGTCACAGGCGGCGCGCTGGCGCAGGTGACCGGACTGTCGGTGGACATCGTCGAGCTGAGCGACTCGGTCCTGCGCGGCGCCGAGTGGTTCCGGCACGTCAACGGCGACGTCATGAACCGTCCGCACGTGCGCCTGCGCGTCGGCGACGGCCGCAATTACCTGCTCACCACGCCGGAGCGCTACGACATCGTCACGGCCGACATCATCCAGCCGATTCACGCCGGCGCCGGGAATCTGTACTCGGCCGAGTATTACCGGCTCGCGAAGCGCGTGCTCGCCCCGGGCGGCCTGATGCTGCAGTGGATCGGCCACCGGACGGAGAGCCAGTACCGGCTCATGGTCCGAACCTTTCTCGAGGTGTTTCCGCACACCACGGCATGGGAAGGCGGTACGCTGCTGGTGGGCACGACCGGACCGCTGACGCTCGATCCGAAGCGTTTCGAGGAGAAGCTCGCAGCCGAAGGGACGCGAAATGCCCTGGCCCTGATCGGTTTGAGGAGCTTCGAGGATTTGCTGAACCGCTATACGGCAGGCCCCGACGAGCTGCGCGCATTCGTCGGTCCGGGTCTCCTGCTGACCGACAATCGACCGCTCGTCGAGTATCACCGCTCCCTGCCGGCCAACGAGCCCGAGATCGATACGAGCGGGCTCGAGGGCAGCCCCGCCCGCTGGATCGCCGGGCGATAGGCGCCGCACAGGGCGGGAGGCTCAGAACCACCCGCACTTCTCGCAGAACGGGTTCACTTCCTCCGGAATGACGATGTTGCCGTCGACGTAGCCGGGGCGCACGGAACCGTCGAAGACGTGGAAGTCGTCGTGCGGGATGCCGATCGCGTTCCACAGGAACTCCGCCGAGAGCGTCATCGATGCGATCGGCTGGGTGCCGCCCGGCGGCAGCACGTTCCACGTGCTCGTGGACGTGCCTCGCCCGGCGCTGACCGCCTGCGCCGCGAGACGCTCGGCCACGAGCTCCACGTCGAAGACGCTGCCGTCGGCGCAGCGTACGTTGGCCACGCGCCCGGCGTCGCACGAGGTCAGGCTCAGGTTGACGCTGGTTCCGCTCGAGCTGCCCGAGTAGCTGCAGCTGGTCTGATTGCCCTGGGAGCTGATCGTCGCCGTCAGCGACGTACCCGTCTGCTGGAGGAGGGCGGCAAAGATGTCGCGGCTGCCGAGCGACGACTGCAGCTTCGCCCCGACGCACGCGCCGCCGCTCACCGCCGTGAGCGTGGCGTGCGCCATCCACACGCCGGAGACCCATTCGGTGGAAGGAGCCGTCGGCGCCCCGTCGCCGCACGCCGACATGAGCAGCAGCCCGAGGATCGCCGCGGCTCGACGGTTTCGCACGTCAGAACCCCCGAGCGGCCATCAGCTCCTTGAGAAGTGCCGCGGTGCTTTCGCGTACGGGGCCTGGCGCGGGGGGCCCGCCGCCGCGCCCGCCGCGGCCTCGACCGCCCGCCAGGCCGGGCACGCCCATCGCGACGTCGAGCGGCGTCCGTCCGGCCTTGTCCTCGAGATCCAGTCTGGCGCCGCGCTCGGCCAGGAACTTCACGAGCGCATCGCCGCGGCTCACCGCGATGTGCAACGCGGTCTCGCCGTTGTCGTTCACGGCATTCACGTCGGCGCCCCTGTCCAGCAGGAGCGACATGGCCTCGATGGTGGCCGACTCGGGACCCGCGTTTCGCGCCGCCCGCGAGGCCGCAATCATCAGCGCGGTGTTCTGGTTGCGCAGCCGCATGTTGGGGTCGGCGCCCTTGTCCAGCAGCAGCCGGATCAGCGCCGCGTCGCTGACCTTCGCCGCACGCATCAGCGGCGTCGCGCCCGCGCCGAGCGACGGGTCGCCGCCGTTGTGCTGCCGCATCAGGAGGGGCGTCTTCAGCGTCGCGTTGGGATTGGCGCCGCGCTCGAGCAGCAGCTTGATGATGTCGAGCGGCACCAGCTGTCCCGACGGCTTCGGCAGCGGCCGGTTGATCATCGGCTCCTGATGCTGCATGTCGACCGCGGCGTAGAGCGGCGTCATGCCGGCCGCGTCGGCGATATCGAGGTTCGCGCCCTTCTCGATGAGCAGCGCCGCCACGTCGTAGTGGGCGTTGATGATTGCGATGTTCAGCGCCGTGGTGCCGTCGGGGTCGACCGCGTTCAGGTCGGCGCCGGCGTCGATGAGCGCGCGCACGCCGTCGAGCGCGCCCTGGCGCGCCGCCAGCATGAGCGCCGTCATGCCGCCCCGCGGCAGCGCCGTGGTCACCATCGTCGCCAGGTCGACCTTGACCGTCGGGAACTCCGGCACCGTCGACTTCACGTCGAGATCCGCGCCGCGCGAGGCCAGCAGCTTCACGACCTCGGCATGGTTCTCGGCGGCTGCCCACATGAGCGCCGTCTCGCCGTGCCAGGACTCGCGGGCGTTGACGTCCGCGCCGGCCTCGAGCAGCAGCCGCACGGCGTCGGGACTGCCGGTGCGGGCGGCCAGCATCAGCACGGTTTCACCGTTCGTGACCACCGTGTTCGGATCGGCGCCCGCCTCGAGCAGGACGTCGATCATCGGCGCGCTGCCGTTGACGGCCGCGAGCGACAGCGGCGTGACGCCATACCGCGTCCGCGCGTTGGCCTGCGCACCGGCGCTGATGAGCGTACGCACGAGCTCGAGCCGATTCTGCCGCGCCGCCCAGTGCAGGGCGGTGGTCCCGTCCGGCTCGGCAGCGTTCACCAGCGCCCGCTGCTTCACCAGCGTTCGCACGGTCGCAGCGTTGCCGGTTTTCACGGCCTCGATCAGCCGGCTGTCGAACTCGGCCATGGAAGCCGCGGTCGCGCCGACGACGAGGGCGAGGATGACGCCAGCCTGGGTCAGTCGCATCGAAGTCGGGTGTCTCTAGAGTGGGATACGGCCCTTGTTGCCGCCGAACCGTTCCAGCCCGACGTCGAACTTGTCGGCCAGGCTGATCAGCAGATCGGCGTTGGGCGTCAACGGAGCAGCCACGATGTGGCGCCCGCCCTGCACCGTACCGGCGCCCCGCCCGAGCACCAGCGTCGGCAGCATCTCGGGAGAGTGGACGTTGCCGTTGCCCATGCCGCTGCCGTAGACGATCAGCGACTGGTCGAGCAGCGTTCCTTCGCCGTCGGGCGTGTTGCGCAGGCGGTCGATGAACCTGGCGAACAGCGACACGTGATAGGTGTTCACGGTCGCGTGCGCCTCGATCGCCGGAGCGCGATTGCCGTGGTGCGAGATCGAGTGATGCGGCTCGGTGACGCCGATGTTCGGATACGTCCGCTGGCTCAGCTCGCGTCCGAGCATGAACGTGAACACGCGGGTGAGATCGCTCTGGAACGCGACCGCCAGCAGATCGAACAGCAGCGTGACGTGCTCCTCGAACGACTCCGGCACGCCGACCGGCGCGTTGGGGACGTCGAGGAGCGATTCGGCCTGGCGCTCGGCGCGCTGGATTCGCTGCTCGATCTCCCGCACGTGATCCAGATACTGGTCGAGACGGACCCGATCGCGCGGTCCGATGCCCGCCTGCACCTGGCGCAGATCGTCGGCGACGAAGTCGAGCAGGCTGCGATCGGTCTTCATCCGCTCCAGACGGTCGTCGCGGGTCCCGCCGACGCCGAACAGCCGTTCGAAGACCATCCGCGGGTTGATCTCCATCGGCAGCGGCGCGCTTTCCGACTGCCAGCTGAGCGTGTTCATGTACGCGCAGCTGAATCCCGGCGCGCAGTCGCCGATCAGCCCGGTGAAGTCCTCGGTCGCCAGCTCGAGCGAGGGGAACGTCGTTTCCTGTCCGATCTTCCTGGCGATGACCTGGTCGATCGTCGTGCCGAGCGAGTAGTCGGGTCCGGCGGTGCGCTTCGGAGGCACACCCGCCAGCCACGACGCCGGCGCGCCGGCATGATTCGTATCGATGCCGGGATGCTCGGGCCTGGTGAGATTGGTGACGATGGTCAGCGAGTCGCGGAACGGCTCGAGCGGCTCGAGAATCGGCGTGAACTCGAACGCCGTTCCCTCGGCGGCGGGCGTCCAGCGGTCCATGATGGCGCCGTGTGGAATGTAGACGCACCCGAGCCGCTTTCTCGGCGCCGCGGCGGTCTTCACCGTCGGCGTCAGCGCCGGCACCATCGCATCGAGGAGCGGCAGCGCGAGCGCCACCCCCATACCCTTGAGAACGCGCCGGCGTGGAATCGCGGTCTTGTGGATGAACATGGCCAGGTCTAGATGTCGACCACCCCGCGGCTGACGCCGAACGTGTCCAGCTCCACGCCGCTCTTCTGCGCGATCGTGAGCAGCAGGTTGGCCATCGGCGTATTCGTGGGCGTGACGACGTGACGGTTCCCTTTCACACGGCCGGCCGCGCCGCCGACCAGGACGTGCGGGAGCGGCGAACCGGTATGCCCGTTGCCGTCGCTCATTCCGCTGCCGTAGAGCAGCAGCGAATGATCGAGCAGCGTGCCGTCGCCGTCGGGTGTGGCGCGCAGCCGCTCGACGAACTTCGCGAACATCCCGAGGTGATAGGCGTTGAGCTTCGCGTGTCCGGCAATCGCCGCCGGCCGGTTGCCATGATGCGAGATCGAATGATGCGGCTCGGTGACGCCGATCTCGGGATACGTCCGCTGGCTCACTTCGCGCGCCATCATGAACGTGAACACGCGCGTCTGATCGGTCTGGAACGCCAGCGTCATGAGATCGAACATGAGCGCCACGTGCTCGACGTACGCCTCGGGCACGCCGACCGGTGCGTTCGGCACGTCGGGCGACACCCTGGCCTGCTGCTCGGCGCGCTGGATCCGGCGCTCGATCTCGCGGACGTAGTCGAGGTATTCGGTCAGCCTGGTGCGATCGCTGCCGCCGAGCTCCCTGCTCAGCGACTTCAGATCGCCGGCGACGAAGTCGAGCAGGCTGCGATCGGTGCGCATCCGCGCGAGACGGTCCGCGGCGGTGCCGCCGCTGCCGAACAGCCGCTCGAACACCACGCGCGGGTTGATCTCCATCGGCAGCGGGGTCGTCTCGGTCTGCCAGTTGAGCGTGTTCATGTACGCGCAGCTGTAGCCCGGGTCGCACGCGCCGACCAGCCCTGAGAAGTCTTCGGTGGCGATCTCCAGCGACGGGAACGTCGTGTCCTGGCCGATGCGCCTGGCGATCACCTGATCGATCGACACGCCGGCCCGGAAATCGGGGCCGTCGGTCCGCTTCGGAGGCACGCCGGTCAGCCAGCATCCCGACGACACGGCGTGGTTGCTGTTGACCTCGGCGCGGGTCAGGTTGCTGACCACGACGACCGAGTCGCGGAACGGCTCGAGCGGCTCGAGGATGGGCGTGAACTCGAACCCCGGCCCCTCCGTGGCCGGCGTCCACTCCTTCATGATCACGCCGTGCGGGATGTAGACGAACCCGACGCGCAGCTGCGGCCGCGCCGCCGTCTGCGCCGACGCCGTCAACGCCGGCACCATCGCGTCCAGCAGCGGCAGCGATAGCGTCGCGCCGATGCCTTTCAGGACGTGCCGCCGCGGAATCGATCGCTTCGCTATGAACATCCCCTGTCCTCTACCTCCGCGCCTGCCGCATCCGCGCCGCGCTTCCCGCCGGCTCGTCGGCCGCGCGCGCTGTCCGCATCTGGAACGGGACGCTGTTGACGATCCCGAGAACCAGCGACGAGAACCGGTAGTCCTCGCGGGCCGCGCGCCGGACGATGGCCCGGACGGCCGGCATGTCGTGGTGCTCCAGCGTCCGGCCGAGCGCATACGTCATCAGCTTCTCGGTGATCGTGCCGACCAGCACCTCGGGCCGCCTGACCAGCGCATCGCGCAGCTCGGCCACGCCGTCGACCTTCGTCCCGTCGGTGAGCACCCCCGACGCATCAATCGGCACGCCCGATTCTCGCGTACGCCACGCCCCGACCGCATCGAAGTTCTCCAGTGCCAGGCCGAGCGGATCCATGACCTTATGGCACCCGGCGCACGCCGGATTCGCGCGGTGCTGCTCCATGCGCTGGCGCACCGTCATCAGCTTGCCCGGCACCTCCTCGGGGAACGCCGGCACGACCGGGGGCGGGGGCGGCGGCGGGGTTCCCAGCAGGTTGTCGAGGATCCACTTGCCGCGCACGACCGGCGACGTCCGATCGGCGTGCGAGGTCAGGGTCAGCACACCGCCCTTGCCGAGCAGTCCGCGGCGCACGTCGTCCTTCAGCACGACGCGGCGGAAATCCGGCCCGTAGACGTTGGGAATGCGGTAATGCCTGGCCAGCCGCTCGTTGACGAACGTGTAGTCGGCGGTCATCAGGTCGAGCACGCTGCGATCCTCGTTGATGATGCTGCCGACGAACAGCTCCAGCTCGCGCTCGAACGCCTGACGCAGGTTGTCGTCGAAATCAGGGAAGTCGTTCTTGTCCGGTGTGGTGTTCCGAAGGTTGCGGATGTGCAGCCACTGGCCGGCGAAGTTGTCGACCAGCGCCTGCGCGCGCGGATCGGCCAGCATCCGCCGCACCTGGGCCTCGAGGACCCCGGGCTTGCGCAGCTGCTTGCGTGCGGCAAGGTCGAGCAGCTCGTCGTCGGGGATGCTGCTCCACAGGAAGAACGACAGGCGGGATGCCAGGTCGACGTCGCTGACGCGATACGGGGTGCCCGGCGCCGCGCCGGCCGGATCGCGCTCGACGCGGAAGATGAACTTGGGGCTGACCAGCACCGCGCGCGTGGCCAGCTCGATGCCGCGCTCGAACGATCCCTCGCGGCGGCCCGCCTCGTAGAACGACATCAGGCCGGCCAGGTCGGCGTCGCTGACCGGGCGACGATACGCGCGGCGCGCCAGCGTGGAAATGATCCGCCTGGCGCACGCCGTTTCTTCCGATGCCTTCGCCGGCCGGCAGACGAACAGCCGCCGGCGGCTCGGCGTGTCGCTCACGCCAGTCGGGTTGAACGGTCCGGAGATCGTGACGCTCTCGACGTGCGGCAGGCCGAGATGATCGGTGGCGATCAGGGTGCTGCGCTGAAACGACTGCAGACGGTTCGCGCCCTGCGCGGCGCTTTTCGCCAGGAACGCGGCGCCGACGCGGCGCTGCCCGGCCTTCACCTTCACCCGCACCTGCAGCCGCTCGGCAAGAGAGTTCACCACGTTGGTGGCGTTGAGCGACGACTCGGTGTAATCCTTCGGCCCGCCCACCGGCGCGAGCAGCACGCGCTCGCCGTCGACGGTCACTTCGAGCTGATGCTCGTATTCCAGGCCGCGGACCGCGCCAAGGTTGATCTCGAGCAGCTTGACCTTGATGACGTACTCGCCGTCGAGCGGGAACGTGTGGGTCGCCATCAGGCCGCCGCGCGTACCCGGCGGCAGATCCTCGTTCTGCGCGATCTGCGAGGCGTCGCCGCGAATGCGGTAGGTCTCCGAGCCGGGAACGATCTTCGGATCGCCGACGGCCAGCGCGCTGATCGTCGCCGCCGCCGACAGGTAGCGCTCGAGCAGCACCGGCGACACGCTCAACACGTCGGCGATGTTGTCGAACCCGTCGGCGGAATCGTCCGGCGGCAGCAGCGTCGCGGGGTCGACGTTCAGGGCGAGCAGGTCGCGCACGGCATTGGCATACTCGGCGCGATTCAGCCGATGCGGCGCAGGGCGTCCCGGATGGGGATTCGCCGCCGCCGCGCGGTCGAGCGTCGTCTCGAGGAACGAGAGCAGCGCCTCGTGCGCGGCCGGATCCGGACGCGGCATGCCCGCCGGCGGCATGGCGCCGGCACGCAGCTTCCGGATCACCTTCTCCCACGTGTCGCCCTTCTCGACGACGCGGGACAGGTCGACGCGATCGAGCAGCACGCCCGTCGCGGTCGCTCCAGTCTGATTGCGCTCGTTATGACACGTCGCGCAATACTGGGTGACGGTGCGTTCGAGACTGGCGATCACCTCCGGGCGTTCCGTCCCTGCCTGTGCTGCCTGCGGTGCGGACGAGAACACCGTCGCCGCCCAGACCGCAACCCCCACCATGACGGGTACGTGTCCCCACCGGATGGCTCGCATCGGATCGCTAGGATACGTGATTGGCCGAAGTCTGTTCAGTACCCCAATTTAGGGGGGCGTGTCGCCGGTCCCCGGAGCCCGAAACCCTGCCAGAATGTGCCGCGATGACACCGGTTTCCCGGCTTGGTCTGGCAGCCCTCCTGGTGGCGCTGTGGGTGCTGGCGCCCGGCGCCCAGGGCGCGTTCGTCCGTCTGGTCGACGCCGCCGCCGAGGCCGGTATCGGACTGGTCAATATCTCGGGCGGCCCGTCCAAGGACTTCATCGTCGACGCCAACGGCAACGGCGCCGCGTTCTTCGACTACGACCGCGACGGCGACCTGGACGTGTTGATCGTCAACGGGTCGACCCGCGAGCGCATTGCCGCCGGCGGCGACCCGATGGTGGCGCTGTATCGCAGCGAGGGCGGAGGACGGTTCACGGACGTGACGGCCGCCAGCGGCTTCACCAGGCGCGGCTGGGGATCCGGCGTGTGCGTCGGCGACTACGACAACGACGAGGATCCCGACGTCTACATCACGGCATTCGGCCCGGACGTGCTGTGGAGGAACGCCGGCAACGGCTCGTTCACCGACGTCACGCGCCGCGCCGGGATCGCCGACCAGCAGTGGGGCACGAGCTGCAGCTTCGCCGACTACGATCGCGACGGCGACCTCGACCTGTACGTCGCCAACTACGTGAAGTTCGACGACTCGATCCCGGCGCGCGGCACCACGGCCAACTGCCGCTTCATGGCCACCGACGTCTTCTGCGGACCGAAGCGGCTGACGGGGGATCCCGACATCCTCTATCGCAACGACGGCGATGGCACGTTCACCGACGTCACGAAAGCGGCCGGCATCGACGACCGCGGCTACTACGGCTTCGGCGTCGTGTTCACCGATCTCACTGACGATGGCTGGCCCGACATCTACGTCGCCAACGACTCGGTGCCCAATCTGCTGTTCCGAAACCGCAAAGACGGCACGTTCGTCGAGGAAGGCCTGATCTCCGGCGCGGCGTTGAGCAGCGACGGGCGGCCGCAGGCGGGCATGGGCGTGGATGCCGGCGACTACAATGGCGACGGCCTTCCCGACCTTGTCGTCACCAACTTCTCGCACGACTACAACACGCTCTACGAGAACGGACCGGCCGGCGTCTTCACCGATCGCAGCTACGCGGCCGGCATCGCGGCAACGGCGGGCCCGTATCTCGGATGGGGCGTCAAGCTCGCCGACTTCGACAACGACGGGAAACTCGATCTGTTCATCGCCAACGGGCACGTCTACCCCGAGGTCGACAAGCACGGACTCGGCACGCGGTATCACCAGCAGAAGCAGCTGTTCCTGAACGAGGGCCGGCGCTTCCGGCACGTCACGAAGGAGGTCGGCGGCGCGCTGACGTTGGAGAAGTCGAGTCGGGGAGCGGCGTTCGGCGACTACGACAACGACGGCGACATCGACGTGCTCGTCATCAACATGAACGACACGCCGACGCTGCTGCGCAACGACACGCCGCGCACGCGGCACTGGATCACGCTGCGCCTGGCCGGCGAGAAGAGCAACCGCGACGCGATTGGCGCGAAGGTGACGATCGAAGCCGGCGGTCGAAAGCAGACGGCGGCCGTGCGCGGCGACGGGAGCTATCTCTCGCACAGCGACCTGCGGGTCCACTTCGGTCTGGGCGACGCGGCAAGGATCGGCCGCGTCGAAATCCGCTGGCCGAGCGGCCTGGTGCAGAACGTCTCGGGGCTCGCCGTCGATCGCTTCTACGTCGTGCGCGAGGGCGCGGCCGCCGCGGTGGAAGGCCCCTGACGGCCGGGAACCACCTCAGAGCCCGCCCAGTTCCTTCACGCGTTCCATCCGCAGCCGCAGCAGGTGCTGCCGATACAGGCTTCGTTGCTGCGCCGCCTCTTCCGCTCTTCCCGACGCCGCCAGGGCGTTGATGAGGTGCGCGTACCCGTCCGCCGTCTCCTCCGCCGCCTGCGCCCGCGCGAGCGGTTCGACCGCTTCGCTCGCGCGCTGCGCTCTCAGCAGCGCGATGCCGAGATCGCGCTGCGCGCGCGGCCCGTCGTCCATCGAGGCGACCTCCTGGTAGTGAATCACCGCCTGCTCGTGGTTGCCGGCGAGCGCCTCCTTCGCCGCCTGGCGGCGAAGCGCGTCGAGCTGGAACTCGCGCCGGCCTGCGTCTTCGGCTTCCGCCTGTTGCCGTGCGAAGAGATCGAACTCGCGCCGCGCGTCCTCGGTCCGGTCGGTGCGCATCAGCACCGTGCCGAGCGCGTAGCGCGCTTCGCGCAGGCTGCCGTCGAGCGCGAGCGCGCGCTGCAGGGCGGAAATGGCCTCGGGCCATTTCGACAGCCTCACATACGACTGGCCCGCGGCCGCGTGCGCTTTCGCGTCCTTGGGATCGAGCCAGACGGCAACCTGGAACTCGGTCAGCGCCTCCTCGTGTCGCCCCTGCAGGAAATAGATCTCGCCGAGCTGCCGGTGCGCCTCGGCGCTGTTGGCGTTGACGTCGACGCGTTTGCGATAGACGGCGACGGCGCCGTCGAAGTCCGCCTGGTTGACCAGCAGACCCGCCCACGCCTGATAGAAGTAATCGCGGCCGACGATGGGCCCGAAGGCCTCGCTGTCGGCGAACGCCTGCGCCGCACGCGGCAGCACCGACTGGCGCTGATAGAGCTGCGCCAGCCGGTAGACGACCTGTCCGGAGCGCAGGCCGGCTTCGATCGCCAGCTGCAGCTCGCGCTCGGCTTCCGCCAGCCGCCGATCCTCGACGAGCACGTCCGCCAGCATCACACGCGCACGCTCGTCCGACGGCGACAGCCTGATCGCCGTCCGCAGGTGCTCGATGCTCCTGTTCGACTGCCGATCGACGTGGTAGACGACGCCGAGCGCACGATGGATCTCGGACGACTCCGGCGACGCCGCGGCGACGCTCTGCAGCAGCTTCAGGGCAGCATCGATCCGGCCGGCGCGCAGCGCGGCGATCGCTTCGGCAATTCGCGCTCGATCGTCGGCCGGACCGGTCAGCAGCGGGTCGTTCGGCACCGCAGCCGCGAATCGCGACAGGGCGGTCGCGTAGTCGCCGGCGTCGAGGGCGTCGAACCCGCTCGCATACCGTGCCTGGGCGAAGATCGGCGCCGCTCCCGGACGCTGCGTGAGCAGATCGACGCGCGCGAACCGCACCTGCCGCGGCGAGGTCAGCGATCGCTGCAGTCCACGGCGCGCCTCTTCTGCATCATCGAGCCGGCCCAGACGCGTCAGCTGCTCCACCAGGGCGTAGGCGGTGGTCGGGTCGCGGGAATCGAGGGCAGTGGCGCGGCGCAGGGCGCGAACCGCCTGGTCGTGCCGGCCTGACGCGGCAGAGGCCAGCGCCCGCATGGCGTACAGGTCCGCGCGGCCGTCGTCGAGCTGTTCGGCGGCGGCCAGCGCGCGCAGCGCCTCGTCCAGGCGATGACGGTCCAGCAGCACGGTCGCGAGCGCAATCGACGCATCCGCACCGGCGACCCGCGACGCCCGCGTCCGGAACGTCTCGATGGCGGCGTCCCACCGCGTCAGCGCCTCCTGCATGGCGGCCAGCGACGCGCGCAGCTCCTCGCCCTCGTCGCCAAAGGTTCCGGCCTGCGCGCGGACGAAGCGCTGGAGACCTTCGACGAACGCAATCTTGAGCTGATGAACTCCCGCGACGTCGCGCCAGAGCTGCGCCCCCGCCGGATCGGCGGCGGCGGAGAGCGGGGCACACTCGGACGTCGGGCACTCCGCCGCCGGCTGCGCGACGACGGGTGTGGCGCTGGCGAGCAGGAGGGCGACGACGAGCGTTCGCACTAATTCACGTTCGGCTGCTGCTTCAGATAGGCAATGATACCGGCGACATTGCGGCGTGCGGAAATGGCCTGCGCGGCTTCGAGCGGCGTGCGGCCCTGCTTGTTCCTGGCGGTGAGGCTGGCGCCGTTCTCGACCAGGAAGCGCACGATTTTCTCGGACCCTCGTCCGGTGATGGCGGTGTGCAGCGCCGTATCGCCGGCGGTGGTCGTCGCATTGATATCGAGGCCGGCCGCCAGGCAGAACTTGATTGCCTCGATCGCCTCCTCCTCGGTGCCCTGGTCGTATGCCGGCGCGGCAGGACTGCCGTCGCGCCAGCCCAGCCCGGCGGCAAGCATCAGCGCGTTGGCCTGATTCGCCTGCGTGAGCTTCGGGTCGGCGCCAGCCTCGACCAGCAGCCGCATCACTTCGACGTCGCCGGACTTGGCGGCGCGCATGAAAGGCGTGGCGCCGTCGCCGAGCGCGCGATCGCCGGCGGTGTGATGGCGCTGCATCACCGGGGCCGCCAGCCGGGCGTTCGGATCGGCGCCCCTGGCGAGGAGCAGCTTGATCAGATCGACCGCGCTGAGCTTTCCCGAGGGTTTGGTATTCGGACGGCCGTGTCCGATCGCCAGCCGATTCATGTCGACGGCGGCGTACAGCGCCGCCATCTTCGCCTCCTTGTCGCCGATGTTGGGATCGGCGCCGGCTTCGAGGAGCATCGCGGCCTCGTCGTAGTGGGCGTTGATGATGGCGATCACCAGCGCCGTGGCGCCGTCGGGATCGACCAGATTGAGGTCGGCGCCGGCCTCGATCAGCGCGCGCAGCGACTTGCCCGCGCCCTGACGGGCGGCATACATCACCGGCGTCCAGTTTCCGAGCGGCAGGATCGACTGCCCGCTGCGGCGCCTCGGGACGTCGAGCAGCCGGGATCGCGCGTTGACGTCGGCGCCCGCTTCGACGAGCACCTTCACCGCCTCGGCGTGGTTCTCCGCGGCCGCCCACATCAGGGCGGTCTCGCCGTACCAATGCTCGCGCGCGTCGAGATCGGCGCCCGCCGCGAGCAGCAGCTTGAGGACCTCCGGCCGCCCGGTGCGCGCCGCCGTCATCAGGACGGTCTCGCCTTCCGGCAGCACGGCGTTGGGGCTGGCGCCGGCCTTGAGCAGGACGTCGGTCATCGCCGCGCTGCCGTTCACCGCCGCCAGGGCCAGCGGCGTGATGCCTTCGCGCGTCGCGGCTCCGACATCGGCGCCCGCCGCCAGCAGCATCTTCACCAGCTCGACATCGTCGGCGCGCACCGCCCAGTGCAGCGCGGTCGTGCCGTCGGCTTCGGCGCGGGTCAGCTCGGCGCGCTGTCTGGCCAGGACGCGGACGCGGGCCCGGTCGCCGGCCTTGACGGCCTCGATCAGCGGCGGCGAAGTCGCCGCCGCCGCCGGCGCCGCCAGGAGGGCGCACGTCAGCAGCGCCGCGCCGCGGCGCACGATCACCTCCAGGCCGGCCCGCATGTCAGATCTCCACGCGGCCGTTGCTCTCGGCAAAGCTCTCGAGCCGCACGCCGTACAGATCCGCCACGCTCAGCCACAGGTTGGCGATCGGCGTCCATTCGCCGGAGACGATGAAGCGATCGCCCTTGACCCTGCCGCCGGCGCGGCCGACCGAGAGCAGCGGCAGCGGGTACGGCGAGTGCGCCTGACCGTCGCTCATGCCCCCGCCGTAGAAGATCAGCGAGTGGTCGAGCACGGTGCCGTCGCCCTCGGGCATGTTGCGGAGCTTCTCGATGAATTCGGCGAACAGCTGCGCGTAGTGCGTGTTGATCCGCGCGTGCCGCTCCATGTTGTCGGGGTTGCCGCCGTGGTGCGACACATCGTGGTGCGTCGAGGGAATGTTCAGCACCGGGTAGGTGCGCTGGCTGGCTTCGCGCGACATCATGAACGAGAACACCCGCGTGATGTCGGACTGGTAGGCCACCGCCAGCAGGTCGAACAGCAGCTCGGCGTGCTCCTCGAACGTGTCGGGCACGCCGAGCGGCGCGTCGACGGCGAGGACGTTCTTCGCGTTCTGCGCCTCGGTGCGCTGGATGCGCCGCTCGATCTCGCGCACGTGATCGAGATAGTCGGCGATGCGCGTGCGATCGCGCGGGCCGACCTTGCGCTGCAGGTCGCGCGCCTCCTCGGTGATCGAATCGAGGATGCTGCGATCCTCCTTCATGCGCGCTTCGCGCTCCGCGGGCGTCCCGGCGCGGCCGAACATCCGCTCGAACGCCGTGCGCGGATTGATCTCCATCGGGTTCGATTGCGTCTCCGAGGCCCACGAGATGCTGTTCATGTAGGCGCAGCTGTAGCCCGGGACGCAGCCGCCGACGTAGCCGCTGAAGTCCTCGGTCGCCACCTCCATCGACGGAAGCTGCGTCTCCTGGCCGATGTGCCCGACCAGCACCTGATCGATGCTGATGCCGACCTGGATGTCCTCGGCCTCGGTCTGCTTGGCGACCGCGCCGCTCAGCCATCCGGCCGAGCTGACCGCGTGATCGGTCACCGACTTGCCGCCCGCGCGCGACAGATTGCCGTACACGTTCACGCTGTCGCGGAACGGTTCGAGCGGCTTCATGATGGCCTTGTACTCGAAGCCGCTGCCGGCCGCGTCCGGCATCCAGTGCTTCATCGTCGCGCCGTTCGGGAAGTACACCGCGCCGAAGCGGATCGGCGGCTTCGCCGGCGACTGGGCGAGGGCGGTGAACGCCGGCACCATCGACTCCAGCAGCGGCAGCGCCAGCGTCGTGCCGACGCCGCGCAGGAACGTGCGCCGCGGCAATGCTCGTTTCGTGACAACCATCAGCGATCCTCGTCTGCTAGCCGGTTCTGGAACGGTGTGCTCGTGATAATGCCCATGACGAGCGCCGAAAACCGGTAATTCTCCTTCGCCGCCCGGCGAACGATGTCGCGGACCACCGGCATATCGTAGTACTGAAGTCCGCGTCCCAGGGCGTACACCATCAGCTTCTCGGTCAGCGTCTGCACGAAGATATCGGATCTGGCCACCAGCGCCTGTCGCAGCGCGACGACGCCGTCGACCTTCGTCCCGTCGGCCAGGAGACCCGAGGCGTCGATCGGCAGCCCCGCCTCCCGGGTCCGCCACGCGCCGACGCCGTCGAAATTCTCCAGCGCGAACCCGAGCGGGTCCAGTAGTTTATGACAGCCGGCGCACGTCGGGCTGGCGCGGTGCTGCTCCATCCGCTCGCGCAGGGTGCGCGGCGCGGCGGCGGTGCTGGCGACCAGCGGCGGCACGTTGGGCAGCGGCGGCGGAGGCGGCGTGCCCAGCACGTTCTCGAGAATCCACTTGCCGCGCAGGACCGGCGCCGTGCGGTCGGCGCGCGAGGTCACCATGAGGATCGCCCCCTTCCCGAGCAGGCCGCGGCGCGCATCGTCGGTCAGCGTGACGCGCCGGAAGTGGCTGCCGTAGATGTGGGGCACCCCGTAGTGCTTGGCCAGACGCTCGTTCACGAACGTGTAGTCGGCGGTCAGCAGGTCGATGACGTTGCGATCCTCGCGCATGACGCTCGCGAAGAAGAGCTCGGCCTCGCGCTGGAACGCCTCGCGGAGCGTGTCGTCGAAGTCGGGGAACTCGTCGTGGTTCGGCGCAATCGTCTTCAGGTTGCGCAGGTGGAGCCACTGACCGGCGAAGTTGGTGACCAGCGCTTCCGACTTCGGATCGGCAAGCATGCGCTGCACCTGCTTCTCGAGCACGCCCGGCTGACCGAGCTGGTTCTTCGCGGCCAGGTCGATCAGCGTGTCGTCGGGGACGCTGCTCCACAGGAAGAACGACAGCCGCGACGCCAGCTCGAGGTCGCTCACCCGGCGGATCGTCCCCGGCTTGCCGCCCCCGCTCTCCTCGGCCCGGAACACGAACGACGGGCTCGCGAGGATGCGGCGGATGCCCATCTGGATGCCGGCGTCGAAGCTCCCCTTCTTGCGCCCGATGGCGTAGAACTCGAGCAGGCGCGCGACCTCGTCCTGGGTGACCGGGCGGCGGAACGCGCGGCGCGCGAGCGTCGAGAGGATCTTCGACGCGCACGCCTCCTCCTGGGCCTGCGTGGACGGACGGCACATGAAGATCCGCTCGCGGCTCGGCGTCGTGCCGGGGCCGGTCGCGTTGAACGGACCCGCGATCGTGAGCGTCTCGATGTGGGGCCGGCCGGTGGCGTCGTAGGTGCCGGCGGAGCTGCGCAGGAACGGCCGCAGCCGCTGCGTGCCGGCGCCGATCTTGCGCACGAACGTCGCTCCCACGGCGTGCGGGCCGGCCTTCACCGGCACGCGCACCTGCAGCCGCGCGTCGATCGCGTCGGACCGCTCGGTGATGACTTCGCCGGGGTTGCCCCGGTCGGCATCGCCGCCGACCGTGCCCAGGAAGACGCGCTCGCCGTCGATCGTGATCTCGATCTGATGCGGGTGCTCGAGACCGCGAATCGCCTCGAGATTGGTGCGATAGAGCGCGAGCGAGAAGTGATACTCGCCGTCCTGCGGGAAGTGGTGGTTGACCACCAGGCCGCCGACCGATCCGAGCGGCAGACCTTCGATGTGCTGATCCTGCGAGCGGTCCTGACGGATGCGATACGTACTCGAGCCCGGCGCGACCGGCGCACCGACCGCCAGCTCGCTCACGCGATCGGCGGCGACGAGATAGCGCTCGAGCAGCGCCGGCGACGTGCCGAGCATGTCCGATACGTTGTCGAAGCCGAACGCCGCATCGTCGGGCGGCAGCAGCGACGACACGTCGATGTCGAGCGCGAGCACGTCGCGAATGGCGTTCTTGTACTCGTTGCGATTGAGGCGGCGAATCAGCGGACGGCCCGGATTGGGCGCCGACGCGGCCGCGCGGTCGAGCTCGGTCTCGAGCCAGCGGGTCAGCGCAACGTAGGTGGCCTCGTCCGGCCGCGGCACGCCCTGCGGCGGCATCATCCTCGTTCGCAGCTTGCGGACGACGTTTTCCCACACCTCCGAGTCCGCCGACGGCCGCGTGACGTCGACGGTGTCGAGCGCCAGATCGGAGGTCCTGGTGCGCTGATTGTGGCAGGTCACGCAGTAGCGGTCGATGACCGCCTTGTGCGAGGCCGGCGCGACGGACGGCCGCGAGGCGGACGCCGTCTGCGGAGCCGACGCGGCCTCCAGCCGCGCCGAACCCGCGGACCCGCCGAGCACCACCCACCCGGCCGACGCCAGCCACACGAACGCCGCGATGACCTGAGCGCTGAAGCGCAGAGTGCGTCGGCGCAAGCGTGATCCAGCCACGGTACTGTCTCGTTTGTATGCCACGGCCGTCCGGCAATCAATGCCCTGATCAGGTGACGGCACGGGCAATTTTGTTCGGGATTTCGCGCAATGACGGCGGGTCCGCCTCACCCGCCGCTGCACAGTGTCAGCGGGCCGGGGAGGCCGGCGCGGGCGCCTGCCCGGCTTCTGCCGGCGGCGTGGTCGGCGGGACGTGATGGATGCGCGACTTGAAGCGCCAGCCCTGCGGCGTCCGCACGTAGACGTCCTCGTAGTAGCCCTCGTGGCGAATCCGGTACGGGTCGCCGCCGAGGCCGATCATCAGCATGTCGACGGTGCCGGTCGCCCCCTCGGGCGACGGGGTGATGATGTGGTTCACGTAGATGTGCTTCACACCCTGCTTGATCCAGCCGACGTTCTTGCAGCCGCGCGAGCCGCCGCCCGAGACTTCCGCAAGCCGCTCGCGGCCCTGGAACTTCGCCCCCAGCTTGCCGTTCTGCTCGGGCTGGAAGAAGCCGTCGGCGGTGAACAGATCGGCGTAGTCGTAGCCGTTGTTCGAGCACGTATCGATCGCCCGCGCGTACTTCGCGACGAGCTGCTGGATCTCGAAGTAGTCGAGGGCGGTCAACGGCTGCACGCTTTGCGCGTGCGCCGGACCGGCGAGCGCGACGGCCAGTACGAATGCGGATGCAGGTTTCATCGGGCTCACCATTGTCGATTGAAGATCTCCGATCGTTGAAACGTCGGTGATTGTCGATTGGTGACTGTCGATTTCAGGCCGCCTGCGGTCGACAGTCACCAATTCTCATTCACCAATCCAAATCGACAATCAGAGATCTTCACATCCTCGAGGCTTTAGAAGTCGAGCTGCCCGCTGATCTTGAACAGGCGGGCGTCCATGATGCGCAGCGGCGTGCGCCACACGGCGTAGGCCGAGTTCTCCTGCATCACGGGGTTGGCGTTGAACAGGTTGTAGATGTCGAGGTTCACCGTCGCGCGGCGTCCCCCGAACCTGATCGTCTTGCCGAGGCGCAGGTCGAACTGATTGATCCGGTCGCCGTACATCTCGCCCGGCAGGAGCAGATTGATCGTGGCGTTCTGCGCCGCCGCCGCCAGCGGACGGCCGAGCGACGGCTGGATCTCGGCGTTGCTGAACTGACGGTTCGCGGACAGCACCGGGCCCGCCGAGCTCTGCATCGTGGCGGCCACGTTCACGTCGATCCTCGGCACGATGTAGGTGCCGAGGAGCTTGACCTGCGTGAGGAACGCGCCCTGCACGCGGCAGCCGCGGAGGCTCGGCCCCGCTCCCGGAATCACCCCGCCGAACACCGCGCCCTGATCGTTGGCGATCACGTCGCAGTTGTCGGTCGTGGTGCGGCCGGTGCTGACGCCGCCCTGCAGGATCAGGCCGTTCTGCAGCCGCGCGTTGGCGCTGATGTCGACGCCGTTCCAGTGCTCGATCTGCTTGCCGAACTCGCGCGCCAGCGTGGTGTAGGTCGTGCCCTGACCGACCTTCGAGGGGTTGAGGTTGTAGAGGTCTTCGATCACGTAGCCCCCGCCGCCCGGCAGACGCGGATCGGACGGAGCCATGACGCTGTAGCGATCGAAGTCCGAGGCGCTCAGCCCGCGAATCTGCGTGACCTGGAAGTTGCCGAACCACCGGCGGAAGTAGCCGACGTCGATGCCGAGACGCGGCATCAGCTCGTGCTGCACGCTGGTCGAGAACTCCCAGTTGAAGGCGCGGTTGCCCCAGCCGAACCGGGTGTCGCGGTTGAACTCGGGGATCGACCCGAGCTGGCCGAAGTTGAGGTTCGCCACCGCCGAGCACTCGCCGTTGGCCTGGAGGTTCAGCAGATCGCAGTCGGGATTGAAATCGCGGTCGGCGTCATTCCAGTTCCTCGTCGTCGTCGTGCTGACGGCGGCGGGGTTGCCGATCGTCGACACCGCGAGGACGTACTTGCCGAGGCTGGCCTTGAGCGCCGTCTTGCCGTTGCCGAAGAGGTCGTAGGCGACGCCGAGGCGCGGCGTGACGTCGTGCAGGCTCATGGTGGTCACGGCCGGGAACGTGAAGTTGCGCGTCGGCTGGAGCGGAGCCGGACCGCGCACCTGATCGGGATAGCCGCCGCGATAGGCGTCGTAGCGGAGCCCGCCGGTGAGGGTCCAGCGGTTGATCGTCCAGCGGTCCTGCACATACGCGCCGATCTCGCCCTTGACCAGCGACTCGCCGCGCAGCGGCACGCCGTACATCGTCAGCTGGTTCGGGATGCCGTTGTTGAAGCGGAACATCATGTAGTGCGAGTTCGACTCGGTGGTGCTCTCCGTGCTCGCCCACGTGTCGCTGAACCCGACCTTGAACGAGTGCGCGCCGGTGACGTACGAGAGCGAGGCGACCGCCGTGTTGATCCGCTGGCTCGAGTAGCCGAAGGTGCCGCTCACGCCGCCGTTGCCGCCCTTGCCGCGGTAGAAGAAGTTGTTCGACTGCTCGAGCACCGGGATCATGTCGCGGTAGACCGAGCCCGGCGGCGGCAGCTGATTGCCGAAGGCCTCGCCGCGGCGCGCGAAGCGGGCCTCGACGAGCACCCTGTTGGTCAACGGGCTCGTCCACGAGGCCTGCGCCAGGTTGAGCACGGGGAACCGGTAGGCGACCGCCGACTCGGGCGACACGCCCGCGCGCGTGTCATCCCAGATGCGCGACTGGTTGTCGTAGTAGATCGACAGCTTGTGCTTCTGCGCCGCCTGCCACGTCAGGCGCGTGTTGACGCCGTTCTGCTCGAGCGAGAAGAAGCCGCGGCGCGTGGTATCCGGCTCGTAGTGCCACTTCGTCGGATCGCCCTCGTTCTTGTTGTAGTAGAGGCCGGCGATGTAGTTCTGGTTGGTCTGCCACCGCGCCGCCGTGTAGAACCACAGGCGGTCGCGCACGATCGGGCCGCCCACACCGGGGTTGATGTCGTAGGCCTTCTTCATCTCGTTGGGCTGCGGCAGACCGCGGTCGCGGAGCTCCTGCGTCAGGTTGCTGCCCTGCCACGACGAGTTCACGCCCGTGGCGAACACCGTGCCCCGCAGCGTGTTGCCGCCTTCGCGCGGGATGATGTCGATGCGCAGGCCGCCGTAGGGCTGCTCGGCCGAGACCGCGGCGTAGTCGACGGCGACTTCCTGCGTCGCGCTGGTGTCGGGGACGAAGTTCGAGAACTCGCCCGGCGACAGCACGTTGCCCAGACGCACGCCGTCGAGCTGCAGGCGCGTGTCGCTGGTGCGGCCGCCGTGAATCGAGAACTGCGTGTTCTGCAGGTTGTTGGTGCCGCCGACGTCGGCGAGCGCGCCGCGGCCGGGCTGGGTCGCCGCCAGCCCGGGGATCAGCACCACCATGTTGATGTGGCTCCGGCCGGCGGGAATCGCCTCGATGACCTGCTGATCGAACACGCGCTGCTGCGTCGTCCGCTGGATGTCGACGATCGGCGACTCGCCGGTGACGGTGATCGTCTCCTCGACGCCGCCGACCTTGAGCTCGGCGTCGATCGTCGCGACGAACGACCCGGTCAGCTCGATCCCTTCCCGGCGCACCGGTGCAAATCCACTGAGCGTGAACGTGACGGCATAGGTGCCGGGACGGAGATCGACGATCCGGTACTGTCCGCTACCGTCGGTCACGACCGTGCGGACCTTCTCGATCAGCGCCGGGCTCGTGGCTTCCACCGTGACACCCGGCAGCACGCCTCCGGATGCATCTCGAACGACGCCGGCTATCGACGCCTGCGCGTGGGCCGCTATCGGCACCACGGCTATGAACGCAACGAGCAGCAACGCCACACGCGTGAATCGCAACATTCGTCTCCTCCACCCCTTACCGAACATCAGCCACGTGTATCCGTGACTTGAACCGCCAACTGCCATCTGGTGCCTTGACGTAGACATCCTCGTAGCGACCGCCGCTCTTCAGAGCGGCCCGCCCCGTCACGCCCTCCTGCGAGAGCCCCAGCGCGACGCCCGAGGTGCGGAAGCGCTTCACTCCATCCCCGCCCGCGACATACACATCGTCGAACTGTCCGAGATCGGTTCCGGCAAGACGCCGAATCGCGCGCACGTCGGCGGCGGTCAATCCCGCCGCCAGCTCCTGCGCCGTCATCACCGTCCGCGACTTGAACTTCCACCCCGCCGGCGTCTTCACGTACTCGTCGTCGTAGCGGCCGACCTTCTCGCCGAGCTCGGCGCGGCCGATCGGGCCGTTCGGCGTCATCTCGATCGTCACGGTCGGCACCGGCCGCGGCGCGGCAGGCGCGGCGCCGCTCGCCGCGGGAGCCGCCGGCGCGGTGCAGTGGCGCTCGCTGCGGACGAGCGCCATCAACCGCTCGCGGCCCACCACCTCGCCGCGGATGTTGCTGGCGAAATAGCCCGCGTCGGGGGCGAACAGATCGGCGTACTCCTCGGCCGCGCAGGCGCCGAGCGCCCGGGCGTACTTCGCGCTCAGCCCCTGGATCTCGGCGCGGTCCTGCGCGGTCAGACTGCCCTGCGCGGCCAGCGGCGCCGCCGCGGCCAGCATCAGCAGCGGCAGCAGCGGCCCCAGAACCCTGTGAACCGTTCTCATCGTTCCTCGTCTACTCCTGTCTCTGTCCCTGTCCTTGTCCCTGTCCCCGGCCCGTGCCGCGGCCGCCCCCCGCCGGCTGCGGCTGCACATCCACGCGGGACGGCGTGAACGTGCGCGACTTGAACTTCCACCCCTGCGGCGTCTTGACGTACTCGTCGTCGTAGCGCCCGCCCAGCGCGATGCGCCCGGGATTGCCGTTCTCGCCGATGTCGATGATGACCGCGTACTGGCGGCCGATCGCTCCGCCCGGCGACGGCTCGATGACGTGATTGGTGATGAAGTGGCGCACGTAGTTGGCGCCGTGCGGCTGCGTGTTCGCCAGCGCCGCGAGATTGTCGCGCCCCTCGGTGCGCGGCCGGCCGAACACCGCGCCGGGCGCGAACAGGCTGGCGTAGGTCGCGCCGTTGTCGGTGTTCCCATCCAGCGCGAAGGCATACCTGGACACCAGCTGCTGGATCTCGATGTAGTCCTGAGGCGTCAGCGTGCCGGCCGCGGCAGCGCTCCGCTGCTGGGCGTGTGCGATCACACCGGCGGCGATCACACCCAGCGCCAGCGCGCCCGCGATCGCCGCCAGGGCCTGCCGATGCGAGCCAGAGGCTACTCCGGCCATACATCCACCTTCGATTCCCAATAGGTTCGCTTCCTGAACCGCCACCCCACGTTCGTCTTCACGTAGACGTCCTCGTAGTGGCCGCCGTGGCTCACTGCATTCGGCTTGCCGACAATGCCCACGTCGAGCATCACCGCGTAGACGCGCCCGGTCGCCCCTTCAGGCGACGGCGTAATCACGTGGTTCATCGTGAAGTGCCGCTGATTGTTCGGCCCCGCGGCCGGCGTGCGCGCCAGCGCCGCCAACGCGTCGCGCCCCTGATACGAACGCCCGTTCGATCCCTGGTTCATTCCGACGAACACGCCGTCAGGCGTGAACAGATCCGCATAGGCGTATCCGTAGTTATCGCCGCTGTCGAGCGCCCACGCGTACTTGCGCACCAGCTGCTGGATGTCGATGTAGTCCTGCGTGGTCAGCGCCGGCTGGCGCGGCGCCTGCTGCGCAGGCAGTACCGTCATCGCCATCATCCCGACGATGACAACCACGAGCGCCGCGGTGACCGTGGGACCACCCCGGCTCAGGACACTACGCGCGAGAGAGCTGTGCATGACGTCTCCCAGGCCGCTGCCATGTCATCGAGAGGTTTTTGGGCGCCCAATGATGCACGGTCGAGGGCGCTGGTCAACATCCCCTGATCAGGGGGGGCGGGATCCGGATTTCTGAATCCGCGATCTACGGAATGTCGTATCGCGCGGGTACTCGCGAGGCGCCAGGCCTACCGAATGTGGATAATTCCACGCCGCAGGGCCTCGGCGAGCGCCGCGGTGCGGTCGTGGACGTTGAACTTCTGGAAAATGCTCTTGATATGGGCGCTCGCAGTGTCGCCGCTGATGCCCAGCGCCGCGGCAATCTCCTTGTTTCGCTTGCCGGTGGCCAGCAGCTCGAGCACCTGCGACTCGCGGAACGTGAGCGTCGGCTGGCTCGCACGCTGCTCGAGCACGGCGGCGATTTCCGGCGGAATCACGCGCCGTCCGGCGTGCACCTCGCGGATGACGCGGATGAGATCGTCGGGCAGGGTGTCCTTCAGCAGGTACCCCATCGCGCCGGCGGCGATCGCCCGGTGGATGTCCTCGTCGCCGTGATACATCGTCAGCACCACGATGCGCGCGTCGGGCTGGTGGCTGCGAATCGCCTGAATCGCCTGGACGCCGGTCATCGTCGGCATCTCGAGGTCCATCAGGGTCACATCCGGCCGATACTTCAGGAACTGCGCGACGGCCTGTTCGCCGTTGCTGGCCTGCGCCACGACTGTCATGTCCGGCTGGACGCCCACGATGCGGGCAATGCCCTCGCGCATCAGACGGTGGTCGTCGGCACAGAGCACGCGAATCATCGGGGTCGTCGTCGTGGACATGTCACTCCGCCATTACGGGAACCGAGGTTTCGATCGTCGTGCCGCGGCCCGGGCTGCTGATGATCTCGATGCGGCCCCGGACGCGGGCGGCCCGCTCGCGCATCGTGAGCAGGCCCAGATGGTGGCCGGTGTCGGCCGCCGCTTCGTGCACGTCGGGGACGAACCCGCGGCCGTCGTCGGACACACGCAGCCGGATGCGATCCTCGTCGTAGCCCAGCTCGATACGCACCTGCGTCGCCCGGCCGTGCCGTATCGCGTTGTTCACCGACTCCTGCGCAATCCGCAGCAGCTGCATCTCCGCGTCCGCCGACGTTGTCCGCGGGCGGCCGGTCACCGAGAACTCGGCGGCCACCCCCTTCGTGCGCGTGGTGTTCTCGGCCAGCTCGCGCAGCGCGTCGACGAGCGCGCGCGGCTTCATCGAGGTATTGCGCAGCTCGAGGATCGATTCCCGGGCTTCCCGCAGACAGTGGCCCACCTGCCGGCGCAGACGCCGCAGCCCTTCGCGCGCCGCCGACTGCGAATCGTCGAGCTCGGTCGCGATCGTCTCCAGCTCCACGCCAATCGCCGCCAGGCTCTGCAGGAGCGTGTCGTGGATCTCGCGGCTGACGCGGGCGCGTTCGGCAAACACCAGCGCGTACTGATTGCGGACCGCGCGCAGCCGCAGATACCACGCCGCCGCAAGCAGCAGCGCGGTGCCGACGATGGCCAGCGTGATGAACCCGGGCGTGCGGTAGAAGGGCGGCGCCACCGAGAACGCCCATCGCGTGGCCTCGGTCCAGTCGCCGTTGGCCGTGGTGCTGACGCGGAACAGGTAATCGCCCGGCGGCACGTTGGTGTAGGTTGCCGCCCGCGCGGGGCCGGCGTACACCCAGTCGTCGTCGACGCCCTCGAGCCGGTAGCGGAACCGCAGCTTCGCCGCCGACGTGAGATTCACCGCCCCATACTCGATGCGCAGCGTCGTCGTGCGCGACGGCAGCGACAGGTCGCTCGTCAGCGCGATCGGGCGCCCGTCGGCGGTCACGCTTTCAATGCGCGGCGGCGACGTGTGCCGCGTCGCGGGAAGCCGCTGCGGATCGATCACCGCCATGCCCAGTCCCGTGGCCACCCACAGCCGGCCGTCGTTGCCTCGCACGCCGCCGACCCCGCTCTGCCACGTCTGCGACCCCTCCTGCAGGCCGTCGGTCTCGTCGTAGAGCGCGAATTCGAGCTGATACGAGGGGTTCGCCGCCGCCTTGTCCATTTCCGCGGGATCGAAGCGAATCACGGCGGCGCCCGAGTTCACGCCCACCCAGATGTAGCCCTCGGCATCCTCGATGAGAACGGGCACGAGATCGGTGATCGGCGCGTTGGCCTGCGTGATCGAGGTGAGCCGGCCGTTGTGGAAACGGCTGACGCCCGACGAGGTGCTCAGCCACACGCCGCCGCGGCCATCTTCGGTGATCGCCAGCACCGTTCCACGCGGCAGGCCTTCGCGGGCGCCGAAGAAGCGGAAGCGGCCGCGGTCGTGGACGGCGGCTCCGGCCGTGAGCAGCCCGATCCACACCCGGCCCTGGCTGTCGGTGAAGATGCTCTGACAGGCCCTGTTCTTCAGCTCGGGCTGGTCGTCGAACGTCGACAGCAACGTGCCGTCCCAGACCATCACCCCGCGGAGCGCCGTGCACAGCCACAGCCGGTCCTGCGTGTCGGTGGTCAGGGCCATGATCCGGCTCGAGGCCACGCCCGGAATCTCGACGCGCTCGAACGCCTCGCCACGGAGCCGGCTGACGCTCTGGGAGCTCGCCACCCACAGCGTCCCGTGGCGGTCGCTGTGCAGCCCCATCGTCGAGGGAACGTCGTACGACTTCCGCGACGTCCCCGTGAAGCGATTCAGCGCGTGGCCGGTGGCGATCCAGACGCTGCCGTCGCTGCCGACGGTGGCCGTGCGCACACCTTCGTTGGTCAGGCCGTCGAGCGGACCGACGCTCGAAAACGATCGCTCGGAGAGCCGGAGCAGGCCGCCGCGCATGCCGACCCAGACGTTGCCGTCGCGGTCCTCCAGCAGCGAGCGCGGCGATCCGGCCAGCCGATGCTCGTACTCGAACCGCTCGACGAGCGGCGAGCGGGCAATCGGGTCGCGGATGCGGAGCAGACCGCCGCCGAACGCCGCAATCCAGATTTGATTGCGGCTGTCGCGCAGCACCCGCCACGCGCCCGCCGGAAGCCGGATGTCGCGCGTGTGCTGGGGCGCGGTGTGTGTGGAGAGCTTGCGGACGATGTCGCGCGAGTCGGTCACCCAGATCCCGCCGTCGGCGTCCTCGGTGAGACTCTGGACGTTGGTCGCCTGGGTATCGACGAGCTCGAGCGATTCCCCGCTCCGGCGATAGACGCCCGCGGCCGTGCCGATCCACAGTCGGCCCGCGCGATCCTCGTACAGGCTGTAGGCCTCGGCGCCGTGGTAGCCGTCCTCCTTGCCGAGCAGCGTCCACTTCCCGTTGACGAACCGGAACACCCCGGCGCGATTGGCGACCCAGATCGTTCCCTGGCGATCCTGGATCATCGCCGTGGCACCGGCCGGCGCGCCCTCCGACCTCGCCTGCGGGACGACCTTGCCCTGCACGATGCGGACGATGCCGCCTCCGCCGCCGAATCCCACCCACAAGCTGCCGTCGGCGGCGCCGACGATGCTGTGAACCGGTCCGCTCGGGAGCGCCTGCTCCGGAGACAGCGTCGTCCACGGCGTGAACTGCGCGCCGTCGAACCGGATCAAGCCGTTCGGTGTCCCGAGCCAGAGATATCCGTCGGCGTCTTGCGCGAGCGCAAACACGTCGCCCGGCGGCGACCCCTTCTCGGTCGCCCAGGCCGTCAGGACGTAGTCGGGCAGCGAGCTGTCGGCCACCGACGCTGCGGGCGCGGCGGCGCACACAAGGAGGGCAAGCGCGGCGACGGCGGGAGCGGCGCGCCGAGACGGTAACAGACGAGGTGTTCGAGGGTCGCGCGGCGTCATGGGCGCGGCGGCCCGACATTATCGCGAGCCGGCGGCGCACCCGGCAAGTCCCTGATCCAGGTAGGGACTGCGGCACGCGCCGGCACGGGCCGTTACATTTCTTCTTCTGCGACCGGCTTCAGCACCACGTCGCCGGCGTACTGCTGGATGATGGACAGGAGACCGGTGTAGAGGAAGCCGATCTGGAACAATACCAGGAAGGGCAGCGTTCCGTAGATGCCGTTGGCCAGCGCGTAGAACACCGTCGCCGTGAAGTAGAGGCCGAGCGCCAGCTCGATCATCGGCTGGACGACGAAGCTCTGACGATATTTCTTGCCGATCCACTCGTCGGCAACGGTCTCGACGCGGTACTTCGGTGTGCGGGCGAACTCGCTCTGCCTGTTGAAGAGCGCCTCGAAGACCGCTCTGGTGTTGTTGATGGCAAGCCCGATGCCGATCGACATCAGGAACGGCAGATATTTCGCGCGGGTCAGCCAGTCGGCGTGCAGCTCGCGCTGGCAGACCATGTAGAAATTGGCCACCGACGCCGTCGCCGCGAAGAAGAGCGGCACGTCGATGAGCAGCATCTCGTACCAGCCCATGTTGTAGCGGATCACCATGGCCGGCGCCATCAGCACCGACAGCACGCACATGAGCGGGTAGTTGAAGTTGGCGGTGAGGTGGAAGAACGCCTCCGCCTTCACCGGCAGCGGCACGTTCGACCGCAGGATGCGCGGCAGCAGCTTGCGGCACGTCTGGATGGAGCCCTTGGCCCAGCGGTGCTGCTGCGACTTGAACGAGTTCATCTCGACCGGGACTTCCGCGGGCGCGACCAGATCCGGCAGGAAGACGAAGCGCCAGCCGCGAAGCTGGGCGCGATAGCTGAGGTCGAGATCCTCGGTGAGCGTGTCGTGCTGCCAGCCGCCGGCATCGGTGATTGCCGCGCGCCGCCAGATGCCGGCCGTCCCGTTGAAGTTGAAGAACAGGCCGGCGCGATTGCGGCCGCCGTGCTCGAGAACGAAGTGCCCGTCGAGCAGGATCGACTGGATCTTCGTGAGCAGCGAGTAGTCCTGATTGATGTGCCCCCAGCGCGCCTGCACCATCGCCACCTTCGGATCGGTGAAGAAGGGCACGGTGCGGGTCAGGAAGTCGGGGCTGGGGATGAAGTCGGCGTCGAAGATCGCGATGAACTCGCCCTTCGCCACTTTCAGCGCCGCGTCGAGCGCGCCGGCCTTGTAGCCGGATCGATCGGTCCGATGGATGTACTTGATGTCGACGCCGCGCGCGGCGTTGCGCCGAACGGCCTGCTCGGCCACGCTCCGCGTCTCGTCGGTGGAATCGTCCAGGACCTGGATCTCCAGCAGCTCGCGCGGGTATTCGATCCGGCAGACGGCGTCGATCAGGCGATCGGCGACGTACATCTCGTTATAGATCGGCAGCTGGATCGTGACCGCGGGCCAGGCCTCCAGCGTCCCCGCCGGGACGGGCACGCGTCCCTTGTTCTTCATGTACAGGTACACAAGGTAGTACCTGTGCCATCCGTACACCGCCAGGATGACCAGCACGAAGAAGTATGTCGCGAGGATGAGCGTCTCTGAAGGCGTCATGCGGGCTGCGCGCGCGAATTCCAGTGATTATAGTAGCCTCGTGCGCCGCCGATGCCAACCAGCGTCCTCCCGCCTGACGCGTCTCTGCCGTTTTCATGACTGAATCCGAGCTGCGTCAGATGCTCGACGACGTGCGCGCCGGCCGTCTCGATGCCGGGGACGCCGCGGCGCGCATTCGCGACGCCTTCGCCGTGGCGCCGTTCGAGGATCTCGGCTTCGCGCGCGTCGATACTCACCGTCATCACCGGCAGGGCTTTCCGGAGGTGATCCTCGGGCTGGGCAAGACCCCGGCGCAGATCGCGGCGCTCGCCGAGCGCATCGTCGCGCGCGGACAGACGCTGCTCGTCACGCGCGCCGGCCGCGACGCGTTCGATGCCGTCCGAGCGGTGGTGCCGAACGCCGCGTATCACGAGACCGCACGGGCGATCACCCTGAAGCAGGGCGACATCCCCGCCGGCGCCGGCACCGTCCTGATCGCGTGCGCGGGCACGTCGGACATTCCGGTGGCCGAGGAGGCGGCGGTGACGGCGGAGGTCATGGGGAACGCGGTCGATCGCCTGTACGACGTTGGCGTCGCCGGACTGCATCGCCTCCTCAGTGAACACGATCGCCTGCGCCGCGCGCGCGTGCTGATCGTCGTCGCCGGCATGGAGGGCGCGCTGCCGAGCGTCATCGGCGGGCTGGTGCAGGTTCCCGTCATCGCCGTGCCGACCAGCGTCGGGTACGGCGCCAGCTTCGGCGGGATCACGGCGCTGCTGGGGATGCTCAACTCGTGCGCGAGCGGCGTTGCGGTGGTGAACATCGACAACGGCTTCGGCGCCGCCTGCCTCGCCTCACGCATCAATCATCTGTGACCTCGCGCGACGGTGACCCGCCGACCGCCGCCGGCCGCACCGCGCGATGATTCACATCCCGGCTCCTTAGAAGTGGTTCATCGGCTCCGCGATGCGCGCGCGTGGACCAACCAGGCTGCCGACACCTCGGAGACCTGCGACCTCGTGATCGTCGGCGGCATTCCACGGGAGGTCTTCGACATCAAGGTGGATGCGACAATCCTCGGCGGCCAGGTGCTGTTCGAGCGCAGCTGAAGGGAGGCACGTCCAGGAGAAAAGAGCAGCGGCGGGATCGGCTCTGCCGCAGGCCGGCCGGAACCTGTCGTCCGGCCTCCGGCAGCCGCGCCCCGGGCGGTCGGACGCCGGTCAGTTGCGGTACACTGATCCGACGGCAATTCCCACCGAATCATCCCATGCATCCGGGCACTCTCAGGGCCCTCGAGTTCGACCGCATCGTCTCCGTTGTCACGGACCTCGCCGTCACGCCCCCGGGACGGGACCGCCTGGCCGATCTCCATCCGCTGACCTCGACCGCCGACGTGATCGCGGCGCAGCGCAAGACCAGCGAGGGCACGCGGTTCCTGGCCGACCATCCCGGATTCCCGCTGCGCGCACCGTCGGATCTCGGGGAGATCTTCGACGCGCTCGGGATCGAAGGACGCGGGCTCGAACCGCCGCGGCTGCTGGGGCTGTCGGCATATCTGGAATCGATCGAGCAGTCGCGTCAGGCGATCGCGAAGGTGTCCGCCGCCTTCCCGCTGCTGTGGATGCTCGTCGAGTCCGTCGCGTCGTTCCGGCAGGAGATCGCCGACGTGCGGCGGAAGATCGAGCCGTCGGGAGAGGTCGCCGACAACGCCAGCCCCGCGCTCGCCTCCATCCGCGACCGCCTGCGCAGGCAGAAACAGCGCCTGCGGACGACGCTCGAGGGGTTCCTCCGCGGACGGGACGCGAAGTACCTGCAGGAACAGGTGGTGACCGATCGCAACGGCCGCCACGTGCTGATGGTGCGGGCCGAGCATCGCGGCGCGATCCCGGGCATCGTCCACGGCGGGTCGGCCAGCGGCGCAAGCCTGTTCATCGAGCCGCTCGAAACCGTCGAGATCAACAACGACATCGTCGCGCTCGAGGAACAGGAAGCCGAAGAAGTGCGCCGCATCCTGCTCGAGCTGACCGATGCGTTCCGCCGGCGTCCCGAGGACCTGGAGCGGACCATCGAAGTTGCCACCGAGCTCGATGTGATCCAGGCGCGCGCCCGGTTCTCGATCATGGTGGGCGGCGTGGAGCCGGTGATTGCCGCGGACGGAACGTTCGATCTGCTGGCGGCGCGTCATCCGCTGCTGGTGCTGAGGGGCCAGGGGAACGAGACCTGGTCGGACCAGCGAGGAACGGGCATGGCGCCATCGGGCCGGTCCGAATTTCCGGTCCCGGTCGACATCCACATGCGCCCGCCGACCCGTGTGCTGATCATCACGGGACCGAACACCGGCGGGAAGACCGTCGCCCTCAAGACCGCCGGCCTGCTCGTCGCGATGGCGCAGGCCGGCCTGCACATCCCGGCGGCGCCGGGTTCGAAGCTGCCGGTCTTCAAGTCGCTGTTCGCCGACATCGGCGACGAGCAGTCGCTGTCGGCGAGTCTCAGCACCTTCTCCGCCCACATCGCCAACATCGTCGCCATGAACCGGGACCTCGCGCTGCCGGCGCTGGTCCTGCTCGACGAGGTCGGCGCGGGCACCGACCCCGTGGAAGGCGGCGCGCTCGGCATTGCCGTCATCGACCACTTCCGCCTCCGCGGCGCGCACCTGGTGGCGACGACGCACTACGACTCGCTGAAGTCGTACGCGTCGACGACCGACGGGGTCGAGAGCGCGGCGTTCGGCTTCAATCCGGACACCTTTGCTCCCACGTATTCATTGCAGTACGGATCGCCGGGACGGAGCCTGGCCATCGAGATCGCCGCCCGGCTCGGCATGCCGCCGTCGGTGATTGCCAGGGCCCGGGAAAGCCTGAGCGATCGGGAGAAGCAGCTGGCCCAGCACCTGGCAAGGGTGGACGAGGAAGTCCGTCGGCTCGAGCAGGATCGCCGCGAGATTGCGCGGGAGCGGGCGGCGCTCGCCGAGGCCGAACGCAGGCTGCGTGCGCGCGAGGAGTCGGTGCGCGAGCGCGAAGAGACCTACCGCCGACGTCTCGACGCCAGACTCGACGAACAGCTGCGCGAAGGTCGGCGGGAGATCGATGCGATCATCGAAGGCCTGAAGGCGCGGACGACGGCGCTGTCGGATCAGGCGGCGCGCCGCGCTGCGGCCGCGATCAGCACCGGTGAGACCGGCGCGGCGCGGGCCGATGCGCGGGCGGCGCTCGAACAGGTGGTCGGCCGGTTGAAGAAGGGCGCGGGCGCGCCCGCCCGGACTCCGGCCCCGGCGAAGCCCCTGGCGCCGATCACGCCGGGCGTGCGCGTGGCGGTGGGCGCACTCGGGCTCGAAGGCACCGTGCTCGCCGTGCACGGCGAGCACGCCGAGATCGACATGAACGGCAAGCGGCTTCGCGCCGCGCTGCGCGATCTGCGCGTCGTCGGCGGCGCGCCTGCACAGACCAGGGTCAAAGTCAACATCGACCTGCAGCCGCGCGGCGGCTCGCTGAGCGAGATCAACGTCATCGGGTGTACTGTCGACGAGGCAGTGGCGCGCGTCGAGAAATTCCTCGACGAATCCACCGTCACGGATCAGCAGGTGTTGCGTATCATTCACGGACACGGGACCGGGCAGCTGCGGAAGGGCATCAGCGAGTTCCTCAGGCAGCATCCGCTGGTCGCGCGCTTCCAGACCGCCCCGATGAACGAGGGGGGCGGCGGGGTCACGGTGGTGGAGCTGAAGGACTGATCGGTGTCATGGCACTCTTCCCCGCTTCCTTCATCGAGGACCTGAAGCAGCACGCCGACATCGTCGTCGTGATCCAGGATTACGTGTCGCTGAAGAAGGCGGGGGCGAGCTACAAGGGCCTCTGTCCGTTCCACGCCGAGAAGACGCCGTCGTTCAACGTCAATCGCGACAAGGGGTTCTTCCACTGCTACGGCTGCGGCGCGGGCGGCGACGTCATCAAGTTCCTCGAGCTGCACGAGAAGATCGGCTTCCAGGATGCGGTGAAACAGCTGGCGCAGCGCTTCGGCCTGCCCCTGCCCGAGCTGGAGGAGAGCGACGAGCAGCGCGCCAGCGCCGCGGAGCGCGAGACGCTGCTGAAGGTGCACGAGGCGGCGGCGAAGTGGTTTCGCGAGCAGCTGCTCTCGGCGGCCGGCGCGCGCATCCGCAGATACATCGCCGATCGCGGCATCAACGAGGCGACCGCCGACGCGCAGGGCCTGGGATTTGCACCGCCCGGCCGCGACGCCCTCAAGCAGTCGCTCCTCAAGCAGGGATTCTCGCCCGCCACGCTGCTGAAGGCCGGCCTCCTGGTCCAGCGTGACGACGGCCAGACGATCGACCGGTTCCGCAACCGGCTGATGATTCCGATCGCCCGCGATACCGGTCCGATTATTGCGTTCGGCGGGCGGGCGCTGGAGAAGGACCAGCAGCCGAAGTATCTCAACTCGCCCGAGACGCCGATCTATTCCAAGAGCCGGACGCTGTACGGCCTGCACCTGACGAAGACCGCGATCCGTCAGCGCGGGTTCGTCGTCCTGGTCGAGGGCTACTTCGATTTCGGCCAGGTGTATCAGGCCGGGTTCCCGGTGGTGGCGTCGTGCGGCACCGCGCTCACGCCGCAGCAGGCCCAGCAGCTTCGGCGGTTCGTCAGCAAGGTGGTTCTGAGCTACGACCCCGATGCGGCCGGTCAGGGTGCGGCGGCGCGTTCGAGCGAGCTGCTGGTGGCCGAAGGGTTCGAGGTGAACGTGGCGACGCTTCCGGCGGGCGCCGATCCCGACACCTTCATCCAGAAGCACGGCGGGGCCGCCTACGGTGAACGGCTGAAGCAGTCGCGGCCGTATTTAGATTACCTGCTGGATCGGACGGCAGCGGGTCACAACCTGAACAGCGACGAGGGCCGGGTGAAGTTTCTCGCCGAAATGCTGCCAGTCGCGGCACGTATCCCCGATCCCGCCATGCGCGACCGGTTCGGCGATCGGCTCGCCTTCAAGGCGCGCGTGACCGACGAAGTCGTCCGTGCACAGATTCGAAAGGCCGCCGTCCAGAGACAATCGGGTATCCTCAGGGACCCGCTGGCGCGTCCCGGCTTCAGGAAGGTGACCAACGCGGAAAAGGGCCTGATCTGGTGGCTGATTCACGAGCCCGGACCGGCGCTGGATGCGCTCGCCCGGCTCGAACCCGGGGATTTCGAGGGTCTGGCGTCCCAGTCGGTGCTGGATCTCGCACGTCAACTGAACGAGAATAGGGGATTCTCTCCTTCTGTGCTGCTCGAGCGTCTTAGCATGGTAGAGGCACGGCTCGTCACCGGGATCGCGAGCGAGCCTGAACCGCCTGCGCTTTCGCTGACATCCTGTGTACGCGAATTGCGACGGAGCCGCTACGTACGCGAGCGCGCCGCGGTGCAGCAGGAGATCGAGCAGCTTCAGAACCAGGGCGCCGCCGACAGCGGCCGGGGAGATGCGCTGCTCGCGCGCAAGCTGGATCTGGGCCGGCTCATCGAGGAACTCGTGATTGCGGAGGAGTGAACTTGTCGATTGAAGAGAAATACGACGAAGTACGCCAATTGATCAACGTCGGCAAGGAGAAGGGCTACCTCCTCTACGACGAGGTCAACGAGATCCTGCCCTCCGAGATCACCTCGTCGGAAGAGCTCGACGATCTGTTCAACGCCTTCGGTGCGGCGGGCATCGAGGTCGTGGACTCCGACAAGGCCTACCGCGGCGACAAGGACTTCGATCGCGACGGGACGGGCGACGAGCCCGAGCTGGACCTGACCCCGGGCGCGCTGGACAAGACCAACGATCCGGTGCGCATGTATCTCCGCGAGATGGGCACCGTGCCCCTGCTCACGCGGGAAGGCGAGGTCGCCATCGCCAAGCGCATCGAGCGCGGCAAGCTGGCGGTGATCAAGTCGATCTCGCGCACGCCGACGATCGCCAAGCGCATCCTGCTCATGGGCGATCAGCTGCGCAACGGCGAGCGCACCATCCGCGAGCTGGTGATCTTCAGCGACGAGGAGATCACCGACGAAGTGATCCAGGAGCGCGCCGAGGAAGTGCTGGGCGAGATCGAGGCCGTCCGCAAGGCGCGCATCAACTATCAGAAGTGCGTCGAGAAGCTGAACCTCGTTCCCAGGAAGGACAAGCGCAAGTACCGCCGCGCGCGCTACAAGGCGCTGCGCGCCTGGGTCGAGGTCTCGCGCCGCATCCGCGACATCGAGTTCACCGAGGCGGTGAAGCGCCGTCTGGTGGATGAAGTGAAGGAGGCGGTCGACTCGGTGCAGAAGGTGCAGCGCGAGGCCGACCAGATCGAGCGCACGCTCAATCCGAAGGGCAAGACCAAGGGCCCGAAGCTGAAGGACGAGGAGCGGAAGACGCTGCAGAAGAAGCTCAAGGAGATCCGGCTGCAGGTCAAGCAGATGATCGACGACCTCGAGGAGACGCCGGAGCGCCTCCGCCGCACGATCGAGGTCATCCAGCGCGGCGAGCAGCAGGCCGAGCAGGCGAAGAAGGAGCTGGTCGAGGCCAACCTCCGCCTGGTCGTGTCGATCGCCAAGAAGTACACGAACCGCGGCCTGCAGTTCCTCGATCTGATTCAGGAGGGCAACATCGGCCTGATGAAGGCGGTGGACAAGTTCGAGTACCGCCGCGGCTACAAGTTCTCGACCTACGCCACGTGGTGGATCCGCCAGGCGATCACCCGCGCGATTGCCGATCAGGCCCGCACCATCCGCATCCCGGTGCACATGATCGAGACGATCAACAAGCTCATTCGCACCTCGCGCGCGCTGGTGCAGGAGCTCGGGCGCGAGCCGACCTCGGAAGAGATCGCCAAGCGCATGGACATCCCGGTGTCGAAGGTACGGAAGGTGCTGAAGATCGCGCAGGAGCCGATCTCCCTCGAGACGCCGATCGGCGAAGAGGAAGATTCGCATCTCGGCGACTTCATCGAGGACCGCAACATCGTGTCGCCGGCCGAGGCGGTGATCAACCTGAACCTCAAGGAGCAGACCGAGGCGGTGCTCAAGACGCTGACGCCGCGCGAGGAAAAGGTCATCAAGATGCGGTTCGGCGTCGGCGACGGCAGCGAGCATACGCTCGAGGAAGTGGGCCAGAACTTCGCCGTGACCCGCGAGCGCATCCGGCAGATCGAGGCCAAGGCGCTGCGCAAGCTGCGGCACCCGTCGCGATCACGTAAGCTGAAAGCGTTCCTGGAAGGACGCACGTAGGGCCCGTAGCTCAGCGGTTAGAGCGGCCGGCTCATAATCGGTTGGTCCCAGGTTCGAATCCTGGCGGGCCCACCAACCAACCTCCGCATCTGATGCAGGCGGAGGTTGTCTCGCCGCCGCGAGCGAAGCCGCGGAGGCGGACCATGACAGAAAAAAGAGATGTCTCCGGACCTGCAGCGGCTCATCAGGCTCCAGCAGCTTGAATCGACCATCGCGGAGGCGAAGGCCGCCATCGCTGCGCATCCGCAGCGTCTTGCCGAGGCCGACAGCAGCCTGAAGGAAAGCGAACAGGCGGTGGCGGCGGCGAAAGAGCGCCTCAAGGAGAGCCAGGAGGCGCGACGCAATCTCGAAAAGGACGCCGCCGTCTACCAGGGCCGCCTCACCAGGTTCAAGGATCAACTCTCCCTCGTCAAAACCAACAAGGAATACCAGGCGATGCAGCACGAGATCGCGACGGCGCAGTCCGATCTCAGCGCCGTGGAAGAGAAAGTCCTCGAGCGCATGCTCGAAGCCGATGCGCTGACGGCCGAGCTGAAGCGCGCCGAAGCGGCGCTGGCGGCGCGGCGGAAGGAAGTCGATGCGGAGAAGAAGGCGCTCGCCGAGGAGCTGTCGTCGGTCGAAGCCAGGCTCCGCGACGCCATCGCCGCCCGCGCCGAGCTGGTCAAGGACCTCGATCCGAAGCTGATTGCGATCTTCGAGCAGGTGGCCCGCGTGCGCAAAGGCGTCGCGATCTCCGCGGCCACGCGCGACGGCCTGTGCTCGGTGTGCCACGTGCGGCTGCGCCCGCATGTCTTCCAGCAGGTGCGCCACAACGACAGCATCATCCAGTGCGAGAGCTGTCAGCGCATCCTCTACTGGATCCCGCCGCCCCCGCCGGTCGAGCACGCCGTCGTCCGCACGTGAGTCAGTCGCCGGCCGCCGAACCCTCCGCGGCGAGGGAGCGTTCCGCCACCGCCTATATCGACGGCGGAGCCCGCGGCAATCCTGGTCCCGCCGGCTACGGCGTCCACATCGAACAGGCAGACGGCACGATCATCGAGCTGAAGGAGTATCTCGGACGCCAGACGAACAACGTCGCGGAGTACAAGGGTCTCCTTGCCGCGCTGCGCTGGGCGGTCGAACACGGCGTCTCACGGCTGCTGATTCGCTCGGACTCCGAGCTGCTGGTCAGGCAGATGCGGGGGGAGTATCGCGTGAGGAATCCCGGGCTGCAGCCGCTCTATGACGAAGCGCAGTCGCTGATGCGCCGCATCGGCACGGTGACATTCGAGCACGTGCGGCGCGAGCTCAACGCGGACGCCGATCGCCTGGCGAACGAGGCGATGGACGAGGGCGGGGGGTGAAATGATCAATGTCCGGTCTCTGGGCTGCGGGCTTTGGGCTTTGGAAGGTCTACGGTGACGATCTAAAGACCCGCCCAGAGCCAAAGCCCAGAGCCTCACCCCGCCGCCCGTATTACCCCCGCCAGCCTTCCCGCCGCCTCCCGCTCCGCGCGATACGACGTCAGCACATCGAGGTGCATCGCCGTGCACAGGCCTGACGAGAAGATCTGGTCCTCGGGCACGCCCGCCAGCAGCAGCTGATCGCGGTTCGCGCCCGGCACATCGAGCCGCAGCTTCGGCCGCGTTTCCGCGCCGGCCTCGAATGGCCCCCGGCGAGGCGCGAGGAACCAGCGATCGACCAGATACCGCTCGTGGCCGGCGGCCGCGAACGCGTCGACCAGCTCCGAACCGACCTCGTAGCAGCACGGCCCGATGCACGGGCCGATCGCGGCGACCACGTCGGACGGCCTGGTGCTGAACTCGCGCGCCATCGTCTCGAGCGCCGCCACCGCCACACGCGCGGCCGTGCCGCGCCAGCCGGCGTGCACGGCGGCAACCACCGGCCGCGTGCGATCGGCCATGAGCAGCGGCACGCAATCGGCCGCGCGAATGGCGACCGCCACGTCGCGGCTGCTCGACACGAACGCGTCCGCTTCGGGAGCGGCATCAGGAACGCCGTCGCGGTCGCGCACAACGACCACCGTTCGCCCGTGGACCTGCCTGGCCATCGCCACCTGCCGTGCGCCGACCGCGGCCGCCAGCCGCTCGAGGTCGCCGGACGAAGCGAGCGGCGCCTGTCTGGTCGTGAACAGATGCGGCGCGTGCGCGGCGAGCGGACGGCAGCGCAGCGCCGCGCCCCAGAGCTCGGGCGTCCACTCGAAGGGCTCGGGAATGCCGGGAAGGCTCATGTAGGATGGGGACGGCTGCATGGACATTATAGGAACCGGCCTCGACGCGACGGAAATCTCGCGCATTGCCGACGCGATCGAGCGCTACGGCGATCGCTTCATCCGGCGCGTCTTCACGCCGGGCGAGATCGCCTACTGCCGCGCCCGGCGGCGCGGCGCGGCAGCATCGTTTGCCGCGCGGTTCGCCGCGAAAGAAGCGGCGATGAAGGCGCTGGGCACGGGGTACTCGCGCGGCGTGTACTGGACCACTATCGAAGTCGTCCGGACGTATGGCCCGCCGACCCTGCGGTTCCACGCCGGGGCTGCCGAGCGCTTCGCCAGGATGGGCGGCACCCGCTCGGTCGTCACGCTCACGCACGCGCGCGACCTGGCCATCGCACACGTCATGCTGCTCAAGGGCTGACCGGCCTCGGCCGTTGCGGCCGGATCATGACAACGCGAGTGGTCGCTCGCCGTTCGCCTCCCGCGGCACGATTCCCTCACCGGACAACAAGGCTCGCTCACAGAACGGCTTGCAGTGCCGGCCATGCTGACCCGCGGCGGGCGTGCCTCTTGCCGGTGTGCTCTCCCGACAGGACGGAGGGCGCAGTGGACGTCAGAATCACGCCGAACGACAAGAACACCCCGCCGGGCAAGCTGGCCGACGCGGAGCTTCATTTCACCGAAGGTGTCCTCGCCGGGTTGAAGCTGATTGGCTTCGCCATCTGGGAGCGGCGATCGGGCAGCGGACGCAACGTCACGTTCCCGGCACGCCAGTACTCCGTGAACGGCGAACGGCGCAGCTTCTCGCTGCTGCGTCCCATCAGCGGCGACGCGACGGCGCAGGACAAGCTGCGCGAGCTGGTGCTGCAGGCGTACGCGGAGTACGAGGAACGGGCCGCCATCACGACGTGAGCCCGGTGCCGCTGCCGCCGCCGGGTGCCCGGAGCGCGCGTCAGGGGTGCCCGTGGAGCACCGTCAGCAGGCGGGCGGTTTCCTTCTGGCGCTTCGGCGGCAGCGTCCACTCGGCCCGCATCGCCTTTTCGGCTTCGTGGCGGAAGAAGCTCTCCTTCATGCCGCCATCGATGATGTCCCAGGGCAGAACGGTGTCGCGCGAGCGATCGCGGAACACGTAGAAGCCCGCGTCCACATCGGCCTCGGCCACGGCCGCGCGCCAGTTGCCGCCGTTGCGTTCGGCGGCCTCGATGGCGGGCGCGACCCGGCGATCGCCGAGCGACAGCAGGGCCTGGTAGAACGAATGACGCTCCGACTTGATGTTGAAGTAGACGTTGTCGATGCCCGCCATCAGCGCGCGCATGCGCGCGATCTTGCGGTCGATCGAGCGGTCGTCCTCCATCGCCAGCCACTGGTAGGCGGTGCCGGGCTTCGGCACCAGCGGGTTGACGCTGCCGACGATCCGTCCGACGTGGCCGCGCGGCCGGGCGTGCTTCATCATGATCGCGCGAAGCTGCAGCGTCAAATCGCGAATCGCGACGAGGTCGTCGTCTGTTTCCGTCGGGATGCCGATCATGAAGTACAGCTTCAGGTTCTCCATGCCCGAGGCGAAGATCATGTCGGCGGCCTCGAGGATCTCGTCGTTGGTCAGCGTCTTGTTGACCACGCGGCGCAGGCGGTCGGAGCCGGTTTCCGGCGCGATCGTGATCGTCTTTTCGCCGCTCTGCCGCAGCAGACGAAGGATGGTGGGCGTGATGTCGTCCAGCCGCAGCGACGCCGGGCTGATGGCGTAGCCCATGTCGACGAGCCGCGTCAGGATCTCCTCGATGTCGGGGTGATCGCACAGCGCGATCGACACCAGGCCGGCGCGGTTCGAGTGCGGCCGCGCCTGCGCGGCGAGCTGCAGGATGCGGTCGGTGGGAAAGGCGCGGACCGGAAGGTAGTTGTACCCCGCCCAGCAGAAGCGGCAGAGGTTGGCGCATCCGCGCACGACTTCCACCAGGAACCGCGATCCGAACTCGGTGTCCGGCGTGAAGATCGTCGTCGCCGGGGGATCGACCGCCTCGGTGGTCTTCAGCGCCGCCTTGCGAACCACCGGCGGTGCGCCCGTGCCGTCGCGCGGCACGAACGCCGCGATGCTCCCGTCGTCCGCATACCGCACGTCGTAGAACGACGGGACGTAGAACCCGCGCTCGTCGGCCAGGCGCCGCAGCAGATCGCCGCGATCGGATGCGGCCGCGAAGGCCCGTACGAGCGGCGGAATCAGCGCCTCCCCTTCACCGGCCGCGATGACGTCGGCAAACGGCGCCAGCGGCTCCGGGTTCACGAACGTCACCGCGCCGCCAATCATCACCAGCGGATCGCGCGCCGTGCGATCCGCGGCGCGCCGCGGGATGCCGGCCAGACGCAGCAGCGTCAGGACGTTCGTGTAGTCCCATTCGAACGAGACGGAGAAGGCGAAGATGTCGAACTCGCGGACCGGCGTTTGCGACTCGAGCGTGATGAGCGGCGCTCCGGACGCCAGCTGGTGCGCCAGCTCGGTCTTCGGCGGCAGGAACACACGCTCGCAGACGATGTCGTCTTCGGCGTTGAACAGCTTGTAGACCGTCTGGAAGCCGAGGTTCGACATCCCGACGAAGTAGGTGTTCGGGAACGCCAGGGCGACCCGCAGCCGGCCCCCGTGCGGCTTGCGCACGAATCCCACTTCCTTCGCCAGAAGGCTGCGGGCCCGCTCGCGCTGCTGGTGCACGGCCTGGCTCATGTGGTCTCGTCGAATGGGTGAACGCGGGATCCCGGCAGTGCTGAAGGCCGACGCTGCGGCGTGTCGGCCTGAAGGCGGACTCTACGGTCGCCGCCTGGCCACGGGCGGCGTCGCACCTGTCCGGGAGCTGTACCTGAGGCGCCGGCGCTCGCGCCTGCCATGGGTGTATCGAGTGTACCACCGGAAGGAATCAGGAATCAGGTACCAGGAATCAGGTGGCACCTGACTCCTGAATCAGCCCTGATTCCTGAATCCTGATCCCTGATTCCTGAATCCTGATCCCTGATTCCTGACTCAGCCCTGATTCCTGATCCCTGATTCCTGATTCCTCAGTTTTGCCTTCGCAGGAAGGCGGGCACGTCGAACAGGGAGTGCTCGCTCGGGCTCTCCTCCGACGCACCGACCGTGGTGACGGCGGGCGCGTTCAACGAGAGCTCGATGCCGGGCCGGCGGTGCAGCGCCAACGGCAGGCCGGTGTGGGTGCCGCCGCCGGGTGCTGCCGCGGCCACCGCCTGCGCCGCGACCTCGGCGGTGCTGGCCGCGCGGTTCCGGAGCTGCGCGGCAGCCGCCGCGTCGGCCGCCGCCGCGCGGCCGAGCTGCTGCGTGTAGCTCGAGAGATCGACCGGCGTCGGCGAGGCGCTGTTCGCGCCGGGCCGCGCCGCCTTGCGGTCGAAGCCGGTGGCAATCACCGTGATCTTCACCTTGCCCGTGAGATTCGGGTCGACCACCGCGCCGAAGATGATGTTGGCGTCCTCGTGCGCGGCTTCCTGGATCACGCACGACGCTTCGTTGACCTCGACCAGCGACAGGTCGGGGCCGCCGGTAACGTTGATGATCACGCCGCGCGCGCCGTGCACGGAGCTGTCCTCGAGCAGCGGGCTGGAAATGGCGCGCTGCGCCGCCTGCATCGCGCGGCCGTCGCCTTCAGCCGTGCCGGTGCCCATCATCGCCACGCCCATGCCCGACATGATCGTCTTCACGTCGGCGAAGTCGAGGTTGATGATGCCGGGCACGAGAATCAGATCCGAGATGCCCTGAATCGCCTGCCGCAGCACGTCGTCGGCCAGCGTGAACGCCTCGGTGAGCGGCGTCTTGCGATCGATGATCGACAGCAGCCGCTCGTTGGGAATCGTGATGACGGTATCGACGCACTCGCGCAGCGCTTCGAGGCCGGCCTCGGCCTGGATCGACCGCTTGCGGCCCTCGAACTTGAACGGCTTGGTGACGACGGCAATGGTCAGCGCGCCGAGCTCGCTGGCCAGGCTGGCGATCACGGGCGCCGCACCGGTGCCGGTGCCGCCGCCCAGCCCGGTGGTGACGAAGATCATGTCGGCGCCGGACAGGGCCTGGATCAGCGTATCGGTGTCCTCGAGCGCCGCCTGGCGGCCGATGTTGGGATCGGCGCCGGCGCCGAGGCCCTTGGTGAGCTTCCCGCCGATCTGAATCTTCACCCCCGCCTTGTTGTGGTCGAGGGCCTGGACGTCGGTGTTGGCGACGATGAACTCGACGCCGCCGAGGCCGACCTCCACCATGCGATCGACGGCGTTGCTGCCCCCGCCGCCGACGCCGATAACCTTGATTCGCGCGGCGTTGCGCGCCTCCGGAGCGAGCGTCAATCGCAGTGGTTCGTTGTTGAGCCCGTGAAGCCCGATGCGTCCGTGGCCATCCTTCATGTGCTCCTCCGTCCTTCCAATCCGTCGTCGTTCCACCCGGTCGGGCCGCCCGGGGCGGCCATCAGAAAAACTCCTTGAAGATTCCCCGCAGCCGGCCGGCGACGCGGCTGAACGCGCCGGCGCCGGTCCGCGGCGGATCGGGCGCACGATTGCGGTGCGCGTACAGCCCGATGCCCACCGGCGTGGCGAACACGGGACTGGCGATGTGATCGGCAAGACCGCCGACGCCGATCGGCGTGCCGCGCCGGATCGGCAGGTCGAAGATCTGCTCGGCAATCTCGGGCATCCCTTCGAGGATCGCGCCGCCGCCGGTGAGCACGATGCCCGAGTTCAGCGACTTCTCGTATCCCGCGCGGCGAATCTCGTCCCACACGAGATGAAAGATCTCTTCGGCGCGCGGCTGCAGGATCTCCGACAGGATCCGCCGCGCCATCAGCCGCGGCTTGCGTCCGCCGACGCTGGCCACCTCGATGGTCTCGTCCTCGTCCACCATCGACGACAGCGCGCAGCCGCTCTTCCGCTTCAGCTTCTCCGCGTCGGGAATCGGCGTGCGCAGCCCCACCGCGATGTCGTTGGTGAAGTGGTCGCCGCCCACCGCGATGACGCCCGTGTGCCACAGATTGCCGCGCTCGTAGATCGCCAGGTCGGCGGTGCCGCCGCCGATGTCGACCAGGGCGACCCCGAGCTCCTTTTCGTCGGGCGTGAGCACGGCTTCCGCCGCCGCCAGCTGTTCGATGACCGTATCGACCACCGTCACGCCGGCGCGGTTGACGCAGGCGACGATGTTCTGCGTCGACGACACCGCGCCGGTCACGACGTGCACGTTGACCTCGAGCCGCGCGCCGGTCATGCCGATCGGCGCGCCGATCCCGTCCTGATCGTCGACCACGAAATCCTGCGGCAGCACGTGCAGGATCTCCCGCCCGGTGGGCAGCGCCACCGCCTTCGCTGCATCGATCGCCCGCCGCACGTCGTCGCGGGTGATCTCGCGGTTCTTGCCGGCCACGGCAATCACGCCGCGGCTGTTGAAGCCCTTCACGTGCGGGCCCGACAGGGCGAGGTAGACCGAGTCGATCTCGACGCCCGCCATCAGCTCCGCCTCCTCGATCGCCTTCTTGATCGAGTCGACGGCGGCTTCGAGGTTCACGACCACGCCGCGCTTGATCCCGCGCGACTCGGCGACGCCGATGCCGACGACGTGGAGGGTGTTGTCGGCCATCCCTTCACAGACGACGCAGATCACGGTGGACGTGCCGACGTCGAGTCCGACGATGTATCGCTCTCTACGAGCCACGCTGTCTCCTTCCGCGCGCCGGGCGGACGTACACGCGTTCGCCGAATCGCAGGTCGACGTAGTCGATCTCGGGTATGCGCTCGCGCAACGCGGGAATCAGGTCCACGTAGGACTGCACGCGCTCGGCGAACTTCTCGTTGCCGAGGTGCACGAGCGCGGTGTCGTCCTTGAGCACGACGATGGCGTCGTGGACGTCGGTGACGTCGATCTGCGAGATGCGGGCGGCCAGGTCGGGACGGCGCTGCAGGTCGAGCAGCAGCCGCGCGGCGAGCGTCGCGCGGGCGTCGTCGACCAGCGTCGTTCCCGGCCGGCGCGACGCCAGCCCGTCGATGATCGGAAGGTCGAATTCGGCGTAGTTGGGACCGAACTCGTCGATGATCGCGCCCTGATGGTCGATGAGATAGAGCGCGTCGCGAATGCGGCCGATCGCCATGGGCTGCCGCTCCGACACGAGCACCGCCAGCGTGCCCGGCAGCTCCCGCCGCAGCGCGGCATCGGCCACCCACGGCGAGGCCATGAGCTTCTGCCGCCATCGCTCGAGGTCGGCGGTGACCATGCTTTCCCCGCGCAGGCCTTCGAGCAGGGCGAGCACCTCGCCGCGCGAGAGCCGCTGGTTGCCGCGGACGGTGATGCGCGTCACCGTCAGCGCTTCCGCCGACAGCACGAGATCGACCGCGCGATACATTCCGAAGCCGACCAGCAGCAGCACGACGGCGAGCCGGAACAGCTTCCAGGGCGACGGACGCCGCCACGCGCGCCTGCCCCTCGGGCTGACGTGCGCGCGCCGGAAGCGCTTGTCCGCCGGAGCCGCAACCGGCATCAGTGCCGCGCTCCTTTCCCGGCGCCGCTTTCGTGGCCGCGGCCGGCAGGCGGCTGCGCCAGCGCCTGCATCAGCGCCCTGGGCAGCGTGCCGATCGAGCCTGCTCCAAGCGTGATCACCGCGTCGCCGGGCCGGGCGATCGCCACCACCGCCGGCACGACGTCGGCCAGGGTTTTCACCACGTGCACCGGGCGGCCCGCTCCCCTGCGGATCGCCTCGGCCAGCCGCTCGATGGTGATGCCGGGGATCGGCTCCTCACCCGCGGCATAGATGTCGGTGAGCACGATCTCGTCCGCACCGGCCAGCGCCGGGCCGAACGCATCGAGCAGGTGCGCGGTGCGCGTATAGCGATGCGGCTGGAAGGCGACGATCAGCCGTCGTCCCAGCGTCGCACGTGCCGCCGCAATCACCGCCGCGATCTCGGTCGGATGATGGCCGTAGTCGTCGACGACCAGCACTCCCCCGGCTTCGCCGTGGCGCTCGAATCGCCGCTCCGCGCCGTGGAAGCCCGCCAGCGCGTCGGCGATGCGGCTGAAGTCCAGGCCGATGCGCCGGCCGACGGCAACCGCGGCCAGCGCGTTCTGCAGGTTGTGGCGTCCGGGCACCGCCAGCTCGAGGCGGCCGAGCGGACTGACGCCCTCGCGCGTGCGCTGGTGCACCTGGCATCGCCCGCCGAACGGACCGAGCTCGATATCGGTGCCGACGATCTGGGCGTCCGGATGATCGAGGCCGTAGGTCACCACCTGGCGCCGGATGCGGGGGAGGATCGCCGCCAGGTTCGCATCCTCGACGCACGCCACCGCCGCGCCGTAGAACGGCACCTTGTTCGCGAAGTCGACAAATGCCTGCTGCAGATCCGCCAAGCCGCCCCCGTAGCTCTCCATGTGCTCGAGATCGATGTTCGTCATCACCGCGATCGACGGCCACAACATGAGGAACGACCGATCGCTTTCATCCGCCTCCGCCACCATGTACTCGCCGCGGCCCAGCCGGGCGTTGCTCCCGAAGGCGCTGAGCCGTCCGCCGATCACGGCCGTCGGATCGAGTCCGCCCCGCTCGAGCACCAGCGCGATCATCGAGGTCGTCGTCGTCTTGCCGTGCGACCCGGCAACCGCGATCGAGAAGCGGAGCCGCATCAGCTCGGCCAGCATCTCGGCGCGCGGGATCACCGGGATTCCCCGCTCCCGCGCCGCCACGACCTCGGCGTTGCTCGCGCGCACCGCCGAGGAAACCACCACGACGTCCGCATCCCCGACGTGTGCGGCGTCATGGCCGTCGTACACGGTGATCCCGAACGACCGTTCGAGCCGTGAAGTCACGTCCGATCGCCGGACGTCGGACCCGGTCACGACGTAGCCCAGGTTGGCCAGCAGCTCGGCGATCCCGCTCATTCCAATCCCGCCGATGCCGACGAAATGGATCCGGCGAGTCTGCCCGAGCATCACTGGCTCCGTCCTGGCGACGCGGCCCCTGCAATCCGCGGCGTGGAGCTCACCCCGCCAGCTCCAGCACCTTGTCGACGATCACGCGCGCGGCATCCGGACGCGCCAGCCGCCCCGCCGCGGCCGCCATCCGCCGCCGCTGCTCCGCATCGGCGGCCAGCTCCAGAATCTCCGCCGCCAGACGATCGCCGGTCAGCTCGCGCTGCTCGATCATTCGCGCCGCACCCTGCTTCACCAGCGCTTCCGCGTTCTTGCGCTGGTGATCGTCGGTGGCGGCAGGAAACGGCACGAGGATCGACGGCCGCCGCGCCGCGGTCAGCTCCGCGAGCGTGGTCGCTCCCGATCGGCAGACGACGATGTCGGCGGCCTTCATCTCGCGATCCATCCCGTACAGGAACGGCTCGACGCGCGCCTCCAGCCCCGCCCGCCGATAGCCTTCCCGAACCAGTTCCACATCGCGTTCGCCGGTCTGGTGCGTAATTGCCGGCGGCGGCGACGCCGCGGCAAGCCGCGGCGCGGCTTCGACCATCGCGACGTTGATCGCATGCGCGCCCTGCGAGCCGCCGAAGACGAGTACGCGCACGGCGCCGGATCCCGCAGCGGGCGCCTCATCGCCGGGCTCGAAAAACTCCGGCCGCACCGGGTTGCCCGAGACGAACGCCTTTCGTCCGAAGAACGCAAGGCTCCCGTCGTAGGTCACCGCAGCCGCGCTCACCAGCCGTGCGAGCAGGCGGTTGGTCAGGCCCGGCAACGCGTTCTGCTCCATCACCATCGTCGGCACGCCGCGCACCGCCGCCAGCGCGACGACCGGCCCCGAGCTGTAGCCGCCGACGCCAATCACGACGTGCGGCCGATGGCGGCTGATCACGCGCCAGGCGTCGATCGCGCTCGCCGGCAGCAGAGCGAGGCCGCGCACCAGCGAGGTCAGCGACTTCCCCTTCAGTCCGGCGCTGCGAATCGTCTCCAGCCGAAAGCCCTCGCGCGGCACGATGCGCGCCTCGATTCCCGCCGCCGTGCCGACGAACGTCACCGCCGCGTCGGGCACGCGCCTGACCAGCTCGCGAGCCACCGCCACGCCCGGATACAGGTGGCCTGCTGTTCCGCCGCCGGCAATGAGGATCGACAGGGACATTCATCTCGCGTCCGGCGATTCGTGCTGCGAGATGTTCAGCAGCACACCCATTCCAAGCAGATTGATGAGCAGCGACGAGCCGCCGGCGCTGACGAGCGGCAGGGGGATGCCCTTCGTCGGCAGCAGCCCGAGCACGACGCTGATGTTCACCAGCGCCTGCACCGCGACCATGGTCGTCAGGCCGATCGCCACGAACGATCCGAACGCGTCCTCGGCGCGCAGCGCGATCCGCGCGCCGCGCCAGGCGATCACGCAGAAGCAGATCAGCACCGCCGTTGCGCCGATCAGGCCGAGCTCCTCGGCGATCACGGCGTAGATGAAGTCGGTGTGCGGCTCGGGCAGGTAGAACAGCTTCTGCACCCCGCCCATCAGGCCCTTGCCGAACACGTGGCCGGTGCCGACGGCAATGAGCGACTGGAGCACCTGGAATCCGTCGCCGAGCGGATCCGCTTCCGGGTCCCAGAAGGCCAGCAGCCTGCGGCGGCGGTAATCGGCGCTCATCAGGACGATGTAGAGCGCCGGGAGGACGACGAGCGCCGCCCCGATCAGGTAGCGGTAGCTCAATCCGGCGGCGAACACCATCAACCCGATGATCAGGAGCAGCGACACCGCGGTGCCGTAATCCGGTTCGAGCAGGATCAGCCCGAACATCACGCCGACGACGATGACGATGGGCAGGAGCGAGTATTGCAGCTCGTCGACCCGGTGCATCCGCCGCTCGAGGATCAGCGCGGCGAAGAGAATTGCGGCGATCTTGGCCAGCTCCGACGGCTGGATGCCCAGCCCGCCGAGGTTGAACCAGCGCCGCGTTCCGTTGACCGGAGTGCTGAACAGCACCGCCACCAGGAGCAGCGCGACGACGGCGAGGGCGATCCAGATGAACGCTTCGTTGCGGTACGTGCGGTAGTCGATCCGCATCGTGATGGCCAGCACCGCAACCCCCAGGACCGCCCACAGCGCCTGCTTGGTCAGGAAGTAGTAGGGCTGGTCGAACCGCTCGAGGGCGACAACCGCCGAGGCGCTGTAGACCATGACGATGCTGGCGCAGACGAGCAGCAGCGTCGCCATGAACAGCACCCGGTCGGATTTCAGCTTCCTGGCCACGTTCGCAACCTTCCCTACCCATAAAGAACCGCGCGTGAAGATCCGAGAAGTCTCCTGCAGCGCGATCGACTAAGATCTCCGCCCTCGCCCCTTGCGCCCCGAAGGGCCCCGGCCCGGCGCTTCCGAGCGGGGGGGCAAGCGGTCAGCAGTCGTCAGCCGGCACGTGGGATGGGACACCAACCTCACAGACCGGGGTAGTCTGTGTTCCCAGCGGTAGGCTCCCACCCGCGCCGGTCCGACTGACGACTGCTCACCGCTCTCCGCCTTCGCCCGCCTCGCGGGCTGCGGCGGACAAGCCCCCTGTCGTACCTGCCGAGCCTGGTCACCACTCACCGCGCGACGTCGTCGCGCAGCCTCTGCACCTCCTGTTTGAACACGCGTCCACGTTCGGCGTAGTCGCTGAACCAGTCGAAGCTCGCGCACGCCGGCGCCAGCAGGACGACCCCCTCCGGTCGCGCCGCCTCGTACGCCTTCTCCACCGCCTCGCGCATCGACGCCGCGTCCGCGACCGGCACCACGTCGTGCAGCGCCTCGCGGACGAGCGGGGCGGCTTCCCCGATCGCGATCACGCCGCGGCCGTGCGCCGACAGCGCGGTTCGCAGCTCGCGAAGATCGCCGCCCTTGAACCGGCCGCCGACAATGGCCACGACATCCCGGTCGAAGCTTTCGATCGACCGCCGCGCCGCCTCGACGTTGGTGGCCTTCGAGTCGTTCACGAACCGCACGCCCCCGATCCGGCCGGCCGGCTCCATGACGTGTTCGAGACCGTGGAACCCGCGCAGCGCGTCGGTTATCGCGTGGGTCGGCACGCCGCCCACCGCGGCAACCGCGGCCGCCGCCACGACGTTGCCCAGCATGTGGCGGCCGGTCAGCTCCACCGCCGACACCGGAATCAGCCGATCGACCGTGGTCGGCGTCCGCCTGACGATCCAGTCGCCGTCGACCACGAACCCGTTCGCGATCGTTCCCGACGGCGAGAACATCACGCGCTGCGCCGCGATGCCGCGGCTCCGCGCCATCACCGTCGCGTCATCGGCATTGACGACGGCCCAGTCGCCCGGCTGCTGGCACGCGAAGATCCGCGCCTTGGCGTCGGCGTACGCCTCCACGGTCGGATGCCGATCGAGATGGTCGGCGGCGAAGTTGAGCCACAGCGCGATCCACGGACGGAAGGTGACCGCCGACTCGAGCTGGAAACTGCTCACCTCGACGACGTGCACGGTGTCGGGAGTGGAGTCGTCGACCTGGGCGCTCACCGGGACGCCGATGTTTCCCCCGACCAGCACGCGGCGTCCCGCCGCCTCGAACATCCGTCCCACCAGCGTCGTCGTCGTCGACTTCCCCTTGGTGCCGGTGATCGCCACGAGCGGACCTTTCACCCAGCGCGAGGCGAGCTCGAGCTCGCCGATGATCTCGACGCCGCGCCGCCGCGCGGCCTCGAACACCGGCTGATCGAGCGGCACCCCGGGGCTGACGACCACCAGGTCCGCGCGCTCGAACGTCGTGCCGGTATGTCCGCCCAGCTCGAGCTCGACGCCGGCCGCCTTCAGACGGCCGGCGGCATCGATGCTGCCGCGGCTTTCGCTCAACACCACACGCGCACCTCGCCGCGCCAGCAGCTCCGCCGCGGCGATGCCGCTGCGGGCCGCGCCGACCACCACGACGCGACGTCCGACCACCGAGAACGCACCCCCGCCCACGCCATCACCGCAGCTTCAGCGTTGTCAGGCTGAACAACGCGAAAATGACCGAGATGATCAGGAACCGCGTGATCACCTTCGGCTCGCTCCACCCGAGCAGCTCGAAGTGGTGATGGAGCGGCGCCATCTTGAACACCCGTTTGCCGGTGAGCTTGAAGGACGCGACCTGGATGATCACCGACAGACCTTCGAGCACGAAGATGCCGCCGACGATCGGCAGCAGCAGCTCCTGCTTGATGAGGATCGCGACGGTGCCCAGCGCGCCGCCCAGCGACAGCGACCCGACGTCGCCCATGAAGATCTCGGCGGGGTAGGAGTTGTACCAGAGGAAGCCGAGGCTCGCGCCGACCAGCGACCCGCAGAAGATCGTCAGCTCGCTGGTCGGGAACCGGATGAGCAGCAGGTACTTCGCGAGCTCGGCGTGCCCGGTCACGTAGGCGAGCGCGGTGAATGCGGCCGCGCTCACCGCGAATGTGCTGATCGCCAGACCGTCCAGGCCGTCGGTCATGTTGACGCCGTTGCTGGCGAAGACCAGCACCAGCACGGCGAACACGACGTAGAAATAGCCGAGATCGGGGATCAGGGTCTTGAAGAACGGGAAGATCAGACGCGTGTTGTAGAGCGGCGGATTCTGCTGCGAGAGCTGCAGCACGGCAAGCCCCACCCCCAGCGCGACGATGATCTGGCCCAGCATCTTGTAGCGCGGGATCAGGCCGTGATGCGACCGGCGGGTGATCTTCAGGTAGTCGTCGAGGAACCCGACGACGCCGAAGCCGAGCGTGGCCAGCACCGCAATCCAGATGTAGGGGCTCGTCAGATCCGCCCACAGCAGCGTCGGCACGATCGCCGCGGTGAGGATCAGCAATCCGCCCATGGTGGGGGTGCCGGCCTTGGCACGGTGCGACTGCGGACCTTCCTGGCGGATGATCTGCCCGATCTGGAAATCGCGCAGCGTGCGAATGAGCCACGGCCCGAAGATCAGGCTGATGGCGAACGCGGTGAGGCTCGCCGCCGCCGTACGGAAGGTGATGTAGCGGGTGACGTTGAGCGCCCCGAGGAACGGCGACGCGTCGGCGAGCTGCGGCAGGATGTAGTACAGCATCAGGCAAACTCCGCCGCGAGCCGATCGGCAACGAGGTCGGTGCGCGTGCCGCGCGACCCCTTGACCAGCACCAGATCACCACGCCGCACCTGTGCCGCGATCGGCGCGACCGCGTCGGCGCTCTGCGCGAACCAGGTGACCGATTCGCGCGGCATCCCGGCGGCGACGGCGGCATCCGCCAGCGCGCGGGCCGGGGCGCCGCCGATCGCGAAGAGCAGCGCCACGCCGGCCGCCGCTGCCGCGCGGCCGCACTCCTCGTGCAGACGCTTCGAGTGCTCGCCGAGCTCGAGCATTTCGCCGAGGACGGCGATCTTCCGCTCGCATCGCGATTCGCGCGCGACGACCTCGAGCGCACGGCGAAGCGCGGCGGGGCTCGAGTTGTAGGAATCGTCGATCAGGGTGACGCCGCCGCCGAGGCGGGTCACCGCGCCCCGCCGATCCGCAGGGCGCAGCCGCGCCGCGACCTCGACGATGGCGTCGAGCCCGATTCCGGCATCGAGGGCGACGGCAGAGGCGGCAAGCACGTTGGCCAGGTTGCCGCGGCCGAGCAGCGGCGTCTCGAGCCGGCGTTCGCCGGCCGGGGTCGACAGGCGCGCGCGCATGCCGTCCACGCCGCGGTCCTCGATGTCGACGGCGCGGACGCCGGCGGCTTCCGTCATGCCGAACGTCATGATCCGGCCGGGGAACGTGCGCGCCCGCGCCATCACGCGGGGATCGTCGGCGTTGCAGACGAGGAGCGTGGTGGTGGTGGCCCGCTCCAGGATCTCGCTCTTGGCGTCGGCGATCGCGTCGGCGGACGCGAAGAAGCCGAGATGCGCGTCGCCGACGTTCGTCCACACACGGACGTCGGGCTCGGCAATCTCGACCAGTCTGCTGATCTCGCCGGCGTGATTCATGCCCAGTTCCATCACCGCCACGTCGGGCCGGGTGCGCAGCTGCATCAACGACAGCGGCAGCCCGATGTGGTTGTTGAGATTCCCCTTGTTCTTCGCCACGCGATACCGCGTGGCCAGCATCTCCGCGATCGTTTCCTTCGTCGTCGTCTTCCCGGCGCTGCCCGTGATCGCCACCACCCGCGTCTCGGCCGCGAGCCGCACCGCGTGCGCCAGGTCCTGCAGCGCGCGCAGCGTGTCGTCGACGGCAACGACTCCGCCGCCCCGGCCGGCGGTCCTGTTCCCCGCCCACCCGCGCTCGACGATCGCTCCCGCCGCTCCGCGCTCGAGCACCTCCTCGACGAACGAGTGGCCGTCGAACCGCGGACCGCGGAGCGCGACGAACAGGTCTCCGGCGCGCAACGACCGGCTGTCGGTCAGCACGTCGCCGACCGGCAACCCGGGATCTCCCGACTGCAGCGTTCCCCCGACCGATCTGGCGACCCACCCCAGGGTCAGTTCGAGCTCGTTCACTACGCCCGCGACTTGACGCGCCGCGCCTCCAGCGCCTCCCGGGCCACCTCGATGTCGTCGAACGCCAGCCGCCGTCCGCCGATCTCCTGGTACTTCTCGTGGCCCTTGCCGGCAATCAGCACGACGTCGCCGGGACTCGCGCCGTGGATTGCCTGCACAATCGCGTGCCGTCGATCCGCCTCGGTAAGGATCGAGGCGCGGCTCTGACGCGCCTCCGCGTCGGCGCCGCGCCTGACTTCCTCGATGATCACCGCCGGATCCTCGCCGCGCGGGTTGTCCGATGTGATCATCACGACGTCGCTCAAACGCGCCGCCACCATGCCCATCAGCGGCCGTTTGGTGCGATCGCGATCGCCGCCCGCGCCGAACACCGTGATCAGCCGCCGCGTCGCCATCGGACGCGCGGTCTCGAGCAGGTTGCGCAGCGCATCGTCGGTGTGCGCGTAGTCGACGACCACGGTCACATCGTCGGCGGGGCCGGACACGACCTCGAACCGGCCCGGCACACCGGGCAGCCGCCGCAGCCCTTCCTCGACGGCTTCGATGGGCACGCCAAGCTCGAGCGTGGTGCCGATGGCAGCAAGGATGTTGTAGACGTTGGGCTTGCCGACCAGCCTGGAGCGGACGTGCACGGTGCCGTGCGGGGTGCGCGCATCGAACTCGAGCCCGGCCAGCGAGTACGACAACGGGCCCGGCGAGACCGCGGCGGGCCTGGCGATGGCATACGTCACCGGCCGCCTGCTCATTTCGACGAGCGAGGCGCCGCGCGGGTCGTCGATGTTGACGACGGCCGGGGCATCGCCGGGCAGCATCTCGAACAGCCGGCGCTTGGCCGCGAAGTACTCCTCCATGCCGCCGTGGAAGTCGAGGTGGTCGCGCGTGAGGTTGGTGAAGACTCCGGCCGCGAAGCGGACGCCGTCCACGCGCTTGAGCGCCAGCGCATGCGACGACACTTCCATCACGCAGGCACCGCAGCCGCCGGCCACCATGTCGCGCATGAACGCCTGCAGATCCGGCGCTTCGGGCGTGGTTCGCGTGGCATCGAACGCGCGATCCCCGATGCGGTAGGTGACGGTCCCCATCAGCCCGCACTGGATGCCGGCGGCGTCGAGGATGGCGCTCACCAGGAAGCTGGTCGTCGTCTTGCCGTTGGTGCCGGTGATGCCGACGACGCTCATCTCGCGGCTGGGGTGCTGGTAGAACTCGGCCGACAGCAGCGCCAGCGCCAGCCGCGCATCGTTGACGACGATCCAGGGAACGGCAGCTTCGCCCGGCGCGGGCGACTCGGCCACGATCGCCGACGCGCCGGCGGCGATCGCCTCGGGCGCGAACGCCGCGCCGTTGGCCTTCAGGCCGACGAGGCCGACAAAGAGTGCACCGCGTCCGACCCGCCGTGAGTCGTGGGTGACCGCGGTGCACGGTGCGTCGAGCGCGCCGAGGCCGGACAACGGCGAGGGCGCCAGCCCGGGCACCCGGTCGAGCACGCGCAGCAGATCGCCTACCGTCATGGCCTTGCGCTGGCGACTTGAGAGACCGGCTGCCGGTCGAGCCTGAGGAGCACGGTGGACGCGGACTCGAGCGGTTCGCCGGCCGGCGGGTATTGGTCGACGACGACACCGGCGCCCTGCAGACGGGCCGTGAGCCCGAGCTGTGCGAGCACGCGCAGCGCATCGCGCGCGCTGGTGCCTGAGAGATCGGGAAGCACTGTCACCGCCCCCGGCGCCCCGCCGAGCGGCACGATGCGCGGAGGCGTGGCCGGTCCGGATGCCGGCTGCTCGGCCGCCTCGCCCGGACGCGACACGAGCAGCGGCTCGGGTGCGTTGATCGACTGCGGCACGCCGTAATGGCGCAGTGCGGCGGAGGCGATCTTCTGGAAGATCGGCGCCGCCACCACGCCTCCGTACGGCGACACGCGGTGCGGCGAATCGACGACGACGACGATCGCGAAGACCGGCTTCTGCGCCGGCACGAATCCGACGAAGGACACGTTGTAGTCGGAATGGCCGCGGTAGCTGCCGTTCACCAGCTTCTTCGCCGTGCCGGTCTTGCCGGCCACGGTGTAGCCCGGAATCTGCGCGCGTTCGCCGGTGCCGTGCTCGACGACGGCTTCCATGATCTGCGTGAGGGTGGCGGCCGTCTCGCGCGTGATCGCGCGGTTGACGACCTTACGCGGCACCGGCAGCCGCGTGCCGTCCTTGATCACGGCGCGGACCACGCGCGGCTGGACGAGCTCGCCGCCGTTGGCCACCGCGCTCACGGCCGCCGCCATCTGCAGCGGCGTCACCGCCACCTGGTACCCCATCGCCACCGAGGCCAGCGCGCTGTCGTTCAGCTTGGACGGATCCCAGACGATGCCGCTCCGCTCGCCGCGGAAATCGGGAGAGGCCGGCCGGCCGAAGCCGAAGCGCTTCACGTACTCGCTGAACTTCTCCGGCCCGAGCTTGAGCGCGACCTTGATCGCCCCGACGTTGCTCGACCGCACGATGACGTCGGCGAACGAGAGCACACCGTAGTTGTGGTCGTCCCGGATCACGCGCGCGCCGAAGCGGATGTTGCCGGCGCTGGCATCGATGATCGTCGACGGCGTCGCCACTTTTTCTTCGAAGGCGGCGCTGGCGGTGACGATCTTGAAGGTCGAGCCCGGCTCGTAGAGATCCTGGACGGCGCGGTTGCGGCGCGCCTCTTCACGGGCGTCGCGATACGCGTTGGGATTGAAATCCGGGGCGTTGGCCATGGCCAGGATCTCGCCGGTGTGCGGATCCATCACGATGGCCGAGCCGCCCGAGGCGCCGCTCCATTCCACGCCGGCGCGCAGCTCGCGCTCGGCGACGTGCTGCAGATACTCGTCGATCGTCAGCTCGAGCGACGCACCCGCGGTGGGCGGCCGCTCGACGCGGCTGAACGCGCTGCCGCGCGCGTCGCGCTCGACCAGCACCGTGCCCGCGCGCCCGAGCACCAGCGAGTCGTACGCCGCCTCGATCCCCGCCAGGCCGACGTTGTCGATGCCGACGTAGCCGAGCACGTGCGCCGCGAGATCCGAGTTCGGATAGGTGCGCTTGCTCTCCTTGATGAAGCCGATACCGGGCAGCCCCAGCTCCGCCACCCGCTTGGCCTGATCCGGCCACACCTGACGGCGGATGTAGGCGAAGTACTTGCCCTTGCGAATCCGCTCGACCATCGCCTGCCGCTCCTTCGCGTCGCAGTCGCGGAGCGCGCGGCAGATCTCGCGGGTCGTGGCCTCGACGTCGCCCAGCTCGACCGGCACCGCGTAGATCGTGTCGGCGTCGACGCTGTAGGCGAGGATGTGGCCGTTGCGGTCGAGGATATCGCCTCGCTTGGCCGGCGCCTCGATGGTCCGCGACTGCTGCCGCTCGGCGCGCGCCGACCACTTGGCGTGGCGGATCACCTGCAGGTAGACCAGCCGCGCCTCGATGACGACCGCCCAGAGCAGCAGAAACCCGAAGGCCAGGGCGACCCGGCGCTTCAGCGTCTGGCGCACGGCATTGGCGGACTGATCGGCCACGCGAAACTCCGTTCCGTCCCTAGCGGCGGGCGACCACCGACCGCGGCGGCGCCGGGGTCTGGACGACCCGCTCGATCACGATCGCCTCGTCTGCCGACGGCGCCACCATGCGCAGCCGGCCGATGGCCATCCGCTCGATCCGCGCCGGCGAGCGCAGCGTCTCGATCTCGAGGCGCAGCTGCCGGTTGAGGGCCTCTTCGCTGGCCAGCTCCCGCTGCATCTGCTCCAGCCGATACCCGTGGCGGAGCAGCTCGAAGTGCTGCCAGGCGGAGAAGAGCAGGACCAGGACCAGGAACACGCCGACGAGCGTCGACCGCCACATCTCGCGATGACGCTCGCGATCGATCTCGCGGACGATCGGGTTGTTGCGAACGTCCTTCTTGATCGCGTACTCGAAGCTCTCGCCGGTCATGGCCGCACCGCCTGTTCCGTCCGGATGGCCGCGCGCAGCTTCGCGCTGCGCGCGCGGGGATTCCGCTCGATCTCGGCCTCGCTCGGCACCACCGGCCGCCTGGTCAGCACGCTGACCACGCCCGCCGACTGCAGCGCCCGCAGCGTGTGCTTGACGATGCGATCCTCGAGCGAGTGGAAGGCGATCACCACGAGACGCCCCGCCGGCGCCAGCCGGGAGGCGGCCTGCGTCAGGAACGTGTCGAGGCCTTCCAGCTCGCGGTTGACCCAGATGCGGATCGCCTGGAACGTCCGCGTCGCCGGATCGATGCGCGTATAGCCCTTGCGCGGCACCGCCCGGCGGACGATCTCGGCCAGGCGGCCGGTCGTCTCGATGCGGCGCTCGCGGCCGGCCTCGACGATCGCGCGCGCCACGCGCCGCGCGTGGCGCTCCTCACCGAATTCGTAGATCACATCCGCCAACGTCCGTTCGTCGACCTCGGCCAGCATGTCGGCCGCCGTTCTGCCGCTCGAGCGATCCATCCGCATGTCGAGCGGTTCGTCCCTGCGAAAGCTGAAGCCGCGTTCGGGCGCGTCGAGCTGCAGCGACGACACGCCGAGATCCGCGAGCACCCCATCCACCGCACCAATCCCCCGCCGATCGAGCACCGCGACGAGGCCCCGGTAGTCGCCGTGCACCAGCTCCACGCGATCGCCGTAGCCCTTCACCGCCTCGCGCGCCAGGGCCAGCGCGTCGAGATCGCGATCGAGCCCGATCACCCGCGTCGCGCCGGCGTCGAGCATCGCCCGCAGGTGCCCCGCCAAACCGGTGGTGCAGTCGACGAAGACGCCGCCGCGCGAGGGATCGAGGTGCTCGATCACCTCCTGCACCATCACCGGTTCGTGCACGTCACCTCACACGGCCAACGCTCCGGAGCTGCTCCGACAGACGGAAGCCGTCCTCATCGGTCCACGGCTGGCGCTGGAGCTTCTGCAAGAAGCGTTCGTCGTTCCACACCTCGAGATACGTGATGCGTCCGAAGACGCGCACATCGCCTACAATCGACGCGCTCTCGCGGAGGTGTTGTGGGATGACGATGCGTCCCTGACCGTCGAGCTCGGAGACCTGGCCGTAGTAGCTGACACGGTCGAGGAATTTCGACAGGGCCGGGTGATCGTCGGGAATCTGCTCGAGCTGCCGCTCGAGCTCGAGCCAGACGGGCATCGGGTAGATGCGTACGCACTCGCCCGTCACGCTCGTCACGAAGACGTCGGGACCCTGCTGGTCTTGAATGACCGTGCGAAACGTCGTGGGGATCTTGAGCCGGCCCTTGTCGTCGATCCGGGCCGAAGCGCTCCCCCGGAGGCCTCTGAACTCCACTTCGGTCCAATTTAGTCCACCGATAGTAGAACTGCGTACAGGTGATGTCAACCGCAAGCTGCTGATCTTCAGCAGGTTACTTTTGACTTTACCGTAAATTTGGGTGGGCGCCAGAATCTGGGCATCGCCCCACAGAACTCACCAGAGACCGGCAATGCTCCACCGCCGCCGCGCCGGCGGGCCCGGACCGGCGCCGGCGGCCTGCGTGCTAGGCTGAAAAACTCATGCTTCGCGCGGCCCTCATCGGTCTCCCCTCCAGCGGCAAGACCACCCTGTTCCAGCTGATGACGAGCGCCCGGGACACCCCCCGCGGCAGGAGCGACGTCAACATCGGCATCTCGAAAGTGCCCGACGCCAGGCTCGACGTCCTCACTCCCATGTACAACCCGAAGAAGCGGGTGCCAGCGACCGTCGAGTTCACCGACATCGTCGCGGCGGCGAAGACGGGCGCGCAGGCGCTCGTCGACGTCGCCGGCTACAAGAACGCCGATGCGCTGGTCCACGTGGTCCGCGCCTTCCGCGACGAGGCCGTCCCGCACGCGGCGGGCTCGATCGATCCCGCCCGCGACGCGCAGACGATGGAGGACGAGCTGATCCTCGCCGACCTGGGCATCGTCGAACGGCGTCTCGAGCGTCTCGAGAAGGATCTGAAGAAGGCCCGCTCGGCCGAGCTCGAAAAGGAACGCGACCTCGTTCAGCGATGCAGGGCGGCGCTCGAGGAAGGCCGGCCGCTGCGCGCGCTGTCGCTCACCGGCGAAGACGTGAAGCGGCTGCGCGGATTCCAGTTCCTCTCGGCCAAGCCGCTGCTGCTGGTGATCAATCTCGACGAAGCCGATATCGGCGACGTCGCCGCCGGCATCGACGCGGCAGCGGCCAGGACGGGGCTGACGTCGTTTCTCGCCAACGCCGCGACGAAGGCCGTCGCGCTGTGCGCGAAGATCGAGCTCGAGATCGCTCAGCTCGAAGGCGACGATGCCGCGGCGTTCCTCGCCGATCTCGGACTGAAGGAGTCCGGACTCGACCGCGTCATCCGCACCACCTACGAGCTGCTCGGCTACATCTCCTTCTTCACCGTCGGCGAGGACGAGTGCCGCGCGTGGTCGATCGCGCGCGGCACCACGGCGCAGGCCGCCGCGGGCGAGATCCACAGCGACATCCAGCGCGGATTCATCCGCGCCGAAGTGGTGGCCTACGACGCGCTCGTCGCCCGCGGCTCGATGGCGGCGTGCCGGGAGCACGGCGAGGTGCGGCTGGAAGGCAAGGACTACATCGTCCAGGACGGCGATATCATCAACTTCAGGTTTGCGACGTGACGTCCGGCTGCCGGATGCCGACGGCGGGAGGGCGTGGCGTTGCCGCTCGTGAGTCTCGACGCTCGCAGTGACTCCCATCCGCCGGATTCTCGTCGCCGACGCTCACGTTCCGTTCGTCACGGGCGGCGCCGAGCTGCACGTGCGCTCGCTCATCGACGTGCTGCGCCGCCGCGGATACGAGGTCGATCTCGTCGCGCTGCCATTCAGACCGCAGCCCAAGGACGAACTGCTGGCGCAAGCCGCGGCATGGCGGCTGCTCGATCTCTCGTCGAGCAACGGCCAGCCGGTCGACCTGCTGATCGCCACGCGCTTTCCCACCTACTTCGCCCGGCACCCGCGCAAGGTTGCGTGGGTGATCCATCAGCACCGGGCCGCCTACGAACTGTGCGGCACGCCGTACAGCGATTTCGAGCACACCGAGGCCGACGTCGGGCTGCGGCGCAGGCTGTTCGAGCTCGACAGACAGATGCTCGGCGAGTGCCGCCACGTGTTCGCCAACTCCAACAACACCGCGCGGCGCCTGCAGCGATTCAACGGCGTGCCGGCCGAGGGGCTGTATCATCCGCCGCCGCATGCCGACCGCCTGCGGCAGGGACCGTACGGCGACTACGTGCTCGTCGTCGGCCGCATCGAGCGCGTGAAGCGCGTGGAGCTCGCGATCGCCGCCATGGCCCACGTGCCGCCGCCGCTGAAGTTGATCGTTGCCGGCGAGGGGTCCGAGCGGGCGTCGGCCGAGCGGGCCGCGACGGAGCACGGCGTGCACGACCGCGTGGTGTTCGCGGGAGCGATGAACGGCGACGCCCTGATCGACGCCTATGCCGGAGCGCTGGCCGTCATCTATGCTCCGTACGACGAGGACTACGGCTACGTGACGCTCGAGGCGTTCCTCAGCGCGAAGCCGGTGATCACGGCCACCGACTCGGGAGGCACGCTCGAATTCGTCGTCGACGATCACAACGGCTTCGTGTGTCCGCCGGACGCGGCCGCGATCGGCGCGAAGCTGGCGCGTCTTGCCGCGGATCGCGCGCTCGCCGCGCGGCTCGGCCAGGCGGGGCTGGCGCGCGCGCGTCAGGTCACCTGGGACGGCGTGGTGGAGCGCCTGCTTGGCTGATCCGTCGGCGGTCTCGATCGTCATCCCGGCCCTGAACGAAGAGGATGCGATCGGCGAGGTCGTCTCCGGTCTTCGCGCGGCGGCGCCGTGGAAGGAAATCCTGGTCATCGACGACGGCTCGAGCGACGCCACCGCGGAGCGGGCCGCGCGCGCCGGAGCCGAGGTCGTGCGGCATCCGTACACGAAAGGCAACGGCGCCGCGGTCAAGACCGGCATCCGCCGCGCGCAGGGCGAGTTCATCCTCATCGTCGACGCCGACGGCCAGCACCCGCCATCCGATGCCTCCCGGCTCGCCGCACGTCTCGGCGAGTACGATCTCGTCGTCGGCGCGCGCTCGGGACGCACGCAGGCGTCGGCGGGGCGGCGGATCGGCAACCACGTGCTCAACCGGCTGGCCACGTATCTCGCCGGCCGCCGCATACCCGATCTCACCTCGGGCTTTCGCGGCGCACGGCGGGAGCACCTGCGCGAGTTCCTGCACCTGCTGCCAAACGGATTCTCGACCCCGGCGACGACCACGCTCGCGTTCATCAGGGCCGGCTACAACGTGGCGTTCGAACCCGTGGATGCGCGTGCCCGTACGGGTCGGTCGAAGATCAGGCTGGCGCGGGACGGCACGCGCTTCTTCGTCATCCTGCTGAAAGTCATCACCCTCTTCAGCCCGCTGCGCATCTTCGGCCCGATCAGCGCCGCCTCGCTGCTGGTCGGCGTCGCGTACGGTCTGGTGAACTTCGCCTGGTACGGACGGATTCCCAACGGCGCCGTGATCCTGATTCTCTTCGCCGTGATCGTGTTCCTCGTCGGATTGATCTCGGAGCAGATCGCGTCGCTCCGCTTCGGCGGCGCGTCGAGGCCCTGACCCCACATGCGCCCGCTCGTGATCGTGCCGACGTACAACGAGCGCGAAAATCTCGGTCCGCTGGTGGCGGCGCTGATGGCCATGGCCGGACTCCGCCTGCTCGTCGTCGACGACCAGTCGCCGGACGGCACGGCAGATGAAGCCGACGCGCTGGCCGCCAGCCATCGCGGCCGGATTTCGGTGATTCGCCGCACCGGGCCGCGCGGGTTCGGCCGATCGTACGTGGAGGGCATGGCGGCGGCGCTGCAGACCGATGCCACGCACATCTGCCAGATGGACGCCGATCTTTCTCACGATCCGGCGGCGCTGCCGGAGCTCCTCGCCGCGGCGGCGTCCGCGGATCTCGTCATTGGATCCCGGTATGTTCCGGGCGGACGACTCAGTAACTGGCCGGCGCACCGCGTGCTCCTGAGCGCGTTCGCCAACCGCTACGTGCGCGCGATCACGCGCCTGCCGATCCGTGACTGCACGAGCGGGTTTCGCGTCTGGTCGCGGGATCTCCTCCGCCGCCTGCCGCTCGAGCGCATCGTCTCCGACGGCTACGCCTTTCAGGTGGAGACTGCCTGGGAGGCGCATCGCGCCCGCGGACGGATCGTGGAAGTGCCCATCACGTTCGTCGAGCGCCGCGAGGGCCGATCGAAGATGTCGAGCCGCGTGATTGTCGAATCGGTGCTCCTGCCGTGGCGGCTGATCGCGCGGCCGCGCGTCGAACGGTGATATATATCTACCCGTGCCGAAGCCGTCGATTTCGGCGTTCTTCCCCTGCTACAACGACGCGCACACGATCGGCGACCTGGTGGCGCAGGCCGACGAAGTGCTCGCGGCGCTGTGCGACGACTACGAGATCATCGTGGTCAACGACGGCTCGAAGGACGAGAGCGCGTCGGTGCTGGCCGCGCTCTCGGAGCGTATGCCCCGTCTGCGCGTCGTGCACCACCCGACGAACCGCGGCTACGGCGCCGCCCTGCGCAGCGGCTTCGACCACGCCACGAAGGACCTCGTCTTCTACACCGACGGCGACGGCCAGTACGACGTCCGGGAGCTCCCGATCCTGCTGATGCTGCTGACCGACGACACGCATTTCGTCAACGGCATGAAGATGACGCGCCAGGACCCGCCGTACCGCGTGTTCATCGGCAACCTCCACCGTTTCGTGACCCGCTGGACGTTCTGGCTGCCCATCAACGATGTGGATTGCGACTTCCGGCTGATCCGCCGCTCGATCCTCGACAAGCTGCGGCTGTCGAGCAGCAGCGGCTCGATCTGCGTCGAGCTGGTCAAGCAGGCGCAACGGGCGGGGGCCCAGTTCCGCGAGGTCTCGATCCACCACTACGCGCGCCGCTCCGGGGCATCGGAGTTTTTCACGTTCCGCCGGATCGTCCGCACCTACGCCGACCTGGCCGTGATGTGGGTCGAGCTGATGATCGTCGCCAAGCTGAAGGCTCTGCGCGCTTTGATAGAATCGGCCGCGTGAGCACGGCCGCCAGCGCGGGCGCCGACTACCGCGGGTTCTATCGCGATCGCCGCGTCATGATCACCGGCGGGCTCGGGTTCATCGGCAGCAATCTCGCCCGTCAGCTCGCCGGCCTCGGCGCGCGTGTGCTGATCGTCGACTCGCTGATCCCCGACTACGGGGGCAACCTCTTCAACATCCACGGCATCGAGGACCGCGTCAGGGTCAACATCGCCGACATCAGGCAGCAGAGCTCGATGAACTACCTGGTGCGCGACCACGACGTGATCTTCAACCTCGCCGGCCAGGTCAGCCACATCGACAGCATGCGGGATCCCTACACGGATCTCGAGATCAACTGCCGCGCCCAGCTGTCGCTGCTCGAGGCCTGCCGCATCTACAACCCGCGCGTCAAGGTCGTCTTCGCGGGCACGCGCCAGGTCTACGGCCGGCCGGATTCGCTGCCGGTCTCCGAGTCGCACCTCGTGCGGCCCACCGACGTGAACGGCATCAACAAGGTGGCCGGCGAGTACTACCACGCGGTCTACAACAACGTGTTCGGCGTGCGCACGTGCTCGCTGCGTCTGACCAACGTCTACGGACCGCGTCAGCTGATCAAGCACAACCGCCAGGGCTTCATTGCCTGGTTCATCCGCCTGGCCGTCGAGGATCGCGAGATTCAGCTCTTCGGCGACGGCCGGCAGCTCCGCGACTTCGTGTTCGTCGACGATGCCGTGGACGCCTTCCTGCGCGCCGGCGCCTCCGACGCCTGCAACGGACAGCCGTTCAACGTGGGCGGCGGCGAGCCGATCTCGCTCCTGGAGCTGGTGAAGCTGCTGATCGAGGTGGCCGGCTCCGGACGATTCCGCCTGGTCGAGTGGCCGCCGGAGAAGAAGGCGATCGACATCGGCGATTTCTACTCGGACTCATCGCTCATCCGCCGCACGCTCGGATGGGAGCCGCTGACCCCGCTGCGCGAAGGCCTGCAGCGCACGATCGAGTTCTATCGTGCGCACATGGACCACTACGTGACGGATGCGTCGCACGCCGGCGTACTGTGAGCGCGCCGGCCGCCATCCCCTTCATCGATCTCACCCCCGGCGCCGACGACGACGCCGCGGTCCGCGCGGCGATCGATCGCGTGCTCGCCCGCGGGTGGTTCGTGCTCGGCCCGGAGGTCGAAGCGTTCGAGCGGGAGTTCGCGGCGGCCTCGGGCGCCCGGTTCGCCGTCGCGGTCGGCAACGGCACCGACGCCATCGCCCTCGCGCTGCGCGCCCTCGGCATCGGCCGCGGCGACGAAGTGATCGTGCCGGCAATGACCGCCGGCTATACGGCGCTCGCCGTCATCGCCGCCGGCGCGGCCCCGGTCGTCGTCGACGTCGAGCCGGAGACGTTGACGATCGACCCGCGCGCCTGCGCGGCCGCGGTGACGCCGCGGACGCGCGCGATCGTGCCGGTGCACCTGTACGGACAGCCGGCCGATATGTCCGCCGTTCGCGGCATCGCCGCCCGCCATTCGCTCGCCATCGTCGAGGACTGCTGCCAGGCGCACCTGGCCACCGAGAACGGCGTCCCGGTCGGTACGCGCTCCGAGGCCGCGGCCTTCAGCTTCTATCCGACCAAGAATCTCGGCGCGCTCGGCGATGGCGGCGCGGTCATCACCGGCAGCGACGCGCTGGCGGCGAGAATCCGGCAATTGCGCAACGGCGGACAGCGCCAGCGCGGAACGCACCTCGAAGCCGGCGTGAACAGCCGTCTCGACGATCTCCAGGCGGCGGTCCTCCGCGCCCGCCTGCCGCTGCTGCCGCAATGGACGGCGCGCCGCCGCGCGCTGGCCGCACGCTACCGCCAGCTGCTGCCCGCCTCGCTCCAGACGGTTCGCGAGCGCGACCCCGGGCACGTGTACCATCTTTTCCCGGTGTTGACGCGTGAACGGGCGGCGCTGCAGGCGCACCTGTCTGCGGCCGGAATCGAGACGATGGTGCACTACCCGGCCGCGCTGAACACGCAGCCGGCATTCGCCGCGTACGCGTCGCACGAATGTCCGGTCGCGGTCGGGGCCGCCAGCAAGCTGCTGTCGCTGCCCCTGTCGCCCCGGCTCACCGACGACGACATCGTCCGAGTCGCCGATGCCGCGGCCGCCTTTGTGAAAGGACGTCATCTCGAGTGAAAGCCCTGATTACCGGCGGCGCGGGGTTCATCGGATCGCACCTCGCCGAACGCCTGCTGCGCGACGGTCACGAGGTTGCGGTCCTCGACAACCTGTCGACCGGTTCCATCGACAACATCACCCACCTGAAGGGCACGCCCGGCTTCTCGTATGCCATCGATTCGGTGACCAACGAATCGCTGCTCGCCGAGATGATCGACCGCAGCGACGTCGTCTTTCATCTCGCCGCCGCGGTCGGCGTGAAGCTGATCGTCGAGCAGCCGGTGCACACCATCGAGACCAACGTGCACGGCACCGAGGTGGTGCTGAAGCACGCGAACAAGAAGAAGAAGCTGGTCGTGATCGCGTCGACCTCGGAGGTCTACGGCAAGAGCACCGACGTCCCGTTCCGCGAAGGCGCCGACCTGGTGCTCGGCGCGACGGTGAAGCATCGCTGGGCCTACGCGTGCAGCAAGCTGATCGACGAGTTCCTCGCGCTCGCCTACTGGAAGGAGCGCAAGCTGCCGGTGATCATCGCGCGCCTGTTCAACACCGTCGGTCCGCGGCAGACCGGACAGTACGGCATGGTGCTCCCGACGTTCGTGCGCCAGGCGCTGGCCGGACACCCCATCACGGTCTTCGGCGACGGCAAGCAGACCCGCAGCTTCACCTACGTCGGCGACGTCGTCGACGCCCTCGTCAGGCTTGCGGCAGAGCCGCGCGCCGTGGGCGGCGTCTTCAATGTGGGAAATACCGACGAGGTGTCGATCCGCGAGCTGGCCGAGCGGGTCAGGACGCTCTGCGGCAGCCAGTCGACGATCCAGTACGTCCCCTACGACGAGGCCTACGAAACCGGGTTCGAGGATATGCCGCGGCGGGTGCCCGATATTTCCAGGATTCGCGAGCTGATCGGCTACCAGCCCAAGCTCGAGCTGAACGACATCATCAAGTCGGTCATCGAGCACATCCGCCAGAAATAGGGCCGAGCGTCCGATATACTAGGCGCTACCGCGAGGCTCCAATGAAGAAGCTGCACGTGCTTGCCACTGTCGCGCTGCTCGGCGCCTGGACGACCTCCGCCGCGGCGCAAGGACTCACGCTGGAGTTTCACGACGGCAAAGTGCGCCTCAGCGCACAGAACGTCACCACGAGCCAGATCCTCGCCGAGTGGGCGCGCCTCGGAAAGACCACTATCGTCAACGGTGACCGCGTGCCGGGACCGGCGGTGACGCTCGAGCTGCAGGATGTTCCCGAGCAGCAGGCGCTCGACATCGTGCTGCGCGGCGTGAGCGGCTATCTCGTCGCCGCGCGCGAGACGGAGCTCGCCGGCGCATCGGCCTTCGACCGCATCTACATCCTGCCCACCAGCTCGCGGCCGACCAACGCCGCCCCGCTGGCGCCGCCGCCGCAGCAGGCGCTGCGCATCGAGGATGACTTCGAGGAGGAGGAGGAACCGGGTCCGCGGATTCCGGGCGTCGGGCCCGGCGGACGTCTGCCTCGCAATGTCGGGCCGAACAACATCCCGGGACCCGCGGAGGTTCAGGAAGTCGACCCGCCGATCGAGCCGGAGGATCGTCCGGCTCCGAGCAATCCGTTCGGCGTCGCTCCCGGCACTCCGGTTCCGGGTGTGATCTCCCCCGTCCCGGCGAACCGCCCCGGGAATCAGTAGCGGTTCCGACTCGCCCGCCGGTTGGAATCACGCGAGCGGTTCGCACCGGGCAGGCGCCGCCCGTACAATAGACACGCTGATCGCCCCCGAGCGCTCGTGTTCCGGGGCGCTCGTCCTCATGCCAGACATCGATCGTTTCCGTCCCGAGGACCGTCGCGGTGTGGACACGCTGTACCGGCGCACGCATGGCGCCGATGCCGCGGAGGCCACCCGCTTCCGCTGGGACTGGCAGCATCGACGGAATCCCCACAACGCCACCGGACAGCCCGGCATCTGGGTCGCGCGCGAGGGGCCGACGGTCATCGGCCACTTCCAGACGCTGCCCGTCCGCGTCTCGCTGAAGGGACTGGAAGTCGAGGGCGCGTGGGGCGACGACGCGATGATCGCGCCCGAACGGGATCGGCAGGGACTCGATGAAGCCCTGCTGCGCGCCTGGGATCGCAACAGCGGCGCGGTGATGGCCATCCGCCTCTCCGAGGCGTCGCGGAAGGTGATCGAGCGGCTGCACTGGCCCGAGCCGCACGTCGTTCCCACGCTGGTGAAGCCGTTGACGCGGCGCGCGATGCGCCTGCCGCACCTGCCGGTGGCGTTCAACCGCCTGATTTCGGCGGTGACCCACCCGCTCGTCCAGATCGTCGCGCGCTCGCGGCCGCTGCGCGCTGAATGCGAGCCGATCCGCCGCTTCGATCACTCGTTCACCGCGTTGTGGGAGCGGCTGGCGCCGAAGTTCGATTTCTCGGTGCGGCGCGATTCGGCGTACCTGAACTGGCGGTATATCGAGCCGCCGCACGTCCGCTATTCGGTCGTGGCGCTGAAGCGGCAGGGCGAGGTCCACGGCTACGCCGTCTACCGCCACCGCCACGAGCCGCTCGGCCGGGTCACGATGCTGGTCGACTTCCTCGTCGATCCCGACGATGTCTCGGGGCTGAAGACGCTGCTGCGCTGGGTCGATCGGGCGGCGGTCGCCGAGGACTCGGACAAGGTGCGATGCTCGGTCATGCACGGGGCGTTCCGGCGCGTGCTGCGCCGGGCCGGCTACTTCAACGTCAAGTGCACGCTCGACGTGTGCGTCAAGATCAACGCGGTGCAGGTGCCGAAGGGCTTCTACGAAGACACCGACGGGTGGCACATCACGAGCGGCGATTCCTATCAGGACCACCAATGAGCTTGAACGAGAAAATCGCCGCCGACCTCACCGCGGCGATGAAAGCCAGGGACCTGGCGCGGCTCTCGGCGCTGCGGATGCTGAAGGCGGCGATCATGAACAAGGGCGTCGAGAAGGGCCGCGACCTGCAGGACGCCGAGATCCTGCAGGTGGTCTCGTCGCTGGTGAAGCAGCGGCGCGACTCGATCGAGCAGTTCCGCAACGCCGGCCGCACCGATCTGGTCGAGAAGGAGAGCGGCGAGATCGCCGTGCTCGAAGCCTATCTGCCGCCCGCGGCGAGCCCGGCCGAGATCGACGAGGCCGTCGCGGCGGCGATTGCCGAGACCGGCGCCGGCTCGCCGAAGGACGTGGGCAAGGTCATGAAGGCAGTGATGCCGAAGCTCGCCGGCAGGAATGCCGACGGGAAAGCGGTCAACGAGGCTGTCCGCCGGAAGCTTGGCGCCTGAGCGCTCGTCGCCCTCGGTTGCGCGGTCGGCCGCGTCTGCCGGCGCCGCGACGATCAGCAGCCGCATCCTTGGCGTCGTACGCGAGCAGGTGATTGCCGCGTACTTCGGCGCCGGATTCGCCACCGACGCGTATCAGGTCGCGTTCCGGATTCCCAACCTGCTGCGGGATCTGTTCGCCGAAGGCGCGATGAGCGCGGCGTTCGTCCCGACGTTCACGCGCCTGCTGACCAGATCCGGAAAGCCGCCGGCCTGGCGGCTCGGCAATCACGTCATCAACGCCCTGATCCTGGTGACGGGGGCGCTCGTCATCCTCGGCATCGTCTTCGCCGAGCCGCTCATCCTCGCGCTCGCGGCGGAGGAGTACACCGCGTCGCCCGAGAAGCTGGCGCTCACCGTGCAGCTCGCCCGCATCATGCTGCCGACGCTGACGCTCATCGCGCTGGCGGCGGTCTTCATGGGCATGTTGAACTCGCTGCAGCACTACTTCATCCCCGCGCTGTCGCCGGCGATGTTCAACGTGCTGACGATCGTCGCCGCGTTCACGCTGGTGCCGCTGATGCCCATGGCGGGCCTCCATCCGATCGTGGCGATTGCGATCGGCACGCTGCTCGGCGGCGTGGCGCAGCTCGCGCTGCAGTGGCCGACGCTGCACAGGGAGGGGTTCCGGTATCAGACCGGCCTCGACTGGCGTGACGAGAGCCTGCGCCGCATGCTGACCCTGATGGGGCCGGGCACGATCGGCATGGCGGCGACCCAGGTCAACGTGTTCGTCAACACGGTGCTCGCGACGAGCACCGTCGAAGGCGCCGTGTCGTGGCTCAATTACGCCTTTCGATTGATGTATCTGCCCATCGGCCTTTTCGGCGTCTCGATCGCCACCGCCGCTCTTCCGACCGTGTCGCGGCAGAGCACGCTCGAAGACACGGCCGCGGTGCGCGACACGGTCAGCAGCAGCCTGTCGCTGATGCTCATGCTGAACATCCCGGCCACGGTCGGACTGATCGTCCTCGCCGGGCCCATCGTGCGCGTCGTGCTCGAGCGCGGTGCCTTCACGTCGGCCGATACGGCCGCGACCGCCGCCGCGCTGCAGTTCTACGCGCTCGGCCTCATCGGCTACTCGGTCGTGCGCATCGTCTCGCCCATCTTCTTCGCGCTCGGCCGGAATCGCACGCCCGTGGCCGTGAGCACGGTGGTCGTGCTGATCAATGCGACGCTCAACTACCTCCTCGTACAGACGGCGCTGAGCTATCGCGGGCTCGCGCTGGGAACGTCGATCGCGGCGCTGATCAACGCCGGCACGCTGCTCGTGCTGCTGCGCGCTCACCTGCGCGGGCTCAATGAAGGCCGGCTGCTGGCGTCGGTCGCGAAGATCGTGGTGTCGTCGGCGGTCATGGGACTGGCCGCCGTCTGGTCGTACCAGATGCTGGGCGTGTGGCTCGGTGCGGGCCGCTTCGTCGCCGAGGCCGCACGCCTCTCGCTGGCGATCGGGATCGCACTCGTCGCGCTCGCGGGCAGCGCCTGGCTGCTTCGCCTGCGGGAGTTCACCCACGGCGTCGCGCTCGTCGCCAGGCGTTTTCGACGATCGCGGAAGTGACGTTCGGGCTGCACCGCACCATCCTGCTGCTCGCCGCGACGCACTTCGTCGTCGACGGCTACGGCAATATCCTCGCGCCGCTGCTGCCGCTGCTCGTGGCCAAGCTCGGGCTGTCGCTGTTCGCCGCGGGCGTGCTGCAGATGTGCTTTCAACTGGCCAACTCGATCAGCCAGCTCGCGTTCGGCCGCATCGCCGACCGCTGGCGCCCGCGCGTGCTGCTGCTGGCAGGACCGCTGTGCTGCGCGACGGTGCTGCCGCTCATCGGTCTCGCTCCGCACGCGATGGCCGTCGCGCTGGTGCTCATCGTCGGCGGCCTCGGCGGCGCGGCGTTCCATCCGCCGGCAGCGGTGATGGTGCACCAGCACTCGGGCACACAGCGCGGGCTGGCGATGTCGTTCCACATCACCAGCGGCACGCTCGGCCAGGCGATCGCGCCGCTCCTGTTCGCGCCGTTCGTCCAGCGGTACGGTCTCGCCGCGACGCCGCTGCTCGTGGTGCCGGCGCTGGCCGCATTCGGCGCGCTGCTGCCGCGGCTGCCCGCGGTCGAGCGGCTGCACGAGACGCCGGCCGCCGGCGGGCTCCGCGCGCTGCGGCCCTACGCACGTCCGCTCACGCTGCTCTACCTCATCGTCGTGCTTCGCACGCTGACCGCGATCAGCTTCTCGACGTTCGTGCCGGTGATGTTGACGCGCCGCGGCCTGACGCTCGCGGAAGCAGGGACGGCCGTCTCCGTGTATCTGTTCGCGGTCGGGCTCGGCGGATTCCTCGGCGGTCCGGCGGCCGATCGCTTCGGTCCCCGCCGGGTCATCATCCTGTCGCTCGTCGCAGCCGTACCGTTTCTCGCCGCCGCGCCGCTGTTGTCGGGCTGGATGCTGGTCGCCTTCCTGGCGGTCGGCGGACTGCTGCTCCAGTCGACGCTGCCCGTCAACGTCACTTTCGGACAGACGCTCGCCCCCATCAGCGCCGCGACGGTCTCGTCGTTGATGATGGGATTCGCGTGGGGCGTGGGCGGCCTCATGGTGCCGTTCGTCGGCATGCTCGCCGACCGCATCGGCATCGAGCACACGCTGCTGGTGATGTCGGCGCTCCCGCTCGTTGCCGCCGCGCTGGCCTGGCCGCTGCCGTCAGCGGCTCGCGTGTCGCAGGTACCGCTTACACCGTAGTAGTGAACGCCGACACCTGTCGAGCTTGGGCGCGGCAGGTCACGGTCAGCGCCGCTCGACGTCCTGTCGAGCGTAGACGGCAGGTCGGCGCCGCGCCGGGCGACGGCAAAGCGGTTGCAAACGGAGTCGCGGCGAACGCCGGCACTCGCTCGCCGCAACGCAGCGCTGCATGCGACGCGGCACGCGAGCGAGGAAGCGGAACATCGCTATCAACACACCGCGGCGGGCCGCCGCGGATATTGCCGACTAGGCACTAGTTGGCACAGACTGGTGGAATGCGAGGGCGCTACCCCGGACCCTCGGGGATCTACTATTCGTTCGGTCCAGGTCCGCTGACGCCTGCGATCAAGGCCATCCTGATCGCGAACAGTCTGGTCTTCATCGTCACGTTCTTCCAGCCCATCCTCAAGCTGCAGTTCGGCGTGACGCCGAGACATCTGTTCGAAAGCTTCGCCGTGTGGGAACTCGTGACCTACATGTTCGTCCACGGCGGGCCCGGCCACCTGCTGTTCAACATGCTGACGCTCTATCTGATTGGCGTCGAGCTGGAGCGCATGTGGGGCACCAGGTACTTCACGAAGTTCTACTTCGCGTGCGGCATCGGCGCCGGGCTGACGCAGGTGCTGCTCGGGCTGCTGCCGGGATCGATCGGCAACCAGTTCTATTACACGTCGACCATTGGCGCCTCGGGCGCGATCTTCGGCATCCTGCTCGCGTACGCGCTCTACTTCCCGCACCGTCCGATCCTGATGTTCTTCCTGTTCCCGGTGCCGGCGAAGTACTTCGTCATGATTCTCGGCGGGCTGGCGCTGCTCTTCGCCGCATCCGGAGGAGGCGGAGGCGTGGCCCACACGGCGCATCTCGGCGGGCTGGTGACCGGCTACCTGTATCTCAAGCGCCCGCGCCTGAACCTGTTCTCGGAGATCCAGTACCGCTACCTCAAGTGGCGCATCAACCGGACGCGGCGCAAGTTCGACGTCTACTCCGGCGGCCGTCGCGACGACTTCAACCGGCGCGTCCACTGACGTGCGCGCTCCCCTGTAGATGCCGGCTCCGCTTCATCGATGGGACGAGATCGCGCTCGAGAAGATCACGGAGATGATCTCGCGAAAGATCGTCACCGGCGAGCGCGAGATGCTGGCCCAGACCTACCTGAAGCGAGGCGCACAGGTGCCCGTTCATGCGCACGAAAGCGAGCAGATGACGTACGTCCTGCAGGGCGCCCTTCGCTTTCTCGTCGACGGCGAGGAAATCATCGTGAAGGAAGGCGAGGTGCTGCACATTCCTGCCGGCACCCCCCACCAGGCCGAAGCCCTGGACGACACCTTCGAACTGGACGTCTTCAGCCCGATTCGCGCGGATTGGCTTGACTCCGGGCCGGTGCGATAATTCGGATCGATGAAGGGTTCCGGCCTGGCCAATGGCGTGGAAACGCGCGTCGCGGGCGCCAGGGCGCGCAGCCGGGAACACGAGGGGCTGACGCGCGACGAGCTGCTCGCCGCGTATCGCGTGATGCTCCTGTCGCGGAAGATCGACGACAAGGAGATCCTGCTCAAGAATCAGCAGAAGGCGTTCTTCCAGATCAGCGGCGCCGGCCATGAGGCCGTGCTCGTGGCCGCCGGGCTGCAGCTGCACCCGGGGAAGGACTGGATCTTCCCCTACTACCGCGACCGCGCGCTCTGCCTGGTGCTCGGGGTCACCCCGTACGAGATGTTTCTCGCCTCGGTGGGCTCATCCGAGGACCCCGCCAATGCCGGGCGCCAGATGCCGTCGCACTGGGGCCATCGCCGCTTCAACATTCCCTCGAAGAGCAGCTGCGTCGGCACGCAGTGCCTGCACGCGGTCGGGTGCGCCGAAGCGGGGCAGATCTACGCACGAGTCGCCGCCATCGAGGACCGCGAGCAGCGCTATCGTCCGGACGAGGTGACCTACATCTCGATCGGTGAAGGCGGCACGAGCGAGGGCGAGTTCTGGGAATCGTTGAACACCGCCTGCCAGCGCCAGCTGCCCATCGTCTACCTCGTCGAGGACAACGGCTACGCCATCTCGGTTCCGGTCGACGTGCAGACGGCCGGCGGCGACATCTCTCGTCTGCTCGAAGGCTTCCCGATCCGCATCTTCAGGTGCGACGGCACCGACTTCCTGGCCAGCTACCGGACGATGAGCGAAGCGGTCGCGCACGCGCGCCAGCGGCGCGGGCCGGTGCTGGTGCACGCGACGGTGACCCGGCCGTACTCGCATTCCTTCTCCGACGACGAGCGCCTGTACAAGACGCCCGCCGAGCGCGAAGCCGAGGCACGCCGCGATCCGCTTCGCCGCATGCAGCAGTTCCTGAAGAACGAGGGTCTGGCCACCGATCAGGACCTGGCCGACATCACGGCCTCGGTCGACCGCGAGGTCAACCAGGCCGCGGAAGCGGCGCTGCGGGCCCCCCGGCCCGATCCCGCGACCGCCGCCGACTTCGTGTTCTCCCCCGACATCGATCCCACCTCCGACGCGTTCTCCACCGAGCCGAAGCCGCACGGCAAGCCCGAGACGATGGTCGCGGCGATCAACGCGACCTTGAAGGACGAGATGGCCCGCAACCCGCGGATCGTCGTCTTCGGCCAGGACGTCGCCGACGCCAGCAACGTCGAAGCGCTGCCGGTCGTCGCCGGCAAGGGCGGCGTGTTCAAGGTGACGCACGGGCTGCAGCGCCTCTACGGCGAGACGCGCGTCTTCAACTCGCCGCTCGCCGAGGCCAACATCGTCGGGCGCGCCGTCGGGATGGCGCTGCGCGGGCTCAAGCCGGTCGTCGAGATCCAGTTCTTCGACTACATCTGGCCGGCATTCATGCAGATTCGCGACGAGCTGGCGATGATGCGCTACCGCTCCGGCAACCACTGGTCGTGCCCGGTGGTCATCCGCGTGCCGATCGGCGGCTACCTGCGCGGCGGCGCGCCGTATCACAGCCAGTCGGCGGTCGCTATCTTCGCGCACACGCCGGGGATCCGCGTCGTGCTGCCATCCAACGCGCAGGACGCGGCCGGTCTGCTGCGCACGGCAATCCGCTGCGACGATCCGGTGCTGTTCTGCGAGCACAAGCACCTGTACCGGCAGACCTACAACAAGGGCGTGTATCCCGGCCCGGATTACACGATCCCGTTCGGACGCGCCGCCGTGCCGCGCGACGGCTCGGATGTCGTGGTTTTCACCTGGGGCGCGCTGGTGCATCGATCGCTGCTCGCCGCGCAGCAGGCGGAGCGTCAGGGCATCAGCGTCGCGGTGGTCGACCTGCGCACGATCGTCCCCTACGACTGGGCCACCATCGCCGAGTACACGAAGAAGACCAGCCGCGTGATCGTCGCGCACGAGGATCAGCTGACCGCCGGCTTCGGCGCCGAGATCGCGGCGCGCATCTCGCAGGAGCTCTTCGAATATCTCGACGCACCCGTGATGCGAGTCGCCGCGCTTGATTGCCCGGTCGCCTACGCACCGGAGCTCGAGGAGGCGATCCTCCCGGGCACCTCCGACGTGCTGAAAGCGATCAAGTCGCTTGCGGCGTACTAGCTTCGTCCTGCTCGTTGCGATGCTCCTGTCCGCCCGTCCCGAGGCCCTCCCTGTCGAGGTGCTCCGCTCGACGGGCGGCCTGCCGCCTCACATCGTCGGCGGATACGAGGAGGCCATCGGCTTTCAGCAGGATTCCCGCGGCACCTATTACGTCTTCGATCGCCGCGGCCACACCGTGCACGCGGTGGACGCCGGCAAGACCGCCTCGCGGAAGATCCTGGAGATCGGCCATGAGGACGGGCGCGTCATTCAGCCGACCGGGTTCGACGTCGCGGCGGACGGGCGATTCGTCGTCGCCGACGTGCCGCGCGCGCAGCAGCGCGTGCAGACGTTCGATCCGGCGGGCAAGCTGCTCACCGGGTTCTTCCTGCCCGGCGCGCCCGCGGCGCGGGTCATCATCGGCAACCTGATGCTGAACGGCGCCGGCTCGGTGCAGTTCACCGGCTCGACGCTCCTCATCAGCCACCCGGAAAGCGGCGCGCTCTTCACCGAGTACTCGACGGGCGGCTACGCGCAGCGCAGCATCGGCCGGCTGCGGACGACGGGGGTCGAGGACGATCGCGAAGTCCACATCGCGATGAATGCCGGCCTGCCGCTGGTCGATCCGACCGGCGGGTTCTACTACGTGTTCATCACCGGCCGGCCCATCTTCCGCAAGTACAGCGACAGCGGCGACCTGCTGTTCGAGCGCCACATCGAGGGCCGCGAGCTGGATCCGCTGCTCGACAGCCAGCCGACGCGGTGGCCGCGCCGCCGCGTGCAGGACGGCGTGGTGCCGTTCGTGGCGCCCGTGATCCGCGCCGCCGCCGTGCGCCCGAACGGCGAACTGTGGATCTCCCTCGGCGTCCCGTACACCTACGTCTACGACGCGAGCGGCGACAAGATCCGCACCGTGCAGTTCGCCGGCGCCGGCCTCATCAGCCCGACCAGCCTGTCCTTCAGCCGCACCGGCAAGCTGCTGGTGACGCCGGGGTGCTACGAGTTCGATCCTGGCCGCGGAGTCGACGGAGACCGCTGAGGAAGACACGCAGGGATCGCGGGGCACGCAGGGGCCGCGATCTCAGCTCCAATGCGTTTCCCGCGATTGGATTTGACTGCGGCACGACATAAGCTGGTCCGCAGTGGCCTCGCCCGTGCTCACCGCGTCACATCTTTCCCGCCGCTTCGGCGATCGCCTTGCCGTCGATGATGTGTCGTTCACTCTCGAGGGGGGCGAGATCTTCGCCCTGCTGGGGCCGAACGGCGCGGGCAAGACCACGACGCTGCGGATGCTCGCGGGCTTGATCGCTCCGACGTCCGGGATGGTGAAGATCGAGGGCCAGACGATGAGGCCGGACTCCGCACCGCAGCTGCGCGCGCGCATCGGCTTCCTGACGGAAGCGCCCGGTCTCTGGGACCGTCTGACGGTTCGCGACAACCTGCTGGTCTACGCCCGCCTCTACGGCCTTCCCCGCCCGGAGCGCGTCGTCGACGAGGCGCTCGAGCGGTTCGAGATTCGCGATCGCGCCGGCGACCGCGCGGCCCAGTTGTCGAAAGGGTTGAAGCAGCGCGTCGCGCTCGCCAGGAGCCTGCTCCACGATCCGCGCATCGCGATGCTCGACGAGCCCACGTCGGGTCTCGATCCGGCGAGCGCGCGCGAGGTGCGCGACCTGGTGCTGCGCCTGCGCGCCCAGGGACGAACGATCCTCCTGTGCACGCACAACCTCGATGAAGTCGAGCGCGTCGCCGATCGCGTCGCGGTGCTCAGCCGCCGCCTGATCGCGATCGGCACGCCCGCGTCGCTGCGCAGCAGGCTGTTCGCGCCTCGGCTGCGCATCGCGCTTGCGCAGTCCGCGGAGACGTTCGTGCCGGTGCTGACCGCCGCCGGCGTACCGGACGTCCGCGTCGACGGCGCGGTGATGTCTCTGGGTCTTGCGAACACGGCGCTGACGACGCCCGACATCGTCCGCCGGCTGGTCGAGGCGGGGGCGGCGATCGAAGCCGTGGTGCTGGAGGAACCGCCGCTCGAGGAGGTGTACCTGAAGCTCGTGAGCCCGGAGGCGGCGAAATGAACCGCGCGCTGGCTCTCTTCGGCAAGGAGCTCGCCGACCTGCGGCAGAACCTTGGAATCTTCCTCCCCGCGATCGTCGTCACGCTGGTGGCGATCTTCCTTCCCGTGATGGTGGCCGTGATCGTACCGGCCGTCACCGGTGAACGGTTGTCCGAGTCCGGCGATCTGGAGATCGCGCTCGAGATGTACAAGAAGGATCCGTCCATGCAGGCGCTCGACCCCGAAGCCGCGATCCAGGCGTACGTCTTTCAGTACTTCCTCGTGATGCTGGTGCTCGGGCCCATCACCAGCGCGATGTCGGTGGCCGCTGCAAGCGTCATTGCCGAGAAGCAGGCGCGCACGCTCGAGCCGCTGCTGGTGACGCCCATCACCACGTTCGAGCTGCTCGCCGGGAAGCTCCTCGGCGCGCTGCTGCCCGCGCTGGTGCTCACGGTCCTGTCGCTGGTGCTCTATCTCGGCGTCGTTGCCGCGGTTGCCGAAGCGGGCGTGTTCGGCGCCCTGCTCGGGCCGCGAACGATCGGTGTCGTCCTCCTGCTCGGCCCGCTCGCGTCGCTCGTGGCGCTGCAGCTGGCCATCTGCGTCTCGTCGCGGGTCAACGACGCCCGCACCGCCCAGCAGCTCGGCATCTTCGTGATTCTGCCGATTCCGGCGCTGCTGCTCGGACAGATTCTCGGCGGCATCGAGCTGACCGTCCCGGTGATTCTGTGGATGGCGCTGGTGCTGGCCGTGGTGAACGTCGGCCTGATGTGGGTCGCCGTCAGGCTGTTCGATCGTGAGACGATCCTCACACGCTGGAAGTGATGACCGACGCGCCGCCCGTGCTCTCGGAAGTCGATCGCCTGACGCGTGTTGCGGTAAAGCATCCACGCGATGCCTTCATCGACGCGCGGACCATCGAGCGGCAATGGCGGGAGCTGCGGTTCATGGCCGCCCCCGATCTCGATCGCGCCTCGCGCGAGCACGATCGCTTCGTCGAGGCGCTCGAAAGCGCCGGCGCCCGTGTCCACCTGCTGCCGCGCGACGAGGGCACGACGCTCGACTCCATCTACGTCCGCGACGCGGCGATTGTGAGCGGACGCGGCCTGATCCTGTGCCGGATGGGCAAGCCGCAGCGCGCCGGCGAGCCGGCGGCGCAGGAGCGGGCGGCGGCGGCCGGCTGCCTGCCCGCGGCGATTGCCGGACGGATCGAGGCGCCGGGAACACTCGAAGGCGGCGACGTCATCTGGCTCGACGCCCGAACGCTGGTCGTCGGCCGCGGTTATCGCACCAATGCCGAGGGCATCCGGCAGCTGCGGGCGATCCTCGGCGGCGAGGTCGATGTCGTCGAGGTCGGGCTGCCGCACTGGAACGGCGAGCAGGATGTGATGCACCTCATGTCGCTGATCAGTCCGGTCGATCACGATCTCGCCGTCGTGTATTCACGGCTGCTTCCGGTGCCCTTCCGCGAGTGGCTGCTCGATCGCGGCATCCGTCTCGTGGAAGTGCCCGACGATGAGTTCGACAGCATGGGCACGAACGTGCTGGCGCTGGCGCCGCGGCGCTGCCTGATGCTGGCCGGAAACCCGCGTACGCGCGCGGCGCTCGAACGCGCCGGCGCCGAGGTCATCGAGTACGAAGGGACCGAGATCAGCGTGAAAGGCGCCGGCGGACCGACCTGTTTGACGCGGCCGCTCGAGCGCGTCGCGGACTGAACAGGGGCAGCGGAGGAAACGGGATTCACTGACCCGCGCTATGCTGTGCCCCGAGCGAACGGACGGAACGGGGGTCCTCCGTCGCTCGTTCCCTCCGTAACCTTCGTTGTCTCGAGACCTCCAGGAGCGCAGCATGATCACACGGCGCGACATCCTCAAGCGCGTCGGCGTCGCGGGCGCCGCGGCGGCCGTCCCGGTCGAGGCGTTGGCGCAGGCCGCGCGCGAGCCGTTCGAGACGCTCACCGCGGCCGAGGGCGCCACGCTCGAAGCCATCGTCGCCCGCCTGATTCCGACTGACGCGAACGGGCCAGGCGCGACGGAAGCGCGTGCCGCGCGATACATCGATCGCGGGCTCGGCGGATTCCTCAGCCCGTTTCTCGCCGCGTATCGGACCGGGCTCGCCGGCGTCGAGTCCTACGCCCGATCGGCGAAGGGCGCGCCGTTCACGCGGCTGAGCGCGCAGGATCAGGACGCCGTGCTGACCGACATGGAGAACAACGCCGCGAAGGGATTCCCCGCCGCCGCCCAGTTCTTCGACATCGTGCTCGCGCACACGATTCAGGGCACCTTCTGCGATCCGTTCTACGGCGGCAACGCGAACTTCGTCGGCTGGGATCTGATCGGATATCCAGGCATCCGCCTGACGGCCACCGCCGGCGATCAGCGCATGGACGTGATGCCGAAGCCGACGCGCATGTCGGCCTACGACTTCTCGATGTTCGCGAGGAAGAAGCCCGATGCCCGTTAACCTCAAACCGACGGACGTGGTGGTCGTCGGCCTCGGCGCGGCCGGCGGCGTGGCAGTGCTTCCGCTCACCCAGGCCGGCATCGACGTGATCGGACTCGAAGCGGGCACATGGCTGCGGGCCGACGACTTCGCCCCCGACGAGCTGCGCAACAACATCCGCGGCTGGCCGCATTCGGTGCAGAAGGCCAACAACGAGATCCCGACGCATCGCGCCAACCGCAACGCCCCGATGTCGCCGCGCCTCGCCATCCATCCGATGATGAACGCCGTCGGCGGCACCACCCTGCACTACTGGGCGCAAAGCTGGCGGCTGAATCCGTGGGACTTCAAGGTCGTCAGCGAAACGACGAGGCGATACGGCGCATCGCGCACCCCGAAGGGATCGACCGTCGAGGACTGGCCGTTCGGCCTCGAGGAGCTCGAACCCTACTACGACAGGGTCGAGTACGAGATCGGCGTCTCGGGAAAAGCGGGCAACATCAAGGGCAGGATCGATCCGCGCGGCAACCCGTTCGAGGGGCCGCGGGCGCGCGAGTACCCGATGCCTCCCCTGCGCGGCACCAGCTTCACCGAGATGATGGCCGACGCCGCGCGCAAGCTCGGATGGAAGCCGTTCCCGGGACCGGCGGCCGTCAACACGCGCGCCTATCAGGGCCGTACCGGCTGCGCCTACCACGGCTACTGCGCACGCGGCGGCTGTCACATCAACGCCAAGGGATCGACGGCGGTCACCACCATCCCGAAGGCACAGGCCACGAAACGGCTGATCATCGTCACCGAGGCGCACGTCACGACGATCGAAGTCGGCGCCAACGGCCTGGTGAGCGGCGTCAACTACATCAAGGGCGGCACCGAGTACTTCCAGCCCGCAAAGGTGGTGCTCCTCGCCAGCTACGTCTACGAGAACGTGCGCCTGCTCCTCCTCTCGAAGTCGAAGGCGTTTCCGAACGGCCTCTCGAACAACCACGGGCAGGTGGGCAGACACTACTTCAGCCATAACCAGATCAGCAGCGTTGCGGCGCTCTTTCCGAAACGGTTGAACACCTGGTACGGCCTGCCGGCCCAGGGCGTCGCCGTGGACGACTGGGCGGACGACAATTTCGATCATTCGGGGCTCGACTTCATCGGCGGCGGCAACCTCTGGGTCTACTCCGACCGCCGCCCGATCGCGGCCGCCAACATGAGCACGTTCGGCCGTGCGCCGCGATGGGGCTCGGCCTGGAAGGCCTTCATCAAGCAGAACGCCGACTGCTGGAACTTCGCGTATCTCCAGAAGACGACCCTGCCGTACGAGGACAACTATCTCGATCTCGATCCCGTCGTGAAGGATCCGCTGGGCTTCCCGGTGTGCCGGATCACTGCCGATTACAAGGAGAACGAACGGCGCGTCTCGGCCTTCATCCAGGACAGGATGGTCGAGTGGTACAAGGCCGCCGGCGCAATTGCCACCGAGAAGACCGGGATGGGGACGATGGGCCCGAGCACACATGCCTACGGCGGGACGCGCATGGGCGACACCCCCGAGACCAACGTCGTCGATCGCTGGGGCTTCTCCCACGAGGTGCCCAACCTCGGGATCCTCGGCGCGTCGGTGATGGGAACCAGCGGCGCGCGCAATCCGACGCTGACTGTGCAGGCGCTGGCCTGGCGCACCGCCGATCGCCTGGCCAGGAACTGGCGGCAGATCACTGCGTAATCAGCGAGGCGGCCGCCTGGCCCGCATCGCGCTGTTTCAGCCGCATCGGTCACTCGGCGATCCGGCGCGCGATCGCCGGCGCCTCGTCGAGCGGGATAGGACCATGCGCCAGACGCTGGCCGGCCGTATCGATGACGTAGACTGAACGTGTGATCAACTCGGTCGCTGTGCTGGGCGCGGGGGTGATGGGGGCGCAGATCGCCGCGCATTTCGCAAACGCCGGTGTGCGCGCCCTGCTGCTCGACCTCACCACCGATGCGGCGGAACAGGGTCTGAAACGGGCGCGGGGGCTCAAGCCCGACCCGTTCTTCACCCCGGACACGCACAAGCTCGTCACCACCGGCAGCTTCGACGCGGGACTGCCGCGGCTCGCGGACGCGGACTGGATTGTCGAAGCCGTCGTCGAGAACCTCGATGTCAAGCGCGAGCTGCTGGCCCGAGTCGACGCCGCCCGCCGACCGGGGAGCATCGTCAGCTCGAACACCTCGGCGATCTCGATTGCCGCGCTCGCCGAGGGCCGCAGCGACGACTTCCGTCGTCACTGGCTCGGCACACATTTCTTCAATCCGCCGCGCTATCTGCACCTGCTCGAGGTGATCCCGACCGCGGAGACGGATCGCGCCGTGCTCGACGCGGTGATCGATTTCGCCGATCGCTCGCTGGGCAAGGGCGTCGTGGTGGCGAAGGATTCACCGGGCTTCATCGGCAACCACCTGGCGCTCTACGGCGTGCTGCGGATTCTGGCGGCGCTCGAGAGCGGCGCCTACACGATCGAAGAGATCGACGAGATGACCGGACCGGCAACAGGCCGGCCGAAGAGCGCCACGTTCCGCACGCTGGATCTCGCCGGGCTCGACATCCTGGCGCACGTCATCCGCGACCTGCACCAGCGGCTGCCCGACGCCGACGCGCGCGCGGCGTTCGTCCTTCCCGCGTTCGTCGAACAGATGCTCGCGAAGGGGCTGGCGGGCGAGAAGACGGGCCAGGGATTCTACAAGCGCGTGAAGCGAGCCGATGGCGAGTCGGAGATCCTCACCATCGACACATCGACGCTGGACTACGTCCCGCGGAAATCGCCGCGCCTGCCCTCGCTCGAGTCGGCCCAGACGATCAGCGACGTCGGCGAACGCATCAGGACGCTCTTCAACGGCACCGACCGGGTCGGCCAGTTCCTGCGCGAGACGCTTGCACCGACGCTGGTCTACACCGCGCGGGTCACGCCCGCCATCGCCCACTCGCCCGACGACGTCGATCGCGTGATGAGGTGGGGGTTCGGCTGGGAGCTGGGCCCGTTCGAGATTGTCGATGCGATTGGCGCCGACCGCGTGATCGAGGTGGCAAGGGAGGTCAGTCCGGGGCTGCTGGAAGGCGGCGTGCCCGCGGCGTTGACGCAGCGGACCAGGCCGCCTCGATCGGCTCTGGAGCTCCTGAAGAACGCCAGGGACCAGTCGCGCATCGTGAAGAAGAACGCCGGCGCCAGCCTCGTCGACATCGGCGACGGCGTGCTGGTCGTCGAGTTCCATTCCAAGATGAACACGATCGGCGTCGACACGCTGGAGATGCTCCAGGCCGGCGTGCGCGAAGCCGAGCGCAATTTCGCGGCGCTGGTCATCGGCAACGACGCCCCGCACTTCTCGGCCGGCGCCAACCTGATGCTGCTCCTCCTCGAAGCGCAGGAGCAGAACTGGGAGGACATCGACCTCATCATCCGGCAGTTCCAGCAGACGACGATGGGACTGCGCTATGCCAGGGTGCCGGTGATCGCGGCTCCGGCGGGTCTCGCGCTGGGCGGGGGCTGCGAGGTCTGCCTGCACGCCGATCGTGTGCAGGCAGCCGGCGAGACCTACATGGGGCTCGTCGAAGTGGGCGTGGGCCTGATCCCTGCCGGCGCCGGAACCAAGGAAATGGTTGCGCGGGCGGCCGAGCAGATGGTGCCCGGCAGCACCGACTTTCTCCCCACCATCCAGCGCGCCTTCGAGCTGATCGGGTTCGCGAAGACATCGGCAAGCGCTCCCGATGCGCAGCGGCTGGGCTACCTTCGCCCGGTCGACGCGATCACGATGAACCGCGATCGGCTGATGGCCGATGCCAAGGCGCGTGCGCTGCAGCGCGTGGCCGAAGGCTATCAGCCGCCGCCGCCGCGCACGGCAATTCCGGTCGGCGGCGCGACCGTCGCGGCCGCGCTGAAGCTCGGCGTGCACCTCGCCTGGCGCGCAGGACGAATCAGCGATCACGACGCGCTCATCGGCCGCACGCTCGCCACCATCATGGCCGGCGGCGATATCCCGCACCCGACGACGGTGAGCGAGCAGCACCTGCTCGATCTGGAGCGCGAGGCATTCCTGAAGCTGATTGCCGAGCCCAAGACGCTGGAGCGGATCCAGTACACCCTGAAAACGGGCAAGCCTCTGCGCAACTGATGGCCGGGTCCCGCCCGGCGAGTACCATCGTAAAGCCCGTCTTTCCGGACGGGCCGTTCCGTCCATCTCGACGGGCCTCCCGTCGCGGACGGGCCAGCCGCCATGAATATCGTTGACGTCGGAACCGGTGCGCCCGTCGTGCTCGTTCCCGGTGTTCAAGGCCGGTGGGAGTGGCTGCGGCCCGCCGTGGACGAGCTGTCGAAGCGCTGCCGCGTGATCACCTTTTCGCTGGCCGACGAGCCGACGAGCGGCGCACGCTTCGACGAGTCGGCGGGCATCTGGAGCTACGTGCAGCAGGTGGCCGACGTCCTCGACACGCGCGGCCTCCAGCGCGCGGCGGTTTGCGGCGTCTCGTACGGCGGCCTGATTGCCGCAGCGTTCGCCGCACGGCGTCCCGACAGAGTGGCGGCGCTGGTGCTCGCGTCGGCGATTCCGCCGTCGTGGCGGCCGGACGCACGAGCCGAGTTCCTCATGCGCGCTCCTGTGCTGCTGTCGCCGCTCTTCTGTATCGGCGCGCTGCGGATGTGGCCGGAGTTCGCCGCCGCCCGCGGCACATGGCGGGGCGCCGTGTTCGCGATCCGGCACACGGGCAGCGTGCTCGCCCATTTCTTCTCGCCCCGATTGATGGCGAGGCGGGCACGCATGGTGGAGCAGCTCGACCTCGAGCGCGAGCTCGCCAACGTGCGCTGCCCGACGCTCATCGTCACTGGGGAGCCCTCGCTCGATCGGGTCGTGCCCGTCGCGCTGTCCGGAGAATACCGGCGCATCTGGCCGCACGCGCGCACAGCCGTGCTGCCGCGCACCGGTCATCTCGGCCTGATCACGAGACCCGCAGAATTCGCCGAGCTCGTCGCGTCGTTCGCTGTCGAGCACGGCGTGGACGAGACGCCCGCGTCACGAAGAGTCTCCATGCGCGAACGAGCTTCAGGCTGAAGGGCCCGAAAGGGCCTGGTCCGCACGCGGCTGCGCGTTCTCTTCGGCCCTTGCCGGCGTGCAGGGATGCGTCAGACCTGGGGTCAGGCTTGGGCCAGGTCTGGACCTGGTTCGGGCAGGGTCGGACCAGTCCGGACAGGGCCGTCCCGGATCGCGTACGATCCGAGGGAGTGCCTGAACCGCTTCGAGAGATACCCGGCCCGGCCGGGCCGCTGGAAGTTCTGCTGGATCTGCCCAGGGGAGAACCGCGGGCAGCAGTCGTGTTTGCCCATCCGCTGCCGACGCACGGAGGCACGATGCACACCAAGGTCGTGTTCCAGGGCGCCAAGGCGCTCAGCCGGATCGGCTGTGCCGTGCTGCGCTTCAACTTCCGCGGCGTCGGGCGCAGCGCCGGTTCGTGGGACGAGGGGCGGGGTGAGATGGCCGACTACAAGGCGGCGCTCGATTTCATGGCGGCGCAGTATCCCGGCCTGGAGCTGTGGGCCGCCGGCTTCTCGTTCGGTTCGTACATCGCCACGACCGCCGGGGCTGACGACGACCGCGTGTGCGCGCTCATTGCCATCGCGCCGCCGGTCGATCGCTACGAGTTCGCATCGGTCAAGCTGTCGGACAAGCCCAAGTTCATCATCCACGGGGAACGCGACGAGCTGATCTCGCTCAAGAACGTCCGCGAGTTCTACGCGCAGCTCCGCGAGCCCAAGGAGCTCGTCGTCATCGACCGCGCCGACCATCTCTTCGACGGGCAGGCCAGCGAGGTGGGCGATGCGCTCGAGGATTTGCTGTCGGATTACTCATGCAAGACGCTGTAATCGTTGCCGCCACCCGCACTGCCGTCGGCAAGGCGCCGAACGGAGCGCTGAAGGCCGTGCGGCCGGATGACATGGCCGCCGCGGTGATCGGCGAGGTCCTCCGCCGCGCGCCCGGCCTCGACCCGCGCGAGATCGACGACGTGATCATGGGCTGCGCGATGCCGGAGGCGGAGCAGGGCCTGAACGTCGCACGCATCGCCAGCATTCGCGCCGGGATCCCGGTCGACGCCTCCGCGGTCACGATGAACCGCTTCTGCGCCTCGGGGCTGCAGGCGATCGCCTCGGGGGCCGAGCACATCATGTGCGGCTTTGCCGACATCGTGATTGCCGGCGGCACCGAGTCGATGAGCATGGTGCCGATGGGCGGGAACAAGGTGTGCCCGAACCCGACGCTCGTCGACCAGTACCCCGACGTGTATCTGAGCACCGGCCTGGTGGCCGAGAACCACGCCCGCGACTACTCGATCTCGCGCGAGGAGCAGGACGCCTTCGCGCTGCGCAGCCACCAGCGCGCAATCGCCGCCATCGACGCCGGACGGTTCACCGAGGAGATCACGCCGCTCACCTTCAAGGTCGCGGCGCCGCAGAACGGCGGGCCGCCGGCGCTGCGCGAAATCACGTTCGTGCAGGACGAAGGTCCGCGCCGCGACACCTCGGCCGAGGCGCTGGCCAAGCTCCGGCCGGCCTTTCACGCCTCCGGCACCGTCACCGCCGGCAACTCTTCCCAGACGAGCGATGGCGCCGCCGCGGTGCTGCTGATGTCGGCGGCGGCGGCGCGCGTGCGCGGCTTCACACCGTTGGCGCGCTTCGTCGCGTATGCGACGGCCGGCGTCGCGCCGGAGCGATTCGGCATCGGCCCGGTTCCCGCCATTCGCAAGGTGCTCGAACGCGCCGGGCTCACGCTCGATCAGATCGACCTGATCGAGCTGAACGAAGCCTTCGCGGCGCAGGTTCTCGCCGTGCTGCGCGAGATACCGATCGACCCGGAGCGGCTGAACGTCAACGGCGGCGCGATCGCGCTCGGCCACCCGCTCGGCTGCACCGGCGCGAAGCTGACGACCTCCATCCTCTACGAAATGCGCCGGCGCAACGCGCGCTACGGCCTGGTCACGATGTGTGTCGGCGGCGGCATGGGCGCCGCCGGAATCTTCGAGCGCCTATGACGACAGCAGCTTCATCGACGACAACCTCGCGCAAGGGCGGCTCCTGGCTGCTCGACTCCACACCCTCGGCCGACGTCTTCACGCCGGAAAGGCTCACCGACGAGCACCGATTGATGGCGAAGACGACGACCGAGTTCGTCGAGTCCGAGGTCCTGCCGAGCCTCGAGCGTCTCGAGAGCAAGGACTGGGAGCTGGCCCGCGCGCTGGTCCGCCGCTGCGGCGAGCTCGGGCTGCTCGGGATCGCGGTCCCCGAGGAATACGGCGGGCTCGATCTCGACAAGGCCTCGTCGCTGGCGGTCGTCGAGCGCATCGGGCCGTCGGCGTCGTTTGCGACGACGTTCGGCGGCCAGGCCAACCTCAGCATCCTCCCGCTCGTGCTGTTCGGCACGCCGGAACAGAAGCAGAAGTACCTGCCGAAGCTCGTCACCGGAGAGATGATCGGCGCCTACGCGCTGAGCGAATCGGGCTCGGGATCCGACGCGCTGGCGGCGAAGACGCGCGCCACCAGGCGTCCGGACGGCGACTGGTCGCTGACCGGCGAGAAGATGTGGATCACCAACGGCGGCTTCGCCGATCTGTTCATCGTCTTTGCCAAGGTCGACGGCGAGCAGTTCACGGCGTTCATCGTCGAGCGCGCCTTCCCCGGATTCAGCTCCGGCAAGGAAGAGCACAAGATGGGCCTGCACGGCTCGTCGACGACGCCGATCGTGCTGCAGGACGTGCGCGTGCCGGCCGGCAACGTGCTGGGCGAGATCGGCAAGGGCCACAAGGTGGCGCTGAACACGCTGAACTACGGGCGCTTCAGCCTCGGCGCGATGTGCAACGGCGGCTGCCGCGCGGCGATTCGGGCGGCGGCGACGTACGCGGCGCAGCGCCAGCAGTTCGGCCAGCCGATCGCGAGCTTCGGCGCGATAAAGCACAAGCTCGGCGAGATGACGGCGCGTACCTACGCGCTCGAGAGCCTCGTCTACAGGACCGCCGGTCTGATCGATGCGACGCTTGGACCCCCTCCCCACGAGGGAGCCGCGGTGGCCAGGGCGTTCGAGGAGTTCGCCGTCGAGGCCTCGATCGCGAAGGTCGCCGGCAGCGAGATTCTCGATTACGTGCTCGACGAGAACGTGCAGATCCACGGCGGCAACGGCTTCGTGCGGGACTATCCCGCCGAGCGCTTCTACCGCGACGCCCGCGTCAACCGGATCTTCGAGGGCACGAACGAGATCAATCGGCTGCTCATCCCGGGGATGTTGATCCGCCGCGCGCTCAAGGGCGAGCTGCCGCTCATTCCCGCGGCCAGGAAGCTGCAGGACGAGGTGCTGTCGCCTTCCCTGCCCGGCGCGGGACTCGCCGAGCAGGGCGTGCTCGACGAGGAGCTGCGCGCCGTTGGAGCCTTCAAGAAAGTGGCGCTGATGGTCATCGGCACGGGCATGCAGACCTGCGGCGAGAAGCTGAGCGACGAGCAGGAAGTGCTGTCGTTCGCAGCCGACATCCTGATCGACATCTACGCCGCCGAGAGCGCGGTGCTGCGCGCGCGCGAGGCCTCGTCTTCGCGGAACCCGGCCGCCGAGCTCCACGTCCACGCGGCCCGCGTGTTCGTCAACGATGCCGCGTCGCGCGTCGAGGCGGCGGCCAGGAGCGCGCTGGCGGCCATGGCCGAGGGCGACACGCTGCGCACGCTGCTGGCGGCGCTGCGGCGGATCCTGAAGGTCACGCCCGTGAACACCGTCGCCATGCGCCGCGCGCTGGCCGACGCGGTGGTTGCCAGGGGCGGATATATTACTGGTTGAAGGTGAATCGGTCGGTGGGGTGGTAGAGCCTTGATGCGCGCAGGACTGGTTCTCATCGCGGCATTGGCAGTTGCGTGCTCGTCCGGGCCCGGAGCGCCGGAACCTGATTTCGTCCAGAAGGAGCTGGAGAGGCGTGCGGCACGCGATCAGCAGTTCCGGACCGAGAAGGATCCGATTCCGGAGGACAAGCGCGACGTGCTGCTTCCGCTTCGCTACTATCCGCCCGATCCGAACTACAGCGTGGCCGCGGCGCTGCGGCTCGGCCAGGAGCGTCCGGTCGTGCTGATGCCGACGTCGACGGGCACGATCCGCCGCTATCAGCGCGTCGGCGTGCTCGAGTTCACGCTGCACGGCGAGAAGATGAGCCTGGGCGCGTTCGTCGAAGAAGGCGCGCGGGAGATCGACGGGCTGTTCGTGCCCTTTGCCGATGCGACCACGGGCAAGGAGACCTACACCGCGGGCCGCTACCTCGACATCCCGCCCACGACGACCGGCATCTACGAGATCGATTTCAACAAGGCCTACAACCCCTACTGCGCCTACAACTCCACCTACGAGTGTCCCTTTCCGCCGGCGTCGAACCGGCTGAAGGTGGAGATTCGCGCCGGAGAGAAGGCGCCCGGGGTATGAGCCTGTCGGTCCAGGCCATCGTGTTCGATTTCGATGGCGTCATCGCCAACAGCGAGCCCCTGCACCTCGAGGCCTTCCAGCGGGCGCTCGCCCCGGACGGCATCGAGCTGTCGGCGTCCGAGTACTACGATCGCTATCTCGGCTACGACGACGTCGGGCTCCTGGAGGCGCTGGCGAAGGACCGCGGTCTCCCGATGGACCGGGCGCGCGTCGACGCGCTCGTCGTCCGCAAGGGAGAGCGGATGCAGGAGCTGCTGCGATCGGGAACGGTGCTGTTTCCCGGCGCCGTGGAGCTGATCCGCCAGGCGGCGGCGGCCGTCCCGATTGCGATCGCGTCGGGGGCTTTGCGGCACGAGATCGACGAGGTGATCGACGCGGCCGGCGTGAGCAATCTGTTCTCGACGATCGTCGCCGCCGGCGACACGCCGCAGAGCAAGCCGTCGCCCGCGCCATACTCGCTGGCGCTCGAGCGGCTGCGCCTCGCAACCGGCCGCGCGATCGATCCGCGGCGCACGGTGGCGATCGAGGACTCGAGATGGGGGCTCGAGTCGGCCCACGGCGCGGGTCTGCGGCTGGTCGCCGTCACCAACAGCTACCCGGCGGACGAGCTGGCCGGCGCGGAGCTGATCGTCGACAGTCTGTCGACGCTGACGATGGCGATGCTGGATGGGTTGTGCGCGCGCGAGCCGGCGCCGCGCATGATGTAACGACCGGTGGTCTCGTGAAGAAGGACATCGTTTCGGCGCTCGTCGAAGCCACCACCGCACCCGGCACCAGCCTGGCCGATGCCACGCTGGTGATTGCCCGCATCGAATACCCGCGTCTCGATCCCGAGCCGTATCTGGCCAGGCTGGATTCGATGGGCGAAGCCGCACGGCGGGTGATCGCCGAGGCTGCCGACGCGACGGGCGACCACTCGACCGCGGCCGGCATCCGCGCGCTGAACGGCTACCTGTTCGACACGCTCCACTTCGTCGGCAACCGCGACCGGTACGAAGATCCGCGCAACAGCTGCCTGAACGAGGTGCTCGATCGCCGCACCGGCATCCCGATCACGCTGTCGGTGGTCTACATGGAGGTGGCGCGGCGCGCCGGCATTCACCTCGACGGGATCAACTTCCCCGGCCACTTCCTGGTCCGCTGCTCCGAGACGCCGAGCTCCCCGTTCCTGATCATCGATCCGTTCCACGGCGGCGCGCTGCTCTCGGAGCACAAGTGCCGGCTGCTGCTGCAGAAGCACGTCGGCAGCGACGTGGCGTTCAGCAAGTCGCTGCTCGCCCCGGCGACGCGGCTGCAGATCATCGTCCGCATGCTGCTCAACCTGAAGCGCATCTACGTCCACATGCGCTCGTTCCCGCAGGCCCGCGACGTGACCGAGCTGCTGCTGGCGATCACGCCGTCGGCGCTCAGCGAGCTGCGGGACCGCGGCCTCCTCGCCTATCACCTCAACGACGTGACCGGCGCGCTGCGCGATCTGCAGACCTACCTGCGCCTGACCAGCATCGGCGAGATGGACAGGGACACGCGCGAGGAACACCAGCAGCTCTGGGAACACGTCAAGACGCTCCGGCGCAGGGTCGCCGCCTTGAATTAGGGAACCAGGGATCGGGAACCAGGGATCGGGAATCAGGAATCAGGGCTGGGCCAGGTCTGAGGAATCAGCCCTGAGGCTTCGGCGGACTGCTGTATCCTCCTTGCGCAACCTTGAATCTCGATCAGCGGACTGAATCCTGATTCCTGGGTCCTGATTCCTGAGTATGGCGAAGCGAACGCAGCTACCACGCGCACCCCTGGCCGGCCGGGTGGCCCTCGTCGCCGGTGCGACGCGCGGTGCGGGGCGCGGCATCGCCCGTGCGCTCGGCGAGGCCGGCGCCATCGTCTACTGCACCGGCCGGAGCGTGAAGGGCAGTCCGTCTCCCTACAACCGCCCGGAGACGATCGACGAGACGGCCGAAATGATCAACGCCGCCGGCGGAACGGCGATCCCGGTTCGCGTGGACCACAGCATCGAGCGCGAGGTCGAGGCATTGTTCGCGCAGATCGATCGCGAGCAGGGCCGCATCGACGTCGTCGTGAACAGCGTCGCGGGCGAAGATCCGCTGGCGGGCGAGTTCGGATGGTTCTGGGACGCCGATCTGACGAACACGGCGAAGGCGCTCGAGAACGCGCTGCTGACGCACATCATCACCGCCAAGCACGCGGCGAAAGCCATGATCCGCGCGAAGAGCGGGCTCATCGTCGAGGTCACGGAAGGCGACTCGTTCGGCTCGGGCGGCAATCCCGTGAAACAGGTGGTCAAGCTGGCGCTCAAGGGCAACGCGCTGGCCATGGCCACCGAGCTGTATCCGCACGGCGTCGCGGCGGTCTCCGTCACGCCGGGGTTCCTGCGATCGGAGAAGATGCTGGAGTACTTCGGCGTCACCGAAGAGAACTGGCGCGAGGGAGGGAAGAAGGACAGGAACTTCCTCGAGTCGGAATCACCGCTCTACATCGGCCGGGCGGTCGCCGCGCTTGCTGCCGATCCGAACATCATGAAGCGGACGGGCCAGTTGTTCAGCTCGTGGGAGCTGGCGCGCGAATACACGTTCACCGACGTCGACGGAAGACGCCCCGACTGGGGCAGGCTCGATCTCGACTTCTCGGGCATGCCGCCCGATTTCCTGACCTACTTCCGCATCGGCAACAGGCTGACGCTCGAGTGGCTGAACAGGGCGACGACGCGGCTGAAGAGTTTCGCGAGGCAGCTTCCAGCTTCGCCAAAGGTTGCAGCGGGGCCGGGCCGGAAGAACGCGAGCGTGAAGAAGGCGGGCCGCGGGAACCGGGCCCGCCTTACGGCCGCCAGGAAGGACGCGCGCAAGCGCCGTTAGCGGCGACGGTCGCGGCGATCCTCGCGGCGGTCGCGTCGATCTTCGCGGCGATCCCGCCTGTTCTCGCGTCGGTCCAGGCGATCTTCGACGCGATCGAGACGGCCACCGTCGCGGCGCGCGTCGCGCTGGTCTTCACGCGCGTCCCGCCGATCCTCGCGGTTGTCGCGGCGATCTTCCCGCCGGTCCAGGCGATCTTCGACGCGATCCCGCCGGTCGCCCTGCGGCGTCGCGGCAAACGCAGCCGGCACGGGCAACAGCGTGAGAATCAGTGCAGGGATCACGAATTTACTCGGTCTTCGCATCTCCGTTCTCCTTTACAGGCGCTGCTCCTATGACGGGATGCGGCCCTTCAGGGTTGCCGTGTACGATGTGCACGCACATGCTCACGAGACGCCAGGTGTTGAAGGCGGCCGTCGCCGGCGCGGCGGCGTACGCGGGCGGCGGGCTGCTCCATGAAGACGCGCGCGCCGCGGCGCAGCAGGGTGCAGCCGTTGCCGATCTCCTGCTCGCCAACGGACGATTCGTGGACGGCCGCGGCATGGTCGGGCCGGCGCTCTCGATCAGGAACGGCCGCATTGCCGGCATCGGAGAGCCCGGGGCGCTGGGTCCGGCGGCGCGCACCATCGACCTGGGCGGACGCACGGTCGTTCCCGGTCTGTTCGACGCACACGTGCACTACACGCGAGCGGGGGTGAATCCCGGCTACGAGGCGCGGCGCATCGAACGCGCATTCTCGATCGCCGAACTGCAGGAAGCGATTTCGAAGCGTGCGGCCGCGGCGCCGCCCGGCGCGTTCATCACCTGCATCGGCGGCTGGAATCACACACAGCTTGCCGAGAACAGGCGGCCGACGAAGGCGGAGCTCGACGCCGCCGCGTCGAAGCACGGCGTCTACATCTCGGGGACCGGCGGGGGAACAGGTGCGATCACGAACAGTATCGGCGCCAGGTTCTTCGCCGCTCGAGGAGTCATGGTCGACGAGGCCACCGGCGTCGTCGCGTCGGCGCAGGCGGCGGTTGCGGCGCTTCAGGCCGCGCAGACCGCGGAGGACAAGCTGCGCGGCACAACGGATCTGAACGCGCACGCCAACAGCCTTGGCCTGACCGGCGTCATCAATGCCGGCAATCTCGCCGACCAGGAGCTGGCGCTCACGTTGTGGCGGCAGGGCACGCTGACGATCCGGATGCGCCCTGTCTTCCCCGCCGACTCGCCGCAGGATGTCGAGGCGCGCATCCTCAACAACTTCAGTCAGCGAGGCAAGGCCGTCGGCGACGATCTGTTCCGTCCGGCCGGATTCGGCGAGCGCATCGGCGGCACCAACACGATGTCGCCGCAGTTCGAGCCGACGGCGCGCATCATCGCCAGGCACGGCTGGCTGCTGCAGCAGCACTCCATCACGCTCGAGGAGAACGACTTCCATCTGCACGCGTTTCGCTCGATCGCGCGGGAGCATCCGATCGACACGCTGCGCTGGTCGCTCATCCACCTGCAGCGCATCGACGAGGCCAGGCTCGACGCGCTCGAGGAGCTGGGGTGCGGCGCCTCTGCGCAGACGTGGACCTATTTCGGGAACGGCGGCGGCCCGCCATTCCGCCGCATCGTCGACTCGGGCATCCGCGCCGGCGTCGGCACGGATTCAACCAACGTGTCGGCGCTCGATCCGTGGATCTCGCTGTTCTACATGACCACCGGCCGGAACGTGGCGGGCATGCTGACCAACGACGGCCAGCAGGTGTCGCGCGTGGAGGCGCTGCGCCTGTACACCGAGGGCGCGGCGTGGTTTTCGTTCGACGATCACCAGGTGGGCTCGTTCGTCCCGGGCAAGTACGCCGACCTCGCCGTTCTCAGCCACGACTATCTGACCGTGCCCGAACAGATGATCCGGCGCATCGAATCGGTGATGACGATGGTGGCGGGCAACATCGTGCATGCGTTGCCGCCATTCACCGCCACCCTGTAGTGTCCGCCTTCAGGCGGACCTGAGATCGAACACGCGCTCCGCATTCGCCTGGAACAGCTTCTTCTTGTCTTCCGCATCGATCGGCAGATCGTCGGTCGCCTCGACCTCGTACAGCTCGAACTGATACGGATAGTCCATCGCGTACATCACGCGGTCGACGCCCACGACCGACTGCACGAACGTGATCGCCGGCGCCCACGCCATGCCGCTCGTCGTGATGTAGACGTTCTCCTTCACGTACTCGCTGATCCGGCGCTCCAGCGCCGCCGCCCCGGTTCGAATCGTCGGGCGCGCCGTCTTGTTCATGTAATCGAGCCGGTACAGCCAGAACGGCAGGGCTTCGCCCAGGTGGCCGACGACGAGCCGGAGGCGAGGGAAGCGATCGAGCGCGCCGCTGCGGATGATGGCGAGAACGTGCAGGCCGGTCTCGGCGCCAAAGCCCCACAACGCGCCTTCGAGGCCGCGCTCGACATAGGGGCCGATCATCGCCGGCGGCGGCGCCTGCGGATGGATGTAGATCGGCACGTCCATCGACTCGGCGGCCTCGAAGATCTCCCAGAACTTCGGATCGTCGAGCATCTCGCCTCGCGTGTGCGAGTTGATGATGGCGCCTTTCAAGCCGAGTTTCCGCACGGCGCGATCGAGCTCGCGGACGGCGGCAGCCGGATCCTGCGGTGCGACCGCGGCCAGCCCGGCGAAGCGAGCGGGATAACGCCGGATGGCTTCCGCGAGCTGGTCGTTCGTGTCGGCGGCGATCGACACGGCGGTCGGCGCGTCGAACACCTGCACGCCCGGCGAGGTCAGCGACAGGATCTGGACATCGATGCCTGAGGCGTCCATGTCGGCGATCCGTCGCTCGCCGATATCGCCCAATCGCTCCACGAGCTGGCCGCGCGACCCGAGCCGGTTCCACAAGGCGATGAACCCGGGGTCGTCGATGGATTTCTTCGCCGCCATCGTGCGATAGGTCTGGAGGAGGCTGGGCGGCGCCCAGGCCTCCTCCGTGGCGATCCGTTTGTATGGCACCTTGCGTGGCGTCACTCGTGGATCCCGATGTAGTGTCCGCCTTCAAGACGGACGGGCGTAGTGTCCGGCTTCAGCCGGACGGGTGTAGTGTCCGGCTTCAGCCGGACCGGTGTAGTGTCCGCCTTCAGGCGGACCCGGCCAGATGAAACTCCATGAAGCGCAGGATCTGCCGGATGATCTCCCGGCTGGCCTCGCTGTCGTGAAACAAATCGAAGGCATGCGGCGCGCCTGCATGATTGATCATCGTCACCGGCAGATCCCGGCGAACCGCGTCCCACACGAAGCTGTCGATTGAATCATTGATCCCTGCGAACTGATCCCGCCCCGCCCTTACAACGAGCAGCGGCACATCGTCCCGGACATCGTCCACTGATTTGCCGGCGCACGGGTTCGCAAAACCGAACGCCCTCTGTGCGTCGACGACCGGCGTTGCCCCGTGCAGATCGAGCATCAAGCCGTAGCAGGGGGCCGCACACCTGATGGCGGGCCGCTCCCGCTGCATCAGCAGCCACAACGCCAGCGGCACGTTTCCCGACGCGGCCCAGAGGCCGAGACGAACGTCATCGATGCCGAGGCTCGACGAATTCTCGCGAATGTACTCGATCACAGCCTGCACGTCCTCGACAGGGTCCCGATTCGAGTAGGCGATCGCGACCATTCCAGACGCCGCGATCAACCGGGCCCACGAGACCGTCGAGCCCATCTCCTTGAACGAACGTCCGAAGACATTGCGAGCGCCGGCATCCGGGTAGCCGTACACCAGCAGGACTGCCGGAAGGCGATTGCCGACGGCAGCGGCCGGAGGGTAGTAGACGTCGAGCGTCGGCGAGCCCGGCCCGGTCCCGCGGTACGGCAGGTCGCGCCGCACCGTCACCGCATCGGCGCGCGGAATCGAATACACGACTCTCATCTTCGCCAGCTCGGTCGGCGGCATCTCTTCCTGCTTCATGGCTCTCTCCTGTTGACGGGCGTGCAGCTCCGCAGGCGCGAACCGCGCCGGAATGCGAACGCTCGGCCAAAAACACGAACGCCGTCGGGGCTGCTGCCGCGACGGCGTCGTTCTCTGCGTGGTTGCTTCGACTCTAGCCGCGCGGGATGGTGCCCTGCAAGCGCATTTTTCGGAAGGTCAGCGACACGCGCCTTGCGCGCGGCCGGACGCGGCCGTCCCAGATGTCCTGCTCACGTGGGGGAATTGCGTGCTTCCAGTCATTGCGCGCCTCGCCCGCTATCACGAGCGCGCTCATCGGTTCGAGGAACTGTTCCTCACGAGCGCCTGCGTCAGTCGTGAACTCCATCACGCAGCTCGAGCCGAGACTGATCGACACGATGGTGTCGGTGAACAGCGGCGCATCGACGTGCGGTGGGATACCCTGTCCCGGTGCGTACTCGTTCACGATCAACTGATCGGCAAGTTCAGCCATCAGGCCATCGCCTTCGAGCCGCACCGCCAGGTCGCGGGCCCACGCGGGCAGGTCCTCAACGCGATAGACACCGCCCTTTCGGAGGTCGTAGCTGTAGCCGTAAATCTGCCCGCGGCGCGAACCGATATCACGCCAGGCTCCTTCGTCTACCGCTGTCAGCAACGAATCGTGCGCGGCAGCGTTCAAGTAGCCCGGAACGTAGCGCAGACCAGGAACCATCGACTCAGCCCCCGCTGTACCGTCGGGCGCCTCTTCTCAGTCACACAGAGAAGGTGTCGCCGGCCGTACGGTCCTGTTGCGGTGCAGGTGAAGAATTTCCCGCGCGAGTCGAACCACTCACCGGTTCTCTCGTATATACCCTCAAGACCCCCGCTGACGGTCACATTCCCGTTCACAGCCGCATCTTAGATGCGCGGCTCAACCGAAGGAAGATTGACTATGACTATCTCGCGAATCACAACCCTGGTGGTGGTCACTCTGGCACTTGCGGCGCTCGTTCGCGCCGCCGACCCGTCCGGCCGGTGGACGGCGACGTTCACCACCGAAGTCGGTGAACAGCAGTACACATTCGAGTTCAAAGTGATGGGCTCGACGCTGACCGGCACAGCGAAGAGCAACCTGCTCGGCGAGTCGAAGCTGGAGGAGGGCAAGATCGACGGCGACAAGATCTCGTTCGTCGAAAACGCCGACTTTCAGGGCATGCCGCTGAAGATCACCTACACAGGCACGATGACGTCGGCGGACGAGATCGCGTTCACTCGCAACGTCGCCGATATCGCGAACGAGAAGTTAGTGGCGAAGCGCGTGAAATAGCGCGGTCCGGCTAAAGCCGGACACTACGACTGCACGGTCCGGCTGAAGCCTAATGCCGATCGGAAATTCGCTGACGTGAGATTTCTCTTGTACTTGTCACGAGAACTCGGTACGTACGCTGGGGATGAGTTCGCCTTCCCCGAGTGGCTTCCTCGACGCCTGGGCGCGGTTG